>Ga0247843_1007376_pt1 | contig 13604 bp, 14 predicted proteins | sample LaCruzMarch2017__FD_192420 | JGI IMG/M metagenome (GOLD analysis project Ga0247843, IMG submission 192420) | Freshwater microbial communities from meromictic Lake La Cruz, Castile-La Mancha, Spain - LaCruzMarch2017_8m | ecosystem: Environmental > Aquatic > Freshwater > Lake | place: Spain...
ACCTACGATAGCACCTGTGATAATTAGCAAATTATTGCTTAGGGTAAAACCAATTCCAGCTGCTGCCCATCCTGAATATGAGTTAAGCATGGAAACAACAACAGGCATATCAGCCCCGCCAACAGGGACGATGAGTAAAACCCCAATAACGCAAGATGTAATAACCAAAAGATTAAGCAGTAAAAGGCTCTGATGCTCAGCAAATAGGGCAATGAATCCTATAGTGCAAATTAAAAGCAATAGGCTTATATATTGTTGCCCGGGGAATTTTAAAACTTTAGATGGCATAAGCCCTTGAAGCTTTGCAAAAGCTATGATAGACCCCGTAAAAGTTATAGCGCCAATTGATGAGCCGATAGACATCTCGATTAAATTTGCAAATGGAATTGTGCCGCGCGTACCAATCCCAAGCCCTTCTGGCATTAAAAATGCTGCATAGGCAACAAATACAGCAGCAAGACCTACAAGTGAGTGGAAGCCAGCAACAAGCTGGGGCATTGCCGTCATCTGAATATTCATAGCAACTATAGCACCTATGCCACCACCTGCTGCTATTGCTGAAATTACGAGGCATTTATTATGGAAATTTGCTGGATATATGCAGGCAAAAAGCGCTAGGAACATTCCTATCATCCCTATCATATTTCCAAATTTAGCCTCACGCGGTGACGACAGTCCCTTTAGAGCAAAAATGAAGCAAACACTTGATAGTAAAAAAATGTAATTTGAAATTGAGTGCATATTATTTCTTTTTTAGTTTAGTTTTTAGAGTAGATAGGTTATTCGAAGGTAGGAATTAGATTGGATAAATGGGATTTAAGTTGCAAGATTCCGCAGCGTATACTTCATACGTGAGGACAATCTTGTCAACACAAAATCACTTTTAGACAACTAATTCCTACCCTTTGAATCGAACATTTTAAGCATGCGGCGGGTCACCACAAACCCACCAAATATATTGATACTGGCAAGGAAAATTCCAAGTATCCCAAATACCGACCCGACTCCCATATCTTCAAATCCTGCTACCATTAATGCGCCTATTATTATAATCCCAGATATTGCGTTAGTAACAGACATTAAAGGTGTATGAAGCGCAGGGGTTACTTTCCACACAACATAATATCCAACAAAACAAGCTAAAACAAAAACTGTTAAAAGCTCTATAAAATGGTCAGGCGTAGCAACGCTACTTGTTGCCTGATGTGCAATAATCTCATGAACTTTAGTAGAAAGCCTAGCGGCTGACTCACTAAGTTCATTTGCTTTTGTTGCTATTATATTTAATTCACTCATATTAATTCTCAAAATTATTTGATTTCAAAAATCCGAAAGGTGGCAGTTTACCACTTCCTGCTCTTTTGCCAAGCCAAGGTTCTATGTTGGCTTGTATTTTTTTGTCTTTGCCATTGTTCCAAGTAAAGCCTGTTGCTGCTGCAAAGCATTGAATGTCTTGAAGTTTACCCTCTTTCATCTTCATAATAGTCACGCCCTGACCTTTTTTCAGTGATGGCATTTCTGCAATAGGGAACACTAGAAGTTTCCTGCCTGAAGACGTACAGGCTATCATATCTAGTTCATCTTGCAATTCAATAACCTTCAAACAATATTCGTTATCAGGAAGATTCATTACCTGTTTGCCGAGTTTTGTTTGAGCATAAACATCTGATTGCATAACAATAAAACCTTTGCTGGCTGTGCTTGCTAGTAGCAATTTACTATTTGGATTATACACAAAAATAGAGATCATTTCGTCTTCATTTGCAAGGTCTACCATCATTCTAAGCGGCTCACCGTGACCTTTTCCTTTGCTTATGTTATCTGCAAATATCGTGTAGAACCTTCCTAGCTTTGTAGCGACAATTATATAATCTGTGGTGCTTGCTTTTAGAAGCGAGCTAAACTCATCGCCTTCTTTAAATTTAAGCGAGGCAAGATCATCGACCCCTCCTTTAACAGCTCTTATCCAACCTTGTTTTGAGCAGATAATTGTGATTGGTTCTTTTTCAATGAAAGCTTCAATTTTTATATCAATCTCTTCGCCTGTTCCTTCTTCAAAGCTTGTTCTTCTTGCACCGAGCGCTGTGTTTTTTCCAAATTGTTTTTCAATTTCTTGAATTTCTTTTTTCACAAGTTTCCAGCATTTTTTACTATCTTCTAGAATCTCGCAAAGCTCCTGTCTACGTTTTGATAGTTCATTATGTTCGGCATTAATTGCTTGCTCTTCAAGCCTACGTAGGGAGCGAAGGCGTGTATTTAAAATAGCTTCAACTTGATTATCAGTAAGTCCGAAGCGCTTCATCATAACTTGTTTTGGCTCGTCTTCATCTCTGATAATTTTAATTATCTCATCAAGATTTAAGAAAACAATCCTAAGCCCTTCTAGTATCTCTAGGCGAGTATCAATTTTGTTTTTTTCGTAAATTGAGCGTTTTGTAACTATTACAAAACGATGCTCGATGAATTCCTCAAGAATCTTCTTCAGATTCATAACTTCAGGCAGACCTTTGCTGTTAATCACGTTGAGGTTATAGTTAAATCTCGTTTCTAGATCTGTTAGTTTAAATAGGCTTTCCATAACCATAACAGGATCGCATGACCTGTTTTTAGGTTCAATTACAACTCTGATAAGCTCGGCAGATTCATCACGAATTGTTGTTATAAATGGGAGTTTTTTATCTCTAAGTAAATCAGCTATTTGCTCGATAAGTCTAGATTTTTGAACTTGATATGGAATTTCTGTAATTACAATTTGATACAAGCCATGAGCGAAACTTTCAGTTTCCCATCTGGCTCTTATTTTAATGCTTCCTCTACCTGTTTCGTAAATATTCTTGATATTATTTTTAGTATCAACGATTATTCCACCAGTTGGAAAATCAGGACATTCAACAAATTGAAGTAATTCCTCAACGGTTGCACTTCTTTTATCAATAAGATAGGTGCAGGCTTTGCATAATTCTTCTAAATTATGCGGGGGAACGCTGGTGGCCATACCAACAGCAATACCTTCTGCACCATTAGTAAGCAGATTTGGAAAACTAGCTGGCATAAGAGCTGGCTCGATTTCACTATCATCATAAGTCGGGCGGAAATCTACCGTATCTTTTTCAAGATCTTCCATCAGCTTCATTGCAAGTGGTGTAAGCCTTGACTCTGTATATCGCATTGCAGCAGCATTATCACCATCAACTGAGCCAAAGTTACCTTGACCATCAATTAAGGGGTAACGAAGCGAAAAATTTTGAGCGAGCCTGACTAACGTTTCATATACAGCACTATCTCCATGTGGGTGATACTTACCGATAACGTCACCAACTACCCTTGCGCATTTTTTAAAACCTTCTTCTGGTCTAAGTTTAAGTTGCTGCATTGCATATAAAAGCCTTCTATGCACAGGCTTTAGCCCGTCTCTTACATCAGGAAGCGAGCGTGACATAATGGTAGAAAGCGCATAGGCAAGGTATTTTTCGCCGAGAACTTCGCCGAAATCTACGTTTTCTATACTGCCTTGTGGTGTTTTTTTGTTCACGATTCTCTATAATTCTTTGGGTAATACAATCCTGTTATATACAAATATCTTTATCATATATATAGTTTTATGATTCACAGAAAATATATAATCATTATGTCAGAAATCAAACTACAATTTCAAAATAAAATAAAAACTCCAAAAGGGCGAGCGTTTTTAGCTATAGGTTCATTACTTATACTATATATTATCCATGGAGTTTATGTATGGATGAACTCACAAACAACAGATAATGCCTATGTAGACGGAAATATCACATTTGTTAGTCCGCAGGTTATGGGTGTTGTTGAGCAAATAAATTTTGTAGAAAACCAGAAGGTTAAAAAAGGCGATGTTCTTGTAAAGATTAATGATATTGATTACAAAGCAAAACTTAGCGTTGCTACGAATGATCTGGCTCTCCAAAAAATAACCCTGGATACAATAAATACAAAAATTCAAATTGCAGAATTGCAAATCGAAAATGCAAGTAAGGAGTTTAATAGAACATCAAGACTAGCACAGGATAATTTTAGCAGTAAAAAATTGCTTGAAGATTCTGCGCTTGCCCTTAAAACAGAACAGCTTGAGTTAAGCCTTCTTCAATCAGAAAAACAATCTACATCAAGTATGATTCAAAAAGCAGAAGACGCACTTAAAATGGCTCAAAATGACTATGACAACACAACAATAACAGCCCCATTTGATGGAGTTGTAACTAGTAACTCTGCAAGAATTGGTGGATACGTAAGAACTGGCTCTCCTATTTTTGCCCTTGTTCCTGCTAATAATTTTTATGTAAAAGCTAATTTTAAAGAAACCCAAGTAATTAAGTTAAAAGAAGGGATGGAAGCTGATCTTAAATTTGATGCGATTAATGGTGTTACTTTCAAAGGAAAAATTAGAAACTTATACCCTGCTACTGGCTCGAAATTCACTCTTATCCCAACTGATAATGCAACAGGGAATTTTACAAAAATAGTACAAAAAGTTCCAGTTATCATAGACGTTGAAATACCTGAAGAATATAAGGGCAAAATAGGAATGGGTTATTCTGTTAATGTAAGCATTAGAACCGATCAATAATGTCAAAACAAGCCGCTCCTGTAGAAAAAAAGAAGTTCTTAACAAACCAAAACATAGCTTTTTTTGGCATGGTTATAGGAATGTTTATGGCTATCCTTGACATCCAAATTGTTGCAAGTTCCCTGCCGGTAATAGCAGCTGGGCTTTCTGCAACTCAGGACGAACTTTCTTGGGTACAAACTTCTTATATTATTGCAGAAGTGGTAATTATCCCTCTAACAGGTTTTACTGCCAAAGTTCTTTCAACCAGAATTTCATACACGCTAGCTGCTTTTGGTTTTACTATTATGAGCATTCTTTGTGCAACAGCTAATAGCCTTGAGTCTATGATAGTTTTTAGAGCCTTACAGGGATTTTTTGGTGGCGCTATGATTCCCACCGTCTTTGCCACTATCTATATAATTTTTAAACCAGAAGAAAGACCAGTAGTATCAATTATAATTGGTCTTGTTGTAACTATGGCTCCAACACTTGGCCCTACTGTTGGTGGATATATTACCGATGTATTTTCATGGCATTTTATGTTTTTGCTAAATGTGATACCAGGTATTATAGTTTGTTATACCGTATTCTTTTATGGAGATTTTGATAAGCCTGATTATAGTTTGCTAAAAAACTTTGATTTTACTGGCGTATTTTTTCTTATAACTAGCCTTGGTTGTCTTCAATATGTTTTAGAAGAGGGGGCGAGAAAAGAATGGTTTGAAAATAATCTTATTTTAGGGCTTTCTATATATGTTGTATTTGGTTTAAGCTTCCTTGTTTACCATGAACTAACAACTCAAAAACCAATTCTAGACCTACACGCTTTTAAGAACCCTAATTTTTCTTTGGGCTGCGCGCTATCTGGAATACTCGGAGTCGGGCTTTATGGTTCTGTATTTTTACTTCCTATATTTCTTGGATCTTCTGCAGGTCTAAATACTTTACAAATTGGTGTGATTATGGGAGTGATGGGCGTTAGCCAGTTTTTCTCGGCTCCTATGGCGGGATTTTGTATGGCTAAAGAAGTGGATAGGCGGATTATGATGTCTTTCGGGCTTGTATTTTTTGCTTTTGGTTGTTATTTAAATAGCTTTCTTACGCCAGAAAGTAGGTTCTATGAAATGATGATTCCTCAGATTGTAAGAGGTCTTTCACTAATGTTTTGTTTTATACCCATTAATGATATTGCCCTTGGCACTCTTTCAAAATCAGAGGTTCAGAATGCAAGTGGATTATATAATTTAATGAGGAATTTAGGGGGGGCAATTGGTCTTGCTGTAATAAATTCAAAATTAACAGATCATACGGTAGGGCATAGAGAAACTCTTTCATCAAATCTTCAAGTTACAGGGGAAATCATTCAAAATAACCTAGCCTCAATATCTGCGCAAATGTCTGACAAGGTAGCAAATTCTGACTTGGCTTCTCTTTCTATAATAAATGGATGGCTACAGAGAGATGCTTTCATTATCTCTATAAATAATATGTTTGCTTTTATTGCTGCTTTATTTATTTTTGCACTAATTTTAGTTCCTTTTACAAAAAATGTGAAAATGGCAGGTGAATCTGGTGCTCACTAAATTTATTTCTATTATATTAATTTGCTTATTCTGGCTTGCTATTGCAGGAATTGATGGGATAAAGCATTATCCTATACTGTCTGTTGTATCTATTGTTTTTGCTATCATGCTTTCTTTAAAAATAAATGCTCTTCCGAAGAAATATTTTAATCCTCTGAAATTTTTGAAGTATTTTTTCTGGTTAGCAAAAGAAATTATTTCTTCTTCATGGCAAGTGACAAAAATTATATGGAATCCAAAGCTTATAATCAGCCCTGAAATAGTAGAAATTGAATCTGGTTTTAAAGCAGATTCTGCTGAGCTTGTTGTTTTGGCTAATTCTATAACGTTAACGCCTGGAACTTATACAGTTAATACAAGCGGTTCTAAGCTATTAGTTCATGGACTAACTAACGGCTTTATTAAAGATTTGAGGTCAGGTGAAATGCAGAAGAGAGTGAAGGGGTTAGTATAGGTAATGCAATTTCAATTACGAGTGAGGTCACAAAACGTCATTGCGAGACGTGCTAGCACGTCGTGGCAATCTCAGGAGGTTTTTCACGAATTACGAGCCTATCGAAGATAGGCGTCGTAATCTCATGAGGGTTTCACGTATAAACTCCTGAGATCACCACAGCCACTTCGTGGCTTCGTGATGACGTTGCGTGGAGCCTCGCAATATACTAATCCTTTAGCATCAAATCAGTAAACTCTTCAGCTTGTTTTTTATTTTTTTGGAAATGAACAATAAATTTTGCATTTAGGTTTAGTTCTAGAAGATTAAGCATCTCGGCTTTGAACAGATTCACTTCTCTTTCTATTTGATTTTCTGCTTGGTGATTTTTTATCTCTAACAATTTTTCAAATGTTTTTGTTCGTACATTAAGGTCGTAATCTACAGCTTCTTTAGCTTTGTCTGATATGTATTTAAGAGAGTTCTTCATCTCATGCTGCAGTGCATTTGCTTCATCCAGAGCTTCCAGAGCTTCTGCATTTATATTTTGCGCATCTTTTATTTTTTGGGATATAGCATTTTGAGCATTCTGCAGAAATGAATATAGGGCTTTATAAATTGGTTTTCCAGCAAGCACCCAGAAAGCAACAAAACAAATGGTTAGCCAAAAATATTCATCCATTTATTTTTCTCCTGAACTTTGCAAAGCTTTAGCTACGAATCCATCAAGCAAGTTTTGAGACTTTAATTCCAAAGCATCTAAAAATTGCTTTCTTGCTTTTTCTAAATCTTTGGATATTTCTTCATATTTTTTGTTATGTTCTTTGGATAGAAGTTCTAATCTCTCTTCGCATCTTTTATCAAAATCTATAACTGCTTGTTTTGCTATTTTAGCATTTTTTAAGTGAGCTTTTTTGATTTCTTCTTCGTATATTTTATTGAGCTTTTCAGCCTCTAGTCTCATATCCTCTGCATCTGATAGCATTTTTTCTATTTTTCTCTGTCTATTTTTAATAGTGCTTTCAAGCCTTGGTATAAAGAAATACTTAAGGCTTAAAAAGAGCACTGTAAGGCAGATAATAAGCCAAAAGATTTGTGAAGAATATGTAGCTATATCTAGCTGAGGCATATATGTTTCCTATGCTCTTAAGAGAATATTAGCAACATCGCAATAACGAATGAGAAAAGCCCCATAGCTTCTACAAGACCAGCACCTATTAATGCCATTCTTTGCATTTGCTCAGAAGCTGAAGGGTTTCTTGCTATTGAATTGAGAACTGCAACGAATATGTTACTCACTCCTATAGCAGCTCCTACCATTCCAAAAGCCATTAACCCAGCTCCGATAAATTTTAGTGACATTAATTCCATAGTTTTACTCCTAGATTGTTAAAAAAAACTTTAGTGCCCATTCACTGCATCGCTTAAGTAAACACACGATAAAATTGCAAAAACATAAGCCTGCAAGACAGCTACAAAGAGCTCTAGTCCTATAGTAGCCATTATGAAAGGCAATGGCAATATTTTTGCAAATACTGGTAGCATTACAGCAAAACCAGCTAAAACTTTTAGCAAAACATGACCTGCGATCATATTTGCGGCAAGCCTCAGAGAGAGAGTAATAGGTCTTGCTAAAAATGCAAATAATTCAATTAAAATAATAAGAGGAGCTAAAAGAATAGGAATTCCTTTTGGTAAAAAAATCTCAAAAAAATGAGTCCCCTTCTTTAGAAAACCAACAAATATGGTTGCAAGAAACACAAGCATCGCCATAAATAATGTGACGGCTATTTGGCTTGTAACGGCGTAACTATAAGGCGCTTGCCCAATTAGATTAGTTGATAAAACAAACAAAAAAAGACATAATACAAGTGGCACGAATTGTTTGCCCTTTTCGCCTGCATTTTCATTCAACATATTTACAATCAAACTATATATAGATTCACCAATCATGTGCATCTTTGTAGGAACGCCCCTATTGCTTTCTCTTACAAATGAAAATAGAGCTAGAATAGAAATCGTTGCAATAACCATCATAAGGCTAGAATTAGTAAAGCTGATATCAATACCGAATAAATCAAGTTTAACTAGGGGCTTAATTGCAAATTGCGAAAGAGGGCTATGTTTCATTTTTACTTTATGTATTTATAAATTAGCTTTGCAGCTGCTATTAAACTCAAGATTAAACAAATTATCAAGAAAATAGGAGCTGTTTCAAGCATTTTATCTAAAATCACGCCAAGGACTGTGCCCACAATGCCGCTTCCGACAAGATCAGTGCCTATCTTTAGAGCAATAGATAGGTCCTTGTTTCCTTTTTTTTTATTTTTCATTTGCTAAATTATCAATAGCTTGACCAAGTTGTTCTAACGAGAAACCTCCCTTATACATCTTGTTATTTAATATAAAAACAGGAGTTCCGATAAACTCTGGTGTTCTTGCTATAAGTTTTGTATTTGCCATAAGAACATTTTTAAGGGTCTCATCATTTTGGCATTTTTGATATTGCTCAGGTGACACACCACCCATGCTTCCTATATTTGTAAGCACGGACATATAGTTTCTGTTAAATGCCCAGCTCTGCTGCTGAGATAGCAACACATCATAAAATACCATTCTTTTAACATCTCCGGCGCATCTTGCAAGAATCGCTGCGTCTAGATCTGGCTTTGTGTTTATAAATTCCCTCTGAACGTAGGCAATTTTGCCTGTGTCGATATATTTTTCTTTGAATTTTGGATATATTTCTTTGTGAAAATATGCACAGTGTGGGCAAGTTGGAGCAAAATATTCAACCACTACAACTTTTGCAGTTCTATTTCCTAGTACAATATCTTCAGGAAAAAATTGACCATTATTACTGTGGTCCGAGGGGTCAGATTGAGGGGTAGTGAATTTCTGAGCTTCGGCAGGCTGTTGTACAACTTGGGCAGGGTCAGCTGCATAAGAGGAAAATGTAAAAGAAATTGTGAAATATGCTAATATTATTCTTAAGTTCATAAGATCCATCGATTTTTTTGTACATTAGGAGTACACTATCTTTTGTTCATTCTCAACATCTAGTTTTACTACTTCAAAAAACTTATATAAATATACACAAAAAACTATATTTATTGTTGCTAAAAAGCTAGATTGCTATCATATATAACAAGTACAATTAAAACAAAATTGAGGAAAATGCCCGGAGTTAAATATAAAAGAATTTTGCTAAAACTATCAGGCGAAGCCTTAATGGGCGATAAAACATTTGGTTTAGACATTGGTACATTAAAAAGAATTTCTGCTGATATTAAAGAAGTTATAAATTTGGGAGTTCAAGTTTGCGTTGTTGTTGGCGGTGGGAATATTTATCGCGGTGTTGAAGCTTCAACACAAGGCATGGAACGCGCTGCAGCTGATTATATGGGAATGCTGGCAACGGTTATAAATGCACTTGGCGTTCAAAATATTATGGAAGCAGAGGGTATATTTACTCGGGTTTTATCTGCAATTCCTATGATGAGCATTTGCGAGCCATATATTAGAAGAAAAGCTGAAAGACATATGGAAAAGGGTAGGGTTGTAATATTTGCAGCTGGAACTGGAAATCCATTTTTCACTACAGATAGCGCAGCTGTTCTTAGGGCAATCGAAATGAATTGCGATCTCTTAATGAAGGGCACAAAAGTTGATGGGGTTTATTCAGAAGATCCAGTGCAAAATTCAAGTGCTAAAAAATTCCAAACCATTAGCTATACTGATATATTACGGGATAATTTAAACGTTATGGATATGGCAGCAATAGCCCTAGCTAGAGAAAATAAACTTGAGATAAAAGTTTTTTCTATAAAAGAAGCAGGTAACATTGCAAGAGTTATAAAAGGCGAAGGTAACTTTACTAAAATACAAGGAGAATAAAATGGACAAAAAACAACTAATAGAAACTTTAAAACACCGTATGGATGGAGCACTCAAGGTTTTAGACAACGAATTAAAAGGCCTCAGAACGGGCAGAGCCTCTATAAATCTTTTAGACCCAGTTCATGTAGAAGCTTACGGAAGCAGAATGCCGCTTTCTCAAGTCGCAACTGTTTCAACTCCAGATCCTAGAATGCTTTGCGTTCAAGTTTGGGATAAGTCGATGATTAAAGCTGTTGAAAAAGCTATTGTGGAAGCTAACCTTGGATTAAATCCATCAAGTGATGGTCAGATGATTAGACTTCCGATTCCTCCTCTTAACGAAGAAAGAAGAAAGGAATTGGCAAAACTTGCTGGAAAATATGGTGAAACTACCAAAATTGCTATCAGAAATGTTAGAAGAGACGGAATGGAAGATCTTAAAAAGCTTGAAAAAGATGGCGCTATTTCTGAAGATGACCTTCACTCAGTAGGTGATGAAGTTCAAAAACTAACAGATGCTGAAGTTGAAAACGTAGACAAACTTGTAAAACAAAAAGAACAAGAAATCATCTCGATGTAGGGCTGGCTCGGAGTCCAGACACCGTCATTCAGAGAAACGCGAATGCGCTTGCGTGGAATCCAGCAAACATTTTATGGCGTAGCCATACTATATCGTCATTGCGAGGAGGGCGAAGTTAAGGCGTTGCGATCCCACGAGTTTATCCTGCGTCATTCAGAGAAACGCGAATGCGTTTCGTGGAATCCAGCAAACATTTTATGGCGTAGCCATTCAAAATATGTCATTCCTGCGAAAGCAGGTATCTAAAAAATAAAATTTAAGGGAGATCCCAGCTTTCGCTGGGATGACATTATTAGAATAACTCTTCGAGTTATAAACTATAAGCTGGACTCCACGCCAGACTTAGCTAAAGCTTCGTCTGGCTCTGAGTGACGGGTTATCTCTTAAGTGATTGTCAGCCTTAAGCTTCCGTCCCTTCAACTGCACCCGCTAGCGCTGTTGTAGGCTCTGCAGGATCAGCTCCAGCAAGAGTTGCTTCTTCATAAGGAGCAGCTGTACCTTCTGCTGCGGCTGCTGTATCAGCTGCTCCGCTTGTGGCATGTTCTGCAGCTTCTGCAATAGCTTTTTCTAAAGCTTCTTCTATTAGTGCAGCTGTGCTAGGTTTTGCAATATCTAATGGTGTTTTACCTTTTTTATTAGTAGCTGTAATATCAGCATGTCTTGCAATTAAAGTTGATGTTACATCATCATGACCCATTTGGGCGGCGTAATGAGCTGCAGAAAAACCACTACTTTCAGTTGCATCAATAGTTGCTCCATTATCAAGAAGCAACCTAACCATAGCATCGTCACCTGTAATTGCTGCAAAATGTAGTGCAGTTTTAACATTAGTGCCGCTTATATTAACTTGAGCCCCAGCACTTATTAATTCTTCAGCTCTTTTTACATCCCAAGTTTTTGCGCAGACCATTAGATCTTTATTTAACTTTTCTTGTTGCGCTGGAGTAAGTTCTGTAGCAGCTGTAGCTGCACTAGCTACAACAGCGCTGGCTGGGCTTACAGCTGAGGTAGTTGCAGGTTCAGCGTGAACTATTCGTTCTAGAGGTGTAACTTTTGGATGAGAAGCAGTCGCTTCTTCGGCTGGGGCGCTTGCTGTTGTAGTGGCTACTCTAAGAGTTGGATCAGGTTCCCCAGCTCCACAAGCAGCTGCCTTCTCTGGATGAGTACCATGAGATGAAGCAGAACCTCCAGCTCCTGAAATATCTTCGTGATCGCAATCAGTTGCTGCTTTGATCAAAACTAATTGTAATTCGTGACTTATTCCTAACTCTGTTACATAAGCTTCGAAACCTTCTGGTTTACCAATCGCTGTGAATAAATAATATAAGCGAGATGCGATCATGTTAACTTCGTCAGGCGTAGGTAGAAAGTTTGTACCATGAATATTTAAATCAGCTTCCATTCTGTAAAATTTATCAGCTAACATAGCGGATTTTATCAATCTAGCTTGTGGAGTAGAAATCACGTCTTCTAAATAGATGTTTAGTCTTTGATCAAGGCATAAACTTGCACCTTTTTTAAGCAATAGGGCCGCAAGTTCAAGTTGAATATTGGACATTAATTCATAGATAATTTTCCCACTAATAGAGGTACAGTCTACTTTTTCTGCTATGTATATTACCATCGCTTTATTTACTTGTTTTGATAAGGCAGTTTTTAGATGAGATACGTCTAATTCAGCATCATTATCAACAAGTAATGCTAATTTGGGTAAATCTTTTTTAAGTATGGCGATTTCAACAGGGCTAACCTTTCGTACTTGCATAGAGCCTGTAGCGGGATACCCAAATTCATAATCGAAAAGCCCCTTAACGTCTGCTCCTTCGCTTATCATTCTTTGTACGTCTTCAAGAGATCCTGAAAACACTGCAAAAGCTAAGCTTTCTTCATCTATAATCTTTTCTTTTAGCTTTCTGTTTTCTTTCAAAAGTTTAAAGTGTTCACGACGTGCAGCTAGCTCAGGTCTTACTGGATGATCGTGAATTGACGTAATTGCCGTTAGTCGACGAGCCGGTCTTGTTGCGGCATGATCTTCTTGTTTTGTTTCTTCTTGTGCTGCTGATTCTTCATGGCTTGTTCTGATAGACCTAGACATCACAATAGCCAATCTGTAGTTAGAAATAAATTTAGATCTTAGGATTGCTACGTTCATTATGCGTTCTTGATCAAAACTTATCTCTCCTCTAGTTTGTTCTTCAACTAGCGAATGACTAGATAGAGAGTTATATCTCAATCTTAGGGCTTCCATGTCGCCTTCTCGTCGTTGAATAAGAGCCATTTCTTCTGGTGTTAAATCTGATCTTGACATAGTTATTTTCTCATAAAATTAATCGTGAGATATTAACGGAAATTAGGGTGATTAGCAAGTTGGTATTTTGGTGGGTGAGGCAAAGAATATGTCATTCCTGCGAAAGCAGGTATCTAAAAAATAAAATTTAAGGGAGATCCCAGCTGGAGTTTACCCTCGAGAAATCGGGGGCTGGGATGACATTATTAGAATAACTCTTCGAGTTATAAACTATAAGCTGGACTCCACGGCTGACTTCGTCT
>Ga0247843_1007380_pt1 | contig 13597 bp, 8 predicted proteins | sample LaCruzMarch2017__FD_192420 | JGI IMG/M metagenome (GOLD analysis project Ga0247843, IMG submission 192420) | Freshwater microbial communities from meromictic Lake La Cruz, Castile-La Mancha, Spain - LaCruzMarch2017_8m | ecosystem: Environmental > Aquatic > Freshwater > Lake | place: Spain...
GCTTCACTAGCTATTGCACAAGGTCTTGAACCACAAGCTGCTGCACTAGGTGCTAAACGAGCTACTGCTTCACTACTTGCTTCACTAGCTACTGTATTAGGTACTGAGCCACTTGCTACTGCCAAACGAGCTGCTTCACTACTTGCTTCACTAGTTGCTGAACTATTTGAAGAACCACTAACTACTGAACGAGTTGTTGCTTCAATAAGTGTTTCAATAGATACCGTACTATTTAAAGAACGACTAGATACTTCTCACCAAGCTCTTGAACTACTTGCTTCACTAGCTGCTGCTGCCGAAGTTGATCGTACTTCTATCCCTACCAATCTTCGTACTGAAATTGAACGAGCTGTTGCTGAACTCGTTGCTGAACCACTAACCACTGCTAAACGAGTTGCTGATGCTAATTCACTAGCTGCTACTGAACAAGCTGTGGCTTGCCTACTTGCTTCACTAGCTATTGCACAAGGTCTTGAACCACAAGCTGCTGCACTAGGTGCTAAACGAGCTACTGCTTCACTACTTGCTTCACTAGCTACTGTATTAGGTACTGAGCCACTTGCTACTGCCAAACAAGCTGCTTCACTACTTGCTTCACTAGTTGCTGAACTATTTGAAGAACCAAAAGCTACTGAAAGAGTAGTTGCTTCAATACGTACTTCAATAATTACCCTAGTATTTAAAGAACCACTAGATACCTCTCACCTCGCTTTTGACCTAATTGCCTCACTAGCTGCTGCTGCCAAGGTTGATTTTACTCCTATCCCAGCCAATCTTCGCACTCAACTTGAACAAGCTGTTACTGAAATAGCAGCTAATGCACAACCTGCTGCAAATGCACTATTTATTGATCATGCACCGGCAATTATTGCTCAAGAAAGCAACGAAGTTGCTGCTGCAGTGCCTAGAATAACGCCATGCCAGTCTTTTCTTTCCAATATATCTTCTTACGGTCTTTGGGCTGCTTCTGGTGCTGTCGCCGCAGGTCTTTCTTATGCTTATTTTTCAATTAATAAAGACAATACATAAGAATATAGAATTATAATAAATCAATAAAAGCACCCTTGGGTGCTTTTATTGTATGCTTTTTCTGAAACAATACTGCTAAAAATAATCTATCAATAAAGGTAACCATTCTTCAGAATCGAGACATATTTTTGCTATCGATTGAACTTTATCTTACAATATCTGGAGTATTTTACAAAACTTTTGCAACGAATATGCAACGAGAGTCAACTTGTCTTTTTAACTTAAACTAAAAGTAAGCATCGGTATAACAACACGAAAATATGTCAAAATCCAGCTCAAATCGCTGATATTATATAAAGCCAATTGGTTGCTTCAGCTGTACCCACAGTCTTGGATAAGCATATTTTATTTGGGCGCTGTCAATGGTACGCTTTGCCATACTTTCATTTCTAAAATCTAAAGAAAGGTGCTATGTGTGGTTGGTAGCGGAGAGACCGGAAAAAACAAAAACGATACCAACGGGTTCTATAAGTCTCTTTAATTTTAGATGAATTTATCTATTTATACTTTGTTGTCAGCGCCAGGAACCATTCATAAGCGGTTTTCAAACCTTGTTAACACAGGTCTTATCTGATTATTTATCGATGAGCATAATCTATTGTAGCTAAAATAGATCCTCGAATATGAAGCAATTACAACAACCTTTTTATTACAAATTCGTTTTAAAATTTATCAAATAGTTGCAATTATAATCAACTAATGGTATAATTTTCTTCCACATAAATAATTCAAACGTATATTGGAGAATAAAATGGACTCAAACTTTATTGCTACAATTCTTAGTTATTTAGAAAATTTATCTAATCTAGCTTCTGCTGTACACGATAATACTGCTGTTATTGCTGCACGCGTTACTGCTGCAGAAGCTGGAGAACAAGCTGCTGCTGGTTTGGCACGAGCCCATGTTTCGATAAGAACACTTATAGACAATAATCCCGAACCTGCTTCTGCTCTAGCTCGACAACTTACTGATGCTGTGAGTCGATATATTCAACAAGTTCAAGCTGTTATAAAAGAATTTGATAGTAAACATTTACCACACTTAACTAGAGAAGCCGATAACGCTTGGGTTGAATTCCATCAACAAGCTAGTAATTGTGTAGAACAATTTGTTCGGGATGTTACAGTAAATAAGTCTTGGACAGAGTTATTTGCGATTGGTTCTAATGCTGCTTTACTAACTGATGTGGGACAAGGTGTTACTGGTGTGCTACGATTTGTTGATGCTCTAAAAGAGGTTGCAAATGTTGTGGCTGCTGATGAAACAGTTGTTGCTGCAGGAGTTGCTGTAAAAGATAATATTAGACAAAATATGGATAGCATTATTAGATCGTTTGAAGGATTTGCCACTAATCTAATTGCTGATCCAATGGCTGCTGCCAATCTAGTTGGTGCTTGTGCAAGATTTGTTGATCCAAAGACTGCTGTTAGTTATTATTTACGAAATTCATCTAATCTAGCTCCTGCTTTACACCTCAATCCTGCTTTTATTGCTGCAAGCGTTACTGCTGCAGATGCTGGAGAACAAGCTGCTGTTAGTTTGGCACTAGCACATATTTCGATAAGGACACTTATAGACAATAATCCCGAATTTGCATCTCAACTAGCTCATCATCTACGTAATGCTTTGGATCTATATGAATACCAAGTTAAAGTTGCTATAGCAGGACGTGATAGTAAACCTGTAACACAATTAGCTAGAGAAGTCGTTGACGCTTCAGCAAAATTCTATCAACATGCTTGTTATGATCTGCCTTGGCAAGGGTTCGCTGCGATTGGTTCTAATGCTGCTTTACTTCCTGATGTGGAAGAAGGTGTTACTGATGTGCTACGATTTGTTGATGCTCTAAAAGAGGTTGCAAATGTTGTTGCTGCTGATAAAACAGTTGTTGCTGCAGGAGTTGCTGTAAAAGACAATATTAGACAAAATATGGATAGAATTATTAGATCGTTTGAAGGATTTGCCACTAATCTAATTGCTGATCCAATGGCTGCTGCCAATATAGTTGGTGCTTGTGCAAGATTTGTTGATCCAAAGACTTCTTCTGAGGAACAAGGTTTTACTGGTATGCTACGCTTTCCAGAGCCTTCTGCTCCAGAGCCTTCTGCTCCAGAGCCTTCTGCTCCAGAGCCTTCTGCTCCAGAGCCTTCTGATTCAGAGCCTTCTGATTCAGAGGCTTCTGCACCACAGGCTGCTGCTCCTAGACAAAATTCTTATCGAACGATGACTGCTTATGGACTCTGGGCTGCTTCTGGTGTTGCTGCCGCTGCAGGTGCTGCTTATCTTTATTTATACAATAGACCTTAATTAAAATCACATCGAATCACAATGAAAAGAAAACAGCACCCTTGGGTGCTGTTTTTTTATGCTTTTCCTGAAAAATACTGATAAAAATCATCTAGCGATAGCTGTAGCCAATCCTCGGAATCGAGAAATGTTTCTGCTATCGACTGACATTTTTCTGAAGAATAATAACGACTGATATTTTTTTCGAATTTTTCACGCATCAATGGAATACCTTCAGCACGACGTCTGGGATGGCCAATCGGATACGCCTCTACCACCCAATCCGTTTTACCGCCAACTTTGAAATTGACACGAATGGCATTGGGAATAGCTCTTTTATTCAAGTCATAATAATCTTTGGTAAAAGCTGGATCTTCTGCAACCACCATCAATTGACGTAAAGTATCGATAATCGGTTCATTGGCCGTTTCATCTTCATAGTGATTGGCGTTTAACTGACCAAAAGCAAGCCCTACAGCAATGATATATTCTAAACAGTGATCCCTATCAGCAGGATTTTTCAATGGCCCTTTTTTACTGATAATTCGCATCGCAGGCTCTTGGGTACGCACTTCAATCGAGGATATCTCATTGACGCGTCCAGCCACCACCTCATGCAATTTTAATGCACACTCTACAGCGGTTTGTGCATGAAATTCAGCTGGATAGGCAATTTTCCACAAAATATTTTCTATCACATAAGAACCCAAAGGCTTGATAAGATGTATCGCTTGATGTGAAAAAGAGGACGCACAAAATCCCCAGGGCTCTTGAGATAAGGCCGTGGGATAACCCATCTCACCAGTTAATGAAATGAGCGCTAAACGCACACCTCTTGCGGTGGCATCACCAGCCGCCCACGACTTTCGAGATCCTGTATTGGGTGAATGTCGATAGGTTCTTAAACTTTGTCCATCGACAAACACTTGAGAGGCAGATCTCAGTAAACAATCTCTATCTCCACCCATGATTTTGGCAGCCAATAAAGCACTCGCAAGCTTAACTAAAATGACGTGATCTAAGCCCTGTCGATTAAATGCATGGTTTAATGCTATCACACCTTGAATCTCATAGGCTTTAATCATGGCTTCCAAGACATCTTTCAAACACAGGTCTTGACGGATTTTTTGTCGATGCGCATAGTCCATAGTGGCTAAAATAGCCCCTAGATTATCAGAAGGATGTCCCCATTCTGCCGCAAGCCAAGTATCGTTGTAATCTAACCAGCGCACCATGGTACCAATATTAAAGGCAGCCTGCACAGGATCAAGTTCCCAATCAAAGCCAGGTACTCTTGATCCATCTTTGCAATATGCCCCAGGAACCACCGGACCCAATAATTTGGTACATGCTTTATATTGTAGAGCTAAAAAGCCGCAACCTAAGGCATCTAAAAAACTCCAAGCGGCATTACGCATGGCTTGCTCGGAAAATGATACAGGTGATAGCACATAATCGACTAACTTTTGTAAAACCTCATCATATAAATGGTGCTCATTCATCGTTTAACCTCTTGTTTCAATACGAGGAACATCTCTTTCCATGGGGCCTACATATTCTGCTAACGGTCTTATAAGGCGATTATTTGCCCGCTGCTCAAGAATATGCGCTGACCAACCGGTAATGCGTGATAACACAAAAATTGGTGTGAACAACGGTGTGGCAATGCCAGCACAGTGATACGCCACCGCACTATAAAAGTCGACATTGGGATGAATACCTTTTTCTTCCATCACTACTTTTGCAATGGTTAAAGCCACTTCATATAACTTTGGCTTGCCGACCATTTGTGACAATTCCTGAGCCCATTCTTGAATAATGGGGGAACGCGGATCGCCATTTTGATAAATCCTATGACCAAAACCCATGATTTTATCTTTATTCACCAACATCTGACGAATACCACGCTCTGCAGTTTGTGGCGAATCAAATCGCTCAATTAATGCCATTGCGGCTTCATTAGCGCCGCCATGCAATGGACCTCGCAAGGTACCTATTGCGCTGGTAACTGCTGAATAAAAATCTGACTCCGTTGCAGCAGTGATCCGGGCTGCAAAAGTGGATGCATTGAATTCATGCTCTGCATAAAGGATACAAGAGACGTTTAACATCTTAATAAAGGCGTCATCGGCTTTATGACCCTGCAAACCAAATAAAAAATGTCCCGCAAAAGATTGTTCATCACCAAATTTAACATCATATTGTACGTGGTGATATTGATACCAATAACTGAGAATACTTGGAAATAATGCATACAATTGTTTGGCACAATGCAAACCATGTTGTATGCCTTGCTCAGGATGGGTCATTCCATACAGCGAACAAGCAGAACGCAATACATCCATAGGATGGGCTTGTTTAGGAAACTGTTGTAACCATTTTTTCATGGATTCAGATAAAACTTGGGCACCAACGCGTTCGTTTGCAAAACTGCTTAGCTGAGATGTGTTAGGAAGCTCTCCTATCATCAATAAATAAGCAACCTCATCAAATTGTGTATTCTCCGCCAAATCTTTGATGCGATATCCTCTGTAACAAAGCGTATGGTGGGTGGCACTCACCTGCGAAATGGCAGTCTCGCCAGCCACGGTGCCAGCCAAACCTGCGTGTTCCTTCAGCATAACAATCTCCTTTAATATTCTGTAAGCTTTTTTTCAAAATACTCATAATTTAAAACATCATACAATTCACTTCTGGTTTGCAATTGCGGTAACAGCATTTCCTGGCTACCAGTATTAAGAATGGTGCTATAGACTTCTAAAGCCACTTTTGCCATCGCTCTAAATGCGGTCAAAGGATACAAGACTAAATTAGCACCATGCTGATGCCAGCTATTTTGGGAATAAATTGGGGTTTTACCAAATTCAGTGCTATTGACCAGAATAGGCACTTTAATGTGTTGTGAAATGATGTCCAGATGCGATATATCACGAATAGCTTCCAGGAAAATCATATCAGCGCCCATCTCGATATAACAATGCACTCGCTCTAAAACGTGGTCGATAGATTCTACTGCGAGTGCGTCTGTTCTTGCCATAATAACAAAGCCACTATCAATTCTGGCATCGACCGCCGCTTTAATACGCTCGCCCATCTCTTTAGGCGACACAATGACTTTACCATCTCGATGTCCACAACGTTTTTCAAAGGCTTGATCTTCAATGTGGACTGCAGCTACCCCTGCTCGCTCCATCATTCGAATACAACGTGCCACATTTAAAACCGAACCAAATCCAGTATCAATATCCACTAACAAAGGCAAATCGGAGGCTAAGGTAATGCGATTGGCTTCTACAGCAACCTCATCCATGGCGGTCATGGCTAAATCAGGAAGACCAAAACAGGCATTGGCAACGCCTGCACCAGACAAGTAAATGGCCTTGGCACCCGCTTTTTCAGCCAACATTGCAGAATAAGAATTGATAACGCCTAACACAGGTAATAGAGTGGTTTTTTTTAGATTTTCACGAAAACGATGTCCAGCGCTCACTCTATAACTCCCTGTTTGAATGCAACAAAGTTATTATGCGGGTATCAATAGTAATATATCAAGAGTTAAAAGATTAGAACAATAACTCTCCCTGATAAAAACAACAACAGTATCCACCAATATGGATACGAGAACCTTTAATATCACAAAAAATCTCACTACGGCGTGTCAGACCCTGTTCTACAACCAAGTGTTGCTTCTGAAGCTTTTCAGCCCAATATATCGCCAGCCTCGGATAAATGGCGGCAGTTGCTGTTTCTTCACAGTTTTCTAGACTGGGGAAAAAACAACGCACATAAAAATCAGCATCCTCTGCAATAGAAGTCAAAACGAGTGCCCCAGACATGGTTTTTCTATAAAAACTTTTGTCCACCACTACTTGCTCTACTAAAGATGCCGAGGCATATTGCATAACAATATCTGGACCAGATTGCCATGCTTTTTCAGGCTTGGGTTCAACGTGCTCGGTAACATATTGTGAAATTTCTGTCATATCATAAGTGATAACGGGATAATCAAAAAATATTTTTTCTTGTTGCCGCCAGACCTTGGTGGTTCCAAGTGTGGTCACAAAATCAATCTGTTCTGCTTTTTGACGGATAAAATGGAAGATAATATAGGCTGCTGCTAAAAGACCATGTCCACTGGTATACATTTCCCCTTCACGATTAAACCAACGAATATGCCAGGTTTTTTCAATTGCTTGTATAAACGCTGTTTCAGGCAGATGATTTTCGATAGCTATAGCATGTAACAGTTCATCATTAATCTCTTCTTTTATTACACATACCGCTACAGCTTGCCCATGAAAAACCTTGCGAGTGAAAGTATTGACCAAAAAAAGTTGAATATCAACCACAACCCTTCCTCAATAAAGATATAAAGCTGAAAGATTAATCTGAGCTGAATAAAAGATCAAGGGCATCATGCGCTTTGAAAAAATTCCATCCTATGGCAAACAGTCGTACTATACAGCCTCAAAAAAGAACTTTAAAACAATATGTTAATTAGAGAAACTGTTGCATATATTCATGCGAAAATGCACCAAATCCTTAATCTTGAAAGCAATGACAATTATCATTTAAATATCTATGCGTGTTTATCTTTTGTGGATGCACATATTTAATAGGATTGTTCAGCACACTCTTTTGCGATTTTTCAGGCCTACGTAAAAATATTAATCGAGCAAGCCTCAAAAACTGACAATCCTCAAATGAAATTCCAACTGTTTAGAGAATTTGGAGCGCATTTAATACGCCTCATCAATGCAAACACCAGCGGTATAACCTACCGATTTAAATAGCCTTGAGTTTTGCATAAGCAAATACTAACCATTTAGCACCATGCTGTTTAAAACGAACTTGGATACGCATGTTCTCCCCCTCGCCTTCCATGGCAAGCACAACCCCCAAACCAAAATGTGAGTGCGTCACTTGCTGATTAATTTTGAAAGGTGCATCAGGCAATTCCTTTATAGAGGAGGACGATTGTTGTCGATACACCGGACTCGCCTTAGAACGAATAGTGTGAATTAAATCATGCGGAAGCTCTGCTAAAAACCGCGACGGACGGTGATACTGCTCACGACCATACTGGCGTCGCACCTCGGCATAACTTAAATACAATTTATCCATCGCACGTGTCATACCGACATAACACAATCGTCGCTCTTCTTCTAAACGTCCAGGCTCTTCCATAGACATTTGACTCGGAAATAAGCCCTCTTCCATACCCATCATAAAGACCAGGGGAAACTCTAAACCCTTAGCCGCATGCAAGGTCATCAAATGCACGTGTTCTTCATGGGTGTGAGCTTGCCATTCACCGGCCTCAAGCGAGGCTTGCGTTAAAAAGTTCAGTAAATTTTCTTCTACCTGGGACTGTCTGACAAATTCATCAACTGCATTGACCAACTCCAATAAATTGTCGCGTTTCGATTCGCTACGCTCTCGATGTTTTTCACTATAATGGGCTAATAAACCACTGTCTTCTAAAACGGTCATCACCACCGATGACAATGACAATTCTTTCAAAACCGTTTGCCATTGCGCAAATAAAGCTAGAAAACCGCGCAAGGCATTGGTTGTCCTGGGTGTAAACACTTCATTTTCTAAGCACTGATGCACGACCTGCCATAATGGAAGACCTGATTCAAAAGCTTGCTCACGTAAATAACTCAAGGTTTTTTCACCCACGCCTCTTGCAGGAACATGAATAGCTCGTTCAAAGGCTGCATCATCCTGAGGATTTAACAACAAACGAAGATAAGACAAGGCATCTTTAATTTCAGCACGTTCAAAAAACCGCACGCCTCCATGAATTCTATACGCAATACCTGCACGAAGCAGTGCTTCCTCAATCACTCGAGATTGCGCATTCGAACGATACAAGATGGCAATGTCTTTGGCCCGTTTGCCATTATCTAATTCTTTTTGAATCTGATCTCGAACAAATATGGCTTCCTCTAATTCATTGAAAGCACTATAGAGGTCAATTTTTTCACCTTCTCCACCTTCAGTCCACAAGGATTTACCCATGCGCTCACTATTGTTGGCAATTAAACAATTGGCGGCTTGTAAGATGGTATTGGTAGAACGATAATTTTGTTCTAAGCGAATGACCTCGACCGGTGCAAAATCCTCCGTAAAGCGCTGAATATTTTCCACTTTCGCACCACGCCAACCATAGATAGACTGATCATCATCTCCAACGGCCATAACCGCAGTATGCTCACCTGCCAATAATTTAAGCCACATATACTGGATACGATTGGTGTCTTGGAACTCATCGACTAACAGCAATCGAAACTGCGAACGATAATGTGCTAAAACATCAGGATGTTGCTGAAACAACTCCACCGTGCGTAATAACAGTTCTGCAAAGTCAACAACATCACTGCGTATACACGCCTGATGATAAGCTTGATAAATATCCAGCCAAATTTTTACGGGCCCAAAAGAAGGCGCCTGAATATGTTGCGGACGCATGCCCTCATCTTTTTGAGCATTGATCCAAGATTGCGCTTTTTTCACTGGCCATTGTTCAGGGTCCAGTTTCATATCTTTCAAGATACGTTTAATCATGCGCGCTTGATCGTCACTATCTAAGATTTGAAAATGAGGGGTCAGACCGACCAAATTTGCATGCCGACGCAACAATCGATTGGCCAAACCATGGAAAGTCCCTACCCACAAATCCATAGGCACATGCGCTAATAATTGTTTTAAGCGCAGTTTCATTTCAAGGGCTGCTTTATTGGTAAAGGTCACTGCCATCACTTGCGATAAAGATAGTCCCTCTTGCTCAACCAACCAGGCAATGCGATTGACCAATACGCGTGTTTTGCCACTGCCCGCTCCTGCCAAAATTAAACAATTTTGCAAAGGAGAGGTCACTGCTTTTTGTTGCGGTGAATTTAAACGTTCTAACCATGAAACTGCTTGCACATTCGGTCCTATCAAAAAATTTTTTAAATTATCGCTGATTTTTACTGCTTAGAAAAGGCAATCTCGACACTTCTTTGTAAATCTTGACACAATTTTTCAAACTTTTCTTGGGGATAGTCTTTTGCGATTTGCGCTTCTTGCCATATTCCATGGGGCCATAAGGGATCACCCCCAAATCGCGCCACCACATGAATATGCAGTTGGGTGACTATATTTCCTAAACTGGCTATATTTATTTTATGCGCTTGAAAATAGTCTTTCATGATTGATGACAAGCAAGAAATTTCTTCAATCAATTGTAATTGACAAGTTCTTTCCAATTCATAAATCTCTGAAACGCCCATCACTTTAGGTACCAAGATACACCAAGGATAATCTGCATGGTTTTTCAAAAGCACTTTACACAGTGGAAAATTGCCAATTTCTATAGAGGAAGCTTGTAGTTGGGGGTTTAAAACAAAAGACATGACGGGCCTTAACATTCATTAAGCTATAAATCATCATATCAGATCTGAATATATCGCCCAAATAAAATGCCTTTACTCATTGCTTAATCCAAGCTTTTTTAGTGTGTTTTATCGCTCTCTATATGAGTTATACCATTTATTTCTATTTCAGGTAGTACCATCAATCTGTACTTTAACCTTTTTAGATAATACTCAAGTCTAAGTTTTCCAATAAAATTCACCAAAAAACTGTAAAACGCGCACATCAAATGCTTGTTGCAAACGTCAAAGCACATAAAGAAAACACAAACTCCAAAATATAGCCTATAATTCAAACATTGACTTGCCATAATAATATCATCATCATGAAAATCCCATTTACAGAGCCCACAGCACCTAGGTATATCTACATCAATCCAAGCACTAATCTGATTCATCTTCTGGTTCCTGTGGTAAAAGGGGAAACGATTGGTACCGATAATACCTGCAAAACGACCGCGGCTTCAGATGAATTTTTTAATGGTGCCGCACTGCGTGAATTAAATGCTTATAAATCAGCCCTTGAATTCGACCTGCAATTGTTAGGTAACGATCACGTGACTCTAAGAGATGCCAAACAACAACGATTAATACAAATAGATGCGTATATTGCAGCAACCCCCACCATGCAAAAAATATACAAAAATGCAATTGCCGCGCAAAGACAAGTCTCCTCTAATCTTTACAGCATACAATTAAGACCTCGCATACAGGATCATCTCTCACCTGTAGTAAATCCAGTGTTTAATATCAATCGCAAGAATGATAAAACAGGTACACCGTTATCAGCTCTTTATAACGCCTTATATAAAGCATTCCATGGTGTCTCCATAGCACCGCTTAACCCTCGAAAAAAGCTTGAAGACTCAGTAAAGGCAGAATTAGCGACAAAACCTCAACCTATTGATTTTAAAACCATACAGACGACTTTATCAGACACATTTCTTCGTTTATTTGGTTTAACAGTTGATTTTAAGCATGACAGTACCGTGAATCTTGCGGATGTAAACAAAGCCTCGATTGATGAGTCCTTGGGATATAAGCCTGAAACCCCGGCCACCACAGAAGATTATACAGAAGCTCTTCTGAGCGTTTGCGCACCCGATATTTGGTTTGAAATTCCAACATCGAAGTTTTACAGCTGTGATAGCGAACAAGATGAGCATCAAACAGAACAACTCTCCATTATGACGCAGTTTTTTCTCGCACACGTCAATATTCATTGTGCTGAGAATAATATCAGTACTGAAAATTTTGGAGTCATACTGGATAGCTCCGATGAGTTAAGTGAAGAAGTGGCTGGTATTATTGTCTCGGCATTAGGCGCTGGTGCAAATGTTGAAGAAAGCTTATGTACTTTTTTCAATAAACACACCTCTGAATTTGGTCTTAGCCGACCTTTAGACCCTGCAGATACCGATGCCATTAAACAACGATTCGCAACCAATCATACAACGATCATAGACTCACCCCACATGGATGATTTTATGATTTTAAATACTGCAACAAACGTGGGTAAGTTTGTAACGCATCAGAGCTCAATTTGCACTGATTTTTCTGAGCTTGTAGTAAGCTCCAGGTTAGATCACAGATTGTTTCAAGCCATGCGCGCTGATTTTGAAGCGCCAAAAAGCCGGTTCATCCCTCATCAAAATGCACACATTGAAGCAAGTATTGATCTTAAGATTGACGACCTCCTCTCAAGAGTAATTGATGACAAACAATTAGACCGATTGGATCTAAGTACTCGGAAGCAACTTTACAGTTCGCCTGATTTTCAATCACTACTGTTTTTACTCAATATCGCGCATGGCAAGCAGGAAGAGGCAAAGCGAAAGATTGAAGCAAGTCCTGTCTTATTGTTAGATACAGGGCGCTTCACAGATTATTCTGGCCGAACATTTAATTGCACAGGTTACGAATATGCTTACTGGGCTAAAGACACACACATGTGTCGGATGCTGGAAGCCCTTATGGATGAGCCGACAAAAGCCCTCATGCTAGAACGCATAGATGCAATTGAGCAAGAAGGTTTGAGTTATGTGCAACAAGGTGAGACTAAGAAATCAAAGCATTTCAACCTAGAGCCTCTCCTTGCAGCGATGCAAGATTATGTTGATCAATATAACCACAGGGATAGGGCTGCCAATAAGAACGCTTGTATGCGGGTTGGTTTGGCGCAGCGCGACCTACCTGTTCATGTGGTTAATGAATACTGTCGACCAGATCGGTCTTTTGACCCGACACCGGAATTTAGTGAAGCTACCTTGCCACGGATTTCAACATACTACAGGATAATTCGTAGGGTGGAAGCTCCATTGTTTCCATTAGTGGTTTCTGCTACTACTGGTCTCGGAGTAGATTTTGCCTTACGCCGCACCAGGTGGACCACGGCGCTGGGCGTGGCGGCTGAGGGGCCCGCCAACTCCCAGACGTTGAGGGATTTGGTCGTTGATGCGGCTGCCGTTCGCCACTTAGATGAAGTTAGAACCAACGATCTCAAGCTTTTGCGTCAAAACCTGTTGCCTATAGATCCGGCACCTGGGAGAGGTCTGCGCCCTTAAACTGTTTAAAGAGGAGGTGTAATATAAGTAGCGAGTTTATAGATATTGGTGTATACTGGGAGTAATTAAATTTACTATTGGATTGCTAGCGCGTCAAAACAATATCGCATTATTTTTGAATGCTACGAGTCCTCTCCGGAAGTGTAATATTAAAAGCGATTTTATTGTACAGATATAGCATTCATCACTGCAGTTTTCCAAATTTTATCCCAATCATTGGATCCAATTGCAGCTCTCAATTGTAGTAAAGGATCTAATCCATCTCTTGACCATCTCATGTGTTGTTGCCCTTTACA
>Ga0247843_1007381_pt1 | contig 13596 bp, 12 predicted proteins | sample LaCruzMarch2017__FD_192420 | JGI IMG/M metagenome (GOLD analysis project Ga0247843, IMG submission 192420) | Freshwater microbial communities from meromictic Lake La Cruz, Castile-La Mancha, Spain - LaCruzMarch2017_8m | ecosystem: Environmental > Aquatic > Freshwater > Lake | place: Spain...
TCAGCGGCCTGTCGTTGCTGGTCTGCGGCCTGCGCATTCTGCTTGGCCTTCTCGGCCTCCAGCCGTTGGCGCTCAGCGGCCTGTCGTTGCTGGTCTGCAGCCTGCGCGTTCTGCTTGGCCTTCTCGGCCTCCAGCCGTTGGCGCTCAGCGGCCTGTCGTTGCTGGTCTGCAGCCTGCGCGTTGTGCTTGGCCTTCTCGGCCTCCAGCCGTTGGCGCTCAGCGGCCTGTCGTTGCTGTTCTGCGGCCTGCGCATTCTGCTTGGCCTTCTCGGCCTCCAGCCGTTGGCGCTCAGCGGCCTGTCGTTGCTGGTCTGCAGCCTGCGCGTTCTGCTTGGCCTTCTCGGCCTCCAGCCGTTGGCGCTCAGCGGCCTGTCGCTGCTGGTCTGCAGCCTGCGCGTTCTGCTTGGCCTTCTCGGCCTCCAGCCGTTGGCGCTCAGCGGCCTGTCGCTGCTGGTCTGCAGCCTGCTTTTGCTTCTCTGCTGCCTGCGCGTTCTGCTTGGCCTTCTCGGCTGCCTGCCGCTGCTGTTCGGCGGCCTGCTTTTGCTTCTCTACGGCTTGAGCCGCTTGACGCTGCTTCTCCGCGGCCTGAGCTGCTTGCTTTTGTTTCTCGGCTGCCTGCCGCTGCTGTTCAGCAGCCTGCTTCTGCTTCTCAGCCGCGAGACGTTGCTGCGCCGCCTGTGCCGCCTGCTTTTTCTTTTCTGCCTCAGCACGCTCGTCTGCTGCAGCCTTATCCTTATTCTGCTGTTGAATTTGCACAATCACATGGCTCGGCGGAGCCAACCTATACGGAAGCAGCGGCGCCGCTATCGTGCTCGTTAGTGAAGCGAACAGTACGACCCCGCACATGACTGGCAACAATCGCATGGAACTCTCCGTAGGGAGGTGACGATGGTGGACCGAGACGACTTACGGAGCGATAAATCGACAGCAAACGTTCATTCGTGCGGTGCCGAAGTACTGCGCGTGTCAGGGGTCGCAGAAATTGCCGGGCAAGCAGGTGCTGCCAGGGGCACAGTGCAAGGATACGCCGGTGACTGGATTGCCGGTGCCAGGGCAGAACGCAGGATCACCAGGACCTATGCAGGCATTGGCGATGAACTTGTCGCAGAATGTGCCAGCCGAACAGGCTCCAGCGCCGGGACAGCAAACGCCACCTACCGGCGCGCACGTAAACTTATTCGGACACAGGAAGAACCCGGCCTGACCTGGGCACGGCGGCCCAGACGTGGCCGAAAGTTTGGTGCCCGGTGCCACATTGATCATCGAGCCGATCTTGACCGTGATGAATTGGACTGTCGTGCCGCCATTGCGCGGCGCTGCACTTTGATTGGCCCCGGCAGCCGTTCCGCCAGAGGCACGCGCGAGGGTCACGCAATCGGTAGCGCCCTCCTTATCACTGGCATTGAGAATGTGATAAAGATCGCGCCACGCATCTGGCTGATCGATCCGTGTGGTCCGCACGCGTTTACGTTCGAAATCAAACTGAATGGCCATCCCCCGGCCGTTGTCAGCGAGTTCGACCATGGTCTCGGTTCGCTGGCGTTCTTTATAGCGGAACAGGTCAGGCTTCATGTGAGCCCGCTCTTCCCATCCGTCCGCCGAACTCAACAGGAATGTCGTTTGGAAAATGCCGCTGTTGAGGTCACCGGCTTGCAGGCATGCCACCGTCGTGCCGGTCGCGCCTCCCGGCACAGGTGACGATGGGTCAACTTGTGCAGACGCGGGCAACGGTAACAGAAATGCAACGGCCCATGCCGCCGCAAGAAGCATCGCTTTCATGAGTCCCTCCGTTGCCACATACCGATGTGACCGCCACTTCAACGTTCGAGAAAAACAGTATAACGAAATTCATCTTGCTCCGATTTTGGTCGCATACAAGTGCCGTGTGAAAAAATCCACGTCACAGCTGCGTATGGCGAACAAGTCGTCCCGCCAGCTACGTGGCTTCACTACGAGGCAAATTGTTTGCCCGCATCTGGACGCTTGGCGGTAACGCGCTGAAGTCAATTTACATTTCGAAGCCAGGCAGGTCCCCAACACCGTCGGTCCGCTATCACAAGACGCATCAATCTACGTGCAGCGACGCACGACTTGACCCATAACCCTGTCGAAGGTGTCCTCAAAAAGTACACCCACTCGGATCGGTATTGGCCCATCTCGAAAATGAAAACGGAAAAGGTCTGCGGTGACAAGCTGCATAGCCGCCGAGACGTGTCAAAGCATGAGGCTGTTGCGGTGTACACGTTGCTTGTTGCCGCGCCCTGCAGAATTGCAACACGAGTGTTGAGCACCGGCACTGAGTCCGGTTGGGGTCATTCGCGTCTCGCATCAATGACTTGACGGTCGAGATGCGGAGTTTCCAGACATTTGCCCGGCCGGCTGAAGCCTTTGCAAGGCCACCGTCCACCATGTCTGCTCGCCGTCCGAAACCGGCCATCCAACCTAGTGTAGGCCAAATTCAAAGGTTCCTGTTGGCACTCATCCAGCGGGGCAGCCGCTGTGGAGAAAGCGCGCCCGGGCGTTCGTGGAGAAAATCTGTTCAACACCACTGGACAATTGCGGCGGATCACTTCATCCAGCGTCAGTGGTCGAACCTGTCCCTGCTCACGACCTTCAGGTACGGAGCAACCACTATGGGTATCGTCATCCCTTTCGAAAAGTTCAAGCTGGCCCAGTCATCCGCTGGAACGCAACGGTTGGCGGCGATCGTTGATGACGAACAAGCGATCACCAAGGCAATGCACGCGGCGTCTGATCAATCGGTGGTGTTGGCCGCGGCGCGCCCGCTGCTCGACCGCTGTCGAGATCGCCATGGTTTTGTCATAATGCGTGAAGGGCTGCCGCAAGTGCCGACGATTCTCGGTCGTGCAATTCTGGAGTTGTCCCGAGGCTTATCCATGATCGACGCCGATATGGGAGCGCCGCGGAGTTACCCGACGTTCGGCGTCTACTTCGGCCGCCGCCACCTTGCATGGTTTGAAGACGGCTACAGCGGCACGACGGCGTTAGCGGTGCCGGACGATACCATGGCTGCCGACCTTGCCGCGTTCGTGCGCCCGCGCGTCTCCACCACAAAGTCGCGCTCTAAGACATGAGCGGCGAAGTGATATGTCTACTTCGCACTGTCCGCGACCGCTTGCAGAACTTTCGATCCTGGCTGCCAATGCGTCAGCGCTAGTCCGGCAGCGGCACCGACCATAATCACGCCCACTATGGCCGTGGCCAAGCGTGCACTAGACGGTGGCCGGGGGATTTGCGCCCCCAGGGCCAATACACGCTGATCAATCGTCGCCAGCCTGCGCACCACGTTATCGAATGGTACGGTCGGCGGCCCGATGGTCGCCAGACAGTTTTCGATTGCCCCCTCTATTCGGGTCAGGGCTTGCTTGTGATGATCAGAGTCGACGCCATAGCGTTCCTCGAACTCTTCAAACTGCTCAACCAAGTTGGCGAAGTCGCCTCCCGGAAAAACGGGGCCCTTCTCGACCTCCTCAAAATGCCTGATGATTTCCTCAGGGGTCGCTACCGAGGGAAGCCGCTTCGGGGCTAGCGACGCGACCCGATGCCGGGTCCCAGTTCGCGCTGCCTTTCTCAGATACGAACGTTCTCTGTCATCCAGGCGACCGGTCAAGACGGCCTGCACGAGATCGTGTCGTGTAAGTTCGCTCGCCCCGTCATTTTCGCGTGCTAGTTCGAAAGCGCGATAGAGCCAGCGCTCAGTGCCGACAGCAAGAGGAAGGATTTCGGCATCGCCCGTCGATTCACGAAGTTGGCTGGTCAGCAATATGCAGCCATCGGCCAGTGCTTCAGGCTCGCATTTTAGATACTCCGCAAGGTGTTGGCCGTCCTCCGGCGAGTCACAGACGACGGCGTATGCCAAGTGAAATACCGTAACCTGTGCGTTGCGCCGGTAAGTTGCGACTGCCCAGGCCAATTGGAACAAGGAGCGGGCGTCTTCCGAATAAACCGGAGGCGGGGAGTACCTGGCTGTCAGCGCGACATTCAGCTTCGCGCAAATTAGATCAGCGTCCTTGAACTGAAGTGTGACCTCAGCCGGAGCCGTGACCTCTCGCGCCGGGACGATCTCCTGTGCCATAAGCAATACTCCGCTAGCCTAGATTATGAGAGGCTACACGGGTCATCCGCACTCGGCAATGCCGCCTTGATTGCCCGTGTTTAGCACTTAACGAGTTAGGGCCATGTCCGCGTTCAGCACCGCTAACTTCCTGCTTTTCCCCGGCCTCGGCCTCGTGGCGCTCGCCATCGGGCTGCTTGCGCGGAGGTACTCGGCTTCGGCCCTCGGTGTCGGCTTGGTCGGATTGCTGTCCCTCGCCACCGCCTCGACGTGGATCATTGCGGCGGTGCCTGCCAAGCACGTCAGCAAGCCAGCACCAAAGACTGAGGCCGCCAAGCCTCAATCACCGACTCTAGACCTTGAACGATTGAAGCAGGAACTACTGGCCGAGAAAGCCAAGAGCGCACAGGCCGAGCGTCATGCCGCCGATGCCGATCGAAGCGGAACCGACACAACGGCAAGGATCGCTGCGCTGAATAGCAAGGTCCGCGAGTTCCAAGCCGGCAAAGAAGAGGCCGAGCGCAGGGTGGCGCTGCTCGAAAAACAGCTCACAGGCGCTCAATCTGCGCCGACGGCACCCAAGCCACCCGATCTGCCGGGTATTCTTCTCAAGCTCGCCGAGGGCGATGGGCACTACTATGCGGCGAAGGAGGAGCGAGCGCTGATACCCGGCAAGCGCGGCGCTTGGTATGGGGTTCGCCTGCTGCAAGGTGGAAAAGACTGGAGCTTCGCCGACCGCCAGTTCGTTCTCGCCGATCCAACGGCGATCAAGGCGAGTGCGGCGCGCCTCCGCGACGATGTGCTTCGTCCGCTAACGCAAGCGGGGCAGCGCTGGCAGTTGTTCGTGCGCGGCGCAGCCGACCCTCGGCCCGTAGCAGGTCCGGTCGGCCGTGAACTTGTCGTTCTGCCACGCTTGCCAGATGGCTTGTATTCTCCCGCACCAAGAGCAAAACAGGTGACCCTTCCCGTCCAAAACGAGGAATTGCCGACCCTCAGGGCGGATTGGCTGCGGGAGATCGTCCGGCCGGTGCTCGGAGAAGCCGGGATGGGGGAGATCGACATACTTGAGAACCCGCCACAGTCGGGGCACGGGCGAACGGCCGAATTCGTCCTCTTCGTAGAGGGGTGATCAGCCCCATTTGTCAGGGATTGGCGGGTCGCCTTAAGGTTCTGTTGCTGACCGGCGATTCGCCTATGGAACGTCACATCGTCGGCCTCTTACGATTAGGGGAGATAGCGGCCGCCGAGGGTTGAAGGTGATCAGAGGCGTGACGATCAAACGGTAGCAGTCGCTGGACCTCGGTCAGCGAACACTCTTATCACGGCAGCGACCACTCATCAGTGGCATTACTCGACGAAAGCGATGCCTAGCAGTTCCGGTAAGGCGCAACTTTGGCAACAATCGAGCCTCGGCGCTCGAACGGTGTTTCCGCCAGAAGGCGTGCATAAGCTTCCGGGGCTGGTGGGGAATCGTTGAGCGGCCTGCTATGATTTCTAGATGACTGCCCCGAGAACGACAGTATTCATCAGCCATGCAACACCAGCAGACAATGCGTTTGTCCGGTGGCTTGGCGCGCGCCTCACTGGGCACGGCTATCGGGTCTGGGCTGACATCTTCGAGCTGCGCGGTGGTACGCCGTTCTGGCAAGAGATCGAACGCATCATCCGCGACGAGGCTATCATCGTCATCGCAGTACTCTCCCGCACCAGTGTCGATCCGGCGCGATCAGGCGTTCAAAACGAGATTGCTCTCGCTGACACCATCAAGAAGAAGCTGCAACGCAATGAATTTCTGATCCCGGTGCGGCTCGACGACGTGCCGCATTCGGACTTCCCAATACAAGTGCACAGGCTGAACGCGATCGACTTCTCGACGGATTGGGGCGCAGGCCTCGCGCAACTGCTCGAAGACCTCGACAAGGGAAAAATTCATCGGTCGGTCAGCGACACGACGACGGAGTTCGATCGGTGGCGCGCGACCATGGCCGCAACGGCAACCATCGTGGAGGCTGGGAAAGAGACGTATCTTTCCAATATCCTGCCGATACGGGCGTTGCCCGACAAGATCGGGTTCTACGATGCAGGTGCTGATTTCGCCGTCGTTTCCGCGCGGTTCGGTGCCGGACGCATTCCTCACGCCGTTCATGCGGGCAGGATCGTGATGTTTTCCGACCGCGACGAGTTCGCCGAGCATTTGCCGCCTGGCATTCAGCTCGGCACGATCACGCGACCACTTCTCGGCGACCTCATGTCGGGGAACGCTAAAGGGCCGATGATGCCGCGCGCGCGCGACGCCCGCACGATGGTGACAGGCATCCTTGCAAAGGAGCTTGAGCGTTTTCTTGCCGGTCGCGGCTTGCGGCAGATCGAGACGACAGGCGGACTGGTATCGTATTTCCCGAAGGGTTTGCTACCTGGCGACCGCGTCGAATACGCCAACAATGCTGGCCGCAAGACGTACAAGAAAATCGTGGGCACAAGCGAGAAGCTCAAGGTCGACTGGCATCTCGGCATGAAGCTGGCTGTGAAGCTCGGCGATGAGAACGTCATCCGGCTGCGTCCTTACATCGTCTTCAGCGAGAACGGCATGCCACTCGCTGATCTCGACCGGATGGCTGCGATCCGGAGGAAGTTCTGCAAGAGCTGGTGGAACCCCCATTGGCGCCAGCTCTATGAGGCGTTCTTCACATTCTGGAGTGGCGAGCGGGACGAGGTTGGTATTTATCTCGGCCGTGACGCAAAGCTTGTGATCGACGCCGGTCCGATCCGGTACGAGGGGATGCGGCGGATGCCGCTGGACCTCCTGGTGGCACCCGAGCCCGAAGATCCGGAAGAGCCCGATGATCTCGCTGAAGAACCGGAGGGCGAGCCGTCAAGCCCTGTCGAGGAGGCCGCATGAGCCGCCGCGGCCGTATCGTAGACCTTGAAGAACCGACGCTTGAATTCGGGCACAGGCAAACTGCGCATCATCCCAAAGACGGGTTGATGCTCTTTGGCCCGGTGCCATCTAACAGAAATCCTGCGCGCATGGATGTTGGCGTGATCGGCACGCCCGATGGCATCCGCCGTTACGAATCCTGGGTGGACAGTATCAACAGGATGATCCCGGCGAGCGAGAAGGGCAAAGAAGCGAACAATACAATGTGGCCGGGCTTCCGTGCGGTGTTCAACGCGCCCTGGCCTGCCAAACCTTACGTCACGCTCGCAATAGACGAAGCAAAGCTGCGCGACAGCATGTTGGCGTCGGATCGGCACCAGGGGATTTATAGCGCAGTCGACCTTTACGCCGACGCGCTGAAGAAGCATCTGCACGAGGATGGTATGAGGCCCGCGCTCTGGTTCGTTGTGCTGCCCGAATACGTCTACACCTACGGTCGCCCGAAATCGAAAGTGCCTACCTCATTGAAGGTCAGGTCTAACCCGTCGATCGGGCGGAAAACGGCCCGCAAAATCCTTAGCACTGGCACGCTGTTCGAAGAGGAGAGGGATGCGGCTGCGATCTACGAGTACGAATTGAACTTTCACAACCAGCTCAAGATCAGGGTACTCGACACAAAGTGCGCCATCCAGATTGTGCGGGAAACCACGCTGACACCGCAAGAATTCGACGAGGATTCACGCCGCTCGCTGCAAGACCCAGCTTCGGTAGCATGGAACCTTGCGACGACGAGCTTCTACAAGAGCGACGGCCAGCCATGGCGGATTGCCGATATTCGCGATGGCGTCTGCTATGTCGGCTTGGTGTTCAAGAAGCTTGATGCCCCCAAGGGTAATGACAACGCTTGTTGCGGAGCGCAGCTATTCCTGACGACCGGTGATGGTGTGGTCTTCCGCGGTGCTCCGGGCCCCTGGTACATCGAGACCGAGAACCGTTTTCATCTTTCTACCGAACAGGCGGGCGACCTAGCTCGTAAGATCATCGCGGCGTACCGCGAACGGCATCACGGCCGCGATCCGCAGGAACTGTTCATACACGGAAAGATACGCTTCGATGAACAGGAGTGGCGTGGATTTCGTGATGCCGTACCGGCGACGACCAAACTGGTCGGCATCCAGATTAGGGACCAAAAAGAGATCAAGCTCTTCCGGTTCGGCAAAAACCCCATCCTGCGCGGCACTGCGCTTATCGAACACGATCGCCTCGCGCATCTCTGGACGCGGGGCTACGTACCGCGTCTCGAAACTTATCCCGGACGTGAGGTGCCAAACCCTCTGACAATTGAGATCAGACAGGGCGATGCCGACATCGAACAAGTGCTGAGGGATGTTCTGGCGCTGACCAAAGTGAACTTCAACAATGCGCAATTCGCCGACGGCCTGCCGGTGACGCTCCGGTTTGCTGACCAAATCGGAGAAATCCTCACCGCAGGACCAACCGTGACGGACGCCCCGCTACCTTTCAAGTTTTATATCTGAGCTGCGAATTCGCTCAGGACTGCTGAAGCTGAGCGACCAGATGCGACAAGGCTACCCGGCAAATACGCCCGGCTAACTCAGGAGGAGGCGGTCGACATTGGGCTCGATCTCGGAAATTTCTGGATCAACTCCTGCTTGGACATCCGTGGAATAAAAGCACCGTACCTCGGCAAAGATCGATATCTCATCGCTGACATAATCCCCCAACAAGCTGAAGTGACCGGAGGCCAGATCCGGGTCGCCAGTAATGGCAAGGCCGACGTCTGCAATTGGGACCTCGATGCCCGTAGCGACCATTAAGACCATTAGTCGTGCTCGCTGCTGGTTATCTCCTCCCCGGCGGTTTAGTTGCTATGGCGTGAGGCGCTGACAGAGTATGAGCGCTCGGGCTCGTCTTGGTAACCTTCGATGCTTTGAGCTTGAGTGACTTGGCCGTCGGTTCGATTCGTTTCGTAGCTAGCCCAGTAAGATGGATGCGTAACGCATCGTCGTTCCCTGATTTCGTCGCCTCGGCATGCTGATCGAGCTTTTTCGCTATACCTTTTAGCAATTTGACGTCAGCGGTATCAAGAAAGAGTTCGAACGATTCAGATCCGATGGCGGCAACCATGGAACGGAACGCGTTGAGATCGAGCGATTTGTGCTTGAGCTGAGCGGTGAGCAGTGCCGCAGCCTGCTTCTTCACTAGATTGTCGATGCCGGCGAAGGCGTCACGATGGCGTCCAATCGCACCGAGCAGTGCGTAGCTGTCGATAACCACATTCATTTGAGGGCCTCCACGACTTCGTCTTTGAATGCTACGACCTGTTCGCCGAGGCGTCCGGGATATTTTTGCTGAAACGTTACTGTCCTGCCGGGCACGGCCCCCATTCCCATCGCTGCAGGCATTGCGGGCGATTCGTCAATGGGCGTCGCAAAAACCGCGAAGATCGAACTGGCTCTGCTTGAGCGGGCACGGATGTCGTCTTCGAACGTCCGGTGTACGTTAATGAGTTCATTCTTCTTTTTTTGAAGGCTGAAAATGCGTGCCTTCTTGCCGCGAGCTTGCGATCTGGTGAAGAGCACGCGCGGTTTCCGAGCGGCTACTTGATGCGGCAGGTTTGGGCCGATGTTGGCAAGAAACGTTTCAAGGCCGAGGTTGGACAAAAAGTCGGGGATCGTCGGGACAATGACTAGGTCTGCCAGACCGATCGCTGCGGCGGTGAACGGCGAAATGCCGGGCGCGCAGTCGATTATGACATACCCGAATTCGCCGTCGAGCGAGGCCAGCTGCCGTTGCAGTGTGTTCTTGATCCGCATCTCGACGCCGTCCAGCGTCTCACCTGAGTTTGTGAGATGACGCAGGATTTCCCTTTCCGACACCCGAAGATCCGTCGACGAGGCTAGCAGCGAGATATTAGCCGCTTTGTTGCGGGCTTTGGTATTGCTCACCATACGCGCGATGTAATCGCTGAAGGCTGGACTTGCTCCGTCCAGCAGCGTCTCTCGAAGAAACGTATCGATCGTGCGGCCCTTACCGATGATGTCGCGAATGCGATCGCCCACGAGACTGTAGGACGCGCTTGCCTGTGTATCGACATCGATCACAAGCACGGGCTTATCGGTTGTGGTCCCAAGTGCATCGGCCAGGCTGACGACCGTAGATGTCTTTCCCACGCCACCTTTCATGTTGACGACGGCAATGACACGCATGGGACTCGCCGTCATAGGGCGAGCCTCGCCTTGATTGTTTGCATGTCCCGACCATCGAGCCGATTGACGAGAAATTGGTCGATTGACCTGGCATCGGTCGCTTGACGTTTGGGCGTCATCCGGTGATCGAAGCTGCCGAGATCCTGCGGATCACTAAATAGAATCAGCCCCACACCCTTTCGTTGACACTCTCGCTCGACGGCATCGAGGCGCGCAGTCACGAGCGAGCGGTCGGGAACGTACCAAACCAGGTAGCCGTAGTTGGAGCCGCGGGTTTGAGCTTCGGCTTCGGCTACGGCAGCGACGTTGCCCGAGTCCGCTGCCTTAAGTTCGAACGTGTAAAGGTTGAGGTCGGTACCTGGGATGACGGCGCGCGGCAGTATCGCTATGCCTGTAAAATCGCAGCGACGCCACTGACCATCCTGAGCCCCGCCCGTTGATGTATCGATCACAGTCCAATAGGCCTCACCGGGCAAATCCAGCCGACGCCAAAAACGTGATTCCAGATAACGTTGCAGCGATGGCATGAGCCGGTGTTCTAGGAGCCGCCGCTCTGAAGTTATGGGCGTGGGACAGCGCGGCTTGGCAAGACGAACCGCGCCGCCAGGGCCTCGGGCTCGTTTGATCTCACCGTCACGTTCGAGCTTTGCAAGGACGCTGAAGTAGGTTTCGCCCTCCACCGAAGCCTCGATCGCTCGGCCGAGCAATGTTCGAGCATCGTCATGCAGCATATGCGAGCCGTCCGACGGCAGAATGTTCATCAACCGATCCGCCAATACTTGCATGCTCGCCATGGCCGCCCCTTCAAATACGCAACGATGATGCTTGGCACTTAGCGAGTAACCAGCTTCGTACCGCAAGCAGACGCAATGATCCTAGCTCAGACGGTTCGTGTTGCAAGTGGGGGTTGAGGAGTATCCCTCGCGTCACGGGCCGCAGCGATTTAGGCCACCGAAAAGCTTGATCTTCGATCCTTCCAAGCGATCCCTTGTGAGCCGACACGGTCTGCGGCGCTTTCAGGGTAGTCGACCATACTGTTACCGATGACCGCTTATGGGATTTGTCGACGACGTCGGCTTGTGTGAAGGGTTCCAGACGACGGCCCGCAGGACCTCTCCGCACGCACGGGGGCCGTCGTCTGGAACCCTCCAGGGAAGGAACCCGCGAGACGTTTGGCGCCGCCGGTGCAGCGGGCGCTATGGGGATTTGATGTCTGGGGTTGGCTTGATGGGGATGAGCGGGCGGTCGGCACGGCGGTGCGGCCAGCCATCGCCAGTGACCAAGCGGGATGATTCAAAGGTCTGATGCTGGGCTTCCAGCTCCCGGCTTGGCGTTGGCACCGTCGTGTGACGGACGCCGGAACAAGCGCTACCGTTGCCGGTCAGGGACCAGCGATCTGGATGGACAGCAGTTAGGCCGATGCTGTTCGTACGCGTCATGACGTATCGATCCTGAACAACGTCACTCCCTGTGATGGCCTATGGCGTGGCGGGCAGACGCCGTTGAAGGTCTCGATGATGAACATGCGACCGCCGCAGCAAGGGCACGGCTTGGCGAGCGTATCCGGGGCCGCTTGGACGTCAGCAGCGCTGTCCTCAACCTCTGGCGTGGGTGCGGCCAGGGCGAGCAGTTCGCGCATCCGGGCGAGGTTCTCAGCGCGGCCAGTGTTTGCGAGCAGGCCGTAATGGCGGATACGATGCAGCCCTTTGGGCAAGACGTGGATCAAGAACCGTCGGATGAACTCGGAGGTCGCGAGCGTCATTGTGGTGTAACGGTCGGGCCCCTCGATCCGGTAGTCCTTGACCTTGAAGGTCACGGTCTTGGCGTCGGCCGTGATCAGGCGCCGGTTCGAGATCGCGACACGGTGTGTGTAGCGCGACAGGTATGCGAGCACGGCCTTCGGCCCGGCGAAGGGGCGCTTGGCATAGACGAACCAGCGCGTCGCCTTGATCGGCTTCAGGAACTTGGCGAACGCTTTCTTGTCGGCAAGGTGAGCGCGAGCGCCGAAGAAGATGAGCCTGCCAGCGTCGTGGGCAGCAACGAGCTTTTCCAGCATCAACCGCCGGAACAGCTTGGAGAGCACCAGCACCGGCAGGAAAAAGTTCGGTTTGCAGGCGATCCAGCTTTCGCCGTCCAAAGACAGACCGCCGCCGGGCACGATCATGTGCACGTGCGGGTGATGCGTCATCGCCGATCCCCAAGTGTGGAGCACGGATGTGATGGCGATCCTGGCCCCGAGATGCTTGGGATCGGCGGCGATGGTCAGCATCGTCTCGCTGCTCGCCTTGAACAGCAGATCGTAGATCACGGCCTTGTTGGTTGATGCGATATCGGCGATGGCGGCCGGCAGTGTGAACACCACATGGAAGTAAGGCACCGGCAGCAGTTCGGCTTCCCGGTCCGCCAGCCACTCTCGCGCCGCCGCTGACTGGCACTTGGGGCAATGCCGGTTGCGGCAGCTGTTGTAGGCGATGGTCGTATGACCGCACGCGTCGTTCTCACAACGCGCGACGTGGCCTCCCAGGGCCGCCGTCCGGCAGCTCTCGATGGCCGACATGACTTTCATCTGGCCAAGGCTCACGTGCCCCCGGTTGGCATCACGCCACGCGGGACCATGGTCGCGGAAGATATCCGCGACCTCCAATGCTGATCGGCTCATGTCCGCCGCGCGCTACAACGGCGGTTCGCTGCCTGGCGGCATGATCCGTTCGAGCGGGCTCATGACGGTGCGCAGCAGGTTGGTTGCGACGTGGGTATAGCGCGCCGTCGTGTCCAACTTCGCGTGTCCCAACAGCACCTGGATCACGCGCACGTCGGTGTGGCTCTCAAGAAGGTGTGTCGCGAAGGAATGCCGCAACGTGTGCGGGGTCACCCACGAGCCGAGACCTGCGGCGGCCGCCGCCGAGTGGCAGACGCGATTGAGCTGACGCGTCGTAATCGGCAACAGCGGATCGCAGCCGGGAAACAGCCAGCCCGGCGAGCGGCATTGCAACCACCATGCCCGCAACAGCACCAGTAGTTGCGGAGACAGCATGGCATGGCGGTCCTTGCGGCCCTTGCCCATCTCGACACGGATCAGCATGCGCTTTGAATCGATATCGCTGACGCGCAACATCACAACTTCGCCGCCGCGCAGGCCAGCGCCATAGGCAATGCTCAGCGCCGCCTTGTACTTGAGGCCCGGACCCGGTGCGGCTTCGAGAAGTCGTCCGACCTCTTCGGGTGCGAGGATCCGCGGCAGTTTCCGGGGGTAATGCGTGCGGGCCAGCTGGTGGGCAAGATCGGCGCGGCCGAGCGTGATCATGAACAAGAACCGCAGCGCCGAGGCCTGCGTGTTCATCTTCGGCGGCTGGGCGCCCTGCTCAACTTGATCGAACTGAAAGCGCCGGAGATCGTCACCGGTTGTGAACTCCG
>Ga0247843_1007382_pt1 | contig 13595 bp, 15 predicted proteins | sample LaCruzMarch2017__FD_192420 | JGI IMG/M metagenome (GOLD analysis project Ga0247843, IMG submission 192420) | Freshwater microbial communities from meromictic Lake La Cruz, Castile-La Mancha, Spain - LaCruzMarch2017_8m | ecosystem: Environmental > Aquatic > Freshwater > Lake | place: Spain...
GGTTGCGACTGCGCGCCGGTGATATGGCTGCGTGCAAATTCATCTGCCTCCCGAATGTCGACCAAGATGGCGCGTCCGGCATCCAAGCGTGCACGCACCTGTTGCGGTGAAAGTGGGTGAAGCATGACAGTCATAAGTTCGTCCTCATTTCGGGTGGGCAGAATAACTCGGCCAGCGTCTGTATGATGCGCATCGCGGCATGATCTGCGACGCGGTAATAAATGGTCTGGCTTTCACGCCGCGTCACAACGACGCCTTCGTCACGTAACAAGGCCAGATGCTGCGACAAGGCCGATTGCGACAGGCCAACACGCGATTGGATTTCACCCACCGACAATTCCCCATCGGCAAGCTGGCACAAGACCATCAATCGTTTTTCATTGCTGAGCAAACGCAGCAACGCCGCTGCGCGGCCAGCACTTTCCTCAAACAGACCGAGGTCGAAACGAGTCATATCAAACATGATGTGATTATATGCTTTTAATCTAATTTAGCAAGTGCTAATATAAAAATAGAAGGAGACGACTCATGCATCCGTCCGTCCAAGCTTTTTTCGATCATGCGACCAATACCGTCAGCTATATTGTCCACGACCCCGCCACGAAAAAGGCCGCGATAATTGACCCGGTCCTCGATTTCACGCCGCGTAATGGTCGAATAGCTGCAACTTCCGCCGATGCGTTGCTTGCGGCGGCAGCAGATCAGGGTCTCGACATCCTTTATGTGTTGGAAACACACGCTCATGCCGACCATCTTTCGGCCGCGCATCATCTGCGCGAAGTCACGGGTGCCCCTGTGGTCATTGGCGCGCAGATTACCCAGGTTCAGGCTATCTTTGGCGCATTGTTTGAAGCCGACGATATCACCCGTGACGGCGCAGCGTTCGACCGTTTAGTGCAGGACGGCGACACGCTGCCTCTTGGCGATTTGACAATAAACATTCTGCACACGCCCGGACACACACCCGCTTGTGTAACTTATGTCATCGGTGATGCAGCATTTGTCGGCGACACCATGTTCATGCCGGATTATGGCACCGCGCGCGCTGATTTCCCCGGCGGAAGCGCGCACGCGCTTTACGGGTCCATACGCAAGATACTCGACCTGCCGCCTGAAACGCGGATGTTTGTCGGCCATGATTATTTGCCGGAAGGGCGACGTGACTTTGTCTGGGAAACAACCGTTGCCGAACAGCGCGCGCATAATGTTCACGTGCATGACGGAATAAGCGAAGCCGAGTTTATTGCGATGCGCACTGCGCGCGACAAAACATTGGAGGCGCCGCAGCTTATCCTGCCCGCGCTTCAGGTGAATATCAGGGGCGGCGCACTGCCACCGACATCACCCGGCGGGCATATCTATCTAAGATTGCCGATAAACGCGCTATAGTGCGGCTTCATGTTCGCCGATCCGGTCAAAAAGTATAGCTGATCCCGCCTGCCATAAACCATTGGCTTGCGTCGCCACGCAGCGACGTGACGGGCGAACGGGCGGCGTCGTTGGTTAGCCGGGAATAGTTGATGAAACCATAGATGCCCCAACCGCCGTCGCGCGCATCGCCCGACAAATCCACCCCGCCGAGCAGGCTAGCGCCATAGCTTTTCCAGCCGCCATTGGCGTCGAATACCGGCAGACCGCTGGCGATGCTGCCGACCTGATCGATGCTGAAATAGGTGTCGGCGTAATTGCCGTCTACATGCGTTGCCGACAGGCTGATGCTGGTGAATATCGCCGTCGACAATGGCGTCGAATACGCAATGCTTGGGCTAATGATGCGGCCCTTATGTGCGCCGGCCACATCCCATTGGATGTCGCTGGAAATCGTCACGGTGTCGAAGGGATGCAGAATACTGGAAAATGACACCCCAGCGGTGGCCCCGACCTCAATCGCGACATCTTCCTTGCCCAGCAAACGGACGACGGGGTCCTTGATATTGCTGTTGCGGTCCATGCGCACGCGGAACAAAGGGCCAGCGAGAAATTTGACGTTACGTCCGCTATTGCCATCGGCGATGAGGTCAACATAGAGCCCAGGGCCACGCGCGCCAAAGTCAAAACCACCAACACTGCCTTGTGCAAGCGGTGCAGGGAACAAGACGTAATCGTCCGATCCGTCATAGCTTGGGCCATAGCCAGCGCCGAGACCGACCGCGACCCAGTCACCTGCAAATACGCCACGATTTGGCATTTCGGCGGCTGGCGCTTCGCCATCTTGCGCAAAGGCGGGTGCGCACAGCGCGACGCTGATACATAAGGCGACAGCGCAGCTATTAAAAACTCTCATGAAATGCTCCCGTTCAACCAAAGCTGGAAACCACCCAAATGTTCACTTAGTTCCGCTCACATCACAGCTATGCGCGTTAGAGCATGTATTTCATTTTAACGTGCTGGCTGACTTCGGCAGCATTAATAGCAAAAGCCGCAGCTTTGAATTTCGGCGGCCCAGTGACGATCGCGGGGTTGCGCGAAAAACCAAAGCCTTCTTTTGGAAGGAATATGGCCATGTCCATTTTGCTATTGCCATTTTCATCATGGACCAAGGCAATAGCATAAGTGCCTTGGGCAATGCCGCGGAAGGAAACCTGAGCAGAATCGCGCGCAGGTACAGTGGCGCGAAAGCTTTTCGGATCTTTACTGCAGTCCGGGAAAAAGCGGGGGTTTGCGGTAACACAGACCAGAACATTGCCCTTCATATTGCGCAGGCCGGAAATACTGACCTCAAGCGCAGCGGGGGATTCTGTTGCCTCAGCCGCGCTCGTGAGGGCGGCGGCTCCAATCGCCAAGGCCAAGATCAGTGCCACATTTTTTGTCCCAAAACCTGAAATATAAACCATAATTCCCCCGATATGCGTCATGGTGCTTCTGGTGGTGTGTCGCCGTTATCAACCAGCGCCCCAAACTGCCGTTCACTATGAACTTGGGAAAGCATTCCCACCCCATATGGTTGGTCACGCCCATGATCGTCATGATCGCTAGCACAGCGCCTAATGCCCCGACATGAACGGGAATTAAAAAAACCAGCACGGGAATGACGAATGCGCCGGACAACGCCTCCCACGGATGAAACGACATTGCCGCCCATGCAGTCGGCGGGCGGCTTTCATGGTGAACCGCATGTGCGGCCTTGAACCAGAACGGCCGATGCATAAGGCGGTGTGTCCAATAAAACCAAGTGTCATGCGCAAACAGATAAAGAAAAACCGACACGGGTACATACCAAAAAGGAAACGCGTTCACGTTAGTGTAGATCTGGGTCCAGCCACGGCTATCCCAGCCCCAAGCAACAATTCCGGCAGGAATGCCATAGATGGCGGCGCTGGCAAGGCTCCAGCTGATCTCACGCTTAATTTGGCGGTCGAGACCATAATATAGGCCTGGCGCACGTATCTTGGTCGCCCAAGCAAACGCGCCGCTGACAAGCACATAGCGCGCGCCCACAATCGCCGTCATCGCCGCAGCAGACAAAATCAAAACAAGCAAGCTATCCATATGGTGTTCTTAGCCTTTTTGTGATTACTTTAGCAAATTGTGCGTTTTAAACGCTTTCGGCGCCGATATACGGACAACATCACCATAGTGCATTACCGATAATAGCCCGTCATTATGGTTATCCGGGTTATCTAATTGTTTTGCGCCTGAATAGCATGTAAAAAATATTGCTCCATCGCGCCGCTGGTAAAAAGGACGGCTTAGAAAGCTGTGCATTACCGTGGCACGCCCCTTTCCCTTGCAAAATGACTGCGCTAGGACGACGGCGTGACTATCGACAACATCAAATGTGACGTTGCCATCGTTGGCGGCGGTCTTGCTGGCGGGCTGATCGCGCTGGCACTTGCCAAGTTGCGGCCCGAGTTACATGTTGTGCTCATCGAACAAGGGCAAAGCTTTGGCGGCAATCATATCTGGAGCTACTTTGCGAGCGACATTTTGCCTGAGCATCGCTGGCTGACTGCGCCTTTGGTCACCTATGGCTGGTCGGGCTATGACGTGAAATTTCCCGCACACAGCCGTTCGCTTGATAATATTTATTACACCATCGAATCTGAACGCCTGGATTGGGTCTTGCGGCATAATCTGCCAGCATCTTCCTTAATGCTCGGCCGCGAAGTAAAGGCGGTTTCCCCGCGTCTCGTGGTGCTCGACGGCGCGCAGCGGATCAACGCAGGCGGTGTTATCGATGTGCGCGGCGCTGGCGATTTGAACCATCTCGACTGCGGTTGGCAAAAATTCACTGGGCAATTGATGCAATTGTCCGAGCCGCACAACATCACCAAGCCAATCGTCATGGACGCCACGGTGGACCAACATGACGGCTATCGTTTCGTTTACGTCCTGCCCTTTGGTATGGACCAGCTGTTTGTCGAAGACACCTATTATAGCGACAAGCCCGACCTTGACCCGCGCATTTTGCGGCAACGGCTGGCCGCTTATGCCGATGAACAAGGCTGGAAAGTCGAACGCGTTCTGCGTGAGGAAAATGGCGTTTTACCAGTTGTTATGGGCGGCGATCTGGAAAGCTATTGGAATAGTGGAAGCGGCCGGACAGCCAAGGCCGGCGCGCGGGGTGCATTTTTTCAACCCGTCACGAGCTACTCCCTGCCCGATGCCGTGCGCAACGCGATTTTCATTGCAGAGCAGCCGGAACTTGACGGTGACAAGCTGAACCTCGCTTTACGTCAACGGGCAGAGGAGCATTGGCGTAAGGGCAGATTCTTCCGTATGCTGAACCGCATGCTCTTCCGCGGCGCAGATGGTGCCGACCGGTACAAGATATTGGAACGCTTCTACCGGCTTCAACCCAGTTTGATTGAGCGCTTTTACGCTGGAAACACGACCCTAGGGGATATGGCGCGGATCCTCTCGGGTAAGCCACCCATTTCCATAGGACGGGCGATAAAGGCGATCTGGGGCAAGAAAAGGTGACCAAGACAGCTGTCGTCATCGGCGCCGGGTTTGGCGGCCTCGCACTCGCCATTCGCCTGCAGTCCGCAGGGATAGCGACCACAATAATCGAAGCGCGGGACAAGCCCGGTGGCCGGGCTTATTATTGGGAGAAGGATGGCTTCACCTTTGATGGTGGCCCGACCGTCATCACCGATCCGCCGTGCTTGGAAGAATTATGGGCGCTGTCTGGGCACAAGATGGCAGACGATGTTGAACTGATGCCGGTGTTCCCGTTTTACCGCCTCAATTGGCCGGATGGCACGAATTTCGATTACTCCAACGATGCGCCGGGCCTGCAAATAGAGATCGAGAAATTGAACCCTGAAGATGTTGCGGGCTATCGCAAGTTCCTAGAATATTCAAAGGGCGTGTATCAACAAGGCTATCAAAAGCTTGGTTCCGTTGCGTTTATCGACTTTGCCTCAATGATAAAGGCCGCGCCGGCGCTGATGAAATATCAGGCATGGCGCTCGGTCTATTCGATTGTCTCTTCCTACGTCAAAGATGAGAAATTGCGCCAAGCGCTATCGTTTCACACCTTGCTCGTTGGCGGCAATCCCATGAGCGCCAGCGCAATTTATGCGCTTATCCACACCATCGAAAAAGAAGGCGGCGTCTGGTTTGCCAAGGGCGGCACAAACCGCGTCGTCAATGCCATGGCGACGCTTTTCGAACGGCTTGGCGGGACCGTTCGTTTGGGCGATGCGGTCGAAGAAATTGAAACACGCGGCGACAAGGTCATAGGCGTACGCACAAAATCGGGTTGGCGCATGGATTGCGACATGGCGGCATCAAATGGCGATTTGATGCACACATACAACGATTTGTTGACTGGCAATAAACGCGGCGAACGGGCGGCCAACGCCCTTCGTCGTAAAAGCTGGTCGCCTTCTTTGTTCGTGCTGCATTTGGGCATAAAGGGAACTTGGCCTGGTATCCCGCACCACATGATATTGTTTGGCCCGCGCTATAAGGGGCTGATGGACGATATCTTCAAATATGGCGTCGTGCCCAAAGACACTGCGCTCTATTTGCATCACCCAACCGTCACCGACCCAAGCCTTGCGCCCCAAGGTTGCTCGACTTTTTATGTCCTCGCGCCCGTCGCCCATTTGGGCAAAGCGCCGCATGATTGGGATGGTGATGTGGGTGAGGCGATGAAGGAACGGATATTGGACGAGCTGGAACGCCGCCTGATCCCTGACATCCGCAGCCGCATCATCACGCAGTTCCATTATACACCCACAGATTTTGGCCGCGACTTGTCAGCGCATTTGGGCAGCGCGTTCAGCCTTGAACCCGTCCTCTGGCAATCGGCCTATTTGCGCGCGCACAACCGCGATGACGCGATATCGAACCTGTATTTTGTCGGCGCAGGCACGCACCCCGGCGCTGGCATCCCCGGCGTTGTGGGTAGCGCAAAAGCAACGGCCGCATTGATGTTAGAGGACGCACATTCGTGAAACGCCTTGCAGTATATTGCGGGTCAGCGACGCCTGAAAATCCCATATATATCAACGTCGCGTACGAAGTCGGAAAGGCGTTGGCCAAACGCGGCATCGGCGTTGTCTACGGTGGCGGACGGCTGGGCCTGATGGGCGCAGTGGCCGATAGCGCGCTGGAAGCAGGCGGCGAAGTGATTGGCATTATCCCAGAGGCTTTGGTGGGCGCAGAAGTCGCGCACAAGGGCTGCACCGAACTGCATGTGGTATCGGGCATGCACGAGCGCAAGCAACGCTTCACCGACTTGTCCGACGGTTTTATTACCATTCCCGGCGGCGTGGGCACGATGGATGAATTGTGGGAAGCGATCAGCTGGTCGCAGCTTGGCTATCACCAAAAACCCGTTGGCCTTTTGAACGTCGCCGGGTTTTTTGACCAGTTAATCGAATTTAACCAGAATATGATCGACGTTGGTTTCATTCGGCCACAACATGCCGGGATTATGATCGTCGATGATAATCTGGATGGCCTGTTGGCCAAAATGGCGGCCTATGTACCGCACAAAACGATTTTCCAGATGAAAGCGGACGACCTGTGACTCCTCCCCGATACGGGGAGGGGGACCATGCGCAGCATGGTGGAGGGGCACCCGATAAGGCCCCTGACCAAGAAGGCATGTATTCCCTGCACCTGCCCCTCCACCAGCCTTCGGCTGGTCCCCCTCCCATGGCAGGGGAGGAATGATGTTCAACCGCCCCGCACTCGTCGCATTTGCGCAAGAAAGCATCTCGCGCGGGTCGAAATCCTTTCGCTTCGCCAGCCGGCTGTTCGACAGGACAACGCGCGAGCGGGTGTGGTTGCTGTACGCATGGTGCCGCAAATGTGACGATATGGCCGATGGGCAGGACCATGGCGGCGCGATGGAGGCGGTCACGGACCCGCAGGCGCGGTTGCAGGCGATACGCGAACTGACGGCAATGGCGCTCGCCGGAAAACCCACGGGCGAACCAGCCTTTGACTGCTTGGGTGTGGTCGCACGCGAATGTGGCCTCACGCCGCGCATGGCAGAGGATGTAATCGAAGGCTTTGCCCTCGACGCTGCGGACTGGCAGCCGCGCCGCGAAAGCGACCTGTATCAATATTGCTACCATGTCGCAGGCGCGGTTGGCGTTATGATGGCGGTGGTCATGGGCGTGCCAGCTGATGATGACTCCACGCTCGACAGGGCCTGCGACCTTGGCCTTGCTTTTCAGCTTGCCAATATCGCCCGCGACATAGCGGAAGATGACGCGGCTGGCCGATGCTATTTGCCCGATGATTGGCTCGCCATGCTCGATATCGGACCCGGCGAACATATGAAGCCGCATAACCAAAAAAAACTGGCGCTGATGGGCCGCTGGCTCGCGGATGAGGCTGAGCAGTATGAGGCATCGGCACGCGTTGGTGCCAAGCATTTGCCCTTGCGCGCCCGCTGGGCAGTCTTGTCAGCGGCCGGCATTTACGGCGAAATCGCCCGCAAGGTCCGCGCTGCCGGTGCGCAGGCCTGGGAACAACGGATTTTCACCAGCCGGCCAGAGAAATTCCGATGGGTGCGCAAGGCGTTTGTTGACGCGGTCGCGAACAATCCACGTTATATGGATCGCGGTTCATTGTGGACGCGGTCTAGCTAAGCGAGCAGTTGCGTCGCCCTACCCGACAGGCGCGCCACTGCCGCCTGATGAATCCCCGGCGCGCAACAGATTAGGCCGAAATCCAATGGCGCGCGTTTGTTATAGCGTATAGCTTGCCCCAACGCGTCGGTAACAATCCCGCCTGCCTCCTGCGCCACCAAATGCGCCGCCGCGATGTCCCATTCATTGCCCCATCGCAACGTCGCGACAAGATCCGCACGGTCGCAGGCAACCATCGTCATGCGCATGGCAATGCTGTTGGGCTTAGTCACCGTCACCAAATCCGCATCCAGTTTTGGCAAATCATCGGCAGGCACGCGTGATCCGGCGAAGTCCAGCCGGGTGCTGCCCTTAAGCCGCGCTCCATTGCAGGTTACGCCTTCCCCGTGCGCCGCTACCCAGACTTTGCCTTGCGCAGGTGCTGCCATCACGGCGAAGACCGGCAGGCCATCGGCCACCAAAGCCACCGACACGCACCATCCGCTGCGCCCGCGCACATAATCGCGGGTGCCGTCAATCGGGTCGACGAGCCACAGTAGTCGAGCGTCCAGCCGTGACGGGTCATCAACGGTTTCCTCTGACAACCAAGCCGCTGCAGGCAAAATGGCCCGCAGCCTTTTGGTGAGAAAGGCGTCAACCGCCATATCGATGTCGCTGACAGGGTTATTCTTGCCCTTGTCCCACACGTTCGTGTCGGCGGCAGCGCCCTCCCGCCAACTGGCAAAGGCCAATGCTGCGGCCTCTTGCGTGGCTGCTACCACAGCATCCCGGTCAAGCTTGCGTTCAGGCACCTGCGATCATCATGCCGTCGATGCGCAATGTTGGCACGTTCATGCTGCGTATGAATTCGAGGTCATTGGCCGCAGTCATGGCCGCAAACATGTCCTTCAAATTACCCGCAATGGTGAATTCGCTCACTGGTCCTGCAATTTCGCCGTTTATAATAAGGAAACCTGCGGCACCCCGGCTGTAATCGCCCGTGACTGGGTTCACGCCTTGGCCTGCGAGCTCATGGATATACACGCCATGTTTGATATCGGCGATCAGTTCCGTGACGCTGACGCTACCACCCTCCAAATGCACGTTGGATGTGCTGACGCCTGGCGCACCGCTGATCCCGCGACTAGCATGGCCAGTGGGTTCAAGCCCCAATTGCCGCGCCGACGCGCTTTCCATTAACCAACCCGTCAACACGCCCTTTTCGATGATATAACGGCGCGCCGTGGGCAGGCCTTCTCCATCAAAGGCGCGTGAACCAAGGCCGCGCATCTGGTGCGGGTCATCGATAATGGAAAGGCCGCTGTCGAACAACTGCGCGCCAAGCGATTCCAGCAGGAAGCTTGTTTTCCGCGCAATCGCCGACCCGCTGATGCCGCCGAGCAAATGGCCAACCAAGGATCCACCTACGCGTGGGTCAAACACCACGGGCATCTGGCCGCTTTTGACCATGCCGGGGTTCAACCGTTTAACTGCGCGCTCCCCTGCCCGGGTGCCAATGTTGGCTGGGCTGTCGAGGTCAGCAAGATGCCGCGCCGACCGCCAGTCATAATCGCGTTCCTTGGAATCACCATCGCCAGACAGCACGCTGGCCGACATGCCATAGCCCGAACCGGATTTAACGCCTGCAAAGCCATGGCTGGTCGCCAGAGCGAAGATACTGCGTCCGGCGCTGGCGCCAGCGCCTTCGCTGTTGTTGACGCCGGGCACGGCGCGCGCCGCGTCTTCGCATTCCAAAGCCGCTGCACGCAGTAGGGCTGGGTCGGGGTCAAGGCCGTCATCGCTATCAAAATCTGGAACAGCCCCTGTCAGCACACGATCCTGCGGCGCGAGGCCCGCATATTGGTCCTCCGGCGCTTCCTTTGCCATATCGATTGCGCGGGTGACGAGCCCTGCCAGAATGTCCGGATTCATATTGGAGGATGAAATGGTGGCGGAGCGTTGGCCGACAAACACACGCAGGCCGATATCTTCGCCTTCGGAGCGGGCGACATCTTCCAACTGGCCAAGCCGCACTTGCACCTCCGTCGAGGCGTCGCAGACATAGACGGCATCCGCCGCGTCAGCGCCTGCCTTCATGGCTTGGGAAACGAGATTTTGCGCGCGATCAAGCGCATGTTGTGGTGTTAGCATGATTCCCGCTTAGGCGCGGGCCGTTACAGCGTCAATCAAGCGGCCTTCAAAAAACCGTACATGCCACCGCCAACACCACCGGAATGGCAATCGCAGCAACCCACAATTTCAACCGTTCGGCAAGATATTGGGTTTCTAGGCCGTCATCTGGATGGGCCGTCGCACACAATGCCTGCCAACGCCGCTCCAAATTCCGGCACAAGGGAATGACGGCAGCGACCAAAAGGACCAAGACAAAATACGGAAAAATAGACGTGCCGCGCGATTCAATCGTCGGCGTCACCAAAAATATCAAGGCCAATGTATACACAACCAGCGCAATCGCGACATGGTCAGACATGCGTTTTGAATAGCTTTTATAGGCGCGCAGAGGCGCTTCTTGGGCTTTTGCCATTTTCTCTCTCCTCTTCCCGTTACAAGACTGTCACTTTCAGCAAGAGGTTTCAAGTAAATTTATACGGCGCTAGGGCAGGCCCAGAATCTTATGATTTTGCAAGGATAAGCGCCATTTCGGCCGCTCCATAACGAAACGCGTGGCCTCTTTGACATTGGCCGCATTTGCACCTGCATCGCCTGTATCCATTGGCTGAATAAGGAAATAGGCAAATTGCCATTGTTCCATAGCATCAACCTCGCTTGTCGGTTGTGGCCACACCAGTTTCAATTCATCGCCAGTGCGTTGAATGACGTCCGATCCAGCCTTTGGGCTGATGCACACCCAATCAATGCCGGGATGCACCATTATCGTGCCGTTGCTTTCAATCGCGATCTGGAAAGCGTGGGCGTGGAGCGCGTCGACGATCCCGTCATCCACCTGCAACATGGGTTCGCCGCCGGTAATCACCGCATAACGCTTGTCGGTGCCATCGCCCCATAACTCAGCAACCTTAGCCGCCAGCGCCTCGGCGTCATACCGCCCGCCATTTTCGCCGTCGATGCCGACAAAATCAGTGTCGCAAAACTGGCATATGGCGCTGGCGCGGTCGGCCTCGCGTCCGCTCCACAAATTGCAGCCGGAAAAGCGCAAGAACACTGCGCGGCGGCCCGCATGGACGCCCTCCCCCTGCAACGTTAGGAAAATCTCTTTAACCGCGTAGCTCATGCGTACATCGTCGGGTCAGGCAGGCCCGCATCGACAAAGCCCTTGGCACGCAGGCGGCAGGCATCGCATTGACCGCAGGCCTTGTCATCCGGGCTTGGGTCATAGCAGGACCAGCTCATCCCCGCATCGAGCCCAAGCCGCGCCGCCTCCCGCGCAATGTCGGCCTTGGTCATATGCAGCAAAGGCGTGTGCACCGTGAAATGGTCGCCCTCAACACCCGCCTTAGTAGCCAAATTGGCCGTCGCCTCAAACGCGCGGATGAAATCGGGGCGGCAATCGGGGTAGCCCGAATAATCAAGCGCATTGACCCCAATCCAAAGGTCGCGCGCATTACGCGCCTCGGCAAGGCCAAGACATAAGGACAGGAATATGGTGTTGCGCGCCGGAACATAGGTCACAGGGATCGCACCAGACTCCACGCCTTCCTTTGGCACATCAATATCCGCCGTCAACGCCGACCCGCCAAAGCGCGTCAAGTCCAACGGCAATATTATATGCTCCTTCGCCCCCAAATGCGCAGCAATGCGGGCCGCGCTGTCCAGTTCAATACGGTGCCGCTGATTATAATCAATGGTCAACGCAATCAGGTCATACCCCGCCTCCCGCGCCAGTCCGGCCACAACCATGGAATCAAGACCGCCCGACAAAAGGACGATTGCGGATTTAGTGTGTGTGCTCATGCCGCCCCCATAGCCGTTCGTCATGGGCAAAGTCGAGACTGCGTGAGTGGGATTGTCTTAGGCGTTATGCACCTTTCACGGTAATTCCGAATTCACGGCTCGAACGTCCTGATGCGGGCTTAAAAGATACAGACCACCGACAAGGAAGAAATGGCGTTATCATAATTCCTAAAGGGGTCATTTGAAGCTCGGTCCGCCATCCGGAACTCCGGCCTTAGAATAACGTGCTTAACAACCGGAATGTCGGCCGACGCATTGACGCTGACACGTTGCTCATGACGGGCCGCGCCGATTGAGGGGGTTATGTTTTTATATCGGCGGTCGCGATAGCCTACGCCCAGTCTGACCTTTGACCCTTTTAGCGCACTATCGCTTGGGATCAGAACATTGCCACTCACCTGCAAGCCGTCGAAGGCGCGGGTTGGGTCGGTCGTCCGCTCCCGTTCATAGCGCAGTGCCAGATTGACATAGCCAAGCCGCCTCATGAAAAAATAAGAGGCGCTGGCGTCGGTATTGTGGGTATCGGCATCAAGGCTCTTTGCGGTTGAAAACACCTTGCGCACATATGTATAGCCGCCGCGCACGAGGAGGCGTTTGGAAATGAAGCCACTTATCGAGGGACTGACCGTCTGCATGTTCAGAAATGGCTTCCCGCCGAGCAGGATGTGAAAAAACCGAGCGTCTGCGCCAATAGCCAATTTGCCGATCCGGGTCATGCCCTCCAATGACGCGCGGTGGATCTGCAAATCATAATCAGTCAGATTGGCGTGCACGGTCTCATCGAAACTATAGCCGACGGACAATTCCGTCTTGCCGAATTTTGCGAAGCGATATTTAGCCGACGCGCCAAGCAAAACGGCATCGTCTGCGCGACTGGTGTTCACGTCCGTCTGCTCGACAATGACGTTGCTATCGTGCTGCACGCCGGTCCTAAGTTCAAAGCTCAGTGGTCCGCGGTCCGCTGCGCGCACGCCAGACGGTGAGGCCATTACAATAAGGCTGAGGAGTGCGACACGCCGCTGCATGAAAGTAAATGCTTTCGAAACGCTCATGGAACCCAGGCGGGCACGACAACTGGCGCAAGATCGACGCCAATCCTTCAGCCTCCAAGAAATTTACTTAAGGTTGGCGCTATCGGGGAGCGCGGCATCAATTTGATCCAGCGAGCGACTGGCTGCCTCCTCTGCCGCGCGGGACGCCACGTCATCAGCCGTGTCGTCAATCCCGCCTCCCCTCCAATTGTACATCACGACTTGGTCCGCATCGCGCAACATCCATGCTGTAGGAATGACAAAAGGGTCAACGGCGTCCTTAGGCTGGTCCTCTACGATCTCAACTTCAGGTTCTTCAATGACGGGGTCGACTATGATCTGAGGTTCTTCAATCGTGGGGTCGACGTGGATCCCAACTTCAGGTTCTTCAATGACGGGGTCGACTATGATCTGAGGTTCTTCAATCGTGGGGTCGACTGGGATCCCAACTTCAGATTCTTCAATGACGGGGTCGACTATGATCTGAGGTTCTTCAATCGAGGGGTCGACGTGGATCCCAACTTCAGGTTCTTCAATGACGGGGTCGACTATGATCTGAGGTTCTTCAATCGTGGGGTCGCCTGGGATCCCAACT
>Ga0247843_1007386_pt1 | contig 13585 bp, 12 predicted proteins | sample LaCruzMarch2017__FD_192420 | JGI IMG/M metagenome (GOLD analysis project Ga0247843, IMG submission 192420) | Freshwater microbial communities from meromictic Lake La Cruz, Castile-La Mancha, Spain - LaCruzMarch2017_8m | ecosystem: Environmental > Aquatic > Freshwater > Lake | place: Spain...
CTTAATATTTGCAAAAACAAACCCTAATCTGTCAAAAAAATTGAAAGCCATAGCACTTAAACGGATTGGATTCAGGAATTTACTACTGAATTTCGGGGAAAGCGGTTTGTGCTTTGAGGACCTGGGCCCCGGCGAAGCTGGGGCCAAATGCCTTAGCAGCATGCGGCCCGGTGCATGCGCGGCGTACACCAAATGAAAAACCGATATGCCGTGCCGAAAAAACCGATGGGCCGTGCCGCGACATAAAACGGCGAGGGGCGGCACCCAGTTTGGGGTATTACGTCCCGCATTATGCGGGGGATTGCGGGGTTTTGCGGGGTTTTGAACGGCGAAAAGGAGACGCAAAATATTGCGTCTCTACTTACGGCCCACCATTACCGAAATTTCAACCCTTGCTCCCCTGGGAAGCTGGGCTACGGCCACCGTTTCGCGGGCGGGAAAGGCGGTATTGAATCGGCGGGCATAGGCTTCATTCACGGCCCCAAAATCGGCCATGTCGATTAAAAAAATGCTGGTTTTTAGGATGTCGCTCCAGTCGGCACCCGCAGCCCTTAGCAAGGCATCAATGTTGTTCAACACCTGCTCTACCTCGACCGCTAAACTTTGGTTTTTCAGCTCCCCCGTTTCGGGATCCAAGGCAATTTGCCCGGAAAAAAACCAGAGGTTTCCAAATCCAATTCCCTGGCTGTACGGGCCAATGGCCTGAGGCGCTGCTGCTGTTTGTAGAACTTGCTTTTCCATAAATTCGCTGTTGTTTTGCGCCTGAATCAATCCGCTCACCGATAAACCCAGGAAAATTAATGTCCGTAATTGATGCATACATTTTTGGCTTCGGTAAAGAAACGCAAGGCCTCCCAGCCCCCTTCGCGGCCTACTCCGCTTTGCTTCATGCCCCCAAACGGAGTGCGTAAATCGCGGAGCATCCAGCAATTTACCCATACAATGCCGGTGTGCAAGGCTTCGCCAAGGCGGTGCGCTCGCCCCAAATCGCGGGTCCAAACCTGGGCGGCAAGCCCATAGCTGCTGTCGTTGGCTAAGGCAATGGCCTGGGCCTCGTCGCGAAAGGACTGCAGGGTTACCAGCGGACCAAACACTTCTTCCCGATTCAGCCTGCACTGCGGCCCCAAGCCTTCAAAAACCATGGGCCGCATAAAATAGCCGTTTTGATTGGCTGCGGGCAATTCCAAGGGCTCGTTTCCGCAGAGCATTTTACCGCCTTCCTCTAAAGCCAATTGAGCATAGGCTTTTACCTTTTTCAAATGCTCTTTCGACACCAAAGCCCCCATGAATGAGTCGGCCGATTCGGGTGGGCCCAACGTTAGGGCCTTTACCTTTTCAACAAAGGCATTGCGAAAGCGTTCGTACAAACCTTCTTGAATCAAAATTCGGCTTCCACACAGGCAAATTTCGCCTTGGTTGGTGAAGGAGGAACGCACGGCACTCTGCAGGGCAGCCTCAAAATCGGCATCGTCAAATATCAGATTGGGGTTTTTTCCGCCCAGTTCTAAGCTTAATTTTTTAAACATGGGAGCGGCCACCGAAGCAATGGCCTGCCCGGTGGCTGTGCCTCCGGTAAAAGAGATGGCGGGCACCTGCGGGTGCGCCACCAAAGGGCCGCCGACTTCTGGACCCGTTCCATGCACAATGTTCAAAACTCCCGCCGGCAAACCCGCTTCTCGGGCAATCTGACCTAGCCTAAAGGCGGTAAAAGGAGTGATTTCTGAGGGCTTGGCCACCACCGTATTTCCGGCAGCCAAGGCCGGCGCAATTTTCCAGGTAAACAAGTACAAAGGCAGGTTCCAGGGCGAAATGCAGCCCACGACTCCCAAGGGTTTGCGCAGGGTAAAATTCAGCACTCCCCCGTGCATGGGGTGCGCCTCCGATTGCTGATGCTGCATGGCCGTGGCAAAAAATTCCAGGTTTTTTGCAGCGCGGGGAATATCGACCTTTCGGGTTAGCCAAAGGGGTTTTCCGCTGTCGCGCGACTCTTCCAGGGCCAAATCTTCGATTCGATTCCGAATGGCTTCTGCCATGCGCAGCAGGGGTTCGGCGCGCTGCTCAGCGCTTAGGGCCGACCAAGCAGGGAAGGCCTGCTGTGCCGCAGCTACGGCGGCATTTACATCATTTTGAGTCCCCAAAGGCAATTGGGCATAGACCAATCCCGTGGCGGGTTCAATCACATCCATGTACCGTTCCGAGGGCCAATCTTGACCGTTTATAAAATGCGTAATTTGCTCCATAATGCTTCGGCGAAAGGTATTGAATATGTGGCATAGTGAAAAGAGTCGGCCCTGTTTTTTTGTTTGAAATGTTTTTTTTGGGGCGGTGGGCGGGCTTTCAGCTTTAGTCCGCGGTGGCAGGTGTTGTGGGCAGCGGGTTTGCGGTGGCTCCCAAGGTCGCCTCCGCACCGCGCGCCCACATACACCTGCCCCCTTGCGGGCTAACGCTTCAATCCCTACCGCGACTCGTACCCGAAACGGGTCTGGCCTTTTTTAATGCATCATTGATTGTTAGGTTGTTGATTGGTTTTTGGTTTCTTTTGGACTGGGGTTGGGGCTATGTTTGGGAAGGAGACGCAAAATGTTGCGCCGATGCGTGGCCGGCACAAATGCCCGTGACAGGGACCACAATCAAAAATCATAAAAACGCATTGGGAGACGCAAAATGTTGCGGCGATGCGTAACCGGCGTAAATGCCCGCGACGTGGGCCACAATCATAAATCAATCATCATAAAAACGCGTTGGGGGACGCAAAATGTTGCGGCGATGCGTTGCCGGCGCAAAATGTTGCGGCGATGCGTGACCGGCGTAAATGCCCGCGACGGGGGCCACAATCAAAAATCATAAAAACGCATTGGGAGACGCAAAATGTTGCGGCGATGCGTTGCCGGCGCAAAATTTTGCGGCGATGCGTTGCCGGCACAAATGCCCGTGACGGGGACCACAATCAAAAATCAATCACCATAAAAACGCGTTGGGAGACGCAAAATATTGCGGCGGTGCGTGGCCGACATGCCGCACCAACCCAGTCTCATCCCCGAGATTCCCGCCTTCCCATTTATCAAAGTTGCCTTTGAAAAAACAAGAAAGCATTTCTGAGACGCCCCAGATGAAGCCAGACAAGCTTTACAGCCTATCCAACATTCAAAACAAACTTCACATCATAATTTACCCTACGTGTTCCTCGCCACCCCAATGCGTGGCGAAGCGATAAAGAACGTTTCACCAGTGAGCTACGAAGATACCAAGCTTAATTTTGTGTGTCAAGGGCAAACGGCATTTTTTTTGAAAATTCTTTTTTAATCCGTTTTACCATGGAGGCCTTTGCGGCAGGGATTGAACAAGGTAGCCCGCAAAGCGAAAGGGCCTGGGGCGCGAGGCGCGGAGGCGACTTTAGGAGCCCACGCAAGCCCGCTGCCCCAGTCCCTTTTGCTGAGGACTACCTGTGAAAGCCCGGCTGCCGCCCTAAAAAATCAACGTAGTATTGCTGGCTGAGACCTAATTGTCCTTGAACATTACTGGAGCGCGCCAAGCCCGATACAATGTGAGGACTGGGAAAATAAACCAGGCTGCATTGGCCAAGAAAACCCGAGGCAGTTCGGGCGAGGCATGGGGGCCTGTAACTTCTTCAAACAAGATGATGCTAACATTGGTAATCAGCATAGAGGCCCAAACGATGGCTCCAAAGCGAATCCAGTTTTTCCCTTTCCAAAAGGCATACAGGGCAAAGGCATAAAAAGGGCCAAAAAACAACACATCAATCCAAATGGTGGCTTGCCACCAGGGCGGGCGGGCAATCAACAAAGGGTCAAAATTGAAACCGTACCAATGGATTAGGTCAACCATAAAGGGGGGCGGCCAAAAGGGGTATTCCGACACACCGGGCTGCCTTACTGTAAGTTGCTCTAGGTCAATCATGTAAACAACCACCAGGAGGTTTACCAAATAAAAAACCCACAGAACGAGGTCCAGTGGGCGTTTATGCAAAGGCTTCATAGGTTTAAACTAGCCTAACTTCTCAAGTTCTTCGAAGGCCAGCTCGGCATCTACAATAATTCGGCCGCAATGCTCGCACTGATTGATTCGTTTGCGCAAAGCGATATTCAGAATGTGTTGAGGAGGCAAGGTATTAAAGCAGCCCCCGCAGGAATCGCGGTTGATGCTCACCACAGCAAGGCCATTCACCGAATTGGCACGGATGCGCTTGTAGGCGTTCAAATAGCGGTCTTCGATTTGCGATTCAAAGGCCTGTGATTTTTCCAACAGGGATTCTTCGTCTTTTTGGGTTTCGGCCACGATGGCGTCCAATTCTTCTCTTTTGATGTCTAAATTGGATTGGCGTTCGGCTCGTTTTAGTTCGAAAGCCGATAATTCTTCTTTTAAAATCTCGATTCGGGCACCAAATTCCCGGATGCGTTTTTCAGCCAATTGGATTTCCAGAGACTGGTATTCAATTTCTTTTGATAGGGAGTCGAATTCCCGGTTGTTGCGCACATTGGCCTGTTGCTGTTCGTACTTGGAAATAAGCATGGCCGATTCCTTCATCAGGTTTTTCTTTGCCGACACTTCCGATTCCATGGCCAGGATTTCCTCGCTTTTTCGTGAAAGCTGCGTATTGAGTCCCTCTACCTCGTCTTCCAAATCGTTCACCTCCAAGGGCAATTCTCCACGAAGGGTCCGAATCTGGTCGATTTTAGAGTCCATGATTTGCAGGTCGAACAGAGCTCGTAGTTTTTCATCTACGCTCATTTCCGACAAAGATTTTTGTGATTTAGCGCTTGCCGCAGTTTTGGCCATATCAGTAATAATTTACAGGATTGGTATTTACCTGTGATATAAGGGTGGCAAAGTTAGGAAATTTTTCTTTTAGAAGTGCCGATATGTGTTCCGGCAAATGATGTTCGGTTTCATAGTGTCCGGGATCTACTACCATAATTTTCCCATGGGCATCAAAATACTCGTGGTATTTAAAGTCGGCCGTAACAAGCACATCGGCACCGGCCTGAATGGCATCGGGCAATAAAAACCCGCCGGCCCCGCCACAAATGGCCACTTTTTCAATGCTGGATTTAATTGGAGGGGTGTATTTTAATGCGGTTGCGGGCAGGCGTTTTTTCAATAAATCCAGAAATTCTTGAACCGGCAAGGCCTTGGGCAAAAACCCAATCCAGCCGCTGCCTATACATTGATGTTCATTTTCAAGGGAAAGCAGATCATAGGCCATTTCTTCATACGGGTGGGCCAGTCGTGCCGATTTCAATACCGCATTTACCCTCCAATTTTCAACCAAAACCTCTACCCTATTTTCCTCAACAAAGCTTCGAGCCCCAAGCTTTCCAATCCGGGGCTCGGCTCCTTCGATGGGCTTAAAGCTTCCCAGCCCTTGGGTTAGAAAAGAGCAGTCGGCGTAATTCCCAATGCGGCCGGCTCCTGCGGCAAACAATGCCGCTTCAAGGGCCGTGGTGTTCTCTTTGGGAACAAAGATGCTCAACTTGCACAACTGCCCCTTCATGGGCCTCAAAATATGCCCGCGTTCCAATCCCAAGCGTTGTGCCAAGGACTGATTTACGCCTTTGTACAAGACATTGTCTAAATTGGTGTGAATGGCATACAGCGAAATTCCTGCCTGAATAGCCATGATCACCGCCTGCTCGGTGTAGTGTTGGCCTGTAAGCCGTTTTAGGCCTTTAAAAACGATGGGGTGATGCGAAATAATTAGGTCGCAGCCTTCTTGCCGAGCCTCCTCAACCACCTCGGGCGTACAGTCTAAACTCAGCAATGCCCTGCCGAAATCGTCGTTCAGTTTTACAATCCAGCCGCTGTTGTCGTATCCCTCTTGAAGGGAAGTCGGGGCAAGCTCTTCCAAAAATCCAATCAACTGTTTCTGTGCTAAAACCTGCATAGATTACTTTTTCAAAAGGGTCTTAATCTCGGCATTTGAATATTCCAACAAAAGGGCCAAGCGCAAACGGGCATGGGGCTGTAGGCATTTCCAATGGGCGGGCTGTTCTTTCAGGTAAAGGCTTGTTTCTTTGTCTGGAAAATCAATCTTAGCCAAGCATTGGCATATTTTTTTTGGTTTGCCCGTAGCTAAAGCCTGGGGCCATTGTTTTTTCCAAGCGTTCTGATTTTCGGCCAGCAATTGGGCTGCCGGAGCTGGGGGCAGCAGGAACTGGGGCGACCGATATTGCACAAATGTCCATTTTTCTCCGCGTTTGCCTCCCAACCAATGGGCCGGCAATTCCAGGGTGTCTTTAAGCAATTGCCATTCCCAATCGGCCTCCCGAATGTGGGAACCTTTCCATTTCCATCGGTGGTTTTTCCAAATTGGAGCGGGCAAAATAAAATCGGGAAGCTGTTTAACCTTGGCGGCTTCTGGAACCACGGTCCATGTACCTTGATGCACTTCGGCACTGCCATCGCCTAAAAATTCAAGCTCTACATTCCCTTCAATCTGCTTCCAGGATCCCATGGCCAAATCAGCGAAATACCTATCGGGGCTGGGCGAAAACAAAACCAAACCAAGCCAAAGCACCGACAGCATTAGGCACTGACTTTAAAGGTTTCTAGATAGGCTTTCCAATTCCACAAAAACAGACCAACAATTTCGGTCAGTTCTTTCATTACCTTCGGATTGGGCGCATTGAGTTTTTGAAAATGTTCTGTTTGGTACTCGTTGAGTTCATACTTTTGAAAAATGGCCATGGCCATGCTGTGCACCAAATTTTTCTGGGTTTTATTGAGATTTCGCAGGAACTCCATGTAATCCACCAAAATAACATCGGCGGTATCGGGATCGGCTCCCAAAGAGGCGGTTATTTGGGGAATTAAAACCTGCTTAATGGCATCGGATTCTTCTGGACTAAAGTAGGTTTCTATGTTGAGCAAATTGCCTGCAAATACGATGTACCTAAACCACAGGTTTGAATCGGCCTCAATATGGGGCGACTTGGCGAATTCCATTTCTTCGTTCAACAAATCGGCAATTATAGGAAAGCCTTCGGCGGTGGCTTCTTGAATCAATTGCACATAATCGGGAGCTATTTCCGCGATGGTTTTTTTCTTTTTGCCGAACAGTTTTGAAAACATAGTTAGGTTAAATAAAGTTGTTTTTAAGATAGTATAAACCGTTCACTGGCCATGTCGCGAATCTGACTGCCAATCGCTAGGGCGGCCGTTGCGGCGGGCGAGGGGGCGTTCAGCACATGAATGCTGTTGTGCCCATAATCCAACACAAAATCGTCCAGCATTTCTCCGTCGGGGCCTAAGGCCATGGCGCGCACTCCTGCCCTACCGGGGGCCAAGTCTTCCATGCTCAGGTCAGGAATTAGGCGCTGCAAGGTTTTTAAAAACCGGCGTTTGCTAAAGGCTCTGCGGTATTCATCCAGACCAAACCGCCAGTGCTTGGCAAACAGTTTCCAGGTTCCAGCATAGCCTAAGGCATCGGCGGTATCGGCTAGGTTAAAGTCGGTTTTTCCGTAGCCTTCTCGCTTAAAGGTGAATACGGCATTGGGACCGCACTCCACTCCACCTAAGGCCATTCTGGTAAAGTGTACGCCTAAAAAGGGAAATGCGGGATTGGGTACCGGATAAATCAGGTGCTTAACTTTATGGGCGCCTTGGGGCGAAAGTTCGTAGTAATCGCCCCGAAAACCTACGATGCGCATGTCGGGGTTCAGGCCGTCTTTTTTAGCCAGCCTGTCGGACTGCAGCCCGGCGCAAAACACAGTAAATCGAGCGGTAAATTGCCCTTTGTTGGTATGTAAATGCTGAACACTTCCTTCGTGGGTAATTCCCAGCAGCTCTGTGTTCAAAGATATGCGGGATTCAGGTTGGATTTTTCCAACCAAATCTGCCATGGTTTCGGTTGCTCCGCGAAAGTCGATGATTCCTGTACACCCTACACGAACTGCTGCAAGGCCTCGGCAATGTGGCTCAATGTCCTGAATTTCGTTGGGGCCAATTTTTGAAAGGCCCTCAATTCCATTTTCAAGTCCACGCTGATAAATGTCCTCCAGCCGCGGCACTTCCTCTGCATCGGTAGCCACTATAATTTTTCCACAAACATCATGGGCAATCTTATGTTCTCGAGCAAATTCAACCAATTCTCGCCGCCCTTGAACGCAGTTTGTGGCTTTCAAAGACCCTGGTTTGTAGTAAATTCCAGAATGAATTACCCCCGAATTGTTTCCGGTTTGGTGGTCGGCCAAAGCCGGCATTTTTTCCAGCAACACCAGTTTTAAGGAAGGAAAAGCCTGTTGCAAGCGATAGGCCGTAGCCGCACCTACAATTCCACCCCCTACAACAGCTACATCAAAGGTAGATTCCATGTTTCAAAAGTACAATTTCTGTGGCTCTTAGCCTATTTCTTGTAGGCGGCCCATTTAGTGTTCCCGGCCCAACAAATAGGATGCGAATTCCTGAAAAAACTGAGTTTTGCCTGTACCTTGGGGCAGCCCCGCAAGGGAATCCAAGGCATTTTTTTTGTGGTGCAAAGCCAATTCCATAGAACGGGCAGGCAAATCCAATTCTCGAAACAAATCCAAACTTTGTTTTACCCGTTCGGCATCTGCCAGGGCATCAAATTCGGCCAAACGTTCGCCGGCTTGCTGCTGCGCCTGAATCCAAAGCCAGGTTTTTTTTCGAGCCAATACGTCTCCGCCTGCTTGCTTTCCGGTTTGCTTTGCATCTCCAAAAGCGTCTAGCCAGTCGTCTTTAATTTGAAAGGCAATGCCCAGCTGTTCCCCAAAGCGGTACAAGGGTTCTGCCTGTTGGGTTGACCACCCGGCACACAAGGCTCCTGCCTCTAAGGCAAATCCCAATAAAACCGCTGTTTTTAGCCGAATCATTTCAATGTACTCTTTGGGCGAAACCCGGCTTCGTTGTTCAAAATCCATGTCCATTTGCTGCCCATCGCACACTTCGGCGGCGGTTTGATTAAAGCGGTTCAGCAGATTGGGCAGGGCCGATTCAGGACTTTTTGACAAAAACATATATGCCTGCACCAGCATTCGGTCTCCACACAACACCCCTGCCGCCAGGCCATTTCGCTCATGAAGGGTAGGTTGGCCGCGCCGCAGCGGAGCCTTATCCATAATGTCGTCGTGGACCAGTGAAAAATTATGAAACCACTCAATGGCCAGTGCCGCTCCCATGGCCTGATTCAAAGGGGCGCCACATTGTTCGGCTGCTGCCAAGCAAACAACCGGCCTAAGCCGCTTTCCGCCTAAGTTCATAAAATAATCAATGGGTTCGTACAAGCCCGATGGCTGTAAGCTAGCCAGGTTGTGCGCATGCAAGGCCTCTTCAAAAGGCAGCCGCCAGCGGTCAAATTTCAATTCTGCCATATTTTACAAACTGCTTCCCGCCAAAAATGTTTGGTTGCTGCTTATTGTATTCGTAGTTCGGCAATCAACCGTTGGGCCCCGCCCAACCGCTCTATACAGAAAAGCACATATCGAATGTCCACCGAAATGGTACGCTTGTACCTGGGATCGAAGACCAAATCGCCAGCCATCCCTTCCCAGTTTCCGTCAAAGGCAATGCCTATTAGGCGGCCTTTCCCATCTATCACGGGACTCCCCGAATTGCCACCGGTAATGTCGTTGTTCGACAAGAAATTTACGGGTAGGTTTCCGTTTACGTCGGCATACCGCCCAAAATCTTTGGCCTTGAGCAATTTCACCAATGCTTTGGGCAAATCGAACTCCAGGTCGCCCGGTTTGTATTTTTCAAGCAGACCCAAATGGTCGGTACTTACTTCGTAGGCTATAGCGTCTTGGGTTTTATACCCTTCAATTTGCCCATAGGTTAGGCGCAGGGTGCTGTTGGCGTCTGGATACCATACGCGTTCTGGCTGGTAGGCCATTTGTGCCTTCATCCAAGTTTTCATTGCTTCGCTTTCTTCGGCGCGGAAGGCTTCGGCTCTTGCACGGGTTTCGGCCATGCGCTCTTGGTAGGCCCTGGCCAACTGAACGCCGGGATCTTTATCGGCGGCCTTGGCACTGGGTGCAGCTAAAAAAGCGGCCCATTTATCTGGATTGGCCAAAAAGGATTCGGCATATAGGTAATCGGCCAAAGCCATATAGGGTTGCTCTGGGTTTTTGCGAAGGATTTTTTGTACTGATTTGCTGCTCAACCAGGCTGGCCAAGCCTCTTCGGGCAGCGCAGCCGTATAGGCTTGAATTAAAACGGCAAGCACCTTTTTGTAGGTTGGGGCGGTTGTTTCGTCAAACACAACGGCTTCTTTCAGCTTTGCAGCAGCGGCCTGTATTTTTGCCGCATCTTTTTCTTTCAGCGCCAACATTAAGGGATTCAACGCGGCTCCACGTTGAACAATTGGATTTATACCAAACCCAATCCGCAAATAAGCCTCTAAGGTTAGGGTTGCAGAAGCCTTTTGATTCAAGGCCTTTAGCTTGCCAAGGACTTCGTCGTAGGCCTGATACGAACTGTTTTTTGCCCAGTTCTGAAACTTAAGTTCTTCGTCGGCACGTTGCTTCCAAATGGAACTGTCTTTCATGGCCGTGATTACGCCCAAATAGTATTTTTCGGAATTGGCAAATCGAGCTTGGGTTGAAGCTAAAGCCAATTTTATGGTGATGCTGCTGCCCATGTCCTTTTCCATTATACGCAGCATTTTGCCAAACATGGTATTTAGAACGGGGTATTCATTTTCAACCTTTTGTTTTAGGGTTGACAGGGGCAAATAGCGGGAAGTGCGTGCCGGAAAACCCATAACCATGCTAAAATCGCCCGGCTTTACTCCATCCAGCGAAATAGGAAGGTAGTTTTTGGGGGAATACGGGGCGTTGTCGGGGCTGTATGCCGCCGGTTCGTTGTTGGAATTGGCATAAATGCGGAAAACCGAAAAATCGCCGGTTTGCCTTGGCCACATCCAGTTGTCGGTATCGCCGCCGAATTTACCCACCGAGGCAGGCGGGGTACCTACAAAACGGACGTCGGTAAAGGTTTGATATACCCACAACAAATACTGATTCCCATAATATACGGGGGTGATTTTAGCCGTAAACTTGCCGCTTGCTTCAATTTCTTCAATCAAACGCTTTTGAGCTTCTTCGGGATTGGGCGAATAGGTAATGCGCGTAGTAACGTCTTCCATACGCACCAAAAAGGTTACAAAAAGTCCTTTTACGGGCAATTCGTCTTTGAACGTTGGAGCCCAGTAACCCGAATCCAGGTAATTTTTCTCCGGGCTTGAAAGCCCTGCAATGGCATCGTAACCGCAGTGGTGGTTGGTAAAAACCAAGCCTTGAGAAGAAACGACCTCGCCGGTACAAAACCCGCCAAAATGAACAATGGCATCTTTTAAGCTGCCGCGGTTTAGGTTGTAAATGTCATCGGCCGACAAGGTGCAGCCTAGTTTTTCCATGTTCTGAATGTATCGTTTTACGTCGGCAGGAAGCCACATGCCTTCGTTGGCTAGGGCGGGCTTGGCAAAGGAAATCAGAAGGATTAGCAGCAGCGCGCTAAAACGGGAAATGGCAAATCGATGCATGGTGTTGAATTTGAGGACTAAGATTAAGCGAGCAGATTCAGCCCAAATTTAGGGCCGAAAGTTCGTTCAACCAAAAAGAATTGCATTAATAGGTAAATCGGATTAGGCCATTGCCTGATCGAAGGCCGTTTGACATAGTGGCATTCGTTACCCCACCGGTATAACCGGAGCCCCCTCCGCCATGGCCGTCTTCGCCCGAACCGCCACCTCCATACCAACCTCCACCGCCCGATCCAGAATGACCTGAAGGGTGATTTCCTGCAGCTCCTCCTTGTCCAAAGGTGCCTGGCTGTCCCGGGTAACCTGCTACGCCTGCAATGCCGCCGGCATTTTGAGAACCCCCACCCCCACTTTGAGCCCCGCCGTGATTGCCCCCATTTCCATTGGATCCGCCCCCGTGTCCTGCTATTCCTACACAGCCCGACCATTCCGCTCCGCCTCCGCCTCCGGCCACAATGATGCGATTGTTAAGGGTTTGCCCATTTATGCGAACATCGCTTCCCCCACCCCCTGCGGCACAAGTTGTGGTGAAATTACAACTGCTTCCGCCTCCATTCCAACCGGGGGTATTGCCAGAACCGCCCGCACCACCCACATAGATGTACAATGTTTGACCTGAACTAACGGCTAAATTCCCCTTTGCATACCCGCCTAAACCCCCCAATATACAGCCTGAATTATTCGTGGCAGTGCCACCTTGACCGCCCCAACATTCAATTTGAAGCGAACAAACCCCTGCCGGAACTGTCCACGATTGAACGTTGCCATGGAATTTGAATTTAGCCACGAATGCACGAATGTTTTGGATTCGGGGCTAAACACAAGGGCAAGAGGAGAATGTGAGCCTAAAAAAATGGAATTTGAATTTAGCCACGAATGCACGAATGTTTTGGATTCGGGGCTAAACACAAGGGCAAGAGGAGAATGTGAGCCTAAAAAAATGGAATTTGAATTTAGCCACGAATGCACGAATGTTTTGGATTCGGGGCTAAACACAAGGGCAAGAGGATAATGTGAGCCTAAGAAACGGAATTTGAATTTAGCCACGAATGCACGAATGTTTTGGATTCGGGGCTAAACACAAGGGCAAGAGGAGAATGTGAGCCTAAGAAATGGAATTTGAATTTAGCCACGAATGCACGAATGTTTTGGATTCGGGGCTAAACACAAGGGCAAGAGGAGAATGTGAGCCTAAGAAACGGAATTGAAAATTAGCCAGGAAGACAACTATTCGTGCATTCGTGGCTAAACTCAAGGCCAGGGGGAGAATGTGAGCCTAAAAAAATGGAATTGAAAATTAGCCAGGAAGACAACTATTCGTGCAATCGTGGCTAAACTCAAGGGCTAGGCGGGGAATGTGAGCCTAAGAAATGGAATTGAAAATTAGCCAGGAAGACAACTATTCGTGCATTCGTGGCTAAACTCAAGGCCAGGGGGAGAATGTGAGCCTGAAAAAATGGAATTGAAAATTAGCCAGGAAGACAACTATTCGTGCATTCGTGGCTAAACTATAGGGCTAGGCGGAGAATGTGAGCCTAAGAAATGGAATTTGAATTTAGCCACGAATGCACGAATGATTTGGATTCGGGGCTAAAAACAAGGGCAAGAGGAGAATGTGAGCCTAAGAAACGGAATTTGAATTTAGCCACGAATGCACGAATGTTTTGGATTCGGGGCTAAACACAAGGGCAAGAGGAGAATGTGAGCCTAAGAAACGGAATTGAAAATTAGCCAGGAAGACAACTATTCGTGCAATCGTGGCTAAACTCAAGGGCTAGGCGGAGAATGTGAGCCTAAAAAAATGGAATTGAAAATTAGCCAGGAAGACAACTATTCGTGCAATCGTGGCTAAACTCAAGGGCTAGGCGGAGAATGTGAGCCTAAGAAATGGAATTGAAAATTAGCCAGGAAGACAACTATTCGTGCATTCGTGGCTAAACTCAAGGCCAGGGGGAGAATGTGAGCCTAAAAAAATGGAATTGAAAATTAGCCAGGAAGACAACTATTCGTGCATTCGTGGCTAAACTATAGGGCTAGGCGGAGAATGTGAGCCTAAGAAATGGAATT
>Ga0247843_1007387_pt1 | contig 13584 bp, 9 predicted proteins | sample LaCruzMarch2017__FD_192420 | JGI IMG/M metagenome (GOLD analysis project Ga0247843, IMG submission 192420) | Freshwater microbial communities from meromictic Lake La Cruz, Castile-La Mancha, Spain - LaCruzMarch2017_8m | ecosystem: Environmental > Aquatic > Freshwater > Lake | place: Spain...
CTCCAAAATTGGTTACTTTAGTTTGGAACAAAATTCTTGAAAAGGTAAAAATGTCATCAAATTTACCTAAATATGGTATTTTTATACCTGGTAAAACAGTAAATAAATATAAGGTAACAAGAGGAGTGCTGATTATAACCAGACTATGAAATAAGTTAAATTTTTCGAGTTTAAGTCTATTTATAAAGAAATTAAAACTTGAGAAAAAGAATAGTATGAAAATTAAAACAGTAATAATAATATTTGATCCATGTAAATAATATAATGGCAAACTAAATAGTAAACAAATAAATCCAAAGTGAATATTTTTACTCTGGTACCATTTTACAAAGTTTAAAATAACAATCAATAAAAAATACATAACATATACTTCTCTAAGAATTAATGCATTATATAGAATTACAGTAGGAAAGACGGCGAAAAACCATGTCGATTGTTTAGATTTAAGTAAATCTTTACTAAGGATATATGATATTTTAAAAAGTAAAATAACACTCAGAAGACCCACATACATCCCTACAGATTGGATTATAAGTGGATTTCTACCGAAAATTCTGTAAATTAATGAAAGGATCCAAGTAAATGTTAATGCTAAGTCGCTAGTTTTAAAGCTATTAAAATAGTCGACAAATGATAATTTTGAAAAAAGCCAAATATGGTATTCAAATTTAATTGCATCTAAGTCTCCATCTGGTAACGTAAATAAAAAAAAATGAATTAATGCTGCAGAAATTCTTAAAAATGCGGCAGCCCAAAGTATATTTTTTAAAATTGGATATTTAACAGTCAATATATATATTGCTATTAATAATATAAAAACACCTATTATACCAACAATTCCTTCCAAATTAAAACTTAATCTTTAATTTTTAAATAAATATAAAAAAAATTAATACTAGAAAGTACCAATGAACAACTATTTAATATTTTGTTTTTTGAAATTGAAAAAATTTAATCATAAATTTTTCCTTAACCAAGCTTGAAACATAAGGATTGCCCAAAGTTTTGTTGTGTGATCTCTCTGACCATTAGTATGTTCGAACCATAATTTCCTAACAGCCTTCGAATTTAAATAACCTTCATTATTTAGTTTAGTTGTATTTAACAAATCTTCAGCCCAATCCCTAAGCGGCCCTTTCAACCATATACCAATAGGAATAGCAAAACCTGACTTTGGTTTGTCTGTAAGATTTTTTGGTACATACTTCTTTAATATTTCCCTTAAGACCCATTTACTGACATTTCCACGTATTTTAAAGTTAGATGGCAACGTCCATGCAAATTCAACAACTCTGTGGTCTAGAAATGGGGTACGTGCTTCAAGAGAACAATACATTGAAGCGCGATCCAATTTGCACAAAATATCATCTGTAAGATAAGAATTAGTATCGTAATACATCATTAATTCCTCATGTGATAATCCAATTGGAATTGAGCTCTCAATAAAATTAGCAGAATCATATTGTCGCATTAAATCCACCGAATTATTAGTCAAATAGGCTTCAGGATCTGAAATTTCGGTTACCAAACTCCAGTATAAAGAATCAATACCCTTTACATAATCAAGTCTATTAGCCAATTTCCACGCTTTATCACCAAGATGTGAAACACCTACCCAATTTTGAACAATATTCCATTTACTTAAGGGTATTGAATGTATTAACTTACCCATTTTTTTTCTAATATCAAAAGGCAACCAAGACAATTTGTTCCAAATTTTTGGCCCCCAAAAATACCTGTTATAACCTCCAAATGATTCGTCTGCACCGTCTCCACTTAATATTACTGAAACCTTTTTCCTAGCATAAAAGCTCAATAAATGAGTAGGGATTTGTGAGGAATCAGCGAATGGTTCATCATACATGTCAGGAAGTTGCGGTATAATTCTTATTGCATCCAATGCAGTAACAATTAATTCGTTATGACTAGTATTCAAATATTTGGCTATAGAGGCTGCAAAAGGGGCTTCATTAAATTCAATTTCTTCGAATCCCACAGAAAAAGTATTAATTTTATTCAGGGATTGTGATTGCATCATTGAAACAATAAGTGAAGAGTCAATGCCTCCAGATAAAAATGCGCCTAATGGCACATCTGACAATAATTGAATCCTAACCGCATCAATTAGGCGTTTTTCTAGTTCAAATTTAGCCTCTTCTTCATTTTTAATTAAATTTTTTCTAGTGGATTTAATCACTTTAGAAAGAGACCACCATCTAGTTAACGTAAAAAGTTTACTTGAGTAACCTGGGTGAAATGGGCCTAAAAGTGCTTCCGAAGGAAAAGGAAATGTTAATTTTAATAAACATCCAGGTTGAAGTTTATAAATATTTTTATAAATACTAAGAGGTGTGGGTACATAAACATAACGTAAATATTCGCTTAAAGCATTAATAGATATAGGATTTGAAAAATTAGGAAACGACCTAATAGCTTTTAACTCTGAGGAAAAAAGAAATACATTATCAACCCAACCATAATACAATGGCTTTTCACCAAAACGATCTCTTGCAAGATACAAACTATTTTCTTTAACATCCCAAAGGCCTATAGCAAACATGCCCACAGTTTTAGAAAGCGTTTTTTCAATTCCCCAATATGAAAATGCCTCTAGTAAAGTTTCAGTATCAGAATACCCTAACCAAGGACCATTTAATTCTTTTCGAAGGTCTAGATGATTGTAAATTTCTCCATTGAAGGTTAAAATATACCTTTGACACCTTGAAGTCATTGGTTGATTTCCTGCATTAGATAAATCGAGAATTGAAAGTCTTCTATGACCTAAAGCAATTTTGCTTCCCTCATTTACCCAAATTCCAGAGCTATCCGGACCTCGGTGAATTAAAGCATTGTTCATTTTTCGAATACATAATTCGATATTAACAACACTATTGTTAGTTAAAATTCCGTTTATTCCGCACATTAATTACAGGAAGATTTTTTATAACCCAAAACACACCAATAAGGTAAATTTTCAGAAATGGTAAAGTTAGTAAGACCCGCATTTTGCATCATACTTATAATTTGGTTCCTCGAAAACCTTTTCTCTAAAGGAGTCCCAAACCTATCACGCGAGTCAGTTCTCATAGTATAAAAACTATGATTCCTATAGTAATTTAAAGGAATATTATGCACACTTAGACCTAATTTAGAACAAACCTTAGATAATTTTGCAATTGGTAAATAGATAGTTAAAGCAATTAAATCTGTTACAAAAAATATCATAAAAGCTGGAAGTTGACAAATTAACTTTCTACCCAGATTAGATAGAATCCAAAGAAATCTAAACCAAATGGGGCGATTTTCAAATGAATAATATAAATATAATAAAAATGGAGCACCCTCTTTTAACAAATTGACACAAGATTGAATTGCTTTATTCGTATCGGGTACATGGTGTAATACTCCAAGAGAATAACCAAAATCTTGGCTACAAGGTTTCAATTCATTATAATCCACAGTTGATTTATAAAAACGAATATTATTGTGTGAATGAAGTAATTTTTTAGCAATATCCAGGGCTAATGACGGATCTAAACAGTTTAATAATCCAACTCGGGGAGCTACCCATTTTGCCCACCGACCAGTTCCACACCCCATATCAAAACCTTCAGAATTAGAAGAAATTTTATCCCACGGAAAAATAGAAAAATATTCTTGAAAAATCTTGTACGATTCCTCCTCAGAAAGTTTCATTTGATCAAAATGAGTCCACTCAACTCCAAAGCTATCTACAGTTGGTTTATGTAAATTTTCCAAAAGATTAAATTTTTAAGTTCATCATTCTTTTTTAAGCTTTAGGATAATATCCAAGTACTTGTTCTTATTTGCTTCTACTGAAAACAAGTTTTCTACTCTTTCTCTACCTTTTCTTCCAATTTCTATCCTTAATTTTGGACTTAAAATCAAATTTTCTATTGTTTGAAACCACTCTAAATCTTTGGTCACAAGGAATCCAGAAATATTATGTTCTATAACTCTAAAATTAGCACCAATTGCAGTTGCAACAGTGGGCTTTCCAAGCGCCATATATTGAATTGCTTTTAAACCACTTTTTCCCAAAACCCATTTCTCAGAAGGAAGAGGATAAATACCAATATCGATTCTATTTAAGTCCTCTACTTCTTTATCCTTATTCCATGCTATTGCCTCAAATTGAAATTTATGTGTTTGAAAATCTGAATCGCCAATTACTAAAATTTTGACTAGATATTTAGACTGAATTTTGGATAAAACATCTTCCAAGAGTAATAAATAGGGAGAGGTACTATGACTTCCACTCCATCCAATAGTTAATTCCTCATGCTTATTACTAACATAATTTGGTCTATAAATATCTGTATTAACAGTAGATGAAATATCTGTTGAATTAAGATTATATTTTCTTACATATTCATGAAGATAAGGGGTGCAAACAACTACGTGTTGAGCTCTTTTTATCAAAAAATTAATTTTTGATTTGCCCCTAACTAAATCCGCTATTTTGTTAACTTTACTCTCACGTTTCAAAAACACCAAATCATCAATATCATATACGAAATTTGGCTGGATTTTTGTAAAAATCCATTCAAATAAAGGAAAACCAAAAGGGGTAACATATAAAAAAATGTAAAGGCCATCATAATTCCTAATTCTGAAAATATCCCTAATTCGCCTACAATAACCTTTTAGTGTATAAAAAAACTTTAAAAATAAATATCCTCGTTTGTAAATTATTTTTTGGAAATCTGCTGAAATGAAAGAAGAAACTTCAATCTCAATTCCATTTTGACGAAAATAATTAAAGTACTGTTCATATTTTAATCGTTGACCTGGTACAAAACCCTCTGGATGAGGTGATATTACTAAAATTTTCATTTTATAATTTAGATATTTTCATAAACATTTTTATACTTTTTATTAGCTAATTCAAGACTAAACCATTTTTTTGATTCATCTCTTAACTTTCTTCCCCCTAATGATTTTACCAGATAAAGTTCTTCAACAACTTTTATCATTTCTTCATCTGATGTATTTTTAATAATCTTTCCAGCATTAATTAATGCAAAAAATTCATCAAGGTCACCTACACCATAATTACAGATTAGTGGAATTCCCATAGCTAAGGCTTCAGCATTTTTAGTTGGAGAAGATCCAATTTTTGCGTAAGTGGGCTTTATAAAACTTACCATAATATCGAAAACACTCAAATAATAAGGTACTTGATTTCTATTTGCATTCTTTATGTAAATTTTGTTTCCTAAGTGTTGGTAAGAAATTGAATTAATTTTTATTTTAACCTCTTCAATATCAGGAGTAACAATAAAAGCAACTACATTAAAATTTTTTTTAACAGCTATCGCAAAAAACAACAAAAATTCATCAATCATATACATACTACCCACTGATCCTAAATACCCAAGAACCAAACTATCTTTTGAAACACCAATTTTTTTTCTTATTTTTAGTTTATCAGCATAAATTAAAGGGTTAAAGAAATCATAATCAGCGCAACAAGGTATAACAGTAATGTTTGAATTGCTATCCATTCTCCCTATTTTTAAAATTTCTGGAATAACCGCCTTTGTAAGGACGACAATTTGGTCAGCCTTTTGAAATAAGGAAATTTCTTTATACTTTAAAAATAAATACTGCCATCTATGTGTAAATTTTTGTAAGTTCCAAATGCCCTTATCTACTCTTTCATCAACCCAAAGCCCTCGGCAATCAAATAAAAACTTGACCCCAAAAAGTCGTTTAAAAGATAACCCTACTAATCCTGCTAAATAACTTCGAGCATGAATAATTTCAACCTGAAATCGAATAACAATAAAAAAAGTAAAAATGTACATCAATAAAAAATCCCATATTTTTTTAATAAAACCCAAAAAACCCTTATTATATGTAAAAATTAAAGGATGCCAATAAATTTCATGTTCTTTTAAATAAGTATTTAATGCTATATTATTATCTTTAAATCGAAAATTTTTCTCAAAACTCAAAACATGAATAGGTTTAGTGTGTTTTAATATTCCCATAATATACGGTAATATTTGACTTTGACCAAGTGGATCAAGTAAACCATCATAAGAAATAAACAAAACCGTTTTATTAGCTTTAATCTGTTTTTTTTTAAAAATTTAACTAAACAAGTATAAGATCAAATTTTAATTGCTCTAACAACAGTGATTTGATTACTTAATTCATTTAATTTAATTAAACCACTAAAGGTAACTTTAGTATTCATTTTTTTGAACATATTTACTACATTGTCTAATCTTTGAGGATTATCATACTTAGGGGAAAACATGTCAAAAGTATCTAATATAGCCCATTCTATTCTTTGTTTTGAATCAAGGTTTTGAGGAAAATTTCTTAAATCTGCGATAGGTAAAAATCTTGTTAAGAATCCTAATTTTATGAAACATAAAAAATCAAATAAATAAATCATCCATCTTATATTCAAGGAAATAAAAAATAAAAGTCTTTCATGTGAGATTTTTCGAGTAATAAATCTTAAAAGATATTTAGCATGAACTTTAGTCCACCAGCCATTAATTCGATAAAAATCAACTACAATTTCACCACCTGGTTTTGCCTTTGTAATTAATGATCTAATAGCAGATTCAAAGTCAGGAGTGTGTTGTAAAACACCAAAACAAAATACTTTATCAAAAGAATTATCATTATAAGGGATTTCATAAATACTTGCTTGCGATAACTGAAAGCGAGATGCATCAAAATGTTTATTATTCCTCCTATTTGCATCTACTGCTTCAGAATAATCAAAACTATACAAGGCGGCTTTAGTTTGACTTAAAATAATTTGGCTAAATCTTCCAGCCCCAGAACCAGCCTCTAAAATTTTAAAACCGTCCATTTCACTGGCTTTCCAACCAGTAGTTAAAAAAAAACGAGTTTCACTCTGATTTGAACCGATTTTATTATTTACTTGATCAATTTGAGTTCTAGAAAAAATATTCCACTGAAATCCAAAATTAGATGTATAATTTTTTTCTATAGAAAATCTAGGAATTCCGTTTAAGATAGGAAAAATATTTCCAAACTCATCTTCTAAATAATCTCCTTTATTACTTAAAAAAGAACCATTATTTGGATTAATAAATTCTAACATATAAAATATTTTAAATTAAAAATTTAAAAACATACTGAGATATAATTCAGACATCTTTTCTACAGAAAAATCTTTAGCTCTTCCTTTTAACGATATTTTTTCTCTTGGATTTAGTAAACTTTGCTGCATTGCAAAAGCCAATTTTTCTGTATCACCAACAGGAACTAAGGTGCCGTATATACCATTTGATAGAATTTCAGCTGGACCACTTGGACAATCAGTACTCACAATAGAAATACCATAATCTAACGCTTCAATTAATACAGTTGGTAAACCTTCAAAGTTTGACGATAACACAAATAAATTAGAATGATAAAAAAAAGGGTTAGTGTCTGTAGTAAAACCAGGCATAATTACAGAATCTACTAAACCTAATTTATTTAAATATTCTTTCGTCTGCAAATACAATGGTCCATCTCCCAAAATTATCAATTTTACATCAAGAGATTTTCTTAAAATACAAAAAGCATTTAGTAAAAGTGCGTGATTCTTTTGAGATACAAACCGACCAATAGATAATATTTTAAATGAACAATCTCTCCAAAAATCTGGTATCTCATTTACAATATCATTATTAAATCTATCATTGGTTACAGGATTATAAATAACTTTTATTTTATCCCTTTTTAGTCGACCCATAGTAATAATATCTTCCAAGACACCATTAGATACGCAAATAACTCCATTTACATAAGGGTATGTTATTCTAATTAATAATTTTAAAAAAAAAGCATTTTCTATTTTTGATGTTAAATATGTTTCTGTCAAATTTGAATGTTCAGAAAGAAAAAGTTTGCATCTCTTTCCTGCTAAAATCCAAGCAATAACAGAGATAGAGGTAAGAGGCCACATAGAAGCCAAAACATAATTTGGTTTTTGTGTCTTAAAATATTTGACTAATGAAAAAATTGAATTTCTGAAACGTTTCTTATTCAATGAGTAAACAAATATTTCTATTGGAAGATATTTTAACAACTCCCCCTTTTTCTCAAGTAATACAAAATGAATTTCATAACCCTTTGAAAATAAATAGAGAGCTAAATTCAAGTAAACTTTTTCAGTCCCTCCCCCTCCTAGTGAAGGTAATATGAATGATATAATTTTTTTTTTTAGAATCATTTCATAAGATATATTTCAAATTAATTACAAAATAATAAATTTGAAAAGAGAATTAATTTTGTTTTTATTTTTTCCTAATTACATTCGATTCCATAATGGATCTAAAAGAGAATCAGTAGATAAATTTTTCCTAAAATAATCATGCATTAACATTTGATTAGCTTTAAAATCAAGACCTAAATACCATTCAATTAATTTGTGAAAATCAACAGGTTCATCATTATTTGGACAATTAAAAATAAAAGGTAATTTTTTTTTAAAACGTATATCGTTATAAGAAATAATAAATGGTAATCCAAGACCTGTAAAAACACCTGTTTTTATTGGAGATGCAATTTTATGACAAAGTCTGTGTAAACCTAAAGACCCAATACCTATATCCATATTTTCCATTAAAATAGAAATTTCATGAGGTTGCATAACTCCTAAAAAATTAAAATTATTTGTCAATTTATTTTTATTGATTAAAATATTTAAATCTTCAAGAATTGACTTCCTAATGCTACCCACAATAAAGACTTGAATTTGTATTAATTTATTTTTACTTAAATAAATCCCCAAACCCTCAATAAAACGATCTAGTCCATGCCATTTCTCCAAGTTTGCTAAAGAAATAAAATTAATACATTTTTTTTCAATTGGAACATTATTATATTTTACTGACATAACTGCTTCTCTTGGGACAATATTCCCCAATAATATACCATATCTGTTTAAACCAAATAAAAAATGAATTATTTTAGATTCATTTGAATATTCAATTATAGTTATTAAATTTTTATTTAGTATGGAAATTATAAAAATTGAAAAAAATAATTCAATTTTGGATACGATGTTTAAATAATTATCTAAATATGTATTTCTAACAAAATAAGTTCTTAATGGATCGGGAAGTTCAATAACTATTTTTTTTTTGTAATGAAAAAGCCTAAAGATTATTAAGAATAACCATAACCTTACTCCCGGACTTCGCAACCAAATATAATCAGCTGATTTTAAATCCTGATTATTACGAAGTGAAAAAATAGATTTTAAATTACCTTTAAATGGTACAGACAATACTAAACATCCCTTTTTTCTAAAAAAACCTGAAATTTCTTGATATTTTTGATGTATTCCAGGATAACTCGATGGAACAAATATATCATGAACCATCAATACAATTTTATTTGATTTGGATAAATTTTTGATAAACTTTATTATTTTAAGTTCAAAACTATTAGCTACATATTATAGCAATTCATAAAATAACATTACAAATTGATAATTTTATCTCTTTTAATATCCCAAAAAAAGGCTATTCACCTCATCCTCTAATCCCAAAATAAATTACCCCAATCAGAAAACCTAAAACAAACAAAGCCAAAAACCACCTCATTGCCGGTTGCACTTCTTTAAGTAGCGGATATTCAACCCCTTCGATGATGGTAAAAAGGGGCGTTTGTTGCCGTAGTTCACTCCTGACAATCTCCAGACTGGCAATAGATTCTGAATATAATTTACCAATCAATTCACCTTCATTATTGAGTAATTGCCCCTCCACCATGGTGGCGCTGTAAGCTGGATTCAAATCAATAGATTGTACAGACTGATTTGCAATACGCTTTGACTTATTAATCAACAACCTGAGCAAACTATCTTTCCGTTGTTCAATCTGGTTAATGTTATTTTTAATTTCCTTCGTTTTCCCCTCTACATAAAATTGTAACGTATATTGTAACAATGCTTCCGTAAAATACTTTGCGAATTCTTCGTTTTCGAATTTTCCCGAAAATTGAGTGAAATTTGTTCCATCTTCCGCAGGTTTGACTGATAAAAAGGGTTTTATTCTGTCTGCTAAATTCCTTAATGTACTCACCTGCTCTTTATTTAATTCCTCATAAGGAACTGAATTCAAGGGAAAACCTGGCATTTTTTCTCCTTCTAAAGCTAAAAATTTTGACGCAAAAGATATTGATTCATTACTTTGATAAGGTAATAACAAAGTTTCACGAATCATTTTTCCATGTGTCAACAATCCTAAAAAGTTTTGAACAGTGTAAAGTCCTTTTTCGTTATTATCTTTTTGGCCTAATCCTAATTGCTGCGCAATAATATTATTCTGACTAGGTTGTTGGTTTCCAGAACTTAAGATGAACAAAATATTAGCTGCAAAATAGGAAGGTAGTTGTTTAGCATAGAACCACCCCATTGAACCTGAAAGGAGGGCAAAAACCAGTATATAGATCCAATATCGTTTTACCTGATTAAATTTAATCCGTAATTTCTCCCTATATTCAGGAATACTTATTTCCCCCGGATAAAAATCGTCGTCCTTTGTTTTATTAGTCATTTTTATTTTAATAATTGAACAATTCCTAATATAAAAGTAGAAATACCCGCAATAGTAGAGGATGCTAAAGTTAGGTCTGTGATATTGAATTTCCGACTTCCATCAGATGGTGGCGTTTTAGGTACAACAACAAAAGCCCCTGGTTCAACACGTGGAAACTTATTAATCAGACCTAAAACCTTGGAAGTTGATTTGGCACTACCATCAGGAAAAATAACAAATGTTTTTTTTCTCATCGCTTCCTCTTTAAATCCTCCAGCTTGTTTAATAAAATAATTTGCTCTTCTTCCTGCTTCAAAAGTGAGTCCAACCGGATTAAAAACCTCACCTTCTACTATAATAATGTTAGATTCTCTGGGTATTATTAACACATCTTCCGGTTCTAAAAAAATATCATCTTTTGATCCTGGATTTTTCAACGCAGCTAATAAATCTAAGGCAATTTCCATAAATTCTTTTTTTTCTAACCTGAGCTGAGATAAGGTATCCAAACCAAAATCCTCAGAAGTTTTTTCCACCTTTTTATTATCAAACAAAAAATCACCCTGAAACTTTCTTATTAGCTTTGCTCCTTTTAAATTTGCCTCAGGCAGACTTCCTCCAGCTCTAAAAAATAAACTACTTATCCTTTCATCCTTTTTCTGTAGAGCATATTTGCCTGGAAATAGCAATTGCCCTTTAATTTCAACAAAAGTTTGAGTCTGAAGCAATGGATTTTTCCTGATGGTAATGATATCAAATGGTTTCAATAAAATTTCATTCTCCATTTTATTTAATGATGACGACGGAATTTCTACGATAACACTTTCAGATAATTCAGCTTTTTTATTAAATGGATCAATTTCATCTTTCCGCCTTGTTATTTCAATATTCATTTGAGTTGCTCCCTCTGTATATCCCTTACCAAGTAAAATAAGATCCTGTAAACTTAAATTATCTGCATAAGGAAAAACACCAGGCTCTTTTATTTCTCCATATATGGTGACAAATTTAGGAACGCTAATGTCTTTTTCTGATTTAATTATAACTTTATCATTAGCCTCCAGAATATATTCACCCATTTTAATATCATTTAAATCAAATGATAATATGCTGTAAGATTGATTTTTATTTAACCGGTAAATTATGATTTTTTCAAGGAATGCCTCATTTTTCAAACCACCCGCCAAAAAAATTAAATCCTTAACTTTCATATCCCTTCTCCAAGGAAATTCTCCTTGCTTTTGTACCGCACCCTCTACAGTAACTTTCAAAGATTCTTCAAGATCAAATATACTCTTTATAATTAATTCGTCTTGAGGATGAAGGAGAATATCCAGCGTGTCCCTATTTAAAATAGCATTCAAATTGATATTTATAGTAAATTTTCTGCCATCTAACCCCGTTCTAAATAGTACAGCTCTGTCCAAATAAGCTTCTGGTAAAAACCCAGATGCCAAGCTAATTAGACCTGAAATAGTTAAACTATCCCGCCAGGAAAATATGCCAGGTCTGTAAACGGGTCCGTTAATAGTAATACTATTAGATAATCTATTTAGCATGGTATCAACCACATAAATATCTCCTGGATGCGGCTTAAAAACATAAATAATAGAGTCTGGAATATCCATCACAATCTTTTCTCTACCACTATATCTTTCCAATTTAATACTAGATGTAAAAGCTTCTTCTGATAAGCCACCACCATATTTTAATAAATCTAATAATGTTTCATTTTTATTCAATTCATATTTTAAGGGTCTCCTGACAGCGCCTTTTAATGTTACCGGCATTTCAGAAAACGGTACTCTTATGATATCACCTGATTCAAGTCTTATATCGTCAGGAAAGATACCTGTGGTGAGCAAGGGATATAAATCAATCTTTTTAAATAATTTATTTCCTCGTATAACTTCAATATTCCGAAATGATCCCCTATCATTAGGGCCACCACTTTCATATAAGGCATTAAGAGTTGTTGATAAAGAGGAAATGCTGTAAAAGCCTGGCTTAATTACTTCTCCAGTTATAGTCACATTTATAGACCTGATTTCTTTTAATATTAAACTTATATTTGTTGAACCGTTTCTAAGTTGAGGATAATATTTAGACATCAGATTTTTAATCTTTTCTCTCGCCTCTAAAATAGTTAAACCTGAAACAAAAATCGGTCCAGCATATTTAAGTCTAACCAATCCTTCTGGAGATACTGTTAAATATTCCTGCCTATCCTGAACACCACTTAAATCAAGTATCAAATCGTCTCCGGCACCTAGGATGTAATTTGATGGACTGGGAATTTGTTGCTCTGTATTGAATTTAAATTGATTGTTGCTAAAAATTTCTCTTCCAAATACGCTATATACTACTTTTTTTATTTCTTTTATGTTTTCTGTCCGATTTTCCGACACAGAATCAGTTGGTTTATTAGAAAGAACAGTAGGAGCTATTGTCTTATTTTGCCTAAATTCTAATATTTTAACCTTTGCCATTTGAACCTCACTGTCGGTTAAACCCTTCATGCGAAGTTCTTCCAAAATTTGAGCATCACTGAATCCATTTTCAATGCTAACAAGAATTACCTTGTCCATTTCAGTAGAGGATATCTGAGCAGAAATAGTCAAACTTAAAGTTAACCCAATAATAATTAATAAAAAATTTCTACATTGGAATACATTCATGGTCAGACTAATTAAATATTAAGTTATTGATTTTAATATAAGGCTTCGCCTTTCATAAGTCGCAATCGATTTATAAAAATGCCGATTCAAAATAATAAAAATAAACCATTCAAAATAAATAAGAAGCGCTAAGTTAGCATATTATAACATAAAATATTGTGTTATTTTGATTAACTAATTGATTATACATCACAAAAGAAACCGCCGAAAATAACCCAGTACCGGTAGTAGCACGCCCAATAATTTGGGGAGGTACCGCCACAATAATTGTCCGGGAAAAATTTTTACGTTATTTTCCTGACAAGCCAATAAGCATTCTTGATTAATTACCCTCAGGTTTTTTAATGAGAATTTACTCT
>Ga0247843_1007389_pt1 | contig 13580 bp, 9 predicted proteins | sample LaCruzMarch2017__FD_192420 | JGI IMG/M metagenome (GOLD analysis project Ga0247843, IMG submission 192420) | Freshwater microbial communities from meromictic Lake La Cruz, Castile-La Mancha, Spain - LaCruzMarch2017_8m | ecosystem: Environmental > Aquatic > Freshwater > Lake | place: Spain...
TTCGCGACAGACGTGATGGAAGTGCGCATTCCGCTTGCCGACGGCGATCTCGCCCTGCTGCAGACTCCGGTCGGGTTCAACGCCACTGCCGCCAACCTCGGCGCAGAAGCGCATCTGAGCGCGCCCGTCGGCGGCCAGACTCGCAAGTGGGAAGGCCGTCTCGTGCGGACCGAAGCGACCGTCGATGCGCAGACGCGCCTCGTATACGGCACCGTGGAAGTGCGCGATCCCTTCGCGGCGAGCAACGACGCCCCGCTCGCTCCTGGACTGTTCGTGACCGCCCACATCGACGGCGCAAAGTCCGAAGAGTTCGCCGCCGCGCCGCGTGCGGCGCTGAAGCGCAACGAGTTCATCTATGTCGTCACCGCCGACAACACGATCGACATCCGCACCGTGCGCGCCGCCCAGACGACGGGTGACGAGGTGTACTTCCGCAGCGGTGTCAAAGCCGGCGAGCGGGTCGTGGTGTCGCACCTGCCGACGCCGCGACAAGGCATGAAAGTCACGCCGATCGCGCGCGCCGCGTCCACGGTCTCCAAGGCCGCAGACGGCCTCAGCCAGCGCGCGGAATAGGCCCCCAAAAACAAGCCAGAACAGAAAGTCGGGAGATCTCCCATGATGAAGGGCATCGTCGACTGGTGGGGCCGCAATCCCGTCGCCGGCAACCTGTTGATGCTGGCATGCGCCATCGCGGGCCTGCTTTCGTTCCAGAAGATGGAGAAGGAGTTCTTCCCGCCGGGCAAGGACCAGTCCGTCTTCATCCAGGCCTTCTGGCCGGGCGCCTCGCCCGAAGACATGGAGAGCCAGGTCACGGTGCGTCTGGAAGAGGCGGTGGCGGACCTTCAGGGCATAAACTGGGTCCGCTCGCGATCTTCGGAAGGCTTCGCCTGGGTGAGCCTCAACGCCAATCCGGGCGTCGACATACAGAACTTGACGCAGGAAGCGCGCTCGAAAGTCGACGCCATCAGCGGCCTGCCGTCGAGCATGGAGCCGGTGCGCGTCGAACAGCGCACCTTCCGCAACCAGACCTTCATCATCTCCCTGCATGGCAAGGCCGATGAGCGCACGCTGCGTCAGGCCGCCGAGCGACTTCGCGACCAGCTGGCGATCATCGACGGCGCCTCCAACACGGAGGTTGTCGGCGCGCGCAACCAGGAAGTGTCTATCGAGGTGTCGGAGGATTCCCTTCGCGCCTACGGCTTGACCTTCGACGATGTCGCGGGCGCGATCCGGCGCACCTCCATCAACCTCTCATCGGGATCGGTGCGGACCGACGAGGGCGATTACCAGCTCCGCGCGCGAAACCTTGCCGATACGCGCATCGACTTCGAGACCATCATCCTGCGCCAGACCCCGGACGGCGGCGTCGTGCGCATCGGCGACGTCGCGCGGGTGATCGACGGCTTCGAGGACGTCAACGCCTATATGCGCATGAACGGCGATGCGTCGGTCATGGTGATGGTGAACGTCGGCGATGTGTTCAACATCTGGGACGTGAGCAAGAAGGTCGAGGAGACGCTGAAGAAGGCCCGCGAGCAATTGCCCGCCGGCGTCGAGCTGACCACCGTCTACAACGAGAGCGAAGACTACAATTCCCTCGTCGGCATCCTGTTCTCCAACGCGATGCAGGGCTTCGGCCTGATCTTCGTGCTGCTCATGCTTACGCTGCATCCCAAGGTGGCGACATGGGCGACGGTCGGCGTGATGACGGCGTTCCTGGGCTCGTTCTTCATCCTGCCGTATCTTGATGTGTCGCTGAACTTCATGACGGTGTTCGGTTTCCTGCTGGTGCTGGGCATCATGGTGGACGACGCCATCATCGTCGGCGAAGCTGTCTACGAGCGCATCGAACGGGGCGAACACGGGGCCGATGCGTCCATTCTCGCCACCCAACTCGTGCTGAAGCCGCTGATGGCGTCGGTCTTCGTGACCATGATCGCGTTTTCCCCTTGGATGCTGCTGCAGAGCGAAGTGCAGCAGTTCACCCGCTCGATCTCCATCGTCGTCATCTCGACGCTCGTCTTCTCGCTCATCGAGTCGCTGATCATCCTGCCGGCGCACCTCGCACACGTGACGCTGCCGAAAGGGAACTCTAGCTTCTTCGGCCGCCTGATGACGCTGCAGCAGAAATGTGCGCACTCGGTGCTGTGGGTGGCCAAGAACATTCACGGGCCGACACTTCGGCTCGCGGTCAAGTGGCGCTACCTGACGCTCGCGCTCTTTATCGGCGCCTTCATGATTGCGATCAGCTATGTCGGCACGGGCCGGATCAAGCAGACCTTCATGCCCGACGTCGAAGGCGACTTCATGCAGGTCTCCATCGAACTGCCGCAGACGACGCCCTTTTCCCGCATGGAAGAGATCGCCAACCAGCTCGACCGCGCGCGTGAAAAGCTTGAGCAATCCACAACCGAAGTCGCCTACAAGGACCCCAACACCCAAGCCATGTCGCGCGGCGTCGTGCGATCCTGGAGCCAATCTATCCAGGAAAACACCATTCGTGCGTGGGTGGGTCTGACCCCGCCGCAGACGCGACCGGACCTGCGGTCGAAGGAAGTCACCAAGCGCCTCGAAGAGATGATGGGGCCGGTGCCGGACGCCGAGCGCATCAGCTTCTCACTCTCGGGCAATGACACAGGCCCCGAGATCCAGATCGCCATTCTTGGCGAGAACCAGGACGATCTGCGCGCCGCCGTCGATGAACTGAAGGCCAAGCTGCTCACCTACTCCGCCATCTCGTCGGTGCGCGACAGCCAGGAAGCGGCCATCGAAGAGCTGCGCTTCACTCTCAAGCCCGGGGCTGAGCAAACCGGAATCACGATTTCCGATCTCTCTCGTCAGGTGCGGCAGGCCTATTTCGGCGAAGAGGCGCAACGCCTGCCGCGCGACGGCGACGACGTGCGCGTCTATGTCCGCTATCCGCGCGAGCAACGACGTACTCTGGAGAGCCTGCAGCAATTCCGCATTCGCACGGCAGATGGCCGCGAGGTGCCGCTGGCGTCGGTCGCTGACGTGGAGTTCGCGCCGGGCGTCACCGGGCTCGACCGGCGTCAACGCCTGCGCTCGATCATGGTCGAGGCGGAAGGCGTGAAGGAAGAACGGCCGAAGATCCTGCAGGAACTGAGCGACGACTTCTTCCCGCAGCTTTTCCAGAAATATCCGACGGTGTCGCGCCGCAATCTCGGCGAGGCGGAGGCGCAGCAGGAGTTCTTCAGCGAACTCGGCCCGCTGATCCTGATGTCGCTGTTTGCGATGTACATGCTGCTGGCGATCGTCTTCCGCTCATACTGGCAGCCGGCGCTCATCATGTCGGCGATCCCCTTCGCCTTCGTGGGATCGACGTTCGGTCACGCGGTCTTCGGCGTCTCGTTTGCGCTCTTCTCCTACCTCGGCATCATCGCCGCGGCGGGCGTGGTGGTTAATGACAACGTCGTGCTCGTGGACAAGATCAACCAGATTCGCGCGTTCTTCGGCCTGCGCAAACTCGCCCCCGGCGAGCGCATCGAGGAAGGCCAGGGTCTCTACGAGGTGCAGGCCACAGACGGCCAGCGCTGGGTCGTCAAGCCGATCGGTGAGAACTTCGAACTCGACGAGGACCTGCTGCGTCGGAGCATAAACACGCAGTTCCGCGACGGCGGCATCGAGCTTCTGCCCGCCTCCGGCATGGCGAAAAAACCCGAATACTCTGTCTATTTCCTCACACGCGGCGAAGCGCACCAACACCAGACGCGCGACATGCGGGAGCTGGCGACGGTTACCGAGAACGACGGCTACACCCTCGCGCGCGTGAGCGTGCAGAGCGGCGCCGTGGAGGCGGGTATCTCGCGCTTCCGCCAGATCTTCCTCACCTCGGTGACGGAATTCGTCGGCATGTCGCCAATGATCCTGGAAAGCGCCGCCATAGCGCAGTTTCTGAAGCCCATGGCGATCTCGCTCGCATTCGGCGTCCTGTTGTGCATGCCCGTGACATTGATCCTGACCCCCGTCTGGTACGTGATCGGCAAGGACATCAAGGGGCTCGTCGGGCGCATGAAACGCCTGTGGCTGCGGGGCTGGAACGGCCCGACCGCCGCCGCAACGCCGGCTGAATGACGTTTATCGATAAGCGCTCGACATCAGCGCGCGCAGGTCCGACAAACACTCAGACGCGCGCGGTCGCGCGTCGGGCAGTTCAATCTGGCCAGGCGGGTCGATCTGGCCAGGCGGGTCGATCTGGCCAGGCGGGTCGATCTGGCCAGGCGTGACCGATCCCGATGATGTGATGACTGGGGTGAAGACCGGACGCACTCCCCGGGCGCAAACGGGAATCCACTTCGGCGAAGAATGCTCTATGATGATGCAACAATGGAGAGAAACATGAACCGAAGATTTTTCCTTTCGGCTGGCGCGAGCGTCCTCACTGTCACGCTGGCCGCGTGCGCATCCAACAGCGCTGAGACGATCCTCGAAGAGGCGGCGCCGGTCGCGCCTGCCGGTCCAAAAGCACAGATCGGCGACTTCGGCCTTGATCTTACCTCTGGCGATCCCTCCGTCGCAGCGGGCGACAACTTCTACCAGCACGCGAGCGGGGCATGGCTGAACAACAACCCCATCCCGGCCGACCGCACGCGCTGGGGGACCTTCGACATGCTCGCGTCAAAGTCCGAATCTGACGTGCGCGCGATCATCGATGAGCTCGCCGCGAAAGACGCGCCGGCCGGCTCCATCGAACGCAAGATCGGCGACTACTATCGCGCGTTCATGAACGAAGACGCGATCGAGGCTGCCGGCCTTGCGCCGATCCAGGGCGACATCGCGCGTCTCGCGGCCGCACGTTCCCACACCGAACTCGTGCGCATCGCGTCGGAGCCGACGTTCAACACGCGCATGCCGATCGTCGGCTTTATCGGCCTCGACCAGAAGAACCCCGACAAGTACATTGTCTCGATCACGCATGCGGGTCTCGGTCTTCCGGAGCGTGAGTACTATCTCAACAGCGAAGCGAAGTTCGTCGACATCCGCGCGAAGTATGTCGCGCACATCGAAAAGACGCTCACGCTCGCGGGACAGACGGACGGCGCGGCGAAGGCCCGCCGCATCCTTGCCGTGGAAACCGAAATCGCGAAGATCCACTGGCCCGTCGCCGATCGGCGCGATCGCAATCGCACCTACAATCGCAAGACCAAGGCCGAACTCGTCTCGCTGCTCAACGGATTCCCGGTACAGGCGGCGCTGGAGTCCCTGCATCTTGCGGACCAGCCCGACTTCGTCGTGCGCGAACTCGATGCGATGCCGAAGCTCGCAACGCTCTTCCGGCGCACCCCGCTGGCGACGTGGAAGGAGTACATGACCTTCGCGTGCATCTCCGGCAACGCCCCGCTGCTGCCGAAGGCGCTCGCCGAAGAACGCTTCAACTTCTACGGTCGCACGCTCAACGGTCAGCCGCAGGAACGCGATCGCTGGAAGCGCGGCGTAGACGCCGTCAGCGGCGCCATGGGCGAAGCGCTCGGCCAAGTGTACGTCCAGCGGCACTTCCCGTCCGACGCCAAGGCCAAAATGCTTGATCTGGTAGAGAACGTGCGCAAGGCCTACGGTCAGCGCATCGACACGCTCCCGTGGATGACGGCGGCTTCAAAAGTCGTCGCGCGTGAGAAGCTCGCTGCATTCCGCGTGAAGATCGGCTATCCAGACAAGTGGCGCGATTACAGCGACCTCGAAGTGACGCCGGACAATCCTATCGAGAACGGCAAGCGCGCGGCCCTGTTCGACTACAATCGCCGCGTTGCACGCATCAACGGCCCGACGGATCGCGACGAATGGGCGATGACGCCGCAGACGGTGAACGCCTACTACAACCCGGTCTTCAACGAGATCGTGTTTCCTGCCGCAATCCTGCAGCCGCCCTTCTTCGATCCGAACGCTGACCCTGCCATCAACTACGGCGGTATCGGCGGCGTGATCGGACACGAAATGGGCCACGGCTTCGACGACCAGGGCGCGAAGTCCGATGCCCGCGGCGTGCTGCGCGACTGGTGGAGCGCCGAGGACGTGGCCTCCTTCAAGTCGCTCACGGACAAACTTGCTGCGCAATACTCCGAGTTCGAAGCGCTGCCGGGGTTGAAGCTTAACGGACGTCTCACGCTAGGCGAGAACATTGGCGACAATGGCGGACTCTCTGTGGCGCTCTACGCGTACAAGCTGTCGCTGAACGGACAACCCGCGCCTTTGTTGGCGAACCTCACGGGCGAACAACGCTTCTTCCTCTCATGGGCGCAGGTGTGGCGCACCCACTATCGTGAGGAGCGCCTGCGCAACCAGGTGATCACGGGCCCGCACTCGCCGCCGGAATTCCGCGTAAACGGCACGGTGCGCAATATGAGCGCCTGGTACGAAGCGTTCAACGTGCATCCCGGCCAGAAGCTTTACCTCGCGCCGGATCAGCGCGTGACGATCTGGTAGCCGCAAGGCGCAGAGCTGAACGAAACGGGGCCCGCGAGATCACTCTCGCGGGCCCTTTTATTTGCGGCGTGGACGGCTCCTACCGCTTCAGCTCCGCCACGAGATCGGCACGGCCGTACACTTTCGCCAGCGCTTCCTCGATGATGGTGGACGTCACGCTTACCGCGCGGTTCGTGGTGCCGTCATAGACGTACTCCCCGCCGAGGCTGTGGATATTTCCGTCGAACACGGCGCCGACCACGGCGCCGTTGCGATCCACCAGAGGCGACCCGGAGTTGCCGCCGATGATGTCGTGCGTCGTCGAAACGTTGAAGATCGTGTTCGGCGAAAGCCGCGATTGCGCGGCCGTCCATCGCGCATCCAGTAGGAAGGGATCGACGCCCGTGGCGCGCACAAAAAGCCCGGGCGTGCGCGTGAACGGCGCGACCGTCTGCCCTGCATACGTCCAACCCGCAACGCGACCGTAGCTCAGGCGCAGGGTGCCCGTGGCATCTGGATAGATCGCATTGCCGTATGTGCGGAAACGCGCCTTGGCGATGCGCTCCTGGCCGCGTGCGATAGGACCGTCGACTTCGTTTTCGTAACGCGCACGGATGGTCCGCGCCTGCGCATCGAAATTCCGAACGAACGCGATGAGCGGATCGTTGGAGGCCGCAACCGCCGCCGCGCCGCCGTCCCACAGTCGCTTGCGCTCGGCGGGATCGGCGAGCTTCGTGCCGGCCACCAGACGCTGCGCCAGCGCTTCGGGGCTCTCGCGACCGAGGATCTGCTTCACCAGCGGATCATCGACGGTGAGGTGCTCGCGCAGTTTCGTCAGCCAGAATTCGATCTGGAGCTGCATCAACGGCGCTTCTGCCGGCGTGTCGGCAAGGAGATTGCGCGAGGTGGCCGGGAGGCGGGCATCGGCGAACTCCGGGAGTCGCTGCCCGCTCGGCTTTTCACGTTCCGCCGCGCCACGCACAAGCGCACGCGCCCAACCGAGGAGGCGATTTTGCCCCGGCGAAGATTCGACGAGATCGTGCGCTTTCCAAAAGGTGCGGTAGGCCGCCATCGCAGTGGCGATTTCGTCGTACGCTGCAAGCGTGTCGCGATCGCCTGAAAGCTGTGCGCGGAAGTCGATCTCCTGCTGGGCCTTCAGCGCAAACACCCCCGGATCGGACAAGGTGAGCCGGCGCCCGCCGATGCCCTTGTAGGAGTTCTCCGTGCCGAACAGCGCCGACGCCGCCATGCGGCGGTTCTCGGCGCCCTGTGATCCGAACTGGATCAGGCGGCCGCGCATTTCAGACAGCGACTCCAGCCGGTACGGCAGGGCGCGGTCGCGCTGGAATTCGAGTTGCGCCACCGTCATCAAGCGACTCGTGCCGCCCGGATTGCCGGGAATGAACACAGGCTCGTTCTCAGTGAGCGGCGTGGAGCGCCACTTCAGCCGGTTCGGCGTCGCCGCCGGCGCGCCGTTCTCGTAGACGCGTACGAAGGCGACATCGAACGCGTAGCGCGGAAAATTGAAATTATCCGGATCGCCGCCGAAGAACGCGGCCGCGTTGTCTGGCGCAAAGACGAGACGGACGTCGTCATAGCGCTTGTACGTGTAGAGCGCGTACTGGCCGCCGCGATAGAGCGACACGACCTGGCAACGCCGGTCGGCCGCGCCGGCCTTGCATTCGGCTTCGAGGGCGGCAGTCGCGGCGTTCCGCGCGGCGATGAAGGCCTGACCGCCCTGGCCCTGCGTCGCCGTGAGAATGCGCGGCGTGATGTCGGCGGACGCCGTCAGCACTTCCACCGCAAGGCCGGGGCACTGGCGCTCCTCGGCGCGCGTTGCGGCGGAGAAGCCGTCACGCACCACGTCCTGGCCGGGGCGCGAGAGGTTCTGCAAGCAACTGCGCGCGCAGTGCTGGTTGGTCTGGACGAGGCCGTCGCGCGAGACGATCGCCGAGGAGCAGCCGCCGCCGAACTTCGCCGAGCCGAGGCGTACGCGGTCAAGCCACGCCTGGTCCGGCGCGAAGCCGATCGACTGGCGCATCTGCGCAGCGGGGATGTTGTCGAAGGTCCACATGCCCTCGTCGGCGCGGGCGGGCGCAACGATCATGAGGGAGGCCGCGACGAGGGCGGCAAATCGGGTCCACTTCATGTTATTCTATAGCTCCGGTGACGGTCGCGCATTCATGCCAAGACGCCCCCTGAATTCAAGCGCCAATCCGCCTCACAGGCGCCTGCGACGCTTGGCCCGGCGGCGCATCCCGCGCATGATGAAGCATGCTTCGCCGCACTCTCTTGGCCGCAGGCCTCGCCCTGCCCTTCGCCGCGCACGCCCGCGAGAGCGGGACGGTCGAAACCACCACGGGCGAACGGATCAACGACCACGGCTTCCGGCCGGCTGCAGCGCCCCGCGGCGGCACGGGCTGGGACGTGCTGGGCGCGACGCGCGGGGTCGAGCGCAGCATCGGCGGCTTCACCATGCTTGCGCCGGTGTTTCCCGCGTCCGTGCGCGGCCTCGACGGCCAGACCGTGCGCGTGCCTGGCTACATGTACGCGATGAGCACGTCGCCGCGTCAGACGCGATACCTGCTGATGGCGTTCCCGCCCAGCTGTCCGTTCTGCCTCGACATCGGCCCCGCCTACTTCATCGACGTGCGCGCGCTGTCGCCCGAACCGGTGAGCCAGGACCTGCTCGTCGTGGAAGGCAGGCTCACGCTGCTGGAGAGCGATCCGGACAACTTTTTCTATCGCCTTAGCGACGCGCGCCGCGTGCGGGCCTAGAGCGCGATTACTTCCTGTTCGATGCGCCCGAAGATCGAGCGGCCGCGTCTGTCGTGCATTTCAATCTCGACGAGATCGCCGTGCGCAAGGAAGGGCGTTTCTGGCTTGCCGCCGTTGATCGTCTCCACGGTGCGCATTTCAGCGATGCACGAATAGCCGAGACCGCCAGCACTGACGGGCTTGCCGGGCGAGCCGTCGGGATCGCGGTTTGACACGGTTCCCGAGCCGATGATCGTCCCGGCGCAGAGCGGGCGCGTTTTTGCCGCGTGCGCGACGAGCGTGGGGAAATCGAACGTCATTTCCTGCCCGGCGTTCGGTTTGCCGAAGGCCTTGCCGTTGATGGCGGAGAACAACGGTAGATGCACCTTGCCGTCCTTCCACGCCTCGCCCAGCGCATCGGGCGTGACGGCGACGGGCGAGAATGCGCTCGAGGGCTTGGCGTGGAAGAAGCCGAAGCCTTTGGCGAGTTCGTTCGGGATGAGGTTGCGCAGGCTCACGTCATTGACGAGCATGACGAGACGGATGGCTGCGGCGCACTCCTCAACGCTCGAGCCCTCGCGCACGTCATCGACGATGACCGCGATCTCCGCTTCGAAATCGCAGCCCCACGCCTCATCGGCGAGCGGGATCGGATCGCGCGGACCGAGGAAGGAATCGCTTCCGCCCTGATACATCAGCGGATCAGTCCAGAAACTGTCCGGCATTTCCGCGCCGCGCGCTTTGCGCACGAGTTCGACGTGGTTCACATAGGCCGAGCCGTCCGCCCACTGGTATGCGCGCGGCAGCGGTGAAGCGCATTCGCGTTCGTGGAAGCGCTCCTTCGGCACGCTGCCGTGCATGAGGCTTTCCTCGAGCGCACGAAGTTTCGGTTCCGCATGCGCCCAGTCGTCGAGCGCGGCCTGCAGGGTTTCCGCGACCGGCGAGGCGTCCACGCACCAGGCGAGATCTTCAGAGACGACGACGAGGCGGCCATCGCGGCCGTGCTTGAGAGAGGCGAGTTTCATGACACGAGCCTAGACCCCGCCCTGCCAGTGCGAAACCCCTCAGGAAGCACCCCTGAGGAAGCGGCGCTGAAGTCCGGCAGTCGGCGCGCAAACGTTGCGAAAATGCAGTGGTGGCGCCCACCCGGCGGAACCTGCCTCGCCTTTCCTGACAAAACGCTCTAGAATGAGGGATGGAAAATCGTCCCTCCGTCATCGAACGCGCATTCCAGCTGGCGAAGTCCGGCCGTTGCGAGTCCATCGCCGCCATCCGCGAACAGCTTCTCAAGGAAGAATACCCCAACCCCGACGCCGTGCGCGGCACGACGCTGGTAGGCCGACTCCGCACGATGATCACGGCCGCGCGCCCGCCAACACACGTCTAGGCGGGCCACCGACCGCCACCGGTGCGTGACACCCTCCCCGGGTGTCAAACTCTACGAAGCCGATTTCCATTCGGGGGCGACCACGGGGGCGACCACGCAGGCGCAAGCCGCGCGCAAGTGCTCGGCGAACGAACTCGACTGGGACAGTTTCGCCGAGGAGCTGGAAACCTTGGGGCGCTCAGACTGTGCGAATTGCGCTCCCGCTACCTGGTCTTACTCACGCAGCTGCTGAAGTGGATCTACCAGGCCGAGCGCCGCAGTCGCAGCTGGTTGAACACCATCAACATCCAGCGTGATGCGATCACCCAGCACCTCTTGGAAAGTCCGGGCCTCGCTGCGCGTGAGGAAGACGAGTTCCTGATCGCCTATCGCGAGGCGCGCATGAGGCGTCGAGCGAAGCCGATCTGGATGGGGATGTGTTTCCGGTCGAGCCGCCGTTTGACCCGGCGCGGGCGCGTGATGCGGACTGGACGCCGGAGTAGGCGGCCAACGCGAACGCGCCGCGTGCGACCAGACTGCGCCGCACCCTGCCGCGCCCTGACAAAACTGCGCCAGATTACGCCATTTCAATGGGCGCAGTCCCGAGCAGCCGCGTCACCGTCGTCGTTCCCGCTGACCTCCTAGATGAGGTCGGGCCGGCCGGCGTCTCGGTCGCTGGCTTCCGCGCGCGCGATCATCGCATCGTTAAGTGCTTTGGCTTCCTTCACCTCTTGCGCCCCTTCCAGTACGCTTCCTTGGTGATGGTCTGCTCGCGCGGCGCGAGAGTGAAGAGCTTGTCGGGGTAATCGGCGTCGTGCAGCGCCTTGAGCACACTATGCAGGCTCACCGAGGCGCGACGCTGCGCGAGGCGCCCATACTGGTCTGCGAGCGAAGCGGCGGATTTGCGCGCCCGAACGCGTAACACTGCAGATGGAGCGCCGACGTCTTGGTCGCGATGGCGGCGAGCATGCCGGGCTCGAGGCGGCGAGCATTTCAGTCCACGACGATCGCGAAAGATGATGCGGCATGAGGGTCTCCTTTGTTCACGCGGGCGCAGTGTGCGCGCGTGCGCGACCCGGTCGGATTGTTCAATGTGAATTTATCGGGCCCCAGGGGTTTGAGCGCGAAAGTCGAGGGGAACGGGAGTACTGCATCCCTGGACTTCGCGTGCATGACCGGAGCCGGTGCGCACAATCGGTGACACCCACCGACGATTTTCGACGCGCCGCGACCACGCACGGCGCATGCGCCGCCTGCGCTCGGCCTGGAACAGTCCCAGCAACGTCCCTTTGGTTTCGCATCATCAGTCGGTGCGTTGACCAACGCGGAATCGATACGTGAAAAGTCTCGATCTCGTAGGGGCGGCGCTGATTGCAGTGATGTTGCTCGGCCCGCTCGCCATGGCGCCCGCCTATTGACCTTATGCGGAGCCTGGAACAGCGGCAGAGTTCACCTTCGCGACGCCGCTGGGCGTCGACACCAGTGAACCGCAGGGCGAAACGACGCCGCAGATGCCCGCAAACACCCCGCCTTCCGATCGGTAAAGCGTGCTTTTTCCGGTGACACGCACTGAAGGTGTGTGTCACCGGTCTCGCATGACCCACCTCCTCTTCCCCCTCGCCCCGACCACTGTTCCCATCGAGGGCTTCGACCGCGCCTTCCCTGTCCGGCGCATCTATTGCGTGGGCAAGAACTACGCGGCGCATGTGCGCGAGATGGGAAGCGATCCGGCGGCCGAGCCGCCGTTCTTCTTCATGAAGCCGGCGGATGCGCTCGTGGTCGCTTCCAAGGCGCCCTATCCGCCCGACACCGACAATCTGCATCACGAAGTCGAACTCGTCGTCGCCATCGGGCGCGGCGGCTGGGACGTGGCGTACGAGCAGGCGCTAGATCTCGTCTTTGGCTACGCGGTCGGGATCGATCTCACCAAGCGCGACCGACAGGCCGATGCGAAAGCCAAGGGCCAGCCGTGGGAGCGCGCAAAGGCGTTCGAGGCGTCGGCGCCGATCACGCCCATCGTGCCAGCCGAACGCATCGGCCACCCCAGCCGCGGCGCCATCGAACTCGCCGTGAACGGCCAGATTCGCCAGCATGGCGATCTCGCCGACATGATCCTGCCCGTACCCGCGATCATCGCGCGGTTGTCGGAAGTCTGGTCGCTCGCGCCGGGCGATCTCATCTACACTGGAACGCCCGAGGGCGTGGGCCGCATCGCGCGCGGCGACTACATCACCGCGCGCGTCGACGGCGTGGCGCGTCTCGAACTCGAGATCGGCTGATGCTGACGCTCTACAATTACTGGCGCTCGGGCGCCTCGCACCGCGTGCGCATCGCGCTGGCGCTGAAGGGCCTCGACTACACCTACGTCCCGATCGAGCTCACCGCCGCGGCGCAACGGGAGGCCGAGTTTCTCGCGCGCAATCCGCAGGGGTTTGTGCCTGCGCTCGAGGCGGACGGCGGCGAGACGCTGACGCAGTCGATGGCGATCATCGAGTGGCTGGAAGACGCGCATCCCGAAGCGCCGCTTCTGCCGAAAGACGCCGTGGCGCGGGCGAAGGTCCGCGCGCTGGCGAACGCCGTCGCGTGCGACATCCATCCGCTCGGCAATCTGCGCGTGCTGCAATACCTGCGGAAGGAATTCGCGCAGGACGAAGCGGGCGTCGCGGCGTGGTCGATGCGCTGGATCAAGGAGGGCTTCGGCGCCATAGAGCAGATGCTGGCGGATGGTCCCGGCGGGCCGTGGTGCTGGGGCGCGTCGCCGACGCTCGCCGACGTGTGTCTCGTGCCACAGATCTATGCGGCGGTGTCACGCTATGCGCTCGACATCAGCTACTATCGCCGCCTCGCGGAGATCGACATGGCCGCCGCCGCGCACGCCGCCTTCCAAGCCGCGCATCCTACCAGACAGCCGGACGCGCGCTAGTGTCCTGAACCAGAAGTTCGCAATATTAGGCGTTTGTCGTCTGATTATAGGAGCAAAATCGCTCGACTGAGGCGAGAATGTCGTCGGCGGATTTGGTCCAGCGAAACGGCTTTGGGT
>Ga0247843_1007391_pt1 | contig 13578 bp, 11 predicted proteins | sample LaCruzMarch2017__FD_192420 | JGI IMG/M metagenome (GOLD analysis project Ga0247843, IMG submission 192420) | Freshwater microbial communities from meromictic Lake La Cruz, Castile-La Mancha, Spain - LaCruzMarch2017_8m | ecosystem: Environmental > Aquatic > Freshwater > Lake | place: Spain...
CGTATCCTTCCAATACCGGTAACACGCATGCTGTGCGCCAAGATGAATACATTTCTTCCAAATTCATGTCTTCTACGACCATTGCATTCGCCAAAAATTCTACCCTGCTAATAATCGCACCCCTTAACGCAACGCGTTCTGTCATGTCATCACCGCCCACTACTGATGGGCCTAAGACCTCAAGGAGGAGTCGGTACGTCGCAATTGCCGGCTGAATGCCTGGCCTTACCAAGAGATGGGGTGAGTCCCATTCTTCTTCATCTTCTTCTTCTTCAAAGATACCGTCCTCATCTGAGAGTAAGGACAACACTTCCCGAACAGTATGTGTCGCGGCATCGGCATCATTCGGGTAAACACTTCCATTGTTTGACGGGTCACGGACCCAATCAAATAGACGAATGGCAGCATTAGACACCCCACCATTCTCACGATTGTCCATCTCGTCGTGGTGGTGGTCCGTACTATGGCGTACCATGGCGATATTTATTACAATGCTGCGGTCAATAACACTACAACGCCCTAGTCGTAGTTGTCGTACTAATAATATCGTAGTCGTCGTACTTGTCAATCGTCGTCAGGGGGAAGGGATGAAACCAATCGTCGTCGTAGACTAATCGTCGTGGTCGTACAGTCGTACTATTATTATTGTAGTCGTCGTCACCGCGAATATGTTATTCCCACCCCTGCAAGATGTAGTCGTTGTATTGTAATGGTCGAATTCAATCGCAACCTTACGGTAACGGGAAAGGGTTCTGGTCGGCCCCCCAAATGGAAATATCACCTTATCAGATGGCGTCACCAACTGAGCAATAGTCCACCCACCCCCTGCGATGAAATGACCGCCACTTGCGATGCAGCGACTCGATCCCACACGGCTATGTCTGAAAACTACGATTTTTTCTTTCCCCGATTCGAAAAGACCTTCCGAGAAAGTGTTCAAACCCGATCGCTGCGAAGGTGGGCTCCCCCAGTGAAAAAAACGGATAATCCCAAAAAAAAGTAACTAGACACAGGGGACTGGACGGGAGGGGCTGAAGATTTCGTGATGCCTCCGACATAATGCAATGAGAGGAAGATCAATATCAAAGGGGAGAGACGGCCCTCTCGACAACCTCGGAGGGGGTCGTCGACAACCAGCACTTTCACCCTTAAGAGGAGAGTCCCTTCCCCCGTCCCCCGTTGTGCGTCGAAGCACGGTACAAATGCGGATGAGTAGTTCAGCGCAAGTATTATCATCATCATCATCTGACGGGCTCAGGAATTTCCGTTCTCCTCCATTTGCACATAAATCTGTTCCACATCAGAGACCAGGCCCTGAAGGCGTTTCCGAATATAGTGGGGAAAGACAAAATCGTCATACACAACACCAGCATGTAGATAGACATTCATATGATGGTCGAGTGCATCCTTACTCGGGAGGGTGGAGGGACGAAAGACATCAACGAGGCAGATCCCATTCCTCCCAGAAACAATCTATGTCCAGTGCAGGGGAAACAAGTAGAGGAAATACCCGATCCCTCGCTGCTCGTTCTTCTTCTCGAACGAGGGGTACTGCTCCAAAAAGAGATGTTGATGTAAGGCATCGACGAGGCAGATCCCATTCCTCTCGACAACAATCAATGTCCAGTGCAGGGGAAACGAGTAGAGGAAATACCCGGCCCTTTGCTGATCACAGTCATCGCACTCGTTCTTCTTCTCAAAAGAGGGGTTTTGCTCCAATGAGAGATGTCGATACACTCATCTCCGTGCGTGCTCCCCGTTCTTCGTCTAGACCGAGAAGGGAGGCTCTAACCAACAATGGTCATCCTCGTTCTTCTTCTCGATCGAGAAGAGTTGTCAACGGGCGATATATGCCCAAGTCTCGACCACAAGAACATTCTCCACCGCATTCTCTCCAATCGACATTGGACACATCCCCCCCTTCGTCTCGAGAAGACATTACATTGTGGAAACGAAGAACATCAAACGATTCAAAAGACATGGAGGCTAGCCTACCAAAGTCAAAAAAATCCACATCCGTTCATGAGACTAATTCAAGGTCGATTAAGAAATCGTCACATAATAATGGCATTCCAAGGAGAAAAACAATTTCATCAAGCGTCTGTGGACTTAAAGGTGTGACCAATCCTTGTCATCAGCAGGACCAGCGACATCATCAAATTAATCTGGAAATCGACGACAAAGGAAAGGGTCAATTTCACATTGCCACGAAGGAATGGAATAAACACTCATCGACTTCATCATCGTCACCTAAATCATCCATGTCATCCCACCTCACATTCCACGTACAAATGGATGAATCCTCCCAGCGATATGTAATCCACTCATCATTAGGTCGGCTTGATAAGATTAGGAATCGTCATCCCGGTATGAACATATTGCGTACGCTAAGTCATTGGAATGAGCTACTGAAGAAGTCACGTCCATTATCTGACGATGTTGTGAAGGATGGGACTAGCACTACCGTCTGTGTACGAGGAGGACAGTTGGGCATTACATCGGAACAGATTAAAAATTCTCGAGGCCGGATGATCAAGACTGACATGATCAAGATGACTTTAATAGGGGAATATTATCATCGGACGTGGGAGAATGATGCATTATTCCAGAGGGAATTAGAAAGGTTCGTGGAGGAGGCACTGCAATTCCAACTTTGCTTGAATGGCTTCAGTGGTGGTGAAGACGGCGATCAATTTTGTCAAGTTGATGGTGATGGTGGAATTGAGGCCGATGCGAATAAAAGCAAGAGCACAAGCAATTTGTTTGGCAAGATGTTACAAAAGGTAATAGGAGACTGATTACGACGAGAGGAATGGGCCACACCAGTACCCAACCACAACTCGGGATGGGGCGGTACTGGAAGTCCAAGTGCTAAACACCTCGGAATAACGACAAGCTCGAACCAAGCCTTCAAGGCTTGGTCGGTGGCTAAGACACTTTTGCTGACACGTAAAATCTTGGAATAGAAAATGCAGGTGCAGGAATGAGTTGCATAATGAATAAAGAATTAAGGTAATACGTCAAACATACCTGTTGCATGGCATCCTCGTATTGGAACCTCCAACAAGCATAGTTGGAGAAGTGTGTGCCGCCCCCAATAACCCCCACGTTCCGTCGTAACAAACGCTGATCCTCGTCAGTGGCTTCCTGGCACATCATAAACAACAAAGTTTCAATCCATCGATAATTCGTACACACCCTGCTCCACCTAAATTGATAAACAAGAGAGGAATTTGCATTTGCCACAATACCAAGATGAACCACTTCAATACTCTGACCACGAACTCCACCTCCTCCGGTGTCCAATCCTCACAATGAATTCCGTTCAACTTAGGATTTGCATTGGGCTTGGTTCTACACTTCGTCCGTGCATTGATGCCAAGAAAGGATTGTCCATTGGGGTACGCGATTCCGTTGGATGAAAAGACACGGTTCAGTACCACACTGGAGTGGTGTGATGAGATTTCCATCAAGTTAGCTCCAACATCCGATGTGCCGAAATTGGCAATACTATGGCCAAGACGCGCTGTAGTGCACTTGAGTATCCCTGCAGTGATGTATGATGTCGTTGACTTGGCTTGGGCAAGTACCGAGATCAGAGCTTCGACAAGCGAACGTCCATGAGTGGTATCGTATCCTTCTTCCCTCCTCATCATCGTTGCAGCATACTTCTTCAGCTCGTAGAAGGGATCGCATAGATGAAAGAGAATATTAGGGAGCGCCGATACATCAGTCGTTGAAGTGAGGCGAGCTTCAGTCCACCGGAAGTGATTAGAATGAGGACGGTTACAGCCACAGCCTCTAACAGTGCAAGGCTGTGCATTACCAGCGTCAGGGTGAATCCTCGCCACCCTTCTTGAACCAAGAAGACCATTCACTGCACTACGCACTGCTATCATAGCACGCGAGATGCGTGATAGCGGAGAAGGAGTATCCTCACCGCCACTTCCTTCATCACTGTCTTGGACATTATCGTCGTCATCGTCGTCGACATCATCGTCATTCTCATCACTACTGTCATAGGAGTGACGAGAGGCGGCAGCGGCGGCGGCGACGGACGATGAGGCAAAGCCATTCCTGCGAGGTGGGATGGCTAAAGCAATAGAAGGTATATTAGATGACAGTTAGAAATAAGTGAAAATATTACAACAATATGACATATGTATTATCTTACCTTCAGCGGCCGAAGAACTGTTGAATGACCCTGCACTACAGGACACCTGACGCGAGCCTAACGAAGCAACGCCACCACCAGAATTGGATAGTATCGAGGGAGCATTGCGTAGATCGGCGCTCGTCCTCCCACGCTTGGGCCTAGGACGATCTTCCACACTGCTACCGTCGCTACTACTATTATCGCCAGTGAGATCAATAGTCTTGCTCATGGTTGAGCGTATGAGGACGAATTACACCACCTTGGACAATAGGCGATGATGGTGGAATCCCCTTGGTAGGCGACTAAAGACGAGCGCGACGAGCAAGGAAGGGTAAGAATGGCAGCATTGCGTATACTGTAACAACCACGAGAACGATCACGATCAAACAGGCTATTGCTCACACCCGTATACGCACTATCGAATGAGCACGTACCTAAATCCCTACCAATTATGGCCCTACCGACGGAAGCGTCGGACGTTGTTGTGAGGAGTGAGAAGAGTGTGAGATTTGACTAGGCGGGAATTTGGTACTTTATGATTAGGCGGGATGCATCATTCATTTCACCCTTCGATCCACGCAACAAAAACAACAACGATATAGATGATGGACTAACGAGGTATGCAGATCGACTTGCGTTTATGCTTAGTTTATATTATATTGCCTAATGGATATTAGTACCTTAACTGTAAAGGCCTAGTGGTAGTACCCGCTGACGTTGGAGACTTCACTGGCTTCTCATCAATTTGCACACTCTTGGTTACCTTTAAAACACGGCCATCCAACTCATAATAATCATCACATTCCCTAGAAATTTTAATTACGTAAACGTCAATGTTGGACTCTCTGTGTTGACTGGTCATGACCTCCACGATACAACTTTCATTTCTTTAATTTTTCATCAACATCATTGTCAACATCAGACTTCGTCAATCCCTCCTCAATAAAAATAGCCAGCATAGAAGCTGCCCTCTTCCGTCGCTCGAGGACACTTAGCTGTCGTAACGCCTCGACTATCAATCCCCGTGCATAGCACTGTGGATTAAGTCCAAACGTTGGTTGTCCAACGTCGAGTAGGTCAAGAAGGTCGAGTGGGATGGGATAGTTCTCCTCCAACGATGTTCGGAATGCATCCGCTGCCGCCGCCGTAGATGATGATCCTGTTCCACCTCCACCACCACCGGCGGTGCCATTCACGTGTCGTTCAATACTGCGTATGCCTAGTGCAATCTTCCGTATGGATGCTATCAGTTCCGTGGAGGTTTCGGCATGAACCTTTGCTGAATCGTTGCCCTGCTGTGCTGAGGATGTTTCTGGCCAGTTTTGGAGTATTTCGGCAGTCGTTTGGAGACGAGATAGGAGGATACGCAACCGGTCGAGGAGATATTCACCAGCGTCGGCTGCTGTGTCGTCGTTGTTCGCGGGGGTGGTGGATAATTGTCGTTTCCGCGACGACGAAGATGGGGAAACCATGGACTCAACTATTTGTCATATACGATACACAGTGTATCTCATTTTTTTTGGCGGGCATGATCTCAGCTGTGTTCCTCCTTTTTTCTATTCTCTCCCCTCATGATATGACTATGAATGAATGTTGTAGCGACGACTCCTACGATCAGGCCGTGGCTTGGTGTCTCGATACCATCTCATCATCGACGACGAATGGATACGATGATGATGGCAACATGATGCTGTTCTGTCAGGAGATCTTTCATCGCGAAATAGCATCAGCATCATCTCGATTTGACATGCCACACGAGGCCGTCCATTCACTCTTTCGGAATGCACACGTGTCATATATGAAGCGTCAATCACACATTGTACGGTCTCAGACGATGCGTCATGTTAAATCCTACTTGAATGGGACATCGATATTGAACCTGGCACGTAGGTGTAACTATCCTCCGTCAATGATGGCACGTCTGATTGTGGAGAATGTTGCATCGTCGTCGTTCTCGTCGTCGTTCTCGTCGTCGTTGCATTTGGCCAATACAACCACCACCACAACCACAGCTGTGGCGAGTCTTAACAATAAGCATGCATACAACAATTTAAATCAAGTCACAATGACGAAAATCAACGACGCATCATCATCATCAATGAATGATACTAATTCTGGTGGTAGCAACAAATCCTCGAAGAAGTTTCTAACGAATGCATTACGATATCCTGAGAAGACGTTGGGCGATGCATCCGTCTCCGTCTTACCTGAGTACTTATTTTCAGAACGTAATGGCACTGTCGCTATCGTGTCAAGGCATGCCAACCACCCAGACGGTGCAATTCCACTTTCACGACTCTCCAGGGAAGTACGACATGCAGTAGACTCTGATCCAATGTACGGTCCTCGACATGATAAGGTACGACACAACATTGGTATAGAGTATGAACTATTACTTGAGGAAACACTCCAATCAATGGACATCCCATTCGAAACAGAAGCCGATCTACGTGTTCGTGGTACAGCCCGGACGCCAGATGTACTATTATCGATACCATTGGGTATACGAGTACGTAAGGGGAGGAATAATCGGGACAACGGTGCAAATAATACGTTACGAATGGCAATGGAAAATCCTTCACATACGTCCAACAATAACAAGGGAGAAGGGGCAATTCTAGAGGATGAAATAATAATGCCGCGAAAAATGTTATTTGATGAAGAAAAACACGTTGAAACAACTGTCCAGAAGAAGCATCAACGACTCATCAACGATGATGATTGTCAACAACACGATGATACTAATAATGATGATGAATATGAATGGAAAACAATATGTTGGATAGATTCCAAGGCATTATTTGGTGATATTGAAACACATACGAATAGTGTACTACCGCAGGTAGAAACCTATGTTCATCGATTCGGACCGGGACTAGTATTGTATTGGTTTGGACATGCCCCATTATCTCGATTGGATGATGGACATGGCGATGTAATGATAATGGGTGGTGATTTACCAAATGTCTTTTTATTACCGACGGGCGAATTGCATGTCCGTGGTGGTGGTAAGTGATTGATACAGTATACGCAAAAGTCTAACGAAATAATAACATAATGATAAAAGTTGGGTACATGTTACAAATTCATTACATCTAAGAATTGCATCACTTCCTGAACAAACTCTTCTGGACTATCTAAATATACAGGATGTCGTCCACCCAATTCTACTCCATTGGCATTACTTACTTCCTTCAATCTTTCTGTTACCTTCTTCCCGGCCTCGTCTTTATCTCCATGTATTGATAATATTGGTATATTGGCATTCTTATATTTTACCAATGTAGATTCACTTGCCTTGAGTACTGCGAATGAGGCGACTGGTATCCATGCCTTGATTATTCTTGTTAGTAATTCATTACTGTTACCACTACCACTACTACTATTCATTTCTCCTAAACTAAGCACCGACTTTCCAGATGCCGATGGTGTAATAATGGTCACAGGACGTCCAGTTAATACTCTACCCGATACAAGTGAATCAAATGCCAATCCTAATTCCGTTCCATCGGCAGTTACCGGTAGATCTAATGCCAGGATTGACAAATCTCCCTCATCTTCTTCGTTGTTAATTTCACAGAACATTTGTAATATGTTGGATGTCTTCCATTCTTCTTTCGTGAATGCTGCCCCGTGGAGTAGTACTAGTTCAGACATGTTTATATCCAAACTTTTGTCATCATCGTATGCTGCTGCTGCTGCTGCTGCTGATGATGGTAATGGTCCACAGTGATAGTATGACAAAGTCTTGGTATTATAATTGATGGACCCTGATGTAATTTTGAGTGGATCAACATCAACTTCGTCCAACTCTTCCCTATTCTTTGATAATAGCACCGTGGAAGGAGGAGGTTTGTTATCGGAGGATACCAATACTTGATTCCTCTTCGTTACCATTGTTTCCGGCGATGTCACCATTACCCCTTCCGGTGCGGCGGTATCTCTCGCAGCAAGGAGGATGCTGTCGCTTCCTCCGCCATGCGTTCGGACAATGAATAATAGTCCGGAAGCAAACAAGATGACAACAAGGCCTAATCTGAGCAGTCGGTGCCGCTGCGGGTCGATGTTGTCGTTACGAGCAGGCCGGACCGGAACCATGTTGGTAAGAAGTCGTCGTATGGAGGATCGCCGTGATTAAGGAAGTCGCCGGTCGCGTGTGAAAGGGCTTGGACATTTTAAGCGGGAAGAGCCCCGACCACAAATCCTACCACATGGGAGGACGTTCTCGATCGGGTAGCAACGCTACTGCCGCCTCCACCCACGGTGGTGGTGATGGCGGCAGCTCAATCTACACCTCCTCCTCGTCTTACCCATCATCTTCGTCGACGCTAGGTTTTGGCAATCTCTCTCTCCAGGGCGGCTCGTCCAACCTTCTCCCCGATTATGTCACGCCTGCCATATCCGATACTTCGGCACAAGTCGCAATGAGCTTTCGACTATTGTTGGACGATTGGTGCACGACGAGTACTGCTACTGCCGCTAATGTACGCAAGGTGGCATGCTGTGCGGCACTAATAGAAACGGCCAAGGAACAGCGGAGCGGTATCAAAAATGATGATCTAAATAATGACGATGACAACGATGATGATGATACGCCCGTGACGCCGAATGAAATGTTCATCGTTGCGATTGCGGCATTGACTTCGCTTCAAATGAAACTTGAGGGAAAACAAAATTCTCTATCATCATCCAATAATAACGACGGCAAAAACAACAAGGACGACGAGTTCAATGTTAGCAATACTAATGATGCTCGTTCCATCATGGAATCGATTGGACATGACATCGAAAACACTGCCATACCCGTACTAGAACTATTACGTCGGATATTACCCTACGTGGCACATCCGACGAATAATTCAGGCAAACTACTATTACATCAATTTGGTACACTGAGTCGTATGTTACGTATGTTTGTCGTTTTGGGTTATGCACTTCCTTCTTCTTCCGTCGGAGGAGGTGAAGGTGATGGATCATTACAGCAGCAGCAGCGCAAGAATAGTAAGAAGAAGGGAGGCAAACGTGGTGGTGGCGGAGTTCATTTTGAAGGATTAAAAGAAAGTTCAAAGAATACAACAGAAGTTACTACATTTGGTGCGAATGCATTACTACGACAAATACTCAAAGTTACCACCACACTACTCCTTGTAACACCCCCCATTGATGGAGGTAGTAGTAGCAGTATTAGTAGTAACAAATTGGTATCCGAAAAAGATCTTGCGAAATTATTACATTCGACACTAATACCCATGTTCCATGATGTACGACCAAAAGTACGTAAGGCTGCATGGGGTTGTGGGATGGAAATCATCATCGTTGTTGCTACTGCATTACCATCATCCTCTTCTCTATCCTCGTCGATTATCCTTAATAATGAGAATGACAATAAGCCAGCACCGACAGCAACGAATGATTGCAACAACATCGACAAGAGGGTACAACATCAACGTAGAGTTGTTGCCGACTTTCTTTGGGAATACTGTCATGCGGTCATGACCAATTATCATCATCATCAATTAGATCATAATAAAAAGAAGTCGTCAACCGAGATGAAGAAGAATATCAACAATGAAGTATCATCCAAGTTGATACATGTATTACGTTTCTTATCAACGGCATTACAATATGCTGATGATTCGAGGATACGTATTCGATTTGGCGAATGTTGTCTTGAAACAATGATGATAAATAGCAGTAGTAGTAGTAGTAATACAGGGAGTGGAAGTGGCGGCGTCAATGCAGTATCATACCCCTCTGTGGAAATTGTTAAAGCGACACTTATTGTACTCTTGTCTTGTTTGGAAATGACAGACCGAGAGCAAGAGTTGGTCGATGATGATTATGCAAAAACGACGACACAATCGGTAGACGAAGGTAGTGGTCGTAGTTGTATTTTTGATGGTGAATATGATGAGGCAATGTCAAAGTTTGCATCCCAATGTCTTGCCTTCCTACTTCAGTACCGTCCCAATGGTGCCGATTCGTCGCATGGGGGTGGTGTAAATGGCGATGATGTTAATACTGTCTACGGACGATGTCTTATGGCATGTATGGGACGAATGTTGGGAAAGACATTATCAGATGATACTGATGGTAGTGGTGCTAGTGGTGACAATGATAACAATGCCAAAGACGTACCAGCATCTAAGCTACTTGCGATTAAACTGATTCCGAATGTATTAACATCGTTGCTGAATATTTGTGAACTAACGTCCAGTGGTGGAAGCAACGATGATCAGTACGATTTGTGCGGTGCCGCATTCAATCAGTTTGTTTCGAACACAATCCCTGTCGTTGTATCATATCTAAAGAAGAAAGAGAGGACAAATGACAAGATCCATCGTATGTCACTAGAGATGCTGGCAGTGTGTATCCCGATAGTACAACGGGCACTTCAAATTCAATATCGTTCAGCATGGGGATCGATATTGTCAGGAGGGTATGCCACATTCACATTGACATTGGCCCGTCACCTTCTACTGGAGCAGCGTGGGTTTGTTTCTGGCAGTAGTGATGGTAACGTTGAAACATCTGATTTATACTGTCAATTATCTTCATGGGTACAGACGCTTGTACTGTCCTTGCTGCGTTTACATGACGATGTCGCCAAGGGTGGTGGTCCTGCCAGGACGGCGGTGGAATATGCAACATCAACGATCATTCGCGGAATGGGTATCGAATTATTCCTCGGCACTGTGGACTTTGTGTACGAGGATGATTATGGTGATGGTGTCGGAGACACGAGGAAGAAGTCTTTGTCGAGCAGTAGCACTACCGGGGGTGGAATTCGAGATGACAGGGCGTGGCTGTTGCCGCTAATGAAGCAGTCAACATCAAGTTGGTTGGTCGGTAATGATGACATTACGTCTCGAACACACCTCTCCTTCTTCCAGGGAAATGTCCTTGGGCTCGCACGGAAATGTGATGCTGCATCGGCGGACGGGCATCGCACTGTTGCAGAATCCTCGATACAAAAGGCGAGGGTAGTCGAACTCTGGTCTCTATTTCCGTTGTTCTGCGTCCATCCATTAGATATGAAGGAGAGTTTCGGTAACGTGGCCAAGACAGTGGTGAAGGCGCTAGGCGACCATGGACGATATCCCAAATTGGTGGTAAGTACCATGAGATTGTTCATTTATTGTGCATATGAGGTTTATCCAATTCTAACAGCTCTTCTCGTGTGCTTTCTATAAGCCAATTATTTGTGGAGGTCTCAAAACTGTTACCAACGGTATAATGGAACGATCCAAAGTATCTCCTGGAGAGGCCTCCGATGATTACAGTGTGCTGGCAAACTTGTCAACAAAAATTCTTCCCTCCTTGTTTAAATTAGTGGAATCATTTAATGAATTATCTTCGAAGGAAATGGATGACGAAATGGATATGGATGCCGCATCGTCATCAAAGGAGGCACAGACCCAGAGCCAACAAAACATGCAGCTCGTTGAGGCTGTAACGGACGCTATTGGTCAACTCGCACAAATTTGTCCTCCTGAATTCCTTCAGAGTTTGTTCAAAAAGGTCGTTCAGCGTCTACTGATCGTCACCACCGAGATGATGGACTCTTCTGAGGATAAGGATGCCAAGAACGCAACAGCCATGAAAATGGCATCAATGCTTGGTTTGGGCCAGGCACTTGTAGCTTCTGGTTCTCTCGATGATTCAAGTCTTGCCTTACTTTACAGAGCAATAAGGCCACTAGTCCGCACCGACGAACATGATCCAAGGGTACAGAAGCGTGCATATAAAGTGCTTGCAGAGATATGCGAACGGCACAAGGACTTTATTACCTCGGACGATCGTCTTGTTGAAATGATGGACCTAGTAGTCGACTCAACCGTGACGTGTCAAGTTTCGGCTCGTAATATGAGGCTGAAATGTATGACGCACATCGTCCATGGATTCGATTCTAATAACCATTCTCATATGGAAGTCATTCCCAAAATAATGGGTGAGGTGTTACTGTATTTGAAGGACTCCAACGTCAAAACGCGTGAGGCTGCTTACCAGTTACTTTTGGCAATGGCAGTGGCACGGGATGACATGACTGATTATTTCCGCATCATCTTGGCGGCGTTGGGTGCTCAGACAACGCATATGCGTTCTGCGGCAGTGATGGCGTTGTCTCGACTTGCTTTTGAATATGCCAGGAGGGACCAAACAGTGCAAGAACTACTACCTTCGCTGATGCAGACCGTGTCTATTTTGTTTGATGATTCATCAAGGGAGGTGACGAAGAGTGTAATTGGGTAAGAAAGAATTGACGGAGAAAAAATGTCTTCACAAGTGTTGTGTGTTTATGCGACTTATTAGACTCGTGTTCTCTCCTCGATTCGCTTATTTATTACACAGCTTTGTCAGGGTTTGTGTTGCAGCGATGACTCGCGAACAGCTCGAACCCCTTCTACCAAATATTGTAGCTGGGATAATGAAATACAATAAAGGCAAAGACCGACACAGAGCAAAGATAAAGATCATACTCAAGAAGCTTGTGAGAGTGTATGGATTTGAGGCAATTGCACCTCTTGTGCCTGACGAGCATGCTCGCTTGATCACACACATGCGAAAACTGTCAGAGCGAGCAGCCCGCAGGAAGGCAATTGGTGTACAAGATGGACGCTCAGATACTCACAATGAATTTGAGGATATGATGAACTCAGATGAGGATGATTCGGATGATGGCAGGACTTTCATGACAGGTGTGACAGGATTCACGAAACTGACGGCCATGAGCGGGAAGTCAGCAAAGCTTTCCATCATGGATCAAAGTGTTAAGAGCAAGGGTGGTCTCAGTCAAGCACGGTCTAGCAAGACAAGTAAGAGTTTTAAGGGGATGGATGGTCCTCGCATAAAAGCAGATTTGGATGGTGAGATACTGGATATGCTTGATGCATCCAAAATGACACGCTCTGTCCATTTTGCAGATACGGATATGCATGACAGAGACTTCAGTGACGATGACGACGATGACGATGCTGACGATTTCCAATTTGATGGCCAAGGAAGGATTATCATCAGCGATGGCATGCCAAAGTCAGCTGAACTGAAAACGAATACAGATGCAAACAACTCAGATGATGAAGATGAGACAAATGTCAAGCGTCGCCGAGTGAGCAAATTTGAGAGTGTCAAGTTAGCCAAGGCAGAGAAGGATAAAGAAAAGGGAATGATGCAAAAAGGCAAGAGGGATACTTCTGCTTCGCTCGGTGCAGCATACAAATCAAAGAAGGCAGGCGGTGACGTTAGAAAGAAGGGACAGAAGTACGAGCCTTACGCTTACGTCCCTCTTGATGCGAGAGACTTCACAAAGAAGAATAGGGGCAAGGCAGTATCAAGGATGGGTTCGGTTGTGAGGAGCTCTACTAAAAGGAAGAGGTAGGTGTGAAAATGCGACTCAAGATAATACTGTTTATCTCATATAA
>Ga0247843_1007393_pt1 | contig 13576 bp, 11 predicted proteins | sample LaCruzMarch2017__FD_192420 | JGI IMG/M metagenome (GOLD analysis project Ga0247843, IMG submission 192420) | Freshwater microbial communities from meromictic Lake La Cruz, Castile-La Mancha, Spain - LaCruzMarch2017_8m | ecosystem: Environmental > Aquatic > Freshwater > Lake | place: Spain...
CCGCCTCCTCGGCCAGGCGCAGCCGCGCCGCCCCCTGCTGGACCGAGGCCAGCAGCGGTTCGCGTTCCGCCAGCAGCGTGGCCAGCGCCGCGCCGCGCTGTTCGGCCGCCGCGCGGGCGCGCCGCTCCCGCCGTTGCCCCGCCAGCGCCACCGCCCCGACCGAGCCGGCCAGGGCCACCGCCAGGCCGAACAGCGCGCCATTGCGGAACAGGCGGGCGCGGTAGGGGGCCAGCACGGCGGCCTCCGACAGGCCGACCACCGCCGTCACGCCGAGCATGGGCGAGACCCGCGAGACGGTCAGCCGCGCCACGCCATCGGGCAGCGTTTCGATTATCTGGCGGGTCGACCGGGCGGGTCGGTCCGGCAGTGCCCCCGGGGCGCCCACCCGATGCAGTTCCGTGACGCCGTCGGGGCCGAACAGGACGAACAGACCGTCGGGCTCGAGAAAGAGCGGCTCCATCGCGGCGGACAGGCTGGGCACCGCCAGCAGCGCCTCGGCCAGATGCCCGTCACTGAGTTGGCGGCGCAGCACCATGTAGCGCGCCTGCGGGCCGACACCGCGGGTCAGCATCACGCGCGGGCCCGCGGGCAACGGGCCGGGCTCGGCGGGGTGCAGGCCGGGGGGCACGCCGACCAGCAGGCTGCCGGCGCTGTCGCGCTGCGCCAGGCCGGCAAGCTCCGGCGCATCCGCCAGCAAGTCGCCCAGCGCCGCGGCGTCGCGCGGGCCATCCAATTGCAGAACGATCACCTCGGCCAGCCGCAGCAGCCGATCGGCCTGGCTGGCCAGCAGGCTGGCGGCGGATTCGGCATCGGCCCAGCCATGCGCCAGCGTGGCCCGCCGATCCTCCCAATGGGCCAGCGCGAACAGCGAGACGGCCAAGACCGCGAAGGCGCCGAGGCTGGCCGATAGCCAGTGGCGGTGTCGCTGCGCTTGGCGCTTGTCCGGATTGGCTGGCGGTGTTGTCGGGACCACGTGGTGCAGACTAGCGACATGGCGGCGCTTCGCCCATGGTCCGTTGCACACGAGGTGGGGAGCATCCGATGGTGGCGGTCGCGGAAGCTTGGGCGGGCCTGGCGGCGCTTGCGGCGCGGCCCGGGGCGGGGGCCATCGCCGCCCGGCTGCGGGCCGAGCCCGACCGCCCGGCGCGGTTCACCTTCACCGGCGGCGGGCTGACGCTGGATCTCAGCCGCACCAGCCTGGACGCGCCGGTGCTGGCCGCGCTGCAGGCGCTGGCGCGGGCCACCGGTGTGGCGGCCTTCCGCGATTCGATGGCGGCCGGCGTCGCGGTGAACGCCACTGAGGGAAGGGCCGCGCTGCACATGGCGCTGCGCGGCGAAGGCGGGTTCCGGGTGGGCGCCGAGGATGCCTCGGCCGGCGTCGCCGCCACGCTGGCCGCCATGCGCGCCTTCACCGACCAGGTGCGCGATGGGCGCATCCGCGGCGCCACGGGCCTGGCCTTCACCGATGTGGTGAATATTGGCATTGGCGGGTCGGATCTGGGGCCGGCGATGATCGTCCGCGCGCTGGCCCCGGCGCGGCCGCAACTGCGCGTGCATCATCTGGCGAATGTCGATGGCCATGCCTGGGCGGCGCTGGCGCCGCGGCTGGACCCGGCGACCACGCTGGTGCTGGTGGCGTCCAAGACCTTCACCACCCAGGAAACCATGACCAATGCCGGGTTGGTGAAGGCTTGGCTGACGGCGGCGCTGGGCATGGCGGGCGCGGGGGCGCATCTGGTGGCGCTGTCCACCAACCTGGCCGCCACGGCGGCCTTCGGCGTGGCGCCGGACCGGGTGTTCGGCTTCCAGGATTGGGTGGGCGGGCGGTTCAGCCTCTGGTCCGCGATCGGGCTTTCCATCGCGCTGGGCTGCGGCTTCGATGCCTTCGCCAGCCTGCTGGCCGGCGCGCGGTGCATGGACCGGCATTTCCTGGAAGCCCCGCCGGAGGCCAACCTGCCGCTGCTGCTGGCGCTGACCGAGGTGTGGCACGTGAACGGGCTCGGCCACGGCATGCGCGCCGTGCTGCCCTATGATGAGCGGCTGGCGCGGCTGGCTGCGCATCTCCAGCAGCTGGAGATGGAAAGCCTCGGCAAGCGGGTGACGGTGGCGGGCGCACCGGTGCCCCACGCGACCGGCCCGGTGGTGTTCGGCGAGCCGGGCACCAATTCCCAGCATTCCTTCCTGCAACTGATCCACCAGGGCACGCAGGTGGTGCCGGTGGACCTGGTCCTGATCGCGGCCCCCGACCATGGCGCGGCGGAAAGCCACCGCATCCTGCTGGCCAATGCGCTGGCCCAGGCCGAGGCGCTGGCGATGGGCCGGACCGAGGCCGAGGCCCGCGCCGCGATGGCGGGCAGCGACCCGGCCGAGATCGACCGGCTGGCCCCGCATCGCACCTTCCCGGGCGACCGGCCGACCAGCCTGATCCTGCTGCCGGCGCTGACCCCGGCCACGCTGGGCGCGCTGGTCGCCCTGTATGAGCACAAGGTCGCCTGCCTCGGCGCGCTTTGGCAGATCAACCCCTTCGACCAATGGGGCGTGGAGCTGGGCAAGCAGCTGACCGGGGGCATCCTGCCGGCGCTGCGCGGTGCGCGGCCCGCCGAGAATCCCGCGACCGCCGCCAGCATCGCCACGCTGCGGGCGCTTTGGCCGGGCTGCTGAAACCCGCGCCGGCGCGGGCGCTTGCGAAACGGGCACCGCCCGCGCCACATCTGGGCCGATGACCCCGCGCATCCGCCTGCTGCCGGAGACCACCGCCAACCGCATCGCCGCCGGCGAGGTGGTGGAACGCCCCGCCGCCGCCGTGAAGGAGCTGGTGGAGAATGCGCTGGATGCCGGCGCGCGGCGCATCGCCGTGACGCTGGAAGGGGGCGGCATCGGGCGAATCCTGGTCGAGGATGATGGCGGCGGCATGGGTGCCGCCGACCTCGACCTGGCGGTGGAACGCCACGCCACCTCCAAGCTGCCGGATGAGGCGACCCTGTTCCGCATCGCCACGCTGGGCTTCCGGGGGGAGGCGCTGCCCTCGATCGGCGCGGTGGCGCGGCTGACCCTCACCTCCCGCCCCCCGGGCGGCGAGGCGCTGGCCATCGAGCTGGTGGCCGGGCGCAAGGGCGAGGTGCGGCCCAGCGCCGCGCCGCCAGGCACCCGGGTGGAAGTGCGCGACCTTTTCTTCGCCACCCCCGCCCGGCGCGCCTTCCTGAAATCCGCCCGGTCGGAGGCGGAGGCTGCGGTGGCGGTGGTGGAGCGCCTGGCCATGGCCTGGCCGGAGGTGGCCTTCCGCATGGAGGTGGAGGGGCGCCGCGCGCTGGACCTGCCGCCTTCCGACCTGGCGGGGCGCGTCGCGGCGCTGCTCGGCGCGGATTTCGCGGCCGCTGCCGTGCCGCTGGACGCCACGCGGGACGGGCTTCGCCTGACCGGCTTCGCGGCGCTGCCGACGCACACCCGCGCCACGGCCGAAGCCCAGCATGTGGTGGTCAACCGCCGCCCGGTGCGGGACCGGCTGCTGCAAACGGCGCTGCGCGTCGCCTACCGCGAAATGGTGCCGCCACGCCGGTACCCGGCCGCCGCCCTGTTCCTGGAGGTGCCGCCGGAGCAGCTGGACGTGAACGTCCACCCGATGAAGACCGAGCTGCGCTTCCGTGACCCGGATGCGGTGCGCGGGCTGATGATCGGGGCGTTGGGCCGCGCGCTGGCGGTGGGCGCGCGCGGCGCGGCGCCTGGAGAGAGCAGCCTTCAGCCCGGCTTCGCCGAGGCGCCCGCGCCGGTGCTGGGCTGGACGCCGCAGCCGGGCGCGCGCGCGCCATCACGCGCGCAGGCGCCGCTTGGCCTCGGCTTCGCGCCCCCGGTCGCCGCCCCGCCGCCGGAGGCGCCGCCTTCCGGCGATTGGCCGCTTGGCCGGCCGCTCGGCCAGATCCTGGAGACCTACATCCTGGCCGAGGCGGCGGATGGGGCGCTGGTGCTGGTGGACCAGCACGCCGCGCATGAGCGGCTGACGCATGAGGCGCTGCATGCCGAGCTGATCGCGGGCGGCGTCCGCGCCCAGGCGCTGCTGCTGCCCGCCGTGGTGGAATTGCCGGCCCGCGCCGCCGGCGCGCTGCTGGCGGCGGCCGAGCCCTTGGCCAGGCTTGGCGTGGAAATCGAGCCCTTCGGCCCGGGCGCGGTGCTGGTGCGGGCGCTGCCGGCGCTGCTCGGCGCCCCCAACCCGGCACCCTTGCTGGCCGATCTGGCCGAGGAGTTGCAGGCCGAGGGCACGATGCAGGGGCTGGCGCTGCGGCTGGAGGCAGCGGTGGCGCGGCTGGCCTGCCATGGCTCGATCCGGGCCGGGCGGCGGCTCAATGGCGCCGAGATGGCGGCGCTGCTGCGCCAATTGGAAGCGACGCCGCGCGCGGCCACCTGCAGCCATGGGCGGCCCACGGTGCTGCGCCTGGGCGTGGCCGAGCTGGAAAAATTGTTCGGGCGGCGATGACGCCGCCCAAAGGGGGAAGAATGACCGACCTGCCCTATGTGGATGGCTTCGTGGCCGCGGTGCCGGCCGCCAATCGCGAGGCCTATCGCGCCCATGCGGCGATCGCCGCGATGGTGTTCCGGGAAGCCGGGGCGCTGTCGGTGGCGGAATGCTGGGGGGATGATGTGCCGCGCGGGCGGCTGACGGATTTCTGGGGCGCGGTGCGCGCCGAGGCCGAGGAGGTGGTGGTCTTCTCCTGGGTCACCTGGCCATCCCGGGAAGCGCGGGATGCCGGCTGGGCCGCGGTGATGGCAGATCCGCGCATGTCGAAGGAAGCGAACCCGATGCCCTTCGATGGGCAGCGGCTGATTTATGGCGGCTTTCAGATGATCCTGAACGCCTGAAGGAAGGCGGCCAAAGGAATGCGGGGCGCCGCGTGGCGCCCCGCCAAAGCCTTAGAGCCTATGAATCAATCGAACTTGCGAAAGAATGCCCGCTGACATCATTGGATTTCTTGCGGCAAATCCAGTGCTGGCGGACATTCTTTTACAAACTCTCAGCCGAGCTTCAGGTTGGTCGCCGAAACCTTGCCGTTGCGGCCCTGCTGCAGCTCATAGGTGATCTTCGCACCCTCGCGCAGTTCGGTGATGCCGGCGCGCTGCACATCGGTGATGTGCACGAACACGTCCGCCGTGCCGTCAGAGGGTTGGATGAAGCCGTAGCCCTTGGTGGCATTGAACCACTTGATGCTGCCGGTGGTCATGGGTGTATTCCGATCGTATTCACGGGTGCCGCCGAACAACAGCGCTCGGCGGATCAAGCGTCGGAAGGAGGGCAGCAGGCTCGGGATCCCCGGGCCCGGGCGCGACGCGACCAAGCAGCGGGGAGATAACGAGGCAGGCCGAACCAATCGAAGGCTGACCCCCGCTAATTGGCGACAGGGCGCCGCCGATGCAAGGAAAATCGGTGTGAGGCTGCCATGCAATCGTCATCTCGGCCGTTCAGCCCGTGGACATCATCTGGTGGTGCAGGCGGATTTCCCGGCCGAGCGCGGCGGATCGGCGCAGCGCCAGCACCGCTTCCAGCGTGGCCAACCCCCAGGCGGCATCGTGGCGCGGGGGCACATCATCACGGATCGCCGCCAGCCATTCATCCAGCACCTCGCCCCGCGGCACGGCCGGGCGCGGCGTGGGTTCGAAACGCCGCGTCGCGCCATGGATCGCCACGCCATCCGCATCGGGCAGCAGGTCGGCGCCGGCGCAGCTGGCCAGCCAGAAGCCGAACTGGTTGTGGAAGTCGGGCGGCCCGGCTGGCGGCAGCGTCGCGCCGGGCCCGAAGCTGCGGGCGCGCTTGGCCGCTGCCTCATCGCCGGCCGCCAGCCGTGCCGCGCGCGCGGTGCCATAGGCGGCCGGGTCCTTGCGCCGGCCCAGCTCATCGATCCAGCCGACCAGCGCATCGCTGTCGAAGCGGCCATGGCCGGCATAGGTCAGCGTCGCCGAGGCGCCATCGGCGAAGGTGAAGAAGGCGTTGTAGGCGCCCTCCATCGGCCGCGCCGGATCGGGCGGTGGGATGGCGGCGCGCACGCTCGCCAGTCGGCCGCCGCCCAGCGTGCGCAAGATGTCGATCTGATGCGTGCCCTGGCTGAACACCACGCCGCCGCCCTGCGCCGGGTCGAACTCCTCCGGCCGGCGCGGGCGTTCCAGGAAGTCGGTGCAGGTGAGGCCGGTGATCATGCGCAGCGGGCCGAAGGCGCCGGACGCGATCAGGCGCCGCGCATGCCGGATCGGCCCGTCATGCGCATGGCTGTGGCCGACCACCAACGCGATCCCGGCCCGGGCCGCCGCATCGCGCATGGCGGCGGCTTCGGCGAGCGTGAGGGCCATCGGCTTTTCCACCAGCAGGTGGCGGCCGGCCTCGGCGGCGCGGATCGCCTGGGCCGCGTGGCAGTCATGCGGGGTGGCCAGGTAGATCGCCTCGACGGCGGGGTCCTCGACCAGCGCCGCGAAACTCTCATGCGCGCGGCCGCCGAAGCTGGCGGTGAAGTGCGCGCGCGCCTCCGGCCGCTTGTCGCAGCAGGCCACCAGCTTCACGCCCGGATGGTGGGCCAGCGCCGGCAGCATGAGCATGAAGGCGCGGCCGAGGCCCGCCACGCCCACGCTCACCGGCCTCACAGATCCAGCACCAGCTCGTCGCAGCCCGGCGCGGCGCGGCTGACGCAGACCATGATCTGGCTGGCCTGCTCGGCTGGTTGCAGCACCAGGTCGCGATGCTGGGCCGTGCCGCCGCGAAGGCCCGTGCGGCAGGATCCGCAGGTGCCGCTCTCGCAGGAGAAGGGCACGGCATGGCCGGCCTCGCGCAGGACAGACAGGATGCTGGCGTCCGCCGGCACCTCCAGCACCGCGCCGCTGCGGGCCAGGCGCAGGCGGAAGGGCGTGTCGGCGGCGGCGGCCACCGCCTCGCCGGTCGAGAAATCCTCGAACAGCACGCTGCCCGTGGGCCAATGGCCGGTCATGTCGCGCACCGCCTGCATCAGCCCGCGCGGGCCGCAGCACAGCATCTGGCGGCCCTTCGGCTGTTCCAGCAATGGCCACAGGTCGAAGGCGCGGTCGGGATCGCCGCCATCATGGTGGATCGTGACGCGCGGTCCGTAGGAAGCCAGCTTCGCACCGAAGGCGGTGTGGTCGGCGCTGCGCGTCAGGTACAAAAGCTTCCAGGGCGGGCCGCCCGCGGCCTCGGTCTCCAGGATCATCGACAGGATGGGCGTGATGCCGATGCCGCCCGCGATGAACAGGCGCGCCCCCGGCCGGCCCGACAGGGCGAAATCATTGCGCGGCGTCGAACAGGGCAGCGTGTCGCCCACCGCCACCTGGTCGATCAGCGCGCGCGATCCGCCGCGCCCCGTCGCTTCCCGCTTCACGGCGATGCTGTAGCCGCCAAGCTCGCCCGGATCGGCGCAGAGCGAATAGCGTCGGGTCAGCCCGCCCGGCAGCGACACGGACAGGTGCGCGCCGGCGCGCCACGCGGGCAGCGCCGCGCCGCCCGCATCAACCAGGTCGAAGCGGTGGATGTCGGTGGCGATCTGTCGCCGCGCCGCGACCATCAGCTTCAGCGTGGCGGCATCTTCCATCGGCGATTCCTGGCTGCGTGCTTTTGGGCGCTTCCCGAGCCCGGCGGGTCGGTTTATGGTTAGTGCCCTAAGCATTTTCGGGAGGCAAGCCGCACCATGCTCACCCAGGCGGAGAACGACCTTCTGTGCCGTGTCGAGGGCGATGCCCCGATGGGCCAGCTGATGCGCGCCCATTGGCTGCCCGTCTGCCTGAGCGAGGAGGTCGAGGAGCCGGAGGGCAAGCCGATCCGCGTCGAGATCCTGGGCGAAAAGCTGGTCGCCTGGCGCGACGCCGAGGGGCGCGTGGGCCTGGTCGGGGAATTCTGCCCGCACCGCAAGGCGAGCCTGGTGTACGGGCGGAACGAGGAAGGCGGGCTGCGCTGCCTTTATCATGGCTGGAAGGTGGATGCGGCCGGCGCCGTGGTGGAAATGCCCTCCGAGCCGCCGGAAGCCTGTGCCGCGGCGAAGCTGCGCCACACCGCCTATCCAACCGCCGAGGCGGGCGGCTTCGTCTGGGCCTGGCTCGGCGACCGCGCCGCCATGCCCGCCTTCGAGCCACCGCCCTTCGCCCCGCATGAGGGGGTGCGCGTTGCCATCGGCACCGCACGCGTCGCCTGCAATTGGGCGCAGGTTGTGGAAGGGCAGATCGACAGCGCGCATTCCTCCTCCCTGCATTCCTCGGACATGGTGCCGGCGCGGGTCGGCCGGGCGGGCGCCACTGCGAAGAGCTGGACGCGGCCTTCCACCGACAAGGCGCCGCGGCTGGTGGTGCAGCTCACCTCCTACGGCTTCCGCTACGCCGCCATCCGCCGGCCGATCGCCCAGGCGGCGACGCATGATTATGTGCGCGTCACCACCTTCGTGGCCCCCGTGACCAGCCTGATCCCGCCCAATGCCAGCTACAATGTCGCGCAGGTCACGGTGCCGCTGAACGACCGCGAATGCATGTTCCACTTCATCGCCTGGGGCGAGGGGCCGGAAGTGCCCGCCACCGCCGAATGGCGGAACTTCCTGGCGCTGACGCCGGGGGTGGATGTGGACCCGTCGCAGGGGTGGTCGCGGCTGCGCGTGCGGGGGAATGACTATCTGCAGGACCGAAACTGGATGAAGGCCGGCAATTTCACCGGCATCAAGGGCATCCCGGCGCAGGACATGGCGATGTGGGAAAGCATGGGCACCTTTGCCGATCGCACCAGCGAAAGGCTTGGCGCCTCCGACGTGGCGGTGGTGCAGTGGCGCCGGCTGATGATCGAGGCGGCGCGCGCCATGGCGGCCGGCGCCCCGGCGCTGGGCACCGAGGCGCCGCGCGTGCCGCTGAAGGACATTGCCAGCTTCGAGGGCGTGGTGCCGAAGACCGAGGATTGGCGCACGCTCGGCACCACCGAGGCCGAGCGCGCGCGCTTCCAGGATTGTCTGCCGCAGGCGGCCGAATAGATGGCGCGGCTGCAACTCTCGGTCGCCATCGGCCCCTATGACCGGATGATGCCCCTGGTGCTGGGCGAGGTGTCGATCGATGCGGTGGATGCCCACTGCATGCTGCTGGAGCCGGAGGAGATCTTCTTCCGGGCCATGCGGCAGGAAGCCTTCGACATTTGCGAATTGTCGCTGTCCTCCTACGCCATGCGGGTGGCGCGGGGGGACAGCCCCTATGTGGCGGTGCCGGTGTTTCCCTCGCGGGCGTTTCGCCATACCTGCGTGGTGGTGCGGACCGACCGTGGGATCGAGCGCCCCGAGGATCTGAAGGGCAAGCGCATCGGCCTGCCAGAATGGCAGCTGACGGCCAATGTCTGGGCGCGCGCCATCCTGGCCGAGGAGCATGGGGTGGACCCGGCCGACATCGACTGGGTGCGCGGCGGCTATGAGACGCCGGGCCGGATCGAGAAGCTGCCGGTGGCGCTGCCGCCGGGGGTCAAGGTGGCGGATGCGCCGCCGGGCGCCACCATCTCGGGCATGTTGGCCGCCGGCGAATTGGACGGGGTGATGGGGCCGCGCGCGCCTTCGTGCTTCGAACGCGGCGAGCCGGGCTTTCGCTGGCTATGGGCGGACCCAACGGCGGCCGCGCTCGACTGGTATGCGAAGACCCGCATCTATCCGGTGATGCATGTGCTGGGCATCCGCCGGAGCCTGGTGGCGGCGCATCCCTGGCTGCCGGTTGCGGTGCAGAAGGCCTTCGAACGATCCAAGGCGGTGGCGCTGGCGCGGCTGACCGATACCTCCGCCACCAAGGTCACGCTGCCCTTCGTCGAGGAAGGGCTGCGGCGGGCGCGGCAAATGATGGGCGAGGATTTCTTCAGCTACGGGCTGGCGGCGAACCGCCATGTCTTCACCTGGTTCCTGCGGCACCATCATGCGCAGGGGCTGTCGGCGCGGCTGCTGGAACCGGAGGAATTGTTTCACCAGAGCACGTTGGAGGGGCATAAGGTTTAGGCGCGCCGGGGCCGCAGCGGCTGAGCAGGGGTTACCTCTGGGTGGTTGAGGGGGGGGCCGCCGGCTGCGCCGCCGTCGGCAGCGCGTTACAGCGGGTGCGCGCGAGTGAGGCAAGATAGTCGTTCCGCGATCTGAGCGAACGCTCGTCGATGCCCGATGCGTTCTGGAAATCCATGAGGAACAGCGGCACGATCAAAATTGCGCCCGCGATCCCCGCAGCGATGTTCTGTCCGACCTTTTGCCCGCCTTCGACGCCAAGCTCCGCAATGCGCTGATTGTTGGCGGTGACTTCGGCGCGGATTGCATCGCAGGTCAGCGCGTCATCCATCGGCTGGACAACCGCGACGGGAGCGGGTGCTCGGCCAGCGCAACCCGCAACCAAGATAAGAACCGCGAGCGGCACTAATTTTTTGGAGGTCATTGTGTGAACCTTTTTCAAGAGCAGAACACAAGCCGCGTCCCAAACTTGGCTACCAGAGTCACCTTAACGTTACAACTCCGCTTCATCGATTCATGCGCAAAAAAGATATGTATGAACCAGCAATAATATCTGCTTCGGACCTGTTGACCGGTTTGGCCTCACACCTCCCGCGGCCGCCCCTGATCCGCGCCCAGCTTGCGTTCGAGCCGCCGCACCGCGAAGGAAATCAGCAGGATCAGCGCCAGATATTCCAGGATCAGGATCGTGTAGATCTCCAGCGGCCGGAACACCGTCACCACCAGCTCGTTGGCGCGGCGCGTCAGCTCCTGATACCCGATTACGCTGGCCAGCGAGCTCATCTTCACCACATAGATGAATTGGTTGGCGATCGGCGGCAGCACCCGGCGGATCGCCTGCGGCAGCACCACGAAGCGCAGCGCCTGCCAGCGGGAGAGGCCGAGCGCGATCGCCGCCTCCCGCTGGCCCTGCTCGATGGATTGGATGCCGCCCCGCAGGATCTCGGCCTCGAAGGCGGCGTCGCACAGCGCAATCGCCAGCATGGCCGCCAGGAACACGCCGATGCGAATGTCCAGCACCACCGGCAGCCCGTAGAAGACCCACAGGATCAGCACCAGGATTGGCACCGCGCGGAACAGCTCGACATAGGCGCGGTTGACGAAGCGCAGCGCCCGCCAGCGCGAGAAGCCGAGCAGCGCGACACTCAGCCCGAGCGTCAGCGACACCAGCATGGCCGACAGCGACAGGCTGATGGTCGCCCACATGCCGCCCAGCAGGAAGGACAGGTTGGCCTGGCCGCGCGGGTCGGCCGGGTTCACCACATGCCAGCCCCAATTGCCGCCGCAGCCGGCCAGCAGCGTCAGGCAGGCCAGCAGCGGCATCATCCGGATCATCCGCAAGCCTCTTTCCCCCGGCCACAAAGCCACCATGTCGCGGCCGAAGCGGTTGGCGCAAGCCCGCCGCCTGTGCCAATAAGATCGAGAGATTGCGAAAGGACGTCAGCCATGAACCGTCGCCACCTTCCCGCCGCCGCCGCCGCGGCCGCGACACTGGCCATCCCGGTGCAGGCCCAGGCCCAGGCGGCCGGGGGCGGCAAGCTTGCCGCCGTGCAGGCGGCCGGGCGCATTCGCTTCGCAACCACCGGCGATTTCAACCCGCTGTCGTTCCGCGATCCGGCGACGCGCGCCTATCGCGGCCACCAGATCGAGGCGGCCGAGCAGCTGGCGCGGGACATGAACCTGCGCGCCGAATTCGTGGCCGCCGAATGGCGCACGCTGATCACCGGCCTGCAGGCCGACCAGTATGATGTGGTGTTCGCTGGCACCTCCATGTCGGTGCCGCGCGCGCTCGGCGCCGCCTTCACCATTCCCTGGGGCCGCACCGGCTTCCTGCCGCTGGTCCGCCGGCGGGACGCGGCGCGCTTCCCGACCTGGGATTCGCTGAACCAGCGTGGCGTCACCATCGGCGTCAACCTCGGCACCACGATGGAAACCTGGACGGTCGGCGCGCTGCCCAACGCCACGCTCCGCCGCGTCGAAAGCCCGGCGCGCGACTGGCAGGAACTGCTGGGTGGCCGGGTGGACGCCACTATGTCCAGCTCGCTGGAAACCGCCTTCCTGACGCGCGAGCATCCGGACCTGGTCGCGATCCTGACCTCGGAGCCGCGCAACCCGATCCCGCTGGCCTTCATGAGCCCGCTGAACGACACGGTGTTCAAGAACTTCCTGGATTCCTGGGTGCAGATCCGCCTGGCGTCCGGCTTCTTCGCCGAACTCAATGCCAAGTGGGGCCTGGTCTGACGTAACGGCGGGGCGCTGACGCCCCGCGCGCCCAAGCTTCATGCATCTGCTGTTCGACCTGTCGCTGACGGTGGCGAGCCCCTGGCTGCCACCGCCCTCCGGCATCAACCGCGTGGAAATGGCGCATGCGCGCCATTGGTTGCGGCGCGCCCCGCGCGACGTGACCTTCGTGATGCGCACCTGCTGGGGGCGGCTGGCCGCCCTGCCGCACGCCATCGCCGCGCGCATCCTGGACGATATGGAGCATCGCGTCGGGCCAGGCGAGGCGCATCGCGCGCCAGGCCTGCACCTGCTGCCGGCGGCGGCGCTGACGCTGCACTTTTACGGTCTTGGCCGACAATCGGTGGCGCGGCGGATCGCAGCCGGCGATGCGGTGTTCCTCACCGTCTCCTGCGCGACGCTGCACAAGGAAGCGGCTGTGGCGGATCTCACACAGCGCGGCGCGCGCTGCGTGGCGCTGGTGCATGATTTGATCGCCCTGTCGCATCCGCACTGCTTTCCCGAAGGCGAACAGGCGCGCCATGCCATCCGGATGGGCGCCATCTCACGCCATGCCGACGCGGTGGTCGCCGTCTCCGCCGCGACCGAGGCCGCGATGCGCGACTGGTTTACCAACGCCGGGTTGCGGCTGCCGCCCGTGACCGTGGCGCATCCGGGCATCGACCTGCCCGCGCCGCTGCCCGCGCCCGCCCCCGCCGATGACCCCTATTTCGTGATCCTCGGCAGTCTGGAACCCCGCAAGAACCATTGGCTGCTGCTGGAACTGTGGCGCGAGCTGGGGCGCATGCCCGGCGCGCCGCGGCTGATCGTGGTGGGTCGCATGCCCTATGAGCCGCATGCCGGGCTGCACCTTCTGGAACGCGGCGATTTCGGGGGGCGCGTCGCCTATCTCGGCCGCCTGTCGGATGCCGAGACCACGCGCCTGCTGCGCGGCGCGCGAGCGCTGCTGTTCCCCTCGCTGATCGAGGGTTTCGGCCTGCCGGTGGGCGAGGCGCTGGCACTCGGCGTGCCGGTGATCGCCAGCGACATTCCGGCCTTCCGGGAGGTGGGCGGCGGCGTGCCGGACCTGCTGCCGCCGTTGGATGGGCCGGCCTGGCGCGCCGCCATCCTGGACTATGCCGCGCCCGACAGCCCCCGCCGCGCGGCGCAGCTGGCCCGCCTGCCCGGCTGGCGCGCCCCCGCCTGGGACGCGCATTTCGCCGCGGTCGAGCGTGTGCTCGACGCCAGCCTGTCTCATGAGACCTGTGCGCGGATGGGTTGCTTCGACGCGGCGGTCTCTGATTCGATGTCGTCGTGCGGAAGCTGGAGGCAGCGATGGCCCGTCGTCGGATTGGACAGGATCAGTTCGCATTGGATCG
>Ga0247843_1007397_pt1 | contig 13565 bp, 24 predicted proteins | sample LaCruzMarch2017__FD_192420 | JGI IMG/M metagenome (GOLD analysis project Ga0247843, IMG submission 192420) | Freshwater microbial communities from meromictic Lake La Cruz, Castile-La Mancha, Spain - LaCruzMarch2017_8m | ecosystem: Environmental > Aquatic > Freshwater > Lake | place: Spain...
ATGAATGGGGCACCTATCTGTGGGAGCCTCTCGTCGAACGGACCGACCTTTTCCCAGCACTCCCTTGTCGCCAGCATGCACCACTCCTGTATGAAGTCCACCTTCTGGGACTGCATGTAGTAGGACTGGAGCTCTAGGCCGACAAGTCCGGCTCCGGAAGACTCCGAAACGTTTATCATCAGATCGATCCATGCCGGATTCGTGACCACCACATCGCAGTGCATGAAAATTATGTATTTTGACTTTTTGTTGGCTCTCTCCGCCCCCTTGTTTGCCGCGGCGGCCCAGAACAGGTTTTCCTTGTTCTTGACGACTGTGACCTCATCCTTTATGTCTTCAAGGAAGTCCTGGGAGTCCGCTCCGGAATTGTTGTCAACAACGATGATCTCATAATTGTTGTTCATGCTCGTCACGGCTATGGACTGAAGGCATATATTGAGGTATTCAGGCCTGTCCTTGTGGACAACCACTATTGAGACTTGCTCGTCGCTGTTGCTCTCTAGGCTAAGCGTGAGTTCAGGCCTGTCACCTTCAAGCGGATTGTGGGGCATCATTCTGATCTTCTCCTTTTTCTTCCTTCGTATTTTCCGGGACGATTGGAAAGGTGACGGACTGGACGGGCGGGCATGGTTCGCCGATGACTATCTTCCCTTCGCCGCACTTTATCTCTATCACTCTAGATCCGCCTCAATTTCAAAGACTCCGACCTCACACTGACAAGTCGCGTCTCCCTGAGAGGTTGATATGACCTGCGGCTTCCACTTGCCGTCCTCGGTGACATATTGAGACTTCAGAGACTTCAGCATGGCATCGGCCTTCTGCGCTGACTTGAAAGCCCTTTCTGTCTTGATGAATACATATTCGCCGTCGACCTGACGGCCCACGGTGATAACGGCATAAAATTTTTCCATAAGTTAAACCTCTGTGTCAGAAAAAGTAAACAGGCTCTATCCAAATTTTAGCAATTGGTTGCTTGTCCTGCAATACGCATTTGTCGCCCGAATTGAAGACAGAAACCTTAATTCTTTTTGAATCCAACAAAGATACAAAAAGACGCTCCGAAATGCCGCAAGCAGAGATTCTATATCCTGCAGGGAGGGTCATCTCAAAGCCACAATCAACCACGGTCATGGCTCCGTGCTCCAATTCAATGGACTCGGAGACATTTGCAAAAACTTCAGCCCTTCCATCGGGAGACGAGCATCTCGGCAAGAAAAAATCGTCATCCGCAGATATGTTTGCGGCGACCTTTCTGATTTCAGGACGCACGTAGTCCATGGCGGGACTCTTGGGAAGCCTGGAGGAGACGAATATTCTTGGGTCGTCCGACGACCAGTTGCAGTTTTTCACAAACTATGAGAGCTATTCAATTGCACCTTTTCAGGTAGTTTCTATAGTTGGATCGGAAGTTGCTCAAGGAACCGTGAGGAAGCGACATGGCAAGCCTCTTGAGCTTCTCCTTGGTGTCCGCATCCAGATTGAGACGGCCTATGAATATTTCTATGTCGGACATCGAAGGGTTGTCGTATTTTGGGCCGAATGAAACGGGAATCTTGCGTGAGTCCTTGCCTGTAAGCGGCTGTTTTAGAGGCCCAACCTTGAAATTTATTCCTTCTGCGTCGTGCATCACTGCCTCCTGAAGACGTGCTTGCCGTTCTCTTCGGCAAGTGTCTTTTCTGTGTTCATCACCTCGTATATCTGATCGTAGGGGATGTGTGGCATGGTCGCCTCCTGCTGTCCTCTGATGCCAGAGAGAATGTGGAGAAGGGTCTCGGGGGGTGCGGGCGTGCCGTCCAGGCGGAATGCCTTCTCCCCAGCCATATCAAGGTGGAACAACTCGTATCCAGAGTCCGTCTCCACACCAACCGTCATGAGCATATTCAGAGATTTAACTTCCACATGATAAATATAGTGGAAATTTTCCGTTCTTGGAGAAAAAAGTGAATTTTAGACAGTTCTTGGAGCATAACCCACTGAAGATACAGAACTCATTCTCACAGAACACAGTGGGGACGCACAACGACTATGCCACCGCCGCATTCCTTCCATCCACATGGACTGGGAGCGAAGATATGGGCTCCTACTCAAACGGGGCCCCAGGAGTTGACTTGACGATTCCGAATGTGGTTAAGAAATCAAAGATAAGATCGGTAGAAATGAACAGAAATCCTATAGTGGTCATGCTGATGGACGGCACGAAGATTTATCTGAACTTGGACGAGTTCAACAGAATCAACTCAATAAAAAGACTTGAAGTGGGTAACGAAATTTCAGTTACCTTTCAGAGAAGCCTAGAAGACCGCGGCTCCGAGCCATCAAAGATAATAGCAATTAATTAGAATCACTGGGCACCCAGCCGATGGCGGAAAGATCACTCCTCACCTGTTCGGTGATCGTACCCTCTCCCACTAGGCCGATGTCCATTAGGGCGTTCCATTCGGCGGGTATTCCAGAACAGTACCATTCAATGTAATCGCCCTCCTCCCTGAGGTTGGAAACAAGACCCGCACTTGATCTCCAGCTGCACGCCCATTCTTTGCCGTTCTTGAAAAAAGAATTGTTGCAGAGTGCCGCATAGAGATTTTGGCTGTACTGCCTTGAGGACTTGCATTTTCCCACGATCCACTCGCATTTCCGGAGATCATAAGAAAGATCGTTGTCCTTCGGCTCATCAAGGCTGTCAAGGAGCCTGCACTTCTCGTAGAAACCAAGGGTGTTTTTGATCTCTATGTTATCAGGATCCTTCTCCAGCCTTTTCTTGTAGTTCTCTATGATGAAGCCGTATCTGTCGGGGCTGGTGGCGTACATTGTCTATTTCGGACTTCTTGGCGGCACCTTGTCGGGATCAAACCCGGGTTCGTACGGTCCGGGAACATAGTCCCTCTTAAGTTCCTCGGCAACACGACTCGCTATCTTTTTAGTGAGAACCAAATTGTTGACGAAGAGTGTGCCGATCAGAAAAGACAGCATCACAGCAACGAGTTTCAAGTTTTCTTTTGTCATTTTTCTCCCTTATCTCCCTTAGAATAGCTGCGGGCTTCTATTTTTGAAAGTTTCTCTATGGCCTTGGAGTGTTCTTTTGTCAGTTCTCCCGGCATCTTGAGGCATATGTCCAGAATAATATCCCCGCGGACAGAAGGATCCCGAAGAGAAGGCATCCCTTGTCCTTTTATTCTCAATTTGTTGCCGGCATTCAGCCTAGGTGCGATCTTCACTTTCAATAAAGATCCAAAAAGGTCAAAATCCTCTTCTCCTCCTAGGACGAGCTTTGAATACGGAACCTCCAAGCGTCCCATCAGAAACCCGTCCTGCCTTGAAATGTTCTCGTCCTTGTCCACGCTTACGACGACGAATAGATCACCTCCGTCGCTCCCCTCGCCCGCAAGCCTGACCTGATTCCCCTCATCGACACCGGGCGGTATCTTTATCTCAACGTCCCTGACCGAATCAATCAAATAACCCCTGCCTTTGCATTCTCCGCATTTCTTGACGGATACGGAACCCATTCCCCGGCAGAAGGCACAAGAAATTTGCATCCTCATCGGACCGTTGGACGCAATAACAAATCCCCTTCCTTCGCACTTTGAACACCCGCTCCACTCGGAAGAGCCGGTGCCCTTGCAGGATCCGCAGGAACTGTGCTTCTCTACGGGGATAATCTTCTCACAGCCCCCGTATGCCTCTGCAAGCGTCACCCTGACCCTCACTTTGGACGCCGCCGGCGATCTCTGATCCCCGAACATCTGCGAGAAGATGTTGTCAAATACGTTATCTACTGAATTCCTAGACCTAAAACTGAAACTGGGAACTCCGGAGCTGTAGAAATCGTAGTCCCTTCTTCTTTGATCGTTTCCTAGAATTTCAAAGGCAGCCGATATTTCCTTGAATTTTTCGGCGGCATCAGAAGGACTTTGGGGGTTCTTGTCGGGATGGAACTTTGTGGCCAGCGATCTGTAGGCTTTGGTTATTTCTTCCTGCGAGGCGTCCTTGCCGACCCCCAAGACCTGATAGGGATCCTTTTGCATCACTCTTCCACGAAAACGGCCTTTATCTGAATCGGCTCAATAAGAATCCAAGGCCTATTGGGATTACTCCTCTGGAACTTCTGACCCTCGGGAAGCGGGGTGTAGTTGCCGTGAAGGGTCACACGGTCGCCCACCTTGAATCCCCAGTCGGAGGCCACCTTGGGGCCGAGCTTGACCACATAGCCTTGCGGAGCCCCGTTGACAGAGGCCGCGGAGTCAATCTCAAGTATTGTTCCAAGAGCCTCTTGAGCCGTGAGCAATTCCACAAGAACCTGCGATCCGCAAGGATTTACCCCCACGACCCCAGGAACCCTAGCGGCAACTTTACCATCCGAACCAAGAATTGCAGTGCTTTTAGACATTTTTTTCCTTTTCAATTTTATTCGCGCACCTTGCGTGCGCATTCATAATAAGATAGTCGTTCGTCTCAAAATTTGCTTCCGCATCAAAAAGAAGAAGTTGCTTTTCGTCCGATTTGGCAACTTTCATTTTAGGGAAGCACCAGCCACAACGCTCCTCAAATTCATCTACGACTTTTTGGCAGGAGGGACAGAGATTCCACTCGACCATTATTTTAGACCTTGTGGAAAGTTCAGATGTCTTGCGTGGTTGACAGAAACAGCGACCTTGTGGACGACAGAATCAAATGTTCCGGCGGCAGAGGAGCCCCCGTTTCCGCTCATCTTCACTCCCGTGAAGGGGAAGTGGCTTTCCGCCCCTATAGATCCTAGATTGAAATATATCATCCCAGCGTCGCACCAGTTCCTGACCTCCCTCATCGTCCTGAAGTCGTTCGTTATGACTCCCAGTGCGAGTCCGTAAGGTGTGTCGTTATAGATGCTTATTGCTTGGCAGACGTCGTCGAACGGGACGATGGCGAGGTGCGGCCCGAAGACCTCCTGCTTGAGATAGGGCTTGTCAGACCATTCCGACTGATAGACGAACGGACCGACAAAGTTTCCGAAAGGACGGCTACAGTCCATATCCAGCAGGACTCTAGCTTCGGAATCCATCCTCACCATTTCGTTGAACGACAGAACTCTTTCCATTTGTACACGGCTTATGAGCGGGCCAAAAGAAAGAGGGGAGTCCTTCGGAACCTCCTCCGAGGGGTCGCCTACAAATACTTCCCGGACTTTTTCAAGGAACTTGTCCTTGAACTTTTCAAGGATTGACCTCTGCACGATCAGCCGTCCCGATGAGACGCACCTCTGCCCGCTCAATTTGAACGCACTATTCAGGCATGCCGACACAGCGAGGTCAAGGTCTGCGTCCTCGAACACGATGACCGCAGACTTGCTCCCCATCTCGCAGCTGCAGGTCTTTTCTCCTTCGGCACAGGCTCTTCTTATTGAGCGGCCGACCTCCACGCTCCCAGTAAAGGCTATGTGGTTGACCTTGTCGTGCTCCACAAGCATGCGTCCGACATCTCCGTCCCCGTGGATCATGTTGAACACGCCCTTGGGAAAGCCGGTGCTCTCGTAAAGTTCGGCGGTTATCTGGCCCACTATCGGGGTTAGTTCACTGGGCTTGAACACGACGGTGTTGCCCTCCAAGAGTGCGGGAGCCGCACACCAGAAGCCTCCGATGGCAAAAGGGAAGTTCCAAGGAGCCACCACCGCCACCACGCCCTTGGGCTTTCTTATGACATAAGAGTCCCTTTCGGCAATCTCCGAACTGACAATCTCGCCGCAAGGCTCCCTGCCCTTGCCAAAACAGTACTGGGCCATATGGAGAGCCTCCACAACCTCGGCGTTGCTCTCATTCAGGGATTTGCCCGTCTCGCGAGAGATGTGCCTTGCCACATAACTCTGCGTCTTCTCAAGGATCCTGCAAAGATCAAGGATGTACTCGGCACGACGGATTCTGCTCAGGGACTTCCAGGAATTTCCGCTCTCGTGGGCGAGTTTTACCGCGGCATCAACCTCTTCGCTCGTTGATTGAGGAAATGTGCCAAGTACCGAGTCGTCGGAAGGATTCAGACTCTCAAAATCAGACCTGTGTTCGCAGAATCCGCCGATGTAGTTTTTTCCCTGGTAATTCATTTGTTTCTCGAGCATCCGCACTGTTTCTTGCATGTTTTTGTGCTTGAAAACTTGAAACCCTTTTGATCCGGGTTGTCGACCCATTCCAGAGCCGTGCCGTCAAGGGCGAGCAAGGACATTCTGTCGACAACCACCTTCACGCCGTCGTATTCCCCGAGTATGTCCGAAGAAGGATTTATGTCGGAGGACGCGACAAAACCAAGCCCATGTCAATTACCCACCCCCTAAAGGGAGTGGGCTTGTAAATCACCGGAGCCACCTCCACAGTTTCTACTATAAGCCAATTGACACATGGCTCGTTCTTCAACAGCTTGCCGTTGAAGAAGCATTGTTTTGTTGTTTTCCATGAGGTTGACTGTTTTTTCTGTGTGTTACGGCTTTAACTTTCTGGGAAAGTGCCAACACCAACCAACCTCAAACTAGTATGAACTACCCACCCGCTAAAGACGGGTGGGTAGTTCATGTCAATATTCATGGCATTAAAATAGTGTTCGCTACTTTGTTTCCACGGCTTCCTTCGGATCAATCATGCAGAAAATGCTCTTTCCCTCCGACTTGGGCTTTCCGAAGGGTGTTCCGTGTTCCTTGAGCCTTTCCACGAACTTGTTCATCACTTCAAAGCCTATGTCCCTGTGGGCGAGTTCGCGTCTCTTGAACTCTAGTTTGACATTCACCTTTTGACCCGCGGCAAGGAACTTGGCGGCCGCCTTGAATTTCGTTTCAATGTCGTGTTCTTGTATGGAAGGAGAAAGGCGAACTTCCTTGGTATGAGACTGCTTCTGCTGCTTCTTTTTCTGCTTCTTTTCCTTAACCTTCTGTTCAAATTTGAACTTGCCGAAATCCATTATCCGGCAGACGGGGGGTCGGCTGTTTGGGGCGATCTCCACGAGATCAAGCCCGTCCTCCAAGGCGATGTCCTTCGCCCTCTGCAATGGCAGTTGGCCGAGGTTCTTCCCATCCTTGTCAATAACAATTACAGAGGAGAACTTGATATGGTTGTTCGCCCTGTAGAATTTTTCGTTTTCGTTTTTCACGTGTTATTAGTTTAGCGGTATTTTTTTAATTTTATCAGTTTGATGTTGCCGAGTCAACAACATTTATCACGAATCCGGAGGATCCCAAGGGGAACCTCTTCGTCCACTCCACATCAGCCGTAGAGGTCGATATCTTCAGCAGCTTGAACTCCATGCGGTAGCATCCCGGAAGGCTTGTTTGATTTCCCTCCCAGTTAAAGACCAGAAAGGTGTCAAGGAGCTCATTGGTGACATTGCCGTCCACATTGGTGATGTCGCCAAACACCGACTCTATCTCGGCGGGCGAGTCCACGAATCTGAAAACATTGAGCGACGCCCCCCTTGCCAATGGCTGGGCTGCGGAGCCGTTCTGGCCACGCTGGACGGCGATGGTTTTTGCGACCTCGTCTATGGACGATACGACCATCTTTTCCGGATTCCTGACCTTGTCAGTGACGATCAGGTCGCCCACGAGAACCTGGTCAAATCCGATGTTGTCGGCAAAGGACATGACTGTTGCGGATTGATTTATTGCCGATTTGATCTTGGTTCCAAACCACATGCTCGCCTCAAGGGCAAGGTTCTCGTCAGTTAGATCAAGAACCCCGTCGCAGTCCGACACGGAAACCCTGAAGGCCGGTCTTGTGTCATGTCTTTTGATGCAGAAATCGGGCGTTTCGGAGCATCCCCCCGAGCCACCACAGCCATCCGCAGAGCCACCGCATCCCACACCGATCTCGGCATTAAGCATATTCAATAATCCTCCTTGATTATATATGTAAACCAAAAGAAAACGGCAGAACCGAGGCTCTGCCGTCAATGACCGCGGACAAAATGTGAAAAATCACCTCCTTCAAGTCCTGCGGTGTCATATATTAGCTCGTGCAGTCCACAAATTTTTGAAGCCATGGATTGGAAATCGGAACCCTTAAAACCTCCATTCGCGACATCCTGATTATCTGGGCCTTCATGGCCGCAGTCTCCTCGTTTTCGGTTATGGAGCCGATCCGGTCGACGATGACTATCTTCTTGATTCCGAAATTGACCATGCGCTGGAGGCAGTTGTTGCAGGGCTGTCCCGTTATGTATATCCGGCAACTGTCTCCCCTTTCGGAGGAACTCTGCGTGACATTGAGCATCGCGTTCTCCTCCGCATGTATCATCCACTTTCTCTTCTCATCCCTTATGGAGAAAGGTATGACGGAATTGTCCGCGCCCTTGATGGGACCGTTGTAGCCGGTTCCTATTATGTGATTGTACTGGTTCACAATCACTGCTCCGTGCTTGATGTCGGGATCCTCTGATCGCAACGAAACATCGAATGCGAGGATCAGGAAATATTCGTCCCAAGAAGGCCTTTGCATGGATAGATTCTAGCTCAAGAAAAGAATTCAATCAACGTCTTTTTCCTTATCTTCAGAATCTTTTTCTTGAACTTCGGAATCGTCCACGTCGTCTTTGTTTTTTTCCTCGTCTTCGGAGGCTTTCTTGTCATCCTCTTTCTTGTCCTTCTTTTTCGTTCCGGAGGCCTTCTGGTACTTGGAGAGTTTCTCTATATCCTTCTCTAGTTCCTCGACGGACTTGATAAATGCATCAACCGCAGCGTTTTTGGCGGGCTTGCTCCTTCTTGCTTCCTTCAGAAGGAGCCATTTGGAAAATGTTGGAAACGGCATGCACTATCTAGCTCTTTCCAACTCAAAAAGACAAAGAACCATCTCCTCCTCAAGGCGCTCAAGTTTGACGAGGATTTCAAAAACCGACCCGGGGCTTTTTCTAAGCCTTTCCCGGAGGATTTTGGCTTTCATGGCTATTTCGGCCATCATGCCGAACACGACTGATCTTTCCACCAATTAATTTAGCTTCAGGTCGCCCATTTCAATTTCGGCAACCGACTCAAAGTCCAATTCCTCCTTGGCTCGGAGGTGAGACTTCTCAATGAAGAGGAACTGACTCTTCATCTGCTTTTTATACCGTTCGGAACACCGGAATCCGGTGTGTTCGCAGAAATGAACTCCGCTCCTGAAGGTTAGGAAGTACCTGAGAAATGCGTATCTCATTCCGGAACCGAAGTACTTGACAAGCCAGAACCTGTCCCTCGGTATGGGCTCCTCCAAGAAATCAGATATGAATTTCAGGTCACGATCTAAAATACCACGCCTTCCAAGATTTCGAGGTGCATGAGAAGCATTCCGGCGGAGAACTCCTGGGGAACTAGAGGCTTCATCCTTCGGAGTATCCCTATCACCAGCTTGACATCCGGCTCTATCGCATTGTCGCCCGAGTCCTCTCCCATTAGACCGCACCGGGCTATGGCCTCGTAAGCCATGTCCGCGGCTCGGCAGATGTCCATTGCCAAACACATATTTATGTATTTTGGTGAAAACAAATCAAAGCCTTCGGGAACGACCTTGTCCCTGAAGTAGTTCTCAATATAACGGGACACAGCCTGCTCCAAGAACTGATGTTCTATGCCTATTTCCTGACAATCGGCGACTTCCTCGTCGTCAATATCGTTTTCAATGCAGAGGCTCATTCCTTTTCTCCTCGGGGTTGGGGGCGATCATACCAGAAAACAAGTGCGAGTCAATAGATAATGGTAGAACCGAGGAGGAAATATGAAGTTCAAGACCCTTGCCGCAATAGCCATCGCATCAATCGCCATCCAAGGATGCAATATCTCGCCCCTGAGCCCTAGCAACAGACAGAGAATCAACAACAGCGGGGAGATAGGCGACATAAAAAACAACCAGAACGGAATCATGGCGGAAATATTGAGCCTCAAAAGCCGCCTTGATGTGGTCGCGAGAGACGTGGAGAACCTGCAGAACGGGTTCATCAACAGCAACAACAAGAACTTCGGAGTCCAGATATTCCAGGGAGACGGGGGACTGGCCGTGGGCCTTTCGCTGATGGTGATCCTCGCCCTAGTCGCCGCGAACTACAAACTGAAGGCCGACAGGTACAGAAAGACGGCAGAGATATTCGGAGACCAGATAAAGAAAATGGGCGACACGCAGTTGGAAGACAGGGTCTTCACGGCCGCTCTTGCAAAAAAGGTCGAGGCGGATGTCTATAAAATTCTGAAAAACTAGCCTAGGCCAAACCTTGCATTACATGCTTCAGGAGCGGATATCCATGGCAGTTGTCACCGCACGGCATCTTTATCGCACCCGTGTGGGGGCTGTCCAAAACGGCATCCACATTCATGTCAATTCTTGACCTGACCTCGGGCTGGAGCTTCTGGCAGTACCACTTGGACTCGTCCATCTCGTCATTTCTTAGATAGCGACAAGTCAATTTGGGATTGTGGCACCCATGAAGGCAGACCTGGGTCAGATGCTTGTTGGTGAGTGTCATTTCAGGGCGTTCGTTATTGCGTCCGCCCTGATGTGAAGCCATGCCTTCAATTTTTCGGAATCCTCCCTGACATCAGAGGGAATCCTTAAAATCACGGGCGTGTCATCCGAATCGTTCACAAGCAGATCAAGGTATTTGGCGACCAAATCTCTTATGAGCTGGGAGACATTCTTGTGGCCTAGCTTCTTGGCGGAGTTCTTTATGAGATCGTACATCTCCGGATCAAGGGAGAGGCTCATGATCTTTATCTTGTTTTCTTTGGCCATGATTAAAAGTGCGACCTTATCTTTTCCTTCTGACGTTCCGACGCGGCTTCCTTTCTCTTGCGCTTCTTCTTGGCGCTGGGACTTTCGTAATACTGCCTTTCCTTGTATTCGGAAAGGATTCCAAGCTCGTTGACCTGCCTTTTGAACACGGACAACATCGTCTTGAACGCTCTTTCCCTGTCGTAATAGGAAGCGTTATGAGGCAAATCCTTCAATTCCACCCTTACCAAAGCCTTTTTAGCCATTTGAATCTAAAAACCTCTTGACAACCGCGGTTTCTGCCGTGCGGTTCGATGCTACAAGCATCGAAGCAATCAGCCGTATCCGTCAGTCCCTTTGTATTTTCACAAACCTTGATCCCAACCTCTTGTTCTTTATTCTCCTGACAGAGTCATAAGGAACGATCTCATTTGATTCGGCGGAAGAGGGCCAAGAATCCTTGTCCATGCCGCCGTAAATCTTTTCCAACTTGATGAAAAGGTGCTCAAAAATATTTGAATTCCAAGCAGACTTATCGCCACTTTCTATGATAGCTCCGAAGCCGAAAATATACTCCCTTGGAACTCCCCTTCCACAAAGGTCATTTATCTCATACTCCTTCGTGCCATTGAACCTTGACCTTTCGTCGAAGCAAACGAAAGGAGTCCGGGCGGCGATTGAAAAACGAGATATCCCGCTGAACATGTCGAGTACGCACCCGCATGAGCGCATGACTCCAAGCTGCTTAGATATCTCCAGGTTCTTGAAATGAAGGCAGTCTTCTGAAAATTCAGAGGAAAGGTCGTAGGAAAAGGGATCGCAGCAGACCACGGGGAAAAATCCCTTGCTGCGAATTTTGTCGATCAAAAAGTGCCAGAACTCCCTCGGAGCCTTGGCCTTGGAGGGTGCGCCGAACTTCCATGAAAAAAGGTGTCTTGACGGGTATATGAAAACCTTTCGCTCTTTCTGGCCGAGCGTCCTTGCGACATCCAATCCCATGGTTGCGGGCGATGGTACGGACGGAAGACTCACCTTCACATGTTTGAATCTCTCGAAGAATCCCTTGGCTATTCCGTTTTCGTAGTAAGGAATGAGGTCGGAGGAATCCATGACCTCGTAGAAGTGCTGATTGAGGCTTTTGGTCATCAGAGAGACCACGGAGGATGAGTTTGAGAACCCCGAAGCGTCGTTTACAAGCCTTTCCAAGGCCCCCTCGTCCTCAACATGCCAGTATTCATCCACGTATGGGAATAGACCCTCGTGTCCAGGCCAAGAAGCCAGAACAAAATACTTGGATCCCTTCATCTCCTCCTTGATTCTTCTGAGGAGCACAGACGAAAGGATGAAAGAAGACCTGTGGTCTCCGAAGAAGGGAAAGACAACGATGTTCTCTATGGAAGTTGGAAGGTTTTTCTCCTTGTATCTGACCCGTGTCATTCCGGACTTTTCCGAGGCCTTCCTCATAATTCCATTGATGTCCATCATGAATCTCCTATCCTTGAGGAGTTCTCCTCCTTCATCTGCCTTGCGACCTGCTCGTCTACAAGACCCATGTGGTCGCTGTAGTCCCCTGCCTGCATCTCCTCCACGCACCTGCGTACTATCTCAAGACCCTTCCGGTTGTCGCCATACACATTCAAGTAGTGATTTATTGACAATTTTCTCGACCCGAAGTCACAAAGGTTTCTTCTTATGCCCTCCTGACCCCTGCCCCATATCTGGTCGGGACTCTCAAAAAGAAGGTAGGGAACCCCCATCAGGCCCGCGAGCCTTGAGGAGGCTGTCCAGAACTGAACGGTGAACATGCACTGCTTTATGATCGCAAATGTGGATTCAAGATCCCTGGATTCTTCCATTCTTGAAAAGTCAACAACATCGTCCACGGGACACGGCATCGTGCTGACTTTTTCGCCCAGCCAGACTGGCTCAAAACCCATTTTCCTGAGCAGTCCCACCAAAGACACATAGAATTCCGGCTGAAGGTTCCTGCCGTAGCACTTCCTCGCCCTTGCGAATATTCCGACGGGATTCTTCCCCAGGTACTTGCCGACCTCCTTCATCCTGGAGTCCGAAGGATCGGGTATCCTGACCGCCCTGGGCTTCCAATACGGGACATCACCAAAGATTGACCACAGTATATTTTCACGGCCACACCTGGGGCATGATTTTTTATCATAGAGTCCGTCAAGGTAGACGGTGTTCCAGAAGAGCTTGCATTCAAAGCACTTCGCGGAAATTGCTATGTGACCCATATACGCGGAGGGAACCACTTTGCCGAACTTGGAAAGTTCCGACTCGAGCCTAGAAAGATTTCTAGAGTCATGGTGGAAGGCTCGGGCATACTCCCTAAGCCACATGTGTTCCGGCTTGATCTCCCAAAACTCGTCCGCCAGATGCCTGTAGAGGTACTCCCTTCCGCTCCACCCAACCACTATCCTGTACTTCGCCGGCTGATCCATGATCATTCTGGGGAGGCAGTACATGGCTCCGACGGTCTCACATCCGAACTCGGAGAAGCAGCATATTACTAGGATGCCCTCCGTATCCTTCGGCCTTGGCCTGTCGCTCAACTTGAAGATGTTGAATCCAATGTCCTCAATCCTCTCCTCCTTGACAAAATCCTTTCTGTCGCCCGGGTTTCTCTTTGCGGATTTGAAAAGGGACTTCTTGGCCATCAGGAAACCTTTCTCGTCATCTTGGCGATCCTCTTGCATTTGGGACACCTGAACCTCCTCGGCTTCCCGCACGAGGAACAGGCATTCTTTATTTCAATGAACTACCCACCCGCTAAAGACGGGTGGGTTTCCGCTCCAACCAATAGCCCACTAATAGCGGGTCTTACATCAGGACAAGCGGCTAACTCGGTAGTTCCTACCGTTC
>Ga0247843_1007400_pt1 | contig 13560 bp, 13 predicted proteins | sample LaCruzMarch2017__FD_192420 | JGI IMG/M metagenome (GOLD analysis project Ga0247843, IMG submission 192420) | Freshwater microbial communities from meromictic Lake La Cruz, Castile-La Mancha, Spain - LaCruzMarch2017_8m | ecosystem: Environmental > Aquatic > Freshwater > Lake | place: Spain...
TCATGAGCATTTTTTTTGGCCGTTGCTACTCTGAGCTACTGCTGAAGCGTGGTGTGTTTTCATACTTTTTCCTTCATCCTTCTGACTTTCCTCCAACTTCCCAATGGCCACCTTTAGCGGGGCCGATGCGTCGGAGTTCGCCAGCTTTCACCAGCTTGGCGGTTGCGCGTTCGATAGTTCTCACTGATTTGCCCAGAAGCACAGCAAGTTCCGCCAAACTCAGCTCTGGCTTTTCTTTCAGCAGTTGCAGAATTTTCACCGGCGTTTTCACCGGCGTTTTCACCGGCGTTTTTATTGAACTTGGTTCCGTGGTCGTGGCTGCCACATAGTTACTGCGGAAAGGAAATTTGAACCAGAAGTCTCCGGGGGTATAATCGATCTCTGGTGCTGGGCATTTGGCTTCTTGGCAGGCGGTTAGGATTCGCTCGACTCCGCGTCCCCAAGATTCGATTTCACCAGCGCGGAAGAAGGCATTTGCGATATCCGGGTTGAAGGGTTTGGAGGAATGCTTTTCCGTCAGGCGAGCAACCGTCCAGTCCACGGGCAGATGACCGGGGTTCCAGACCCAAAGTTTGTCGGCATACACACTGATTTGGATAGGCGTTCCGCTGGAGTAGTCTTTGTGAGCGACTGCGTTTAAAATGGCTTCGCGCAGGGCTTCCTCGGGAACCGGATAGGTCTCCACGCGTTGAACACCATCATAGGAAATCAAGGCCTTGAGATACTTGGCCCGGAGCGTTTCGAGGGTTTTATCGACCTGACTGAAGAGATCGCCATGAATTTCATCATGGAAAACAAGGTCGGCATTCGTGCGGAAGAAGCCGATCTTGATGTAGGCCCCGGTGACAAATCTCTCGGGATCGGGGTGAAAGAGGAGGATTGCGGCGCGTTTCAGGTAAGTTCCATCCATGAGATGAAGCTTTTCCAAAAGACCCTCATCCGCTTCTTGAAGAATTTCGGGTGTGATTCGCTTGCTGCGCAGAGCGCGTTTGCGGAAGGCCGACAGGGAAACCGGATCGAGGTCGGCTTGCGAAACATTTGGCACCGGCACCCCGTCCCAATTCCGACCCTGCTTGCGCAGAAGAAAACGATCCAGCGCCGCACCTTTCAACTCCTGCTTCGTGCTGCCGCTCCGATAGTGGTATTCCCCCTTGTAACTAATCGGATAGGGATAAGGTTCGACAACAATCTCGACGAGATCGCCCTCCTGCTCTTGATGAAGGTTCACATCGACCAAAATCCCAAGCACATCCCGGGTTTTGTTTGGAATGTCCTCCAACAATTTCCGGGAATCCTTCACGCCCACCGTGTCTCCCTTGTTGTTCTTCCCGAGGACAAGAATCCCACCACCAGCGTTTGCAAATCCGCAAATCCACTTCAAGTATTCGTCACGCCAGGATTCTTTCCATTCGATGGATTGGTCTTCGGTCATTTTGAGTGATAGGATAAGCTTAAGGAGATTGCTGGGCGCACGACCCTTCGGCTTCCACCGAGGCGGCTTGGAGGGTTGTGCAGACTGCGAGGGCGCAGAGGGACTGCATTGCGATTCGGGTGGGTGATTTCATGGCGATTTTTCTGCAACGGCTGCGAAGGTCTTCACTCATGGGGAGGTCATTGTAACCATGGCGAAAGGGCCGGCGTCGCGGATGGCGGTGGCGAGGCCTTGGTCTTTGCGGAGTTTGACGAGCCAGTCGCTCTGGACTTTGGCTAATGAGCCCGGGGCGTCGCCGGTGGCGAAGGCTTCTTGGTAGAAATCAGCCATGAATTCGGCGGTCGAGGCATCGTTCACAGGCCAAAGTGTCATTAGAAGGTTTTGCGCCCCTGCCATCATGAAGGCGCGGCGGAGGCCAAAGACGCCTTCGCCCGACCGGGTCTCACCCACTCCCGTCTCGCAAGCAGAAAGAGAAACTAGCCATGTTCCATCGAGATCCAGACCAGATACCTCTTCGGCTGTAAGGATTCCGTCGTTTTGGGGATCCGGCGCTTTACCTTGCCCCCAAGCTCTCAGCGTGGATTGAGCTCCAGCGAGAGCGATACCACTTTGGAGCATGGGGTTTAGCTCAAAGAAATTTTCGGGGATTAACGCTTTTTTATCAGTCGCGCTTACCTTCATACCGCGATTGGATTCACCTTGTTGGCCTGCCTTTGATCGGCCTCCTAAAAAGAACCCATGGGTTGCGAAGTGCAGGATTTTGGGGGATTCGAGTTGACAGACATTCAGTTCAGAGGCGTCATTTCCGGTTAAAATTCGAGGTTTCCAACCAATATCTTTAGCGCTTGCATATAAATGACTGGCTTCTACTTCCGTCCCTGGCAATGGCGCGAGTTTTATTTCAGAAAACTCAGTGGACTTTACAGCACGCTGCGCGAAGTCAACCTTTGAGGGCGGCGGAGCATCTTGCTCCACATCAAAAGCTGGATTTGCGATGATCTGAATGTCCAGATTTTTTATGCTTTCTTTCGATTCCTTGAGCAAATCACGAGCGCTGCCGAGGTAGGCAACGGAATATTTCTCTCCTAAAAAAGAATTATCGCTTCGCAACAAGCAAGCAAATGGCACGAAATTAAGATTCCCTTCCGGGCTTAAATAAACCTTGGAAATCGATGAAGGAAGGACTTTCTCGATTTTAGCGAAAAGGAGTTCATACGCTCCGCGCAAAGACTCCTCGATGCGGCTTTCATTAGCCTCCTGCCTTACAATATTTTCCTGCAAATGCCCAATGGCACTTTCCACCTCTTCAGCACTTGCGATCGGAATCCAAATGGGATCAACGCTTTTTAAAATAATCACTGCTCCAAAATGACGTTTTCCATTTCGAATATCCGGAAGTTCTCGATAAGAAACAAACTCAACGATGGCGGAATCCTCGCTCATCCTTTCTTGGAGCGCCCGCCAAGAGAGCGTGGATGTTTTTTTATCTGCCAATGAATTTTTAGAGACCGCTCGCTCAGCAGAAAAAATCTTGTTCTTTAAAAATTGGATTTCCTCATCCGAACCCTCTGTGTTTTGAATGAGCATCTGGGCCAGTTGTCGTCTCAAACGGGTTATTTCTTGTAGAGAATCTTTATTGGCCGCGTTGCTGGAAACTTTGGATTTCGCCCTTTCAGCGCTTAAAGAGTCTAAAACAATACCCTTCCAAGCCAAAACAATGTTTGCCAAGTCCGGTGGAGTGCAAAATGCAACAGGCAAAGAAAAATCAAGGTAACGCCGCTGCCAGTTCAGGCGTTGAGACTCTACGAGCAGTAAAACGGAGTCCAAATTTTTATTCTGGAAGTCAAGATACTCCATAGCAAACTTACGAGCATCATTTTTACTTCCAGATATTTCTTCTAAAATTGCTTTAGAAGCAGCCCACTTGGCTGCATCAATGTTTTTCAAGGTTTTTAGAGATGAGGGCAGAGGATCGAAGTCTGCATTTCTTGACTTATTATATTCCAGAAGAACCTCGCGCGCCTCTGAAGCTTGATTCGATGCTACCAAAACTTGAAATAGCTCACTAAGCAGACCGTAATAGGCTGCGTCGATAACACCTTCATATAAACTTTGCTCTAATCGTGACCCAACATTTTTCTTATTGAATTTTTGCTTTCTGATATCCAGCAACCCCAATCGCAAAAAATCGATAGATTCGTTGTAATTTCCTCTTGCAGAGGCAAGAGATGCGCGAACCGCCAGAGATTTCGCATTATCTGAAATATCATTATTATGAACAACGGCTTGCTTGGCATTAGTCGCGTTTTTCAGCAGAGCCTCTGCTTGATTAAGTTGACCCAATTCTACTTGAAAACTTGCTACATGGGTCTGCACATTTGCCTTGTATTTTGCAGTCGCTTTGGGATTTTGCTCGCATATTTCCAAGCAGCTTAATGCAAACTCAAGGGCCCTCTCATAGTCACCGATCTCTCCATAAAGTAATGCAATACTGCGCCTACAGGAGAGAGTTGCTTCAGAGTTTTTCCCGCTTAATCTTTCTGCCATCCTAATGGATCGAAGGGCGATTTGTTCTGCTTTAGTAAAATCACCCACATGCAAAAACGCACCAGCAAACTGCGAAAACAAAACATGCTTTGCAATCGAGTCGTCTGGCAGCATTCGATCCAATTGCGCAATTTTATCCAGCATGTCGGAAATCTCAGGAGATAGATTTTTTTTAGGTTCTTTCGATGAGCCGGTTAAAGTAGAAACCCAAGCCTCTTGCTTGAGTGGTTGCAAACGATCCTCAAAATTGATGTCAATACCTTCCGTTCGGACTTTATTATTTTTATTATCTAAATTAGGAGGCTGGGATTCGTTCTGAATAATTTTTTCCCAGCTTCCTGATAGTGTGTTAATTAAAAATAATAAGGATAAAATGAATGCAAACGGCATAGATATTATAAATATAAGCGCATGGAGTATATTCAACTCCATGCGCTTCGTTTTTAATATTTTGGACGAGTCCCTTTTGAGTAAATAATATCAGTCTCCATTCCAGTAGATAGAGATAGTTTATACCTCATAATTTCAACAAATACTACTTTAGAATTACTAAAATAAACAGACACTAAACCTTTAGCTTTTCCAGACAAAGGATGCTCAGTTTTACCTAAGTCATACGACCAAACATCATTATTCTGCATTGCATGTCTGCTACTTGGGTTTCCAAGCAAGACCAAAGTATCTTCTTTTGTTGTTTGACCAATTTGAAGTTTCTTAATATTTTCTGCAAATTCTTCGTCGGCGCGAGAAGATTGGCCCGAGGAAGAGCTTGGAAGCCCTGATGCAGAAGTTGTAGGCAAGCCAGTTCCCGACGCAGGCATTCCTCCTGGCATCATTCCTGGCATTCCCATGGGCATTGTTGTAATACAACCAGTAAGTGAGAAAGCAGAGGCAGCCAACATTCCAGTTGCGATGGTAATTTTCATTTTTTTCATCTTTTATTTATTATTTGGGTTTGTTTTTGTTTCTGGGGAAATTTGGCTAAGACAAAAGCCGAAAAGCATTCATAAAAAATGCACGCCAGAGCAGCCTTTTTACAACAGACGCATTTATGCTCGTCTTTTGCTTGCGAGTAAAGCTGGATTTTAAATGCATGGTTTTTTAGTTGTTGTCGCATTTTGCAGTGGAACCACTTCCTTTCGGGCGCGGGGCGCACCCGACGGCACCCGAGGGCGGGCGCGGTCCCCGAGAAGGAGGCTTCCGCCTCTGTGCTGCCGACGAGGACGTCGGCGTTCCGGGCGGCAGGGAAGTGGAAGCATGATGAAGGAAGAAAGCGCCAGATGGGGAAAGTATGAAGTATGAAGGAAGAAAGCGCCTGCGGCGGTCCTCCTCCGCGCTGCGCGACTACGGCGTGATGAAGTGGCGGGAAACTGGTGGCGAGGTGGAAGGGAGCAATCATGGTTGTTCGCCGGAATTGGGCAGTTGCTTGATGAGGCGATCGAAGTCGGACTCGAAGAGGTGGTCTTGGATGATGCGGTATTTCTCGAACTCGGATTCGGCGTGGGCTTGAGCGATTTCGGCAGAGACTTTTCCGGCATCCTGCAAAATCTCGCGGTCCGTTGCGGCAATGAAGCGGGTCAGACGGGTCTCCCAGTCCTGCATGCTCATGGGGATCTCCCGCAGGGCCATGTCTTCAGCCAGATCAAGGTAAGCGGAGACGAGGCGTTGCAATTGGGCCATTTCGTCTTCCGTGAGGTAGTTTTTCGCCACGACGACATCGAACTTTTGAATTTTGCCATTTGGTGCGTCCTTCCAGGTCGTAAGGCCCATGCGGTCTTTTGCGGCATCCGCTCGGGAGAAAATCACTTCTGCCGCCGTTTGGCCATGAATGGCCCAGTGGAGTTTATTTTGAACGGTGGCGAAGAATCGGTGGGTGGCGGCGGCGCTGACATCGTAATCGATTGAAGTCGCGTAGATGTCAGTGATCTTTTGGTAGAATTTGCGCTCGCTCAGGCGGATTTCGCGGATGCGCTGGAGCTGCTCTTCGAAGTATTTTTTGCCAAGGATGGAGCCATCGTTTTTCAAGCGCTCGTCATCCATCGCGAAGCCCTTGACGGTAAAGGATTCGATGATGCTGGTAGCCCACTTGCGGAACTGCACGGCGCGTTCCGAGTTCACCTTGTAGCCTACGGAGATGATGGCGGCGAGGTTGTAGTGCAGGGTATCGTAGGGTTTGCCGTCGGCGGCAGTTATTCGAAAATTTCGAATAACTGAATTCTCCTGCAATTCTTGGTCAGAAAATATTTTCTTGAGATGATAGTTAATGGTGTGGGTCTCGACATCGTAAAGAAGCCCCATCATTTTCTGACTAAGCCAGACATTTTCGTCTGCGTAAACCGCCTCGACGCCCCCTTCTCCGCTGGCCGCCACAAAGCTCAGGTATTCAGCCGCCGAGGAGCGGGTCAGAGAGACCTCAGGTTTCGTTTTCGGCCGCCTACGCGGGTTGGGATGGTCTTGGCTCATGGGTAAAGAAAGTCGGAAGGAGGAAGTATGAAGGAAGAATGCGCCTGCGGCGGTCCTCCTGCGTGTTGCGCGACTACGGCGTGATGAAGTAGCGGGAAACTGGTGGCGAGGTGGAAGGAAGCAATCATGGTTGTTCGCCGGAATTGGGCAGTTGCTTAATGAGGCGATCGAAGTCGGACTCGAAGAGGTGGTCTTGGATGATGCGGTATTTCTCGAATTCTGATTCGGCAAAGGACTTTGCGATCTCGGCCGTAACTTTTCCAGGATGGTCGAGAAGGTCGCGTTGGTTGAACTGGAGGAAGGCGTTTAACTTTTGCTCCCAGTCGGCCATCGTCATGGGTATGCGCCGCTCGGCTTGGTCCTCGGCATAATCGAGATACATGGTGGCGATGCGGTCGAGGGCTTTGAGTTCTTTCTCGGTGAGGTAGTTTTTAGCCACTACGACATCAGGCTTGAGGATTTTGCCCTTCGGTGCGTTGCGCCATGTGGTGAGGCCCATCTTTTCTTTGGTGCTATCTGCTCGATTCACAATCAACTCGGCGGCCGTATGGCCGTGAATGGCGAAGTGCAACTTGTTCTGAACTGCTGCGAAGAAAACCTGCGTTGACTCGGCCTCGGGGCTGTAATCCAAGGCTGTGGCATAAATGTCCGTGATCTTCTGGTAAAATCGCCGCTCGCTGGCACGGATTTCCCGGATTTCGGCGAGCAAGTTGTCAAAGTAGGCTTCATTGAAAATCGCCCCGTTCTTCAAGCGCTCCTTGTCGATGACATAGCCTCTGATTGCAAAGTCGCGGAGTATTCCGGTAGCCCATTGGCGAAACTGGGTGGCGCGAAGGGAGTGCACGCGAAATCCAACGGCAATAATGGCGTCGAGATTGTAAAAATCCACATCGCGCCCCACTTGGCGGGAGCCTTCGGTTTGAACTATTCGGAATTTCCGAAGAGTTGCAGCGGCCTCAATTTCGCGGTGTTTGTAAAGATTGGCCAGGTGCTCGTTAATGGTAGGAACGCTCACTTCAAAAAGCGCGGCCATGAGCTTCTGTGTGAGCCAGACGGTTTCATCCTCCAAGCGGACTTCGATGCCTTTTTCCCCAGCTTGGGCGGTAAAGATCAGAAACTCCGCAGTGCTATTACGAATCTGGATTTTTTTTGGCTTTGGCATGGGTGGAAAAAGTTAGAAGTGAGAAGTCACTTAGCTGTCGATTCTACTTTTTGGAATCATTTTGGCGTGCGCTTGAGATTGCGCTGGGTGCGTTCCGGCAATTCTTGGAAATTTTGTTGGGTGGAGACTTGGGCGCCGCTGGCGGTTTCGAGTTCCCGGCGAGCGTTTCCAGCGATGACGCCACCTGCGGTTGCGGCTTTTTTGTTTTGGTGAAAGCCTTGGGTGTCCTGTTTCTTGGCGATTTCGGTGGTGGAGGCTTCGCCGAGCATGGTGAAGATGAGTTCCAAATCCGTCATGTGGTCGCGGAGGTTCTCACCTGGATTGGAGAGAGATTTGAAGGCTTTGTATTCGGAGGGTGTCATGCCGAAGGTGGCCTTGCTGATCTCGGCGGTGAGAATGGCAAATTCGCGAGATTCTTTGACGCCGCGTTTTTTCCACTCGTCGGTAAGTTCGTCACGGACGGCGATGCCGCGAAGGCGTTTTTCGATCCATTCTTCGGAGTAGCCTTTCTGCTCGTAAATCTGGCGCATCCGGCGGGCTGCGAGTTCGGGGTTTTCGATTTCCTCAAGGCGTTCGTATCCGACCTGGGCGAGCCAGAGTTTGAAGGGTTCAGCTTTGGGTGAAGGAACGGACTGGATGAGGCGGAGGAGTTGCTCGGTATCAGCGACATCGGTGAGGCGTTGCTTGCCGTCAGCAGCAGTCATTTTCAACCCGTGACAGTTTGTCACGGTTTGGTTGCCTTCTTTTTTCAGTCGCTCTTTGAGCTTTCTCCAATACGCACCGGGATCAATGCTTCGCGTGAGAATTGCCAAGACATCAACAATGGCGAAGAGCCATTTCTGATTCTCGGCATCCCAAGCGCGGCGGACTGTTTTTTCTTCAAAGAGGATGATGGATGACATGGCGGTGAAAGTTAGAAGTAAAAAGGATGAAGTAAGAAGTTTTTTACGGCTTCGGGAAGGTGCTGATGACAATGGAGTCTTGGGACCAAAGCAAGGCGGCGGTGGAGCCGACCTTGGCAGCGGCGAGGGCGGAGTCGATGCCTTTCACGGCCATGCCTCGGGTGAGGACTTGGAAGGGAGCGGGGGCGTTTGTTTCGGAGGCGTATTTGGATAGTGCCTTATGAAGTTCGCTGGGTTGAGTGCAGGCGATGACTTCGACGACATCGGAGCCGTAGGGCGGGCCGATTTCGATCTCGAACCCGCTCTTGTGAGTGCCGGGGATGTCGATGGCTTTATTGGCTGGAATGAGGGTGTTTCTTGAGAAGCGGTTTGGAAAGAGGACGACGGTGGTGCCGTCGCTCTGGTGGCAGAGAACGGCCATGTGGCACTCGCGCGCGCTGCGCACGCGGAAGGAGACGGTTTCTTTTTCAGGATAGGCCCGGCGACCGTCCACGGTGAAAATCTCGATGGGAAAATCCCTCGGCACTTTGGCGAGGCGGTCTCTGGCAATCTCCTGCACATTGGCGAGGCTTTGCTCGACATTCTGGGGATTGATGACGCCGTCGATGGGCTTAGTTGCCGCATCGGCTGGATCTGGCCAGATTTTTGCGCGCACTTGGGAAGCCGGGATGGCGATGCGGGCTTTCTTGACCTCGCCGCCTTCAAGCCATGCCAACTCGGCATAGACGGTGACCTCGTCGCCGCTGGCGTAGAAGCGCCCACGAATAATGCCCTTCACGCCTTCGATGGTGACTTTTTCGACGCCAGTTCCTGGCTCCAGGATGCCCTTGCCTTGAAATTTGCCTTCCATCTGGAGATCGGCCAAGCGGTCCCGGGTCACGACCTTGAATTTCCCGGATTCTCCCAGCGCGATCTCCAACTCGTCGCGGAGCATGGAGGAGAACGGCGATTGGAGGTCTGTGTTCTCGTAGTTGAAGCTGCCGACGGCGATGTTGACTGGCCCATCGGGCGACTCCGCCGCGAGGTTGTTGGCGAGTTTTTTGAAAGGATCGTCCGTGGCGGAAGCGAAGGAGAAGTTAGAGGTAAGAAGTATGAAGGAAGAAACTAAAGTGAGAAGTAGGAAGGAAGAAGGCAAATAAAGTGAGAAGGAAGAAGTAAGAAGGTAGAAGTTGCAGAGAAGAAGTGGATGTTTTGGAGATGGTTTCATGGTGATTTGGGAGTTTTCCGGTTTTGATCTTACTTCATCCTTTTTACTTCTTACTTTTCGTCACGATGGTGACGAAAATGGCCGTGAGTTCATCAGCTTCGGCGCGGAGGTCTTTGAGTTTTGTGGCTGGGACGATGCCGCTTTCTTCGAGGAGTTCGAGCCAGTAGGCGGATTCTTCGATTTCGCGGAGCGAGTCGCCGCATTTGGCAGCAAACTCGGCCCGACTGCGTGCGCGATGGGCCTCGCGGTAATTGGCTCCGACGGATGTTCCCGAACGCAAAAGCTGCTTACCAAGCACCTGCGCCTCGCCCGTCTTGGGGAGTGACACAAACAAACGAATCACCCGCAGCGCAAACTGCTTCGTCCGCTCGATCAAATCGTCATTCGCCGACTTCATACTTCTTCCTTCATACTTCCTACTTTACCTCGCGTCTTGGTCGGAGGTGGGGATGGAGAAGGTGTCTACGACTGTGGATGTGTCGGTTTCGATGACCTCTTCTATGGTGCTGGTTTGCTTTTTGATTTTACCTTTTTTGATCACGGTCTCGCTTGAGGCGGTCTGGCGGCTTTGGGTAGTGCCAGGGCGCTGAGAAGCGGCTTGTTCGTCACTGATCGGAACATTTTGTCTGGCGACGAGATTTGTTTGATTAAGGGAGGAGTTGTAGTTTGCAGGAGCCCCGCCGATCGCGGCTGGTTGGAAAGCGGTGGGTGGCGCGATGCCCTCACCGCCGTAAGGATCGGGGCGCAATGGTGGGCGCTGCGTGCAGGCGCCGAGGAATGCTGAAGTCAGAAGTAAGAAGTAGGAAGTATGAAGTGGAATGCGAAGTTTGATGGACATGGCGGCTTGTGAATTTATCAGACTGGGATTAAGTGCTGCTTATGGCTGATCTCATCTTCAAAGTCGTTCAGGAGGACGATGGAGGGTTTGTCGCGGAATGTTTGACGGAGCCGATCGTCACGCAAGGCGATGACTGGGTTTCTCTGCGCGAGGCGGTGGCGGATGCGGTCAAGGGATATTTTTTTGATGCCCCCGAATCGATGCCTAAAGCCATCCGTCTGCATTTGGTGCGGGACGAGAGTTTTGCTCTCGCCTGAGTATTTTCCATGAAACTGCCAAGGGATTTGTCCCCGGCAGCCCCGCGAGGGCGCGAGACAGTGCACCCGAGGGCGGGCGCGGTCCCCGAGACTTTGTAATGCAGTTAGAGCATTTCCAAAATGAGTCCAAAAACTATTGGTCATGGGGGCCTTGTTTCGACTCATAAAGGAGTTTTCAAAGAGGATATTCTGGATTCGCTCGATGATTAGCTGGATCGATTCGCGATCTTGATTTCTTACTTCATCCTTCTGCCTTCTGACTTCACTGGACCACCGGTCCAGATTGAACGACTTCCTTTAGGATAATTTCGGTCTCGAAGAATGGCTCGGATTTTGAGCCACCTGATGCGGAACCTCCGGAGGGAGCGTCACCTTGAGCAACATCGCGCATGGCTCCCATGCCAGTCTCGGAGAATGTTTTTTCTTCGATCTCGTCTTTGATTTCGGTCTTGGTGGTGGTGCCTTTCAGAAAGCGGCGTGTGGTGCGAATAACGTCTTGGGTTTTGATCTCCATCGTGACTTCGCAGGAGCCGTCGGATTTATTGTATTTGATGTTGGTCGGCGTGGCGGCCTTGAGGACTTGGGAAAGGCTGGCAAGAATCTCGTCGTGCTCGAGAGCGAAGTCGCGCACGGTGGTGTTGCCATCAATCTTGACGCCCATCATGCGACCAGCAAGGCGGCGGTAGGCGTCCATCTCGGCAGCGCGCTTGGCCATGATTTTCTGATGTCCCTCGGAGCCGGGAATTGCAGCATTGCCCATGACATCGATGACCTTGTCGTTGGTTGTGCGGTTGGTTTTTGTATTGTCGGAGGTGGTAACCAGCGATCCGTCCTCAAGGCGCTTGCCTTTGATGACGCGGTTGAGCGTGTCGATGACCTCGCGAATCTTGACGGCGCGGACGACTTGAACTCGGCCGTCGGGCAGGTATTCGGGGGCCTCGGTGGTAATGGAGCCGACGAGCGTTGCAGAAACGGCGCCTGCAATTTTGTCATCGCCCGCAGCCAAGTCTTGAACTGTGGTCTCGGAATCGACTTGAAGCCCATAGATGCGCTCGGCGAGAAGGCGGTCAGCGTCGAGTTCTGCGGCGCGTGTGGCCTTGAGGCGCTCGCGCGGGCCGGCCTTGACCCAAATCTCAGGAAGAACCGGGCCCTCTTCTTCGGTGGGTTTAACGGCGGAGAATGATGTCGAAGGAATGAGCAAGCCTGAAATGGCTGCGAATGTGGGAACGAGGAGAATACGGCGGATGTGTTTCATGACGCAGAAGAAGCTATGCGAGGCGATTATAAGCAGAGAATCATAATTTCAACGAACGGTTGAATTTGCCTGCTGAACGGTCGAAAAGCGGGGGCGGGAGGAGAAAAGGATGAAGGATGAAGGATAAACCTAAATTCGGCAGTTGGGATTGGTAAACTGGGTTTAAAAAGCTGAAATCTAAAGCGAAGCAGATAAGAACCTTCTATCCCAAATGGTGAACAGCGGAGCAGTTGGATTACCTTCAAAAATAGGCCCTTTCATTCAAAATTGCCCCTTCAACTGCCGGATTTAGGATAAAGGATGAAGGCGGCAGGGCGCTGTGGTGGGTAACTGGTAACGAGTGGCGGTGGGAGGCAGAAGGAGGAAATGGCAGCTCGACGCTGGTCTCTCGACTCTCGACGCTTTCTGGATTCGATCATTTCTGATTGAGGGTGGCAGCTTCGGCGATGCGTTGGCTCCAGATGACGGTGAGAGGTTGCAAGTCGCGGCGGTCTGCGGCTTCGAGTGCTGAGAAGTAGAGTGAGCGGGCCTCTTCATTTTCTGGAGCGAGATTGACGAGGGGAAAATCGAGGCGGCGCAATAACTCAGCGAGAAAGACGCGGATGGTGCGTCCATTGAAATCCCGGAATGGATGGATGCTGAGAAACCGGCCTTCGGCGAATGCGAGGAACTCCAAGGCGAGCTCCATGTCATCGGTCGTCGCACCGTCCCAGCGCGCTTGCAAGTCGAGCGCGTAGTCCCGCATGAGCATCGGCAATTGGTGCGGTGCGGGTGGCGTCAATGGCCCAACCGAGACTTCCACAGTGCGCCATGTTCCTGCCCAATCGGATATCAGGTCGCCACAAATGCGGCGGTGAAACTCAAGAAGCAGATTTTCATCCAAAGGCCAAAGGCGGAATTCTTCCACCTGCACGGATTCCTCCAAACGCGTGACACGCTCGCCGAGAAGGGGAGCTAAGTGGGAGTAGCTGAGGATGCCAAATGCTGTTTCAACAAAGCGGGTGGCTCTGTCTGGGCGTGTATCGCGCGAATCGTCCGGATGTCCACCGGTTCCCTCTCGAAGGCCATGCTGCGAGCCACATTCAGGGGAATGGCTTCCCACCGGAGTTGCATTTTGCGCTCCGGCGTCAGGGCCCTCCAGCGGCGAATGGTTTCGATACTGCTCATCAACGGAATTTTCTTCAGGCATGTTAAAAATGCAAGTCAGGATAGGACGACAGTCAGGATAGAACGGGGATGAGAATGTCGTGTTGAGAGGTGGTTTTCAAAATAACGCCGGAATTATGAGAGCAATCCTTACGCGTAAACAGGCAATTCAACGAACGGTTGAATTCGCTGTTGAATTTGCTTGCTGAATGATGGAAAGCAAGTGGCGAGTGGCTAGGGACGAGGGACGAGGGACGAGGGACGAGGGACGAGGGACGAGGGACGAGGGACGAGGGACGAGGGACGAGGGACGAGGGACGAGGGACGAGGGACGCGGGACGGGGGACGAGG
>Ga0247843_1007402_pt1 | contig 13555 bp, 7 predicted proteins | sample LaCruzMarch2017__FD_192420 | JGI IMG/M metagenome (GOLD analysis project Ga0247843, IMG submission 192420) | Freshwater microbial communities from meromictic Lake La Cruz, Castile-La Mancha, Spain - LaCruzMarch2017_8m | ecosystem: Environmental > Aquatic > Freshwater > Lake | place: Spain...
AAATTAGATAAACTGTAAATCTATTTTCACTATTGAAGTGAGTTTGTACGATTGCTATTTGCCCAAAGGCATTTTTTTATGAACAGTTCAAGCTAGGAAAAATCTCTTTTTTCGAGGTGCCCTTAATTTCTTGCGCTACCTATATCTTTCAAGTAATTCATTGGTCAGTATTTAATTAATTCACAAATTTATACAAACTGCAAATTTCCTTCACTATTGGGGCGGGTTGTACAATTATCAATTGCCGAAAGGCATTTTTTATGAACAGTTGAAGCTAGTAAAAAACTCTTTTTCGAGGTGACTCATAGTATGCTAAAGCAATTCATGAAATTTATTCGGCAACAATTTTTATGAACATTTCAAATAAATTAAAAGATCAATTGCTTCGTGAAGGGTGGAGTTTGCTTCAGCGCCTTGATGCTGCCCCTCCAGATTTTTTGGCAAGTACCATTTTACTTGAAAGCTGGTGCCAAGTAGTAGCCCCAGATAGCCCATCAAATTTTGATAAACGTCTTAGGTGGGATGGTTTAAGCGCTGATCGTGCGGCTTGGGCCTTGGATCCGCCCGAAGATGCCACACCTCAGAATCCAGATTGGTGGCCGTTGCTCGAGGCTATGCGTAAAGCCGCACGTGATAGTGCTGACGATTCGCTTTACCGGCAGCTTGCCGATCGCGGTAACAAATTAGCTTTTGTCCATGTTTGGCGCCCTGTAGCTGCCTGGGCGCTTGAAACGCTTCGCTTTCGTTGCGCTGATTTACAGCACCAACTGCAGCTGAGCGATGCCGCCTGGCTTGACCTTGGAGAAGCTTTGCTCAATCGCCTTTGCAGCACAGCTGATCAAGTTCTACGGGAGCTGTTCAACCAGCGGCGCACACCTGGTCAAATGCTGTTGGCGCATTTGGGCGTAAACGGTGATGGTTCAGGCGAACCAGTGCGTGAGGCTTATAACGCTTTCGTAGTTGAACTTCTGAGCACTGGTTACGAATTGCTTTTAACTAACTATCCAGTACTAGGTCGTCTGCTAGCCACGATCACTCAGCTATGGCTCGAGGGCATGCCAGAAATGCTGCAACGGGTGGCGCAAAGTCGGCTTCAATTGCAACAGGTTTTCTCCATTTCGTTAGAGGCTGTATTGCAGAAAGTGCAGCTTGGCCTCAGCGATCCTCACCGCGGCGGTAGAGCTGTTGCGATCCTAACTTTTGGCGGAATAGACGATTTCATTAAAGTTGTCTATAAGCCCAAGGTCATGCGGGTGGATGTCACCTATCAGCAGTACTTAAAAATTATTAATAACGCCTCAGCTCTTGAACCGCTGCGTTGCCTAAACATTTTCAACGGCGATGGTTATGGATTCATGGAGTGGGTAGAACATTGCCAATGCAGTACTGATGAGATGTTGGCGCGTTTTTATATGAACGCTGGCCGAATCATGGCAGTTCTGTATCTACTTGGTTGCACGGATTGCCATTACGAAAACCTGATTGCCAGCGGTGATCAGCTAATTCTGATTGATACCGAAACTCTCTTAGACGCGGATCTGCGCGATCTTATTAGCGTCCAAGGCGATGCTCCCAACGAGATCTCGGCGTTACAAGCCTCGATTCAAGGTTCAGTACTGCGTTCTGGGTTGTTACCCCAATGGTTGATTACCGGTGCAGGTAAAAAGCAGGCTTTTGATGTGAGCGCACTAGGCATTCAGCCCCCCCCACTAGAGAAAGAGTCTGTGGGTTGGCTGGGCCTCAATAGCGATGGAATGATGGCGGGCCGCAGACTCCAGCCCTGCGAGCTCCCCACCAGCCTGCCAGTGGGTTTGGGCAGTCCTCAGCGCCTCACCGATTTCATCGAGGAACTATGCACTGGCTTTGCCACCCAGCTTCAGGAATCCATCCGGCTCAGACCCCTTCTTTCACAAGCCTTAGGTGATTTCAGCAATCAGCCACGACGCTTGGTGGCACGCAATACACGTGTCTATTTCAATATTCAGCAGCAGATGCTTGAACCGGCCAGCCTGCGAAATGCGGTGGCTCATGGCCTCAAGCTCGAACAGTTGAGCCGAGTCTTCCTGGTTGCAAGTGAGAAGCCACTTAATTGGCCAATGTTGAGGGCTGAACTGCTGCAGATGGAACGTCTCGACATTCCATTTTTTGAACATTTAATCGACGGTGAGGATCTGCCATTACCTGAAGGGTTGGCATCCATTCCAAAGTTCATTAAAATAAGCGGCCTTTGCGCTGCGCGTTTAAGGCTTAATCAACTTAATCAAGCTGAGATCGAATTTCAACAACGGCTTATCCGTGGCGCCATCGCAGCAACTCAAATTAAAATTAGCATTTCAGCTGAACCAAAATCAAATGCCGCCATTGCGTCAGAGTCTCCCCTTGTCGATTTAAACGATTACCGACAAGAGGCTTTTCAGCTCGGTCAGCAGCTTTGGGATTCTGCCATTCGCGACAGCAAAAGCCGCCCAGAATGGTTGGGTATGGATCTGGGCGTTGATGGTGAATCGTTTCATTTTGGGCTCATTGGCATTTGCCTTTATTCGGGTAGCAGCGGTATCGCACTTTTGTTTGCCCGATTGGCCCTTGCCAGCGAGGGTTCCACCTCCGAGTTGTGGAAGAGAAGAGCCTGGAGCTGTTACGAAAATTTGGTTGAATTGTCCGAGCGCAACAACAACGATCAGCTTTATCGCCTAGTTCGCGATCTTCCTTTTGGGCTATCTGGATCAGGTGGCATTTTGCTTGGGCTGCAACTGCTAAAACGCGCAGGCCTGCCGGATGCGGATGCATTGGCCGAGCGTTTGATCTCACAACTACGGCCCGAGCGCTTGTTGGCCGATGAAAGTGTTGATGTGATTGGCGGGGTTTCTGGATTGATCGGCCCCTTGCTCATGGTTGGCACACAAAGATCACTTGAGTTGGCGAATGTTTGTGGTGATCGATTGTTGTCGCTTCAGCTTGATAGCGGCGGCTGGTCTGCCGGAGTAGGCAAGCATCCGTTAACGGGTTTTTCTCACGGAGCCGCTGGTATGGGCGCGGCTTTGGCACAACTTGCTCAAGTCAGCAAAGAGGATCGTTTTGCAGCGGGCGCTCGCCAGGCGGTTGCTTACGAGCGTGCTGTTTTTGATGCAGAACACGGCAACTGGCCTGATTTCAGGAACAGTGGCGACTCAGCTGATTTCATGCTCAGTTGGTGCCATGGAGCGCCTGGGATCCTTCTTGCGCGTAGTGTAGTTATTGCTGCGGATCTGGCTGACGAACATACTGCGGCCGAGCTTCACAGCGCCCGAATCACCACGCTGGCTACTTTGAAGCAACTTCCGAGCTTTCCAGGCGATACTCCTGCCCATCTTTGTTGCGGTGCCCTAGGGCTTACGAGCTTGTTGCGGGTGGATGCCAAAATAAATAAACTTGAATTGACAAGAGAATTACCAATTACCGAAAGCGCTTTATTGCGCAATGCACATGCGATTGGGAGTTACACTTTTTTTAATGTAGATACCGGTTCACTTAATTTGCCTGGTTTATTTACTGGCAAAGCAGGAGTGGCGCTTGCTCTTATTGAGGCAGTTGATGGTTTGTACTGGTTGCCATCGGTGCTCAGCGCTGGGTTGCTTGATGTGCCTTCTAAGGCGTGCTGATTGGCTTATTGAGTTGTTGTTTACACAGCCATTGCAGCAGTTGCATAGCTTGATCAGGTTGCAGTAGACGGTTTTCTTTGAGTAGCTGGCATTCCAATTCCTTAGCTCGTTTAATCACCAATCTATTTGCAGTAATGCTTTCCTCACTAGATAACCCGTCCACATAAGTAAGCCAGCGCCCATAGGCGAAAAGAGTATTGCCGTTCTGCACGTTAATACCGAGACACAGCCCAAATAAATCCGCGTCGAAAAACCCAAGTGCCGCCACCATGCCCATGCAGTCGGCGATAAGTTCATCAAGCAGGTTTAGGCGCATCTCACCCAGCAGCCGTTTGGTTGCCAGATGAGTTAACTCATGTTGCAGCCGAAGAGTCGTGGATGCCTCTAACCATTCAAGTTCACTTAACTTGCCGGGGACATGTTTGGCTGGCACAGAGCCATATGGGGCATCATGTAAAACGATTAGCCGTGCTCGGCTGTTTCGACCTAATTGCTTGATAAGTCCCCTATGAATTAGACCGCTGATCGCCTGAGCGTGTACGCCATCGGCAAGAACAACTGGCTCAGCACGATGGGCTAAAGCCCTTACTAACAACACAAAGTCGTGCAAATTTGGTGTTTGCAGCACTGGCATGGCACCGCATGGGTGGAGAGTTATCCATAGCTTGATGTTTTCAGGTTGCTGCCATTGGGGCACGCAGCTAAGTTGATTGATTGCATCTTGCAGCTCAGGTTTCTCTGGATCATCTCCACGCAACACCAGAGCTCGGTAGATCTCACTGCTACTAATCCCTTCTACCTGTGGCAACAGCAGCTGCGGCAGGTTTGCTGTTAAGGCTTTAATTACTTCCTTGCCGTGCCAAGCCTGGTTTTTATTCCCGAGAAGTGATTCCCACCAAGCCAGTTCGGGTTCCGGCGGTAACGGCAACTGCGGCCAACATTGATTAGCTTGATAAAAACCTTGGCAGTAAATTTCAAATGCATTCAAAGTTGGATTCCTCAAGGGTTGCCTAAGCACACTAAAATCATACTAATCATAAAAATCTGGAAGTTTACCAGAATGTTATAAATATAAGATTTAGACTGCACCACTACATGCATTGTAAAATGTATTATTGTGATAGAGCTAACTCAGTAAGTATGTTTAGTAGTTAGATATACATAAATTTCATTTTAAATTTTGAACTCGTTTACTTAGAGCCGGTAGTGCATCGTCAGGCCACTGTGCTGAGAAACGGTAAAGGGATGCAACTGCATCATTATAATTTCTCTTTGATTTAGCATGCTCTCTCGATGCATCAATTGATCTAGAAGTTGCTTGAACAACAGATGTCATATCAGAAAAGCCATTATTAAATCTTGCACGAACAGAAAGTAATGCATTTGATGCAGACTTAACGAGTTCTTCTGTAGTTAAAAGTGCTAATTTAGATGATTCATATTGTGCATATGCTGTTTCTACTTCTTTGGCAATGGTTAATCTATTAGAAGCAGCCTGTTCTAATAATGCTTGAGCGGCATACTGTTTGGCCTGGGCTTGGGCTGTATTAATACCACCATCAAAAATTTTCCAAGTTAAGCCTAAAGCTACTCTATTGTCCCAGGTTGTTTGTTCTGATGAGCTAGGTTTTTCTTTAGATGAAATTGTCCCAATGCTTGTATCGCGATCTGGGAATCCGTTCTCATATTCAGTGTTTAAATTAACGTATGTTCCTGACACATCAATTTTAAGTTTTGGATAATAGGAATTTTTAATTGCAGTAGCAGTCCAGTTTAAGCTCGAAGATTGAGCAAGACTTACTTGTACTTCTTCTCTCATCCGCTCTGCTTGCATAATCGTTTCGTTTAAACTCATTTTCCATTCACCCACCAAGGCAATCTCTCCAGCCGCTAATACGAATGCACCAGGATCAGCAGAAATTATATCTGCCAAATTTGCTGAAGCTATGGCAAGATTGTTATATGTAGATATTAGTAAGTTTAGATTTTGTAGCTGCTGAGTGCGAATTTGTTCAACTGCGGCGATATCTGAATTGCCGGCATTAAAATTTGCAATTGTTATGGCAACTTGATCAGAAGTTGAATTCAAAATTGTCTGATAGTTTTTTATTAATTGTTGCTGCTCTTGCAGAACGAAAAAAGCCAGCTGAGCTTCTAGAACAATTCGTCTAGCTTCAACGTTAAAGAGAAGCTCAGAAGCGCGCAATTCCTCGATAGAAGAATTAATATTAGGAGATCTAGAAGGATCGAAAAACGTCCAGCTTAGTTTAATTGAAGGAGTTAGAGTATTTAGATTAGAAATTTTAGTTGGGAGTGCTGTTGATGTACTTTTTAATGTTTTAAACGGAATTTGTTTGTTATAGTTTCGGACGCCGTTAGATAAAATATTATAACTATTGTTTTGAGCAAATTCAAAATTTGGATACCACTGTCGGCGAACAGCTATCAAATTCCATTCATTTTGTTGTAATTGTTTGTAGCTAGCTCCAAGGCGGGGATTTTTTAGAAGAGATTGCTCAATGGCCTCACTAAGTGTTACAAGACGCGAGCGAGACTTAATATTTTGTATTAATTTTTTTAATTTCTGTTCAACCTTGTAAACTACGAAGCTTTCTGCGTATCGAGGGGCTTTTCGACCGTCGATACTGAATGATAAGACTGGAATTTGAAAACATATCTGAAAAATAAGAGAAGATACAACGGTTCCAAGCCTGAATGAGTTAAGCATAGAAGGCATCAATAGATTAATGCCTTCAGATGGCATCATCAAATCACTTATTATGGTAACAGAGCCTAGGTAATTCTCAATTGCCCAAAGCAGATTGTTAGATATTGCAACAAATTAGTTGATGTATTTATTGAAATCCTCGAGATTGTGCCGTTAAATCTCCTGTATTAATGGCTAGGTTTAAAGCGATCATGAAGAACTGCAACTATCGTGCTATAGTTGCTTTTATTGTAATCATATCTATGGTAAAATTAAATTAGAAAAACTTTCGAGATTTTGACCAAGGAAGACTCTACTGAAATTAGTTCAGAGGATTCGAATAAAAATTCTGCTGCAGATAGATATCTAATTTTCGAAAAAGCTGCCCTTGATAAGTTGCGCAGCCAAACTGATCAAACTAAACCTGTAGGCTTTATTCCATTAAGAGTGAAGTATGCGGCTTTAGCAGCTATGTTGATAACAGCTTTTGGCGTTATTTGGTCTATATTTGCTCGTATACCAATTCAAGTTAATGGTCAGGCAGTGATTATTCCAGAAGGAGTTGTAAGCAGCATTTTTGCGAAATCAAATGGAATTATATATTATCAGATTTCTGGCAATCTTCCAAATCAGCTGTCTCATCAGCTCAAGAAAAATTATGATTTATCAATTTTTTGGCGCAATAGCGTTGTTAATTCTACTAATTTGCTATCTATCAATGAGCTTATGCAATTGTCTGCAAAAGCTTTGGCTAATCCAGTAGGACAAATTTTTGGTGTTACTGAGTTTGATGAAACAGAATATAGGGGTAAAAATTTTAAATCAGAAAGCAAGTCAGTCTATATACCCTCAGAAGAGATTATTGCAATAATAACTAATCCTCCAGCTAATGAAGAGCTAGATTTAGCAAAGCGCACTATAATGGATGAGCTCAATTTAGATAATAAAACTGTAATTGATAGAGATAAGCGCGAACTCCTTTATAAGGAAATTGACCCATTAATTGGCAAGCAGATCGTGGATCGAAAAAAAGAATTAAGCGAACGACAAGAACTTTTGAATCGTTTGAAGTTTTTGTGGAGCAAGGGGTATATTTCTACTGCGCAACTTTTATCAGAGAATGCTACAGTTAATAATCTTAGGCAACAAATTGTACAAATTAGTCGAGATCAAATAGGTAATTCTTTTAGTAAGAATGATCAAAAAGAGCAATCAATGAAAGCAAAAATAAATTCGTCGATAACTACTAACAAATTTCAAAATTCACTTATTGCTTTTATGAGTAAAACATTTTTGATCTCTCCATCCTCTGGTATTTATGTAGTTGCAAAATACATGCGTAACGGAATGCAGGTGAATTCTGGTGATGAGATTTTAACTTATACGCTAATACCTCCAAAACTTCCAAAAACAATACCAGTTTTTGTAGATGCTTCTACAGTACAGCAGTTAAGCAGAGGAATGAAGGTTTTAGTTACTCCTAAAGGTATTGCAAGATCCGAATATGGTGGAATTAGTGGAACGATTAATGAAATTGGTCGTCTTCCAATTTCTAGTGATGGGTTAGCAAGTTTAGCTGGAGGTAGAAGCCTTGCTAATTCAATTTCAAAATTCATTCCCAATCCTTATATCGTAAAGGTCAATTTGGATCGCTCGAGTAATGCAAATTGTGCTTATCAAATTTCCAGATTATGCTATAAATGGTCAACTAATCGTCTTCCGCCCTTTCCTGTTCGTATTGGTAGCCAGGCAGATGTTCAAATAACAACTATTAATAGGCATCCTATTGAATTTGTGATGCCTGCAATACGAAGGGCTTTTGGCTTTGTTACAGATAGTTAATATTTATGAATAAACGAATTAAATCTCCACCCGTTTTGCAGTTTGAGGCAACTGAATGTGGTGCTGCAAGTCTTAAAATTGTTTTGGCCTTTATGGGTCGAGTAGTACCTCTTGCTCAGTTGCGAGATAGGTGTGGAGTTAGTCGTGATGGTGTTACAGCTGGCCAAATAAAGCGTGCTGCTGAAAGTTATGGTTTAAAAGTTCACGCTTATCGATGCTCAGCGGAGCAACTTAAAAATGATGCTTCTTTACCCTCAATTTTATTTTGGAATTTTAATCATTTTCTTGTATTAGAAGGGTTTGATGCTAATAATGTGTTTCTCAACGATCCTGCTGTTGGCCGTCGAAGTGTTTGCTGGGATGATTTCTTAGCAAGTTTTACCGGTGTAGTTCTTGATTTTAAGGCAGGGCCTGACTTTCAATATGGTGATTCAGATCTCAATTTGTATCATTTAATTCCTAGATTATTTTATCCATATTTAGCACTTGTTCCATGGCTAATAATTATTTCTTTGTTTGGTGTTATCCCGGAACTTTTTATTGCTGGCGCCACTTCCCAGTTTGTTGATGGTTATTTACAGAATTCAAGGGAAAATATCGGGGTTGGTGTGATTTGGGTTGCTTCTTTTTCAGCGCTTACTCTTGTTGGTCTTTTATATCTTAAGAAGCAACTTTTGCGTGTTATAGGTAATCTTTTGATGCGCAGGTTATCGAGCTTGGTTTATGTAGCTTTATTTAGCCTTCCTTATAAATTTTTTCTGCAGAGATCAGGCGGGGAACTTTCTCAGCGACTTCTATTACCATTTCTTTTGGTATCGCTTGGTATTAATGGAGTAATAGACTTTTTGTTATCAGTCGGGAGTGCTGTTATAGCTTTGATCGCTAGTTGTTTTATATCACCTTGGTTAACTTGTTTCACGCTTTTTGTTGCTGGTGGTAACACAGCACTTAATATCTGGATTCGTGAATTACGTAAAGGGGAAAACCTTAAGTTGGCTATGCTTAAAGGTAAAAATATTGGTATTGGCATTACCATAATTCAAGGCGTAGAAAGTATTAAAGCAAGCGGTTTGGAGAATGAATCTTTTGTTAAATGGGCAGTAAGTTTCAATGAATGGTTAGAAGAATTTCAAAAGCAGTCCTTAAGCAATTCATTATTAGGTGTGGTTGGAACCACTTCTGGATTTATTTTAAGAAGTGGAGTGGTTTTACTTGGTGGTTTATTAATTATTTTAGGTCAACTTAGCTTGGGTCAATTAATGGCTTTTCAATTCCTAATCGGGCTTATTCAGGATCCTTTACAGCAAGTATCTATGTTTACTAATCAATTACAGAATCTTGACGGTGAGATGGGAAGGTTAAATGATGTAGTTGACAGTGAAATTGATCCAACTGTACGAAGTTTCCGCTTTTCATCTTACGATTCTTCATCTATTTCCTCGCTTAAATTGCAAGGAGATATAAATGTAAATAATCTTTCTTTCCAGTTTAGCCATAACACACCGATAATGTTTGCCGGTCTTAATATTAATTTGCAGGCTGGTCAGCATTTGGCTATTGTAGGATCAAGTGGGTGCGGAAAAAGCACACTGCTTCGTATTTTATGTGGCCTATATCAACCTACTTCTGGTTCTATTCTCTACGATAATCGTAGCTGGATGAATTGGGATGATTCTTTAATTAGAAGTTCTCTCGCACTTGTTTCGCAGGATGTTTTTTTATTTGCTGCCACGATTGAGGAAAATCTTAGCCTTTGGGATAGTACATTTACACAACCAGAAATTCTAATTGCTTTAAAAGAAGCAGGTTTGTTTGAAGAACTTGGCGGCGCTGTTGCGTTGCAAAAATTACTCCATGAAGGCGGTGCTAATCTCAGCGGTGGCCAGCGTCAAAGAATCGAGATTGCTAGGGCGCTACTGAGAAAACCTTCAATCTTGTTGATGGATGAAGCTACTAGCGCATTAGACGAACATCGAGAGCGACAAGTAATGCAGGCGATTAAGCGACATTCACCAACTCTGATAACAGTTGCTCATCGACTTTATTCAGCTGAAATAAGCGATTTGGTTCTTGTTTTAGACCAAGGGAAGCCTGTAGAATTTGGAAGTCCATACGAATTGGCTAAAATCTCCGGCGGTTTTTACCAGCGTTTGTTAGAAGCAGAGCAAAACCAAGTAATAGATGGTTAACCCTTGCCTAAATCACCTCAATCAATGAATATTTTCTCATCAGCTTCTAATCGACAATCAGCTCTACATCGAGTAATGCAACTCGGGCTTAGCGATTCTCCTGAGCTCAGTCTTCCCGCTGATTTCAGCAATGATTTAAACCTGATTGCCTTAAGACATGCGATGCAGATAATTGGTGATCCAAGTAAATTAGTAAGTTCAAGTGGCACACTTGTTGATTTAATGGAGGCAAATAGTATAAATTTTCGTGAGGTGCGTACCCCAAAAGATCTCATGGCTAGCCATCGTATTCTTATGTTATTAATTAATCAGGAAGATGGCCGGCCCCTTGTTGTGTATCGAAAAGCTGAAAGAACACATATTTTTGATCCACTATTACCTTCAATTCCTTATATTTTAAGATCAGAGCCGTTGTGCCAACCTTTTGCTTATGAAATTTATGCTAATTGGCCAAGTAAGCTAGAATCTTGGACCCAACTATTGATTTTTAGTTTAAAGAATCACTATAGTTCGTTGCTTGCTGTAATTATTAGCGCTTTAATTTTGGCGTTGTTTAATTTAAGTATTCCAATCCTTACAAGTTATTTAACTGGCACTGTATTGCCTCAGGGTGAAATTAGTCTTATTGTTGAAACAAGCCTTGTTGTATTGCTTATAGCTATTTCAACACTGGTAGCGCAGTTATTTAATAGCCTTGCACTTGTCCGAGTTGAAAGCTTATTAAATTTGCGAATTGAATCTGCGCTATGGACGCATCTGTTGAAACTTCCACTTGTTTTTTTTAGTAAAATAGGAACTGCTGATTTAATGGCACGCGTCGCAGCTATTAGTGAAATGCGCCAACTTATCAGCAATGGTTTATTAGCCGCTGCGTTGGGAGTGATTTTTTCTTTATCAAATGTTGTCTTGATGATTAACTATCAACCAAAGCTAACTCTTGTTGCATTCTCACTAAGTGCTCTTAGTTCATTGGTTATGTTTTTAATTGTATGGCGATCCGCTAGTTTGGAGCTTCCTTTGCAAGAAGGCCAGGCAAATGTTTCTAATTTAGGTTTGCAAGCAGTAATTGGAATTTCACAAATCAGAGTTGGCGGCAATGAACCATTTGTTTTCGAACGTTGGTTTAATGATATGAGTAGATTAGCTTCCTTAAGTCAACGTAATCGGGCTTATTCTGATGCTTTGGAAATTTTATCTAAGGTTCTTAATCCTTTCGGGCAAGCTTTGATCTTTGGAACGTTTATAATGTTTCAACATCATTCTGCTCCTGTTAGCGCGGCAGTTGGTCTTGGAAGTAGTCAGCTAGTTGCATCGTTTGTGTCTTTCCAGGCTGCATATATATCTTTGAATAGCCAGCTTTCAGCGTTAGCAACTCAAATGGCTTCTTCGGTGGCGCGTCTTTTGGTTCTTTGGAATCGTTCGGAAGTAATTATGTATGCTCAACCTGAAGTTGGTACATCTGCTAGTAATGAGCACCATATTATTGATGGGGAATTTGTTATAAGTAATCTTCAGGTTGGCTATCCTGATCAGGCTGATTTAATACTTCATGATATAGATCTTATAATTCCTCAGGGTAAATATACTGCTATTACGGGGCCGTCCGGATGTGGTAAAACGACACTACTAAGGTGTATTTTGCGACTAACAGATCCCATTGCGGGTACAATAAATGTTGATGGAATTGATTTGCATAAACTTGCTATACGACCGTATCGTCGTCAACTAGGTGTTGTTTTGCAAAACACTCCTTTACCGTCCGGTTCTATTTACGAAATTATTTGTGCGGGTAGAGCATTTAGCCGTGACGAAGTGTGGGAAGCATTAGAAAAGGCTTCTATGGCCGATACAGTTAAGAATATGTCTATGCAGCTTGAAACTGTTATTACTGAAGGTGCTAATAGTATTTCTGGCGGCCAAAGAGCCCGCATTGCCCTTGCAAGAGCACTATTAGCTCAACCTAAGGTTTTGTTTTTAGATGAAGCAACAAGTGCAGTAGACACTACTACTCAAGCTGTCATTACCCGCACTCTTGAAAAATTGACTATTACACGTGTTGCTATTGCTCATCGTATTTCTACCATAGAATCTGCAGATCAGATTGCCGTAATTAGGAAGGGATTTATAAGTGAATTGGGAACTTTTGATGAACTAACCTCAAAGTTAAGTGGTTATTTAGTGAATTGATTATTTATTGCATTGATTAGCGATGATTCTATAAATTCAGCTGCTGCTGCATCGCTGAATGGATTTAATAAGGCACGGCTGAATAAAGCTGAATCACCGCGCATTATATACTAAATATAGCTGTTGCATAAATATTTCCACATGTTTGAGTTGCAAAAAGTACGTGAAACCTTTATGTTTTAATTTTACCCCCCATAATGCGCTGCTAAGTTTATTAGTATATATCTCTATTTAGCTGCACCAGACGAGCGTCAAGCGTCTTGCAGCAGCGGTATACGGGCAGTATTTAAATTATCCAATTGATGAAGTTGATGGTTCTCTGGGTTGTACTGATTAAAAATGTTGGATAGATTCACGCAACGTTGCACTGTTAAGCAGATATCAATCTTGTGATTTGCACCGCCAAGCTATAGGAATTATTGCCCCCTCATGATTTTGTGTTGTTTCTTCGTTGGGCTGGTGTCCTTATTTTATCAATTCAATGCTGCAAGAAGAAACTGGCTGCTGAATCCATTTGCAAGGCCTACCTCTAGCAGAGAATTTCCATTCTGCTCCCGCGCCAGTCGCAGCAGTTCAAGACCCTCTTGGGGGGTAATACGAGTAAAGCCGTCAATCGGATAACAATTGCCATCGTCACCGATCTGAGCATCGCGCTGATAAAGGGATATCAGGGTCGTGGAACAGACAGCTGGCAAATCCGCAAGAACAGGCTGCAGAAAAACGTGCATCTGTTATCGTCGCTGGCAAATAAAGCCAAGTTTTGCAAACTATTTGTAGAACCACGAAGCGGAGGATTTTGATCTGATTCGCCAAGCCGATTTGAATGCGGGAAACAGAACTCATGGTCTGGCAACTAAAAGGCTTGGAATCCATTAAGGGCACCTCGAAAAAAGAGCTATTTCCTAGCATGAGCTGTCCATAAAAAAAGCCTTTCGGCAAATGGTAATCATACAAACTCTCCCAGTACTGAAAATAGATTTACAGTTTATCTA
>Ga0247843_1007404_pt1 | contig 13549 bp, 8 predicted proteins | sample LaCruzMarch2017__FD_192420 | JGI IMG/M metagenome (GOLD analysis project Ga0247843, IMG submission 192420) | Freshwater microbial communities from meromictic Lake La Cruz, Castile-La Mancha, Spain - LaCruzMarch2017_8m | ecosystem: Environmental > Aquatic > Freshwater > Lake | place: Spain...
ACTGACGCAGGGGTGGCGGAACTAGCGGAGAGGATTGACAGGCCGCCACGGGAACGGAAGCCCCAAACCGAAGGGGTTCTAGGCCGCCGCCTTCTGCGAGAGGGTTCGTATTTTCTGCGGGGTCCCCAGGCGTAGTGCGGGTGAGTTTCCAGGGTGTCGCTCCGGGCTTTTTAGAAAATCCGGGAACAGTTGTAGATGACAATGCCCCATTCAGAGAGCCGCCCGCCTCGGACAAATTGCCTGCCTGAGCTTGGGAATTTTTCTGAAGATCCCGCGAACAACTCGCTATCGGAAGTTCGGTGACGCCCTCAGTGACAGATCCGCCGAGACCCCCATTGACCTCATTAACACCCCCTGTAGAGAGGTCTGCCGTATGGAAGCGGGTTTCTTGAACCTCCGGCGAAGCGGCGGAACCGGATTCCAAGTCCAGGTCGGGAGGTTTCATTGAGTCTTCGGGTGGGGAGCCCATCTGGGATCCAGTATAGAACCCGACGCCCCCTTCCATCGGTTCATTCACCCCGACCCAGATTCCTTTCCCCGTCAAAATCGTAGTCCGGTGATGACACACTTCGGTCGCACTGTTCTCACTCCGTAAGCCCTCGGGGCCTGAGCTCATCCATAGGGACCGTATCGATAGGGACGGTGTCTCTCGGTCCTCCCTCTGAACACCCGCCCTAGACGACGATCCCTACCGAATCGTTGATGTGCCGGGTGCCCCATTCATCTCTGCCGTTGCCTCAGGGGGCTGGCGCTGCATCTTTGGGCGCGTGATAGCGACGACGTTGAGATCCGAGCGACGGGGTAGAGGTTTTTTTGCGGCAATCCTCGCGGTCGGGATCGGTGGGGTCACTCTGGCCCAGCAAATTCCGGTCACCGAGAAGACCCTCTCCAACGGCATGAAACTGCTGATGGTGGAGCGCTCGGGTGAACCACGCATTTCCGGCGGATGGGTCGCCCACGTGGGTTCCTCCAACGAAAAGCCGGGCATGACCGGCATCGCTCACCTCTTCGAACACATGATGTTCAAGGGCACTCCGACTCTCGGTACCAAAGACGCCGTCAAAGACCGCGAGATCATGGAGCAGCAGGAGCGCCTGCGTGACGAAATCCGACTGGAGGAATCCAAGCTCCGTGCCGCGCTGCGCCGAGGGGACGTCACCGACATCACCAGCCCCGAATCCAAGAGCCCCCGCCACCGCGAACTCGAGGCACAGTTTAAGAAGCTCATTGATGCCCAGCGCGAAGTCCTCGTGAAGAACGAGTTCGACCGTATTTACACCACGGCCGGCGCCTCGGGCATGAACGCCTTCACCTCCGAGGACATGACGGCCTACTACATCACCGTCCCGGCCAACAAGCTCGAGCTGTGGATGTGGATGGAGAGCGAGCGCCTGCTCCGGCCCGTGTTTCGCGAGTTTTATGCCGAACGCGACGTCGTGTTCGAAGAGCGGCGGATGCGCACCGAATCGACCCCGATTGGCAAATTTGCCGAACAGTTCAATGCCATGTTCTGGGACGCCCACCCCTACCACTGGCCGGTGATCGGATGGCCCAGCGACATCCCGGCCATCTCCAAGAAACAGGCCGACGAATTCTACGCCCTGTATTACCAACCTCAGAACCTCACGCTCATCCTCGTTGGTGACTTCAAGGCGGGTGAAGCCGTACCCATGGCGGAGCGCTACTTCGGGCGCATCCCGCAAGGCAGCCAGCCTCCGCCCGAGGTGACCACCCTCGAGATCCCGTCGCTGGGCGAGAAGCGGTACAACGCCGAGGCCGAAACCAATCCGCAGGTGGAGATGATGTGGCGGACCGTGGGCTTTGGTCACAAAGACGGTTACCCGCTCGAGGTGGTCCAGCAGCTCCTGCTCGGACGCACCGGCCGCCTCCATAAAGGCCTGGTTTTGGGCTCCCAAGTGTCCACCGACGTCTCGGCCCAACAAGATTCCCGCAAGTGGGCCGGCGCCTTCGAGATTTCCGCCGAGGTGAAAGACGGACACACCACGGGAGAAGTCGAGGCAGCCATCGAGAAGGAGCTCGAGCGGCTCAAGACCGAAGATGTACCCGCTGAAGAATTGCAGAAGGTGAAGAACAACTTCGCCGCTGCCGAGTATCGCAAACTTTCGGCCAACACCCCGATCCTCTTCCAACTCATCTTCAACGAGGGCTTGGGCGACTGGCACGAGGTGAACACGGCGGATGCCAAGATTCAGGCCGTCACCGCCAGCGACGTGAAGCGGGTCATGGGTCAGTACTTCAAGAAAGAGAACCGAGCCGTGGCCGTGTACACCCGCAAGGCCGGCTCCGGCTCCTCGACCGAAGACCCAGACATGAACGGCCTGTCACCGGAGCAAAAGCCCGTGGCCCGACAAATCACCGCGGCTATCCAAGGCGAGAATGACACTGCCGGACTCAAGGCCCAATTGGCCAAGATCGAGGCCGCCCTTGCTTCCGCCGATCCCAAGAAGCAACCGCTCCAGAAGTTCATGATCCGCAAGATCACCGCCCGCATCGCTCAATTGGAGAAACGCTGAAGACGATGGGTTTTGAGGATCTCAGGAGCTCTCACGTCGTTGTGTGATCCAGCCAGAATGCAGTCAATGAGCCTCGCCTCATCGGAATCGGATTTGCTGCAACCGCTGAGAGAAATCTACGGCGGATCTGGTGCTGCCTTGCCGCGATTGGAGATTCTGGCTGGCTCAGATGTGCCCGAACCCTACCGCAGCCTCTTGGTCCATGATCGAGACATGACCCGCACGCTGGAGGCGCACCATGGCGATGGAATACGCCTGCGAACCTGGGCCAGCAGCACGCAGGAAGGTATTTACCGGCGCATGGTGGCCTTGGAGTTGGAGCACTCCGGGCATCCGGTCGAGTTCGGGGCCACCCGGGTTCATTTGGAGCGCTTCCCGGAGCCTTGGCGAAGCCTCGTTCTTGAGGGCCAGCGTCCGCTGGGCGGCATCCTCAACGCGTGGGGCATCGCCTACCGCAGCCGTCCCTCGGCGTTCTTCCGAACCGAAGCCGACGAGCGCATCCGCGGAGCCCTCGGCCTTTCCGGTCCCGCCACCCTTTACGGCCGCCGCAACACCCTTTCCGACCCGGAAGGTCACCCCCTGGCCGACATTCTGGAAATCCTGCCTCCCTGACACTCCCGAAATCGCCGCCCGGGGTCGCCCCCTCACAGGGACACCAAAGGAACCAGTCGCACCTGTCTTGACTTCGGATTGACGGGCTTCCCGATCCGATGCCGAGCGGGTCCGGAACTGGCAGTCGTCCTGGGCCGCACTGCGGTGAGGCCTCGCGGCGGCGCTTGCGGCCGGATGCCGCGCTCACGTAGCGTGCACTCAGCAAAACCAATGAAGGTCTACATCGACGGTCAGTTGCGCGACGAAGCCGACGCCACCATCAGCGTCTTTGATCACGGTCTGTTGTATGGTGACGGTGTCTTTGAGGGCATCCGCATGTACCACAACCGCATCTTCAAACTGCGGGAGCACATTGAGCGCCTCTATTGGTCGGCCAAGGCCATCCTCTTGGAGATTCCGATGACGCAGGAGCAGATGATGGAAGCCTGCCTGGAGACCTGTCGCGCCAATGGCCTGCGCGAAGGTTACATCCGACTCATCGTCACCCGGGGCAAGGGAACCCTCGGTCTGGATCCGCGCCGCTGCCCGAAACCCTCGGTCATCATCATTGCCGCGACCATTCAGCTCTATCCGGAGACCGTGTATCAGGAGGGTATGACCATCGCCACCGTCCCGACCACCCGGATGCTGGTCAACTCGGTCAACCCGGCCATCAAGTCGCTCAACTACCTCAACAACATTTTGGCCCGCATCGAGGCCAACCTGATCGGTGTCGAGGAGGCCATCATGCTCAACTCCGAGGGCTATGTGGCCGAGTGCACCGGCGACAACATTTTCATCGTCCAGAAGGGCAAGCTTTACACGCCGCCGCTAAGCGCTGGTGCCCTCTACGGCATCACGCGCAACACGGTGATCGATTGCGCCAGGAACATGGGGATCCAGGTCGGAGAACCCAACCTGACCCGCTACGATATTTACACCGCCGACGAGATGTTCCTGACGGGCACCGCGGCCGAGATGGTGCCTGTGGTGAAGGTCGATGGCCGAGTGATCGGCGACGGAAAGCCGGGACCGATGACGGCCCAACTTCTGGCGGCATTCCGCGGCGTCACCCGCCACGACGGTGAACTGATCTTCAAGGAATAGCCTCGGGGTTCGATCGTCAGGAGGGTTTTCCGCTCTTCCAACCACGCCCGCCATGAGACCTGGGATGACCGCCGAACGGTTTGAATTCATCACCGGTCGGTACCCCCGGCTACGGGTGGCGCTGCTCGGAGATTTCTGCCTCGATCGGTATTTCGATATCGATCCGGCTCGATCCGAGATCTCCATCGAGACCGGGTTGCCGGTGCACAACATCATCGGGGTGCGGTGCTTGCCTGGAGCCGCAGGCACTGTGCTCAACAACCTGGTCGCTCTCGGGGTGGGCACGATCCGGTGCCTCGGACTTCGTGGCGACGACGGCGAGGGCTTTGAATTGCACCGTGCGCTCGCCGCCCGGCATGGCGTCGATCTGGCGGGTTTTGTGGCCGTTCCGGCGCGAAACACCTTCACCTACACCAAGCCCTTGCTGCATCGGGCGGGCCAGCCTCCCGAAGAGTTGAGTCGCCTCGACCTCAAGAATTTCACCCCAACGCCGGTCGATGCCCAGGCGGCGGTCGTGGCGGCGATGGATCGCATTGCGGGCGACCCTGCCGGCGCCGATGCCTGGATGGTGATGGACCAGGTGGACATCCCGGAAACTGGCGTCGTGACCGCGCAAGTCCGTGAACGTCTCGGACGACTTTCCGCCGCCAACCCCACGCTGCCCATCGTCGCCGACAGCCGTCGTGGGCTCGAGGGCTGGCCTGCAGCCCACTGGAAGATGAACGCAGCCGAGTTGGGCCGCCTGACCGGGCGCAGCCTGTCGGATCCGTCGGCTGTGGTTTCAGCGGCCCGATCCATGGCGATGTCCTTGAAACGCCCCGTGTTCATCACGCTGGCGGAGCGGGGGATGATCGGAGCCTCGGCCGAGGGCGCAGTGGCCCATGTGCCTGCCTACCCGGTGTGCGGGCCGATCGACATCGTGGGGGCTGGTGATTCCGTGAGTGCCAATCTCACAGCCGCACTGGCTGCCGGAGCCGATTTGCCCGAAGCCATGCACCTGGCCATGGCCGCAGCCAACTGCGTGATCCATCAACTCGGTACGACCGGCACGGCCTCGGTCGAACAAATCCGAGAGAAGATTTTCGCCGCCTGAATTTTCCATCCATTTGCCTGAGCCCATGAGCCTTTTCCAGCGCCTGTCCCCGTCGCCACGTTGGGCTCAATGGATGTTGCTAGTATCCGTTCTGGGCGCGCTGTCGGCCTGTCAGCGCCTGCCGCGCACCAGCCTGCCGGCACCCATTCCATTGGCTTCCAAATCCTTTCCTGTGGGCATCTACGGGGTTCCGGGTGTTGCTGATTTGCAGGCGGTCCACGCGGCCGGGTTTTCGTTGGTGATGGGTGGCCTCGATCCCGCCTACATGGACGCTGCGGCCCGTCTGGGGCTGGGGGTGATTGCCAGTCCGGGGAGTTCGGCCGGAAGCGCGTTCGACGCGGCCAAGGTGCGTGAAACCGTGCGGCGCTGGGATCGGCATCCGGCCCTGGCGGGTTGGTACCTCATCGATGAGCCCGACCTGAATGAAGTTCCGGTTGAGCAAGTAGAACTGGCCCAGGACACCGTGAAGGCGGCCGGTGCCAAAAAACCCACGGCGCTGGTGGTGTTCCGCGGTTGGAATCTCGCCAAGTTCCATACGGCCGACTTGCTGATGGTCGATTTCTATCCGGTGGGGTGGATTCCCGTCCCTGCGTTTTTCCAGCACATGCGCCACGGAGTCACCGCGGCGCGGGTCGGAGGCAAGCAGTTCTATGCGGTGATCCAGGCCATGGATTGGGCAGCCTACGAAGCGGTCTTTCCGTTCCCTCCGCCCTTTGCCCCGAGACCGCCCACCGAAGCCGAATTGCGCAGTATGACCTGGGGTGCTCGTCTTCTGGGGGCCGACGGCGTCGTTTTTTATCCCTACCGTGACGGCCTCTGGGAGATGCCCCGTCACCCGGACACTTGGAAGGCTCTGACCAACGTGGTTCAGGAGATTCGCCGCTGGGAGCCCATCTTTGCCGCGCCGGCCAGCTCGAGGCGGCCTCCGCCTTCCGAGATGATGAGCGACCGTCGCAACGAGGCATTAGAGCCGTCGGTGTTCTGGTCGGCGAGAACGGTGAAGCAGGGTAATGGATTTGTTCAGGCGGGTGACTATTGGATTCTGGTCAATACCACCGAACGCATTCAGCAACTTCGTCTCATCGACACCACCTGGTTGGAGGTTCGCCTCCCCGAAGTTTGCACCGGGGATGAGATGGAAGTGGACATCGACGGATGGATCCCGGCTCTGGCCCCGTTCGAGGTGCGCATTCTCGGTCCTATTCCCACCCGATAAATTCGATTGGGGGTTCGTGATACTTTTGTTTCGGTTGGAGGTTTTTTCGGCCGTGTTTGAAATCATGCCGCGCTCGCCATAGGGTGTTTCCATGATCTCCCGCAGGTGGTTTGGCGCATGGATGGGGTGTTGGATGGGGTGTTGGATGGGTTTTCTGGCCTCTGCCGAGCCACGCGTTCCGTGGGTCTCGGGTCGCGTCCAGGGTTCTCCGGAGCCGCCGCCCATGGCTCAAGTCGATCGGGTGTTTCCCAAGCTGCAGTTCAAGGATCCAGTCGAATTGACCTTTGACCCATCGGGATCCCGACTGTGGGTGTTGGAGGTCGGCGGGCGCTTGGTTTCCTTCGTTCCGCGGGCCGAGGCCGCCGCCGCCGATTTGTCCCTCGATTTGGGCAAGGTTCGCAGTCCCTTTGCTCAAGCCCTCGGATTGGCCTTCCATCCGGGATTCGCCACCAACCGATTCCTGTATCTGGTCTATGTCGTTCAAGATCGGGACCCGGCCGGAACCCGCCTGAGCCGTTTCCGTGTGGAACCCACCGACCCGCCGCGGGTGGATCCGGCGAGCGAACAAATCCTGCTGACTTGGATGGGCGGGGGACACAACGGCAGTTCGCTCCAATTCGGTCCCGACGGGTTTCTGTACATTTCCACGGGCGACGCTGCGCCGCCGGAGCCTCCGGATATGCTGCTCACGGGGCAGAATCTCGACGATCGCCTGAGCTGCATTCTCCGCATCGATGTGGATCGACCCTCGGGCACCAACGCATTTTCCATCCCCCCCGGGAACCCGTTCATCGGTCGCAAAGGAGCGTTGCCCGAGATTTGGGCCTATGGGTTTCGCAACCCGTGGCGCACCTCCTTCGGCCCGGATGGGGCCTTGTGGGTGGGCGATGTGGGATGGGAGCTCTGGGAAACCGTCCACCGGATCAAGACCGGCGGCTACAATGGCGGGTGGAGTCGCATGGAAGGGCCTCAGTTGGTCAATGCAACCCAGCAACCGCCGACCCCCATTCAAGAGCCGTTGCTGGCCTTGCCGCACAGCGAGTTTGCCAGCATCACCGGGGGCTTTTTCCATGACGGAGCCGACGGGTTGCCCGAGCTCAAGGGAGCCTATGTTTTCGGAGATTGGGAAACGGGCAAGATCCGTGGGCTCCGGCTTCAGGGCGACCAGATCGTCTGGAATGAGGAACTGTGTGACACGCCCCTGAAGATCATCGCCTTCGCCCGCGATCCCGCCGGTGGGCTGCTGGTGATGGATTACCGGCCCGATGCGGGGATTTATCGCCTGACTGCTCGCAAGGGTGCGGGCCTGAGTGGCGCTTTCCCGCGCCGATTGTCCGAGACTGGGCTTTTTGCCGACGTGGCCCAACAGGTCGCAGCACCGGGTGTGGTGGAATACGCCATCAACGCACCCCAGTGGTCGGATCACGCACGGGCGCGGCGATGGGTGGCCATTCCGGGGCAGGGCGTGGTGAAGACCAAGGTCGGGCGCGAGTCGCACGACCGTCGCTGGGAGTTTCCCGACCAGTCGGTCTTGGTGAAGACCTTGAGCTTGGACCGCGAAGCCGGACGGCCGGAATCCGCGCGTCCGATGGAAACCCAGCTGTTGCATCAAAGCGGCGATGGTTGGCAGGCCTACAGCTACCGTTGGAATGAGGCCGGGACGGACGCGGAATTGGTTGCGGCCGGAGGCGCGGTGGGTGAATGGACCGTTCGAGATGCTCGAGAACCCGGTGGCGTGCGTTCTGAATCCTGGCGATTCGCCTCGCGCGCCGAATGCCTGCGTTGCCACAACAACTGGGCTGGTCCAACGCTGGCGTTCAATTTTGAGCAACTGCTGGGCAAGAGCGACGCGGGTGAGGCGGGGCGGTTGGCGCATTTGGGAGTCCTGGAAATCCACGACGAGTTGAAGTCGGTGACCCGCCTGCGCTCACCCTCCGATGAGACAGCCGACTTGGAGTCGCGGGCGCGTTCCTGGCTGCATGCCAATTGTGCTCATTGTCACCGGTGGGGCGCTGGTGGGGCAGTCTCACTCTTTCTCAACCTGGACCGTCCGTTGTCCGACAGCCGATTGTTGGACGTACTCCCCGCGCGGGGGACCTTCGGTTTGAACGAAGCTCGCGTTATCGCACCGGGAGATTCGTGGCGGTCGGTCCTCCTGTATCGCATGAGCACCGAAGGTTCCGGACGGATGCCCATTCAGGGATCCCGTCGGGTGGACGAAGCGGGCGTGGCTTTGGTCCGGCGCTGGATCGATGGCCTGACCTCCACGCAGGCCGTGTCTCCGGCAGTGCGCGCGGCTCGGTCGCGTTTTTCGGCCCCATCGGTGGACTCACCGTCTCTGGACGAGACCTCCGCCGCGTTGGCCTATTTGGGTCGAGTGGCCCATCCCGAATCGGCCGTGGTTCAGCGGGCGTTGCAGTCCACCAACGGGCCCACCCGGGATTTGTTCGGGCGTTTCCTTCCGGCCTCCCAACGGCGTCGTGTTTTGGGCGAGGGATGGGATTCAGGCGTTCTCAGCGGGCTGATCGGTGACGCCCAACGCGGTCGGGCCCTGTTCCACGCCGATTCAGGCCCGCAATGTGGCCGCTGTCACAAGGCCGAAGGGAAGGGCGAATCCTTCGGCCCGAACTTGGACGGTATCGCTTCCAAGTACGATCGATCGGCTTTGCTCGATCAAATTCGCTGGCCGTCCCGAACGGTGGCTCCGGAGTTTGCATTGCATCAGATCGAAACCCGCGACGGTCTTCAGTATGCCGGATTCGTGGTCTCCCGGGATTCCCAGAATTTGCGCCTGCAAGGCCAGGGGGGTGGTGTGACGACCGTGCCGCTCGACACAGTAACCACCGACACGGTCTCGCCGTTGTCGGTCATGCCGGAGGGACTGCTGGACGCAGTGACGGCCCAAGAGGTAGCCGATTTGCTGACCTACCTCAGCCGATTGAAATCCAAGCCCTGAACTCAGGGCTTTGTCGGAGACATCCGATCTTGGGCCCTCGGATCGCGAGGCGATCAGCCCATGTCGGCCGTGAAATACAGGATCCGGCTGCAACTGGGGCAGGCGACCAGCTCGGACTGTCCCTTGGCGGAGACCACCGATTGGGTGGGCAGCTTCATGTGGCAGCCACCGCAGACTCCGCCGGCGACCCCCACGATCACGTTGTCGCCCTTGGTTTTGAGCAGGCGGTCGTAGCGGTTGAGCACAGCAGGGTCGTCAACGCCGGTGGCAGCGGTGGCACGTGCCTCCGTGGCCACGGCCAGTTCGCTGGCCAAGTTCTTTTCGCGGGCGGTCAAGTCGGCCAATTGTCGATCGCTTTCGGCCTTGAGGGCTGCATAGGCCGAGGTGGCGATGGCAAATTGTTTGGAGGCGCTTTCGCTCTGCTCCATCAGCTCCAACTGCTGATCTTCGAGCCGGGAAATCTCGCGTTGGCTGGTTTCGATCTGGTGCTCGTAGGCCTTGTACTGGTCATTGCTCCGCGTCTCATTCTGCTGGGCGCGCACCTTGCCGATGCGGTCCTTGAGGGCGTCGGCATCCAGTTCCAATTTCTTGCGATCACTCTCCAGATGCTGGGTCTGTTTCTTGAGCCCCTCGTACTCGGCCGCGCCGGCGGCGGCCCGGGTTTGGATCACCTGTCGTTGATTCGGAACGGTAGCCACCTCGGCCCGAACGCGGAGGAGACGGCGATCGCGATCCTGAAGGACCAGAAGTTTCTCGATGATCGGGAGCATGAGCCGAAAGACTATCGGTGGACTCCCTGCGGGGCAAGGCCCCGGACTATGCCCCGGACTATGCACTCGACCGGAACTGCCGGGCTGAAACCTTCCAAAGCAGGGTAGGCGCCCCTGAACCGCCGGATTGGATTGTCCATCGTCATGCAATAGACCCACTGGCGCGCAGCGAAGTAGGCATTATCCTAAAGTCATGGTCCGTTCTAATTCTTTGTTTTCTAGCTGTCGTGGAGCGTTGCTGGCGGCGCTCGTTTCCGTTTCCGTGGTGGCCAAGGAATCCTCCTCCGGAGCGTCCAACTCCGTCTTGGACTTGGCGCGGCAACTCAATCAGGCATTCATCGAAGTGGCCGACTCGGTGTCCAAGTCGGTGGTGGTCATCAAGGTCAAGACCCGTGAAGACCGCGAGGAAGGGGGCTTGGAGGGCAACCCGTTGTTTGAGCAATTGCCCGAGGAGCAACGCCAGCAATTCGAGCGCTTCTTCGAGCGATTCCGCGGACAAACACCTCGCCGCCAACGCCCTCAGCCCGAGGCCAATGGCTCCGAGGGCAATCCGTTCTACAACGGACGCGGGTCCGGAATGGTCATGCGCGAAGACGGCTACATCCTGACCAACAACCATGTTGTCGAAGACGCCGAGGCCATTCTGGTGGTCTTCAAGGATGGGCGCGAGGTGAAGGCCGAGGTCCGCGGCCGGGATCCCGAGTCCGATTTGGCGGTGATTCAATTGAGCGAAAAGGTCCCGGGCCTGATTCCGGTGAAGTTTGCCGATTCCGACAAGGTGCGGGTGGGTGAGTTCGCCATCGCCATTGGCGCTCCCTTCGACCTCGAGTACAGCGTCACCTTCGGACACGTCAGTGCCAAGGGCCGTCAGGTTGAAGACATGCGGTCTCTGTCCGACCAGGATTTCATCCAGACCGATGCCAACATCAACGTGGGCAATTCCGGCGGCCCTCTGGTCAACATCAACGGCGAGGTCATGGGCGTGAATGCCATGATCCGCACGTCCATGGGCGTCGGGGTCGGCATCGGCTTTGCCATCCCCTCCAATCTGGCTCGTGAAATCGGCGATCGCCTCATCGAAGACGGCAAGTTCGTCCGTTCCTGGTTGGGAATCGGGATTGCCGATCTTCGCGAATACCGGCGGTTCCGCGACATCGACACCAAGGCCAAGGATGGCGTGGTGGTCCGTTCCATCGAACCCAGCGGGCCGGCCTACGGGTCTGAGCTCAAGCCGGCCGACGTCATCATTTCGGTGGACGGAAAGCCCGTGGCCACCACCCAGCAATTGCGAAGCCTCATTTCCCGCAAGAAGGCCGGCTCCGAGGTCGTGTTGGATGTCTTCCGTCGCGACGAAAAAGTCCGCATCAAGGTGAAGCCCGATGAGAAGCCCACCCGCGACATGCTGGCCTCCGGCCGCAAGCCCAAATCCTCCAAAGAGCCCGCCGGCGTGATGGAGTTGGGCATGACCATCAAACCGTTGACCAAGGAGTTGGGCAAACAATTCGAAGTCGAGCTCACCGGAGGTGTCATCGTCACCGAGGTCCAGCCCGGATCCCTGGCCGATCGCTACGAGATCAAGCCCGGTGACATCATCACCGACATCAATCACGAACCGGTCCGCACTCCAAAGGAATTCCAGACCGAGGTGTCCAAGGCCAAAGGGCGTATCCTCGTGAGCTTCATCCGGGACGGCACCCCGCAATTCGAGGTGCTCAAGGAACGCGCGAAATAATTGTTTGGGTCCGGTTCGCCAGGACCTGATTTCCAGCGCCTAAGACAAGGCCCGGATTCTGTGACGAATCCGGGCCTTCGTGTTGAGTCTCTTCAATAAATTCGGGGCCCTGGCACCCTCAGGACTGCCCCCGCACGATGGCCACCACCGAGTGGGCCGGGTCCAGATAGCGCTGGGCCGCGGCGCGAATATCGGAGGTCGTCACCGACTCGAAGCGCTGGGTCTCCGACTCGAAGTGGGAGTAGCCCAGTCCGTAAAGCTCATCCAAGGCCGTGCTCATGGCGAAACCGCCGAGCTCCTGTCGCGCGATCTTCCGCTGGCCGATGATCTTGGCCTTGGCCCGCGCCAACTCCTCGTCGCTCAAGCCCTCGGTCCGCAAGATTTCCGCCTGAGCCCGCAGTTCCGTTTCCACCAGTTCGATTTTCTCTGGGGCAGTTCCGCAATAGAAGGCGAAGTACCCCGGGGTCTGGCCCGTGAGGACGCTGGCCCCGACATAGTAGGCCAGGCCCAATTCATCGCGGATGCGCATGAACAATCGAGAGCCCATGTCGCTGCAAGCCTCCTGGATGAGTTCCAAGGCGAAGCGATCGGGAGAGCTCAAGCTGGTTCCATGGAAACCCAAGGCCAGCACCGCCTGCTCCTTTTCGCGCGATTCTTCCGAACGGCGAATTGTTTGAACCGGCACCGGCACTGGCAGCTCCGGCCGTGGTTGGTCTTTCCAGCCGGCGAGATGCGTTTCGAGCAATTGCCGGAGTTCCTCCGGATCCACGTCTCCGAAGACGGCCAGCACACCATTGCCGGGCACCGTCCAGCGGGCGTGGAACTCGCGCAAGTCGGCGGAACCGAGGGCGCGGATGACCGATTCATTCCCCAGCGAATCCAACCCGTAGCCCTGTTCGCCGAACAGACCCCGTCGCATCGCCTTGAAGGCGCATTGTAGCAGTTGATCGCGCTGGCCGCGGATGGACGCCAGTTGGGCTTCGCGTTCTCGTTCGAGCGCGGCCTCGGGGAAGCTCGGTCGCAGGAGGATTTCGGTGAAGAGAGCCAGCCCCTGCTTCAGGTCTTCGCGCATCACCTCGCCGCTCAGGCCGAAGGTGTTGTTGCCGCCATAGGCTTCGATACTCCCGCCGAGGCTTTCGATTTCCTGGGCGATGTCTTCGGCCGAGCGGGTGGGAGTGCCCTTGATGAAGAGCCGTGAGAGCATCGAGGTGATGCCGGAGTTGGCCGGGGTTTCCACGCGCAGGCCCCCCTCGAATACCGCCCGTATTTCCACGAAGGGCAGTCGGTGGTCTTCCTTCACCAGCACCCGCAACCCGTTGGAGAGCGTCAGCTTGACGATGGGGTGGGCGACCACCGTCGGTGCCTGGAACTCCCGGGGCACTCCCGATTCCTTCGGCAAAAGCCCGAACACGGTGCGGTTGTCGTCGCGCAGGTAGGTGCGGACAACGCGGATGAGGTCGTCGGGGGTGACGGCGCGCACGGCCGCCAAGTAGCGTTCCGAAAAGTGCAGGTCTTGGGCGGCCATCCAATTGCCTCCCAGATCTTGAGCC
>Ga0247843_1007411_pt1 | contig 13540 bp, 19 predicted proteins | sample LaCruzMarch2017__FD_192420 | JGI IMG/M metagenome (GOLD analysis project Ga0247843, IMG submission 192420) | Freshwater microbial communities from meromictic Lake La Cruz, Castile-La Mancha, Spain - LaCruzMarch2017_8m | ecosystem: Environmental > Aquatic > Freshwater > Lake | place: Spain...
ATAGCAGGGTCTACTAAGTCGTGACAAATAATAAAATCTGGGCTGGCATCTTGTATTTCTGCAGAAATGTCTCTATCTAACAGCCATGTAGGATTGATAAGCATGACAGAGTCAACACTAAGTTGCTGTTGCGCTTTACGTTCGATTATATTTCTTATTAATTGTTCAACACGACCCGCTTTCCACGCATATGGAAAACCGTTGTCACTTTTGATTATTTTCAAACCCTAAAACTTTCTCCGCAACCGCAACGGTCCTTTTCAACAGGATTGCGGAATTCGAACCCTTCGTTGAGGCCCTGGCGCACATAGTCTATTTCTACGTCTTGCAGATAGGTCATGCTTTTGGGATCAACTACAACAACAAAATCTTTCATTTCAAAGGACATGTCATCGGCGCCAACCTGATCTATGTATTCCAGCACATAGGCCAGGCCACTACAGCCTGTGGTGCGGACACCAAGACGTATGCCCAGGCCGCGACCTCTACGCTTTAAGTTTTCCGCTATCTTGCGTGTGGCTGTGTCAGTGGCTTGTATCATCTGGATGTTTTTTTCTATAGTCTTCTATGGCTGCCTTAATAGCGTCTTCCGCAAGGATACTACAATGTATCTTAACCGGCGGGAGCGCGAGTTCCTGTGCAATTTCAACATTCTTAATTGCGCCAGCCTGGTCCAGCGTTTTACCCTTGACCCATTCCGTGACGAGACTACTACTCGCGATCGCCGACCCACACCCGTATGTTTTAAATTTTGCATCTCGAATAATTCCTTGTTCATCTACACGTATCTGTAGTTTCATCACGTCACCGCATGCGGGGGCTCCTACCATGCCGGTGCCCACATTGACATCGCCGGCATCCATCTTGCCCACGTTTCTGGGATTTTCATAATGATCGATTACTTTTTCTGAATAGGCCATTTCACACTCCTTTGTGTATTATAACATGTAGCTTGTGTATTTACAACCGACTTTGGTTATTGGCGGCGCTTCATGGCCTGTTTGGCATTGGCATCTACCACTGCACGTGCTTGGTCCACGCTCATGCCTGTTTCGGCCTCGGTGTTGCCTTTGAATCTCAAGCGATCGGAATTGGGTTCCATGGGTTCCAGCACATTGCTGAGAGGTTGCTGGCTGATCATGTCGGCCAGATTGTCTGGAGTCACATTGACCTTGAGATCTTGCGCTAGTTCAATGAACGCGGCTTGGCTGATTTCGGCTCGGGCATTTTCATCCTTGGCACGGTCTTTGAGAAACACAGCCAAGGCCAATAGTTTTTCTTGACTGTTGGCCGAGTCGTCAAGAGCAAATTCACGGATCAGCATTATCTGCGCTGGCGACCCAGTCCTGCCACGGGTTCTTGTTCGGGCTCTTCGATGTCCACATCAGTGACATCAATCTCTTCTTCACCAGGTGCTGGTAGTTCGGCTGGCATTTCGCCACCCAAGCCCGCATCTGCTGTGACGTCTGCGCCGGGCACCACAGGAGCTTGGCCTGTGACCACGCCCAAGGCAGTTTCCAGTTGTTGTTTAGCGGCCTGCAGATTCTGCAACAGACCACTCAAGGCAGCTGTGGCATCGGTGTTGAACTGTGCGGCTTGGTCCACACCAACTTCGTTCTTGATCTGATCCACCAAGGCCGGCAGGTCTTTGAACTGCATGGCACTGATGTCTTCACTCATGCCTTGCACCTGATCCACCATGTCTTGGCTGGCCAAGACAACCTGGGCTTGTTGCACTTCTGATGCTTCTTTGAGTCGCTGTTTCAAACTGCGACGGCCTTCTAACATGGCCTTTTCTTTTTGTATGGCAGCTTTTCTAGTCGTAATATCTTGAGCCTGTTTGGTCAACTGTTTTTCTTCATCGTCAAGTTCTCGTTGTTTTTGTTGACGATTCAATGACATGGCGGCCTGTTGTTGTTGAGGAGTTTGCTGTGGTGCACTGCCTGAGACTTGCGTTGCCAGGGCTTGCTCCATGACCACCAATTTCAAATAAGCAGGATTTTGTTCACTTCTATGGAATTCTGGAGTACGGCGATGTTCGGCGATCATACCACGCACACGCTTGAGCATGCCTTGTGCCTGCGACGGAGACAGCTGGTCAAATTTGACCGTGTTTCCAAAATAGCTTTCAAATACCTTAGCGGCTTGTTTTGTTGGGTTGGCCACGGCCAGTTCTTGCAGTTTCATCTTCAAATCCTCGTTGTTGAACATATTTAGCCCAGCTCACACATTTGGACAACTGATTTTCCAGCCGTTTTTTGTGTATGATCTTGCTGGCCAGCTTGGTCATGATGATTTCTCTCAGGGCTGGATCGCGGCTGCGGTCACCAATGGCAGCGCGGGCATCAATGTCGGCAGTGAGAGAGGCCAACTTGTTGTCAGTGGTCAGCAGTTCTTGGGCAGTGTTATATGCGCAGTTTTTGTCTGCTATGCACCAGCTGAGTGCTGTCCTTGTGGTGGCAAATACTCCCACATCTGTGGCACTACAAAACACACGCCATCCCTGGACCTCGGGCTGTATCCTATAGCGACCAAACACCTGATACACACCGTCTTCACTTTGCCAGATCACATTGGGCATGAGATCACGGAATTCTTGGCGGAATGCCCGTTCCGCTTCGCGTTCATTTATCATTTAAAAACGTATTGGGTGACGAGATATACCGTGGTGGCTGTCAGCGCACCAATGATGCCCAGACCCCAGCCGATGATCTGATCGTTGCGTTTTTCGCTCATTCTTTGTATCATGTCATGCACTTCTCTGACGATGTCATTCAGTGAGCTGATCCTGGCATCCACATGATCCAGGCGTTGTTCCAGTTGATTGTAGCGTTCAGCACACAGTTCCACGTGTGCTTCCAGGCTTTTCTTTTCGATGTCAGTGGTCTCGGCCATGCTGTGTCTCCATCATGTATTTATGGGCACAGCGGCAAACCAGATGTTTTGCTCTGCACCTTGGGTACACAGGCAGGTGTTTGTGACAGCTTCAGACACATGGTCGGTCAGCATGGGCACACCCGCAGCATCGGTTCTTAGCACAGCAGTGGGATCAGAATCGGGTCCAAACGCCCCCGGAGTATCTGTGGAAAACTCAAACATCCAGCGGGTGCCCGAAGCATCTATCACAGGATCTGTGATCTCAGTGATCTGTGTGCGCAGACCCAGGATCTGTTGCAGGGTTTCCCAGTTGCGTTGTTGGTTGCGGCTGCGGTTCCAGGCTTCAGCATCGGCGATGACCTGGCCACTACGATCCTGGCAGGGCCAGCGTGTGGACTTGGGATGACCCGTGGTGCCCGTGGCCGTGATGTCAAACAGGGTCTGGCACACAAACTTCATGGCTGTGGCCTACCCAGTTCATACAAGATCTCCACCTGTTCACACAGGTGATCCAGCTCCACATTGTGTCGGCGGGCCTGGAATATGTCCACCCAGCGTTTTTGACTTTCTAGTTCTTTGAGTTCTTGTTGCAGGTTGGGATCTTGATAGTGCAGTTCTCTGTGTGTGGTACCAGGTTTTCTGGCATACACAGTGCGTCCACCGTCGGGGCTTTCAAATATTGTGACTTCGGTGATTTTGCTGACCTGCATGATGTATTTAACCAGTATAACACAGTTGTGCGCAAAGTCAACAAAAAACCCGCCGAAGCGGGTCGTTTGCAATCAAAAAATCTGATTAGGATGCTGTGGTTGCTGTACTAGCCAAACGGAAACCAACGTTGGTCACAGTTGCGCCACTCAAGTCATAGCCAGCCACTGTGCCTAGCGCACGGATCTGGGCTTGCAATGTGGCTGCTGTGTAAGCAGCGACTGGAAACACTGCCACCGAGAAGTTGGTGACGTTGCTTGTGGCAGCCACTTGATACATGGCCACTGTGGCTGTCTGCTGGATGCTTTGCAACAGGGTCTGCAACATGCCGTTGACTTCGGCTTCTGTTGAAGGATCTGCACCTAGGTCGCAACCAAAGAAGTCCAAGGCTGGACCCATGAAGTTGGTTGGGACACCTGCAGGTGTGTAGGTTGTTGTTGCGGCTAACTGTGGACCGTTTAGGGTGTCAGTTGCAAATACTGGTTGTGAACCACCACTGGTGATTGTTAATGCTGGCATAATAATTCTCCTTAGTATGTGGACTCAAAGGTCCTACTTGTATTTATGTCTTTTGGAGAAAATCTGGGTTTAGGAGACCAGATTTGGGTTGTTTAGGATACGGTTTCCGGCACTGAACCCAAATCTGTTGACCAGCTTGGCACGTCCCGCGTCAGTGGCCAGGACCCAGCCTTCTTGTCCGGGCTGTTGGCGGTCCAGTTGCGACAGCATGTCCATCTTGATTTCATGTAGTAGCAAGAAAGCAGTGAATGCGGCCGTGATGCCCGACATGTTGCTTCTAGGGCTCTGCAGGTATTCCACTATGTTGTTGTACTTTCGCGGTGTGACATTTTTCTGCAACCAAGCACCAAAGTCTGGCAGGAGATTTTCATAGTCTGATGTGATCCTGCTGTTGATGTAGCGTTTGCACAAGGCCGGCAAGTCGCTGAGTTGTGCGGCTCTTAACTCACTGGGATTGAACAGGCCGTTGATGTCAGCACCGTGAGTGCTGATCACTGTCCGCAGTTGATCTATGAGCTTTTTGTTGAGTGTGACATTTTTGATGTCTTTGACCGTGGGTTCGATGATCAAGAGTCCGGGCACAGGATCCAGATTGGCTGACCTTATGGGTTCGGCCGTGGCGTCGGCAGTGCGATATCGGGTATGCACGGCTATGCCCACTTCACTGGCCGCAATGGCCTGGCCCAGCTTGCTTGAGGCCGGAATACGATATTCCACAAAGTTGGGCTTGAACTCCAAGTTGCCTGACACTTCGGGTGGAGTTTCAGTGTACAGCAGATCACCCTGTACATAGCCCTTGAAGTCGTCAGGTGTGGCTGCTTGCAACAGGGGCCATAGTTTAGCATATATGCCGATCAGGTCACCACGTTCACCGCCACGTTGGCTCATGATGCCGGCCAACTGCGCCATGCTGGTGGCACGGCCCGCATACCCTTTGGCACCAAATCCGCTCTTGTCTGTGAGCACGAAATCACCCTGTTCATCACGACCCCAGATGATGGCAGGTTTGCCATCCCATTTGACCGTGGTTGTTTTTCTTGTATCTTCGGCGGCGGCACGTATGATGGCCATGGCTTCTTCAATACCCCGTGTGCCACGATCAAACACGAGATCTTCGATGTGTGGAATCCTGGCTTCGGCTTCCATCAAGGTAGTTTCAATCAAGGGAGTCATGCCTTGGTTCACTATGCGGTCACGCAGTCGGGCCAGGAAATGCACATCTGTCACAGGACGAAGTAGTTCAGCACTTTCCAAAAACGGTAGGCCTTCTCGGGTCATGTGTTCGCGAAAGTCGGCCAGTTTAGATTCACGTTCGGGATCAGTGCTGAGAGCTTGTAGTATGCTTTCTACAGATGCTAGGTCCTGCCGTGTAGCTGTTTTATTCAGCAACATCTTGGCCACAGCGTCGGGATCATCAGTTATTATTTCGTTGGTCTCACGATCGGCAATGCCAGCTATCTGATTTAATTTGTAGCCTTTACTTTTGGCTATGCTGTTCATGAGCACGTTGCGTTCGCGACCCTTGTACCGGCTGTCTGCAGGCATGGCACCCAGCACAAACTTGCTCCAAGGCACATTGTTCAAAAACATGAAGTCGGTCTGTACGTAACCCAGATCTGGACGACCGTTGATGGGTGTTTTAAAATGCACCGCGGTGCCGGACTTGCGTACCCATTCTTCAGGTTTGAATCCTTGACTCAGTGCCCAGCTTGAGAGCTGTGCTACCATTTGTTCTTTGGTGACTTCGGCGGTGTCCACAGCAATGTCCAAGTCGCCTGACGTGTCTCGGATACCAGTGCTGCCAAGAGTGTTGTTTTGTAGGTCTAGACCTGGAACCAGTTCTTCCAACCAGGCCAGGGTTGACTTTACGTCAGTTTGATTGATACGCTGAGTTTCAGCTCGACCGTCAGCATCTTTGAATACGTTGCCACCTTCAAAGACATTCATCACAGTGAGAATCCTGCTTGTTTCAACAAGGCATCGGCTTCGTCATTGCCAGTGGTCACGACATTTTTTGATTTGGCTTTGCTGCTGAATGCAGACAGTGCCCCAGGATTGACCCCCACATTACGCAGTGTTTGTTGCACACTGCCCAGTTTGGCCTGCGCACCTGACAGAGCTCGAGTGGCCACTTCTGGAGCCTTGTTCTTGAGCTCTTGAGATCGGGCCTGCACTCCGGCCACGGCCAGTTCAAGATACTGTGCTATGGCCGCTGCGGACTGAGGCGTGTCACGTGCTGAGACCACTGCCTGTAGAGCCTGGTCCAGTTGAGTTTTAAGGTCTGGGAACTTGGTTCGCACATCATCCATGGTTATGGCCTGGTAGGTCACAGGATCTTTACTGGCCAGTTGAGCATCTGACCACTGCACAAAATCTTCTTGATACGGATCAGTTTGAGCAGTATTTTCTTCAAGTTTACCTTGGGCTTTTAGAGCAGCCAAGACTTGTGCATCTTTAGGATTATTAGGATCCAGGCGCTTGCCACCCACAGTGGCAGATTGTGTAGATGTATCAGTGGTTGATGTAGGCGTGTTCTGTGCTGATTGATTGGCCGCAGTTGATGCCGGTGGTGTCTGTATCTTTTTGGCTTCCTGGGTCCAACCCTGGGCCAGTTGTGAAATGTACTGTTTGACTGCTGGATCTTTTTTGGCCTGGTCCAGTTTGTCTTTCCATTCAGCAGATGGAACGGGACTTTTCTTGCCAGGCGGAGGTGTGCCCGCAGGACCGTAGCCCTTTGCTAACAAGTTAGCAGCAGCCGAAGCAACATCTTTGTTGATGCTGGCCTGGCTTTGTGGTATCTCCATGCCAGTGGCACCTTGGAAAACTCCTCGGCCTATGTCCCCTAGTAGGCCTTCATCTAGCTTACGACATGTTATTTCATGTATTTGCATCTGTGCGTCTCACTGTGCGGGTAAATTTAGCAGGATCGCGCTGGCTAATGGCGTTGAGCAGTTTTCTGCGCAGATTTTCAGCCTGTTCTACGGGATAGGTTTCATCGATCTGCTCCAGCAAGCGTATGGCGCTGGCTATGATGTTGGCAGCACGTGTTTCTATTATCCAGCGGCTGTCGCGGGTGACATACATGCTGTCTAGTTCTTCTAAGAGGCTTCGTGTCTTTTTTTGCATTCGGGGCCAGGACCTTTTTATTATTTAGCGATGTAAGTGCGCTGTGTCAGTCTAAACGGTACTGTTGTGCCAGGGTTAAAAGCAGTTGTTTGGTGGGTGTTTGTTGTATGTTATTGATTGACCAAAGTCGATTTTTATATGTAAAATTATTGACCTGTTCATATTTGTGTATGCAATAGGAAAAAAACCATGGATTTTTTGTCAATGAATCACTGGAGATTACAGTTACTATGTCTTCCATACAGGTGCAGAGATGATCCAAGTCCATTGGCAATTGTAAAGATTTGTATCTTTGTCTAATCCTGTCTCTATCTTGATCGAGATCAAGTTGAAAGTATTTGGTCAACACGTCTGACAGATAATTGCTGTCCAATAGTTGATCAAAATCAATAACATCAGGGTAGCAGTTGTTTTGAATATCTGCTGTAATAAGATCATGGTATTCTACCATGTTGTAATAACATCTATCGTGCCAATATGCCGGATCCTTGTGCCAGGTATCCATCACTGAAGCAGAATATTCTTCTGCTATCAGCTTTTTCATAAAGTTGTTGTAAATTGCATGGTAGATTCGCCGGGTAGGTAAAACACGCAGTGCCAAGTCAAACTCTGCTTTATGTTTGTCATAATTGTTTTCGTGTGTCAATGTGATATTGTTGGCCGGATAATGTTCGTCCATTCTAAATCTTACGTTGCTAAGATTATTTTTTAAAATGACAGATTTTAAAAAATGTCCGCTTTGACCTTCTCGAAATACAATGACTGTTTTCATGAAAATATCAAGTTGTAAAGATCAGGATTAAATGCTTCCAAAGAAGTACCATGCAACCGATCGTTTTCTTCTATGATTTTTTTCAGTTGGACAAGATCTGCGGTAGTTGTTCTGTTTTTGACAGCTTGCCAAGCACGAGGGTAGACCGTGCGATGCTGACCGATGTGTTCTTTTAATTTTTCAGGCACAAGGTCAATTCTATATGGCCCAAATGAATAATGATCAATCAGTTCTATAGGATCACCAAATTTGTTGGTTTGATACTGTTGATGCCAGTGATCCAATAGATGCAAACGATTAATATTGAGTATGCTAATTGTGCGATTGATCGACGGCATCACTGTGTGTGGCATGTGTTTTAAAAAGTCTACCCAGTTGGCTTCCCACTGCGTCCAAGTTGACGGCCAACGTTGATAATCGTGTCCTTCATTGATATCATCCAAACTGAATCGAGCTTGCACTACAGCAAACTGTAGGAAAAAATCTATCAACTTTGGATTCAGTTTGTGCGAGCCATTGGTGCTGAATCTCAAGGTTATTTTGGAAAAATCACAACGGTCAGAAAGTTGCTCCATGTATCTTTTTATGTTGTGGTTTAAAAATGGTTCTCCGCCTGAAAAATTAATTTCTTGAATCTGACTTAGATCAATGTGAGCAAGTGCATTTTTGAATTCCGCCACATCAACATTATATGTTGAATTTATTTTAATATTTTTAAGTTTTGCCCAGCTTGAGCTACTTTCTGGACCACATATTTTGCAAGCCAGGTCACAGTTTTTGTTAGGAGTTACATCCAGAACAATAGGCAATTGATGCGTGTGTTCCAGCCCGTATTTTTGATTGGCTCCTTGCCGATAAGAAAACACATTGTTAGTTTCTTGATCAATACAGGCACGACAATTTATCGGATCAATTAAGTCAGAGGTGTATCGTGAAGGGTCGGTTGGATTGTAACAACAGGTACCGTAGTTATTGGCTCTGAAGGTCAATCCATGCTTTATCAACACACAGCGAGTCATAGGGACAACTTCCATAATTGGTTGTTGATTATTTGTATATTCAAATCAACTTGATCTTTGACCAGATCTAGTAAAGAAAATTTCAAATGGTTGTGCTGTATTAAACTAGAATTAAAATTCAACACCGTGGTCGATTGGACCCATGTGGTTAAAAAATTTACAAATTGTTCCAGACTGGCATATTTCAAAAACCAGGGATATTTAAAAACAACCATTTGATCATCAGGGATGTAGGTTGGTTTGTGTGTGAAAATGTCGGGCTCAACGTAGCACTCAGAAAAATAACGTTTAGACAACAGGTCACTTTCTAAACAAATAGTGTTGATGTTGAATTCTTGAAAATACCAACCAGCACAATCAACTGCCACTAATTTGTCATCTTGTAAATTATCCAAAATCCATTGGTCTGTGCTATCAAGTTGATAAGGCGTTCCGTGACGAACTGCTCGCCATTTTTTAACAGCTGGGCGTGACAAATGATACAATCTAAATTGTTGAATTAGACGTATTGAGCCATGGTCTGTGTTGTAGCCAGCTACTATATGCATAGTCCGTAACAGTCCATTGGGTGTGCAGCAACCATGTGGTTGCCATCAACTTGATCAAATGTGTGCAGTCGTTTAAATTGTGGATTACAATGTCTCATAATGAGGTCTAAACTATCAGCAATATCATCTGGCAAATCAAAATTTAGATCGTGCCGTGTAAGTTCGTAACGATTAATGGCCACATAAACATAGTCACAACCATGGGCCAGTTCTCTAATGGTTGTTATCAATGAATATGTAGTTTGTTGTAGCAATGTTGTACCAAACAATATCAATCCATTGTAGTCCACATTGTTGATAGCAATGTGCTCTTGACATATCTTTTTAAATTGCGTATTAGGTGCTGTCCAACGCCAGATTGAATTAGGACATGACTTGACAAAATTTAACATAACCAATTCTTGTTCCAATATTGGATATGAGTTGGAAAGATTTTTAAATCCGTTTAGTTGTTGATCTCTCCAGCGATTGTGATCAACGGTCATGACTGTTTGATCTGCCCTAGCAATTGTTTGAGTTTGGCGCTTTGTACATCGGGAGTGACTTTTTCAATATCTTCAGTGGAGTTAGTATTGTGATTGTTGCCGTTGGAATCAGATGAAAAAGTTCTGCTTTGTGTTTTGATACTGTTTAAAATGTCAGGTTTCCGGAAAGAATTTACAGAAGCGGATTCTTCGCCTGGATCAGTGATACGCATGGTTTCAATGTTGTAGTCCAGATCAATTTTCATACCAACGCCGGTACTGCTACGCGATTTCATACACTGGATCTGATACTTGCCACGTTCACGCATGGCTCTGCTTGTAAAGATACCAAACACGTTGTCTGCTGTGTTGATCTTTGAAATACCTCCCGATATATGACTATGGTCAAATTCTATTTCTTCCACAGCCGATCTGTTCAACTGACTTGCGGTTACAAACAACACATTAAGTTCTTTGGCCAAGTTACGCAGTTCTTCAGAAACATACTTGTCTTTGACAAACAAGTCATTGGGGCTGACCTTGGCACTAACCGGCATCAGCAGGTCTAAATAATCTACCATGACAAAGTCTACCTTAAGGCCTGTTTGCACTTGCACTTCTTTGATATAACTGCGTATGTCATTGATGTTGCTTTGTGCTGGCAAGGCCTTGATACGATACTGTCCGGCCTTCTTGCTCACAAGTTTGACCTTGAGTTCGGTTTGATCTATGTCCTTGCGGATCTCCTTAGTGCTCATTCCTGACAGCATGGCATCAGTTCGCAAGGCACACAGTTCTTCGCTGAGTTCCAGGCTCACATACACGCCAGAAAGCCCGGCCTGCAACCACGATAAGGCTATGTTCATCATGACCAAACTTTTACCACTTCCTGATCCACCTGCAAATATGTTTAGCTCGCCTCTGCTGAATCCACCATACAGGATCCGGTCCATTTGTGGCCAGCCGGTTGAAACTTGTCCGCCCGAGTTGAAGTATTTGTTGATACGTTCTCGAGGATCAGACCAGTAGTCTGTGCCCATGTCCTTGGTCAGGCTGATCTGTACCGCATCCTTGATCAGTTTTTCCACGGGATCATACTCGCCCTTTTCCAACAAGTCCGCACTCTTAAGTATGGCACGTTCCAGCTCTTGCCTGCGAGTGAAGCTTTCAAACTCGCTCATGAACCATTCAAAATGACCTTCGTTGAGATCAGCTATGTTATTTAGTCGTATGCCCGTGGCAGCCGCGATCTGTTCTGCGGCCGGCAAGGTTTTATGCTCGTCGCTGTGCCGGGCAATAAACTCAGCCGCAGGTCGTAAACTACGATCAAAGTTTTCGGCATTGTAGATGTTTTGAACGCGAACATAACTTTCTGCGTCCTGCAACATCATTTCTAAAAACAGTCGTTGGACTTCAAGTCCGTAATCTTTTAACAAATTGTTTCTTCCTTAGTTCAATTTTTATTCGACTGGTTTCTCGGGCCTGCATGATAGTTATCAAAGTTGCGACCTTTCCCCAACGAATCACAGCATCGTTGACATCTTTAACATCCGTGGGCCATGCAGGTATGCTCACGCTCCATCCCAGTTCTATTGCCCGGTCCACCAACCGCATGCCTGCTTCGTCTTGGTCAGGAACCACTATGACTTCACGATCCAGGCTACGTAAGAGTCTGACTTGGGCATCGTTGATCTCGGCATGTAATACCGCCAGGCCTCCAATGCTGAGAGCATCAAACACACCCTCAACCACAATGGCATAGCGCCAGTCGGAATCTTGCAGGTCTGTGCCAAACACATAGCCGGGTTGTGTGTCATGTATGTACCGAGGCTGACGATTGTCCAACATTCTACTGCTGTAGCCTACTACACGATTGTCATAGGTAAAGGGCACTATGACCTGTGGCCTTGTCCAATGCACACTGTCATTCTTCAGCACAGTCATTACAGGATAGTCTTCGGGTACACCACGACTTCTCAAGTAATCCCAGTGTGGCGAGTGCTTGGTTGTGACCAGTTCTGCCGCCGGCGGCAAGTCGCGTTCTTCAAACTCTATACCTTGCAGTGTGCGGCTGGTACGCTCTCGATCTGTAAGAAGGCCTTCCATGTTGCGATGGCGCAGGCTTTCTAGATTGATGTGTTCTATTTCTTCGCTAGGGACCCCTAGCCATGACATGAGTTTACGTGCTTTGAATGAAAGATTACGACCTAAAATAAAGCTGGCAGTATAGCCGCAGTTGAAACAGTGGTAACTCCAGCTCGCGTCACTGGTTTTGATACCTCCACGACTGCGGCGATCTCGACTTTCGCCATTGTGTTCACAACAGGGTGCGTTGAAACTGATCCAACCCGAAGCACTGGGTTTTCTTCGTGCTGGCAAGTAGGAGATTACATCGATCATCCTTTGATTATACACGAATCGATGCAAAAAATCAAGCGTTGACTAATCAAATCGTGCCCGTTTTCATTTGGGTGTTGACGAGGTTTAAGGTACTGTGATCCTAGATCATCCAGCCAAGTTTTGAGATCGGTATCTGGATCAATCAAAGTGGGCGGAGTATAAGATTGAAGTTTAGATTCAGGAAAAATTTTAAACTGGATCAAATCTAAATTTCTTCTTGCGGCAATTCCATCAAATGACAGCACTGCCTGTTGAAAATTTAATTGATGTAGCTCTGGACAATCGGTCAATACTGTTTGTTGTTTTATAAGTTCTTGAAATTCAGATTCGCGAGGCCACGCACTGTGTACAAATTTATTCCAAGGCGGATCGTTGTCGTATCTAACATGTCTGGGATTGTAATAACTAAAACGATAACTGTTGGTCAACCCAACCAGTACCAAACAGGAAAGTGGATCGGGTTCATGATTGAGCCACCAAAGAAAAGTCCAAATGATACTTTGTAAACTACCTCCCGCTATACCAAAATTTTCTACTGGTACCGAATAGTGTTTTCCTAGTCTTCCAAGAAAACAATTGGATTCTCTATAAGGGTTATTGTGTATAAGAAAAGCATCTGCCAGCGGATATTTTTCTAGCAGTTCTGGGTCAAACAATTCGTCGCCCCACATCCATGAGTCGCCGAACCCCACAATTTTTTTAAACTTCATTTATCTGTACAGCAAATCTACCACATATCCCGTGGTTATCAACACAGCGGCACCCAGATTGGCCGGATTGGCCGGAGCCGGAACATTGGGGCCAACATTGGGCAAGGGCCAGTAGCCGGCACCGCCATTGGTGATAGTGATGCCAGTGACCACTCCGGTGTTGTTGATGGTGGCTGTGGCACGAGCACCAGATCCATTGCCCACTATGACTATCCTGGGTGGGGCCAGGTAGCCGCTGCCGCCGTTGGTTATGTTGATCCCAGTGACCACTCCATCTGTGACCGTGGCCGTGGCCAGGGCCGGGGAGCTGGGCTGATCAGGCACACCAAATATGCTGTTGTTGAAACATAGTCTTAGCAAAGGAAACCAACCCACTATGTTCATGTGTATGGTTCGT
>Ga0247843_1007412_pt1 | contig 13539 bp, 8 predicted proteins | sample LaCruzMarch2017__FD_192420 | JGI IMG/M metagenome (GOLD analysis project Ga0247843, IMG submission 192420) | Freshwater microbial communities from meromictic Lake La Cruz, Castile-La Mancha, Spain - LaCruzMarch2017_8m | ecosystem: Environmental > Aquatic > Freshwater > Lake | place: Spain...
TAATTTCAGATACAGGTAGTATGTTTAATATCTCAAAACTTCCTCCTAAATAGACTTGGTTCTTGGAATTATCGTTTGCGGCAAGCTTTTTAATGTATAATCTTTTGCATCCACTATTAGAAAACAACGACTTGAGATTTTTTAAGTTCATTTTTTTTCAATAATTCTTTAATCAATTCTTTTCCAACTGCTTGTATTAAAGGAGTAACAACCGAATTACCAAACTGCTTATAAGCTTGATTATCTGAAACAGGAATTAAAAAACGATCTGGAAATCCCTGCAATCTAGCACACTCTCTTGGGGTTAATCTACGCGGGCTTCCAGACTCCTGAGGAATTAATATTTCTGCACCGTCTTTATAATACCTTGCACTCATCGTTCTGGAAACACCATTTAAATCAACCAGTCCAAATCCAAAACCATTTCCTTTTGCCTTATGTTTCCTTGCATATTCCTGTAGATAGTTCCAAAGGTGATTAGAAAGGGTATATTTTTCATTTACTTCAGGCTCCAAGATGTCTTTAATGACATGCTTCTTATCTCCCATAATAGGAAAAACGAAATTTTCATTTCCATGAAAAACTGTTTTATCAAAGCCAACTATTATTATCCTCTCCCTATGTTGTGGTACGAAAAATTTCCCATCAAGAACTTTATAGTGAATAGAATAGTCCAATTCCTTCAATGTTTCAATTATTATCTTGAAGGTCTTTCCTTTATCGTGGGAAACCAGATTTTTAACATTTTCCAATAAAAAAGTCGCAGGCCTCTTATGTTTTATTATTCTGGCGACATCAAAAAATAAGGTACCCTGAGTTTCGTCCAGGAATCCATGTGCTCTACCTAAGGCATTTTTCTTTGAAACACCTGCAATTGAAAATGGCTGGCAAGGAAATCCAGCAAGTAAAATGTCATGGTCTGGAATTTGATTTTCAGGAATTTGAGTAATATCTCCAAAGGGAACCTCTCCAAAGTTAGCCTCATATGTTTTTTTAGAATATGTATCCCATTCACTTGTGAAAACACATTTTCCTCCCAAATTTTGAAATGCAAGCCTTATTCCACCAATACCGGCAAAGAGATCAATAAATTGGAATTGAGGATTGGGATTAGGCGGAAAAGGAATATCCCATTTTAATGGAAGATAATGTTGCAAATCATTGTCTTCAGTTTGATTCAATCCTTGATTTAGTTCTTTTAAGTATCTCTCTGCGCTAGGTTTAAAGTATTTTGAAACACCATTTTTATGATTTTGAAGGAAATGCGTTAAGTGTGCTAAATTATTATCCGATGCTTTGCTAACTTCTATTTTTAATTGTACTCTAATATCGGAATATTTTTTTATCATTTAGGTCTGCAATTTCGACAATAATTAAAAACCAACTCTTATTAATAATAATCAATTTTTCAACAAAGTACATTTTCTAACTAATTCCATCAAACTACATGACTTAATTTAAGAGATATGAATAATTGTAATGGCCAATATGCAAAACTTATTAATCATAGTCAAAATATCAGGTTAAACCTGACCACACTGATATAAAACCTAATTTTTAAAAGAACTTAGTAAAAATAATCAACAAACTATTGACTTATTAGAATTCATCTTATTCTTTTTTCCCTTTATTATCATCTTCCTGACGTCAGGAAAATGATACTCTATATATTCATTTGCATTTTTACAGGAATCTTTTGCCTTTTGGATTACTTTTTCAAAATTTTCCCATTTACTATACCCTAGCAATATTTGCAGATCCCTTGCGCTCCAGCATTCTACACCTTCCAATTCAGAGGCAACAGCTTCAAATTGCTCAAATAACTGTTTTATTTCTTCTGATTTCATATTTGTGAATTGTTAAATATTATAAGACCAAAATCCACTCCCCTTATCCAAATCTGATCGCTTCAAATCCGGCGCGGGAATGCTTATTTCTAAGAAAATAGTGGCGACCAAGCGAATCATTTTATCAGCTTTATTGCCTAGATTCTATTGTTAAAGTTCTTGAGAACATACTGATATTAAAATTACTCCTTTACAAACCTACCCTTATATACATTTTCTCCGTTTAATAACGTAAAATAATAAAGGCCCGCAGGTAAATCAGAAACGTTTAAACCCGTTGAATATGGGAAATCTGTAAAAGAGGATTTACCTAAACAATCTGTAACCGTTATCCTTGAATCAGAACCAAACACCTTGGATAATTCAAGCTTGTTGTGAACAGGATTTGGAAAAACGTTAATGGTTTGATAAGGCCAACCGATTTTCTTCAGATCTAACGAAAATGGAGTGGGTAGGCCCTTTTTAACTGTTCCTTTTTTATAATACTTTAAATCCTCTTGCCATCGATAAGGCCCCTGAGCATCATGTATTGCAAATTTGGTGAAACCAATACCCAAACCAAACTCTTCCTCTATTCTTTTTCCTTCAAAAACGCATCTTTCTTTGTGTTCATAACCATATACAGGGACATCATATTTAATGGATTTGAAAAAGCTATCGTTAAATGGATGGCATGAATCTTTTTTATATTTCAACAATGAAACATCATCTATAAAAGCGTCTAAATTAGTAAATACGACTGTTTGTGTATCATGTGTGAAGGTGTATTTCCCAGAATAATATTCATAATGATCGCGATGGATTAAATAGGTTAATGAATCCCCTTTATTTGAAAGTTTGCGATCGAGGATAATATTTCGATAGCCGGTAGGCTGATAATATTGATCATAATGAAATTCGTCACCAACCTGAAAATCATATATCTCTCTTACGGTTAACCTGGTTTGACAAAAACTAAACGACGTAAAACAAATAAAAATAAGGGCTAGAAGGTGATTCATAATAAACAAATATATTAAATTTCCTGTCAAGTCATACTGTCGAAAAGAGAACTTGATATTGATTTTAATTATTCCTTTGACATTTCAAGTAATTTAATGACTTGCTCTCTTTGTCATGTTATTTCTTAGCGCGCAGATAGATTTATTCCAATAAACAGTTTGCAATGCGTCTTTTTTAATCTGAATTCAACCAGAATACTCAAACGATAACCGATAAATTTTAGTATCCCTAACGTCCATTTCACGCTTTCCACATTTTCTTCACAATTTATTCCCTTAACATTTTGTTAATTTTCAGTCCTGGTCATTTTTTACCAAAAGGGTGGGAGGATTATTTCTTATTTATCACATTTATGGCTTACATCCTATCCCTTTGATAACGCTAAAGACATATCTGTTCACTCCTAATTCTCCAAAACCTGGTGATGTAACCATTGAAAACAAAGGGAATGAAACTAAACATCAAGGAAAGTATAAGTCAACTCATTCTCCGGAGAGGTAAAAGTGGTGATAGGAGTACCTTTATCGAGTTTAGGAGATATGATATCGTCAATAGGAAACCAATTATCGGGAATAGTAAGGCTATTATTGGCGTCCTTAACCCTAAAATCAACCAAAATTGACCTCCGAATCATGATTTTATACCAAAAATGAACGTTTCATGTATTCCGTAAACCCAAACTTTAATAAATTGTTACGTCTTCGATTTTTGATAAGTTTAAGATAATATTATCTTGTTTTAATGATAACCATTATGGAATGAAACCTTATGACGCAAAAACTACTTTTGATGCACAAATTTCAAAACCTTATGAAGTTAAAAACAATTGCTAAACCTAAATGGGTGCTGCGCATGTTCATTCTCATGTTAGTATTCGCACCACGTTTCTTATTTGCACAAGACATGCAAATTACTGGAAGAGTTATGGATGCCTCCTCAAAACTACCGATTGAAGGAGTGAGTATTGCCGTTAAGAACACTGGGATTGGGTCTGCAACCAATGCCAATGGGGAGTATTCTATTATGGCCCCCAAAGGAAGCGAATTGGTTTTTACAGCGGTGGGTTATGAAACTCAACGAATTATTGCTTCCGAGCCAACCCTAACCCTATCTTTAGTATCCACATCCGTTCAATTGAAGGATTTGGTGGTTACGGCCTTAGGGGTTAAAAAAGACAAGAAATATATTAGTTATGCTATACAGGAAGTGAATGGTTCGGATTTAGTAAAGGCCAGAGAGCCCAATGCCATTAATGGATTAACCGGAAAGGTAGCAGGTCTTACCGTAGGAGGATCATCAGAGTTATTAGGAAATCCACAGGTATTGTTGCGCGGTGGTACTATTACATTATATGTAGTGGATGGAGTGCCCATCAATTCAGATACATGGAATATAAGTGCCGACGATATCGAAAGCTACACCGTATTGAAAGGGCCAGTTGCTTCGTCATTGTATGGATACAGAGGTCAGAATGGAGCCATCATTATTACTACCAAAAAAGGAACCAAAGACAAGCGCGGTTTTTCTGTGGAATTCAATAGCAGTACCATGTTTCAGAAGGGTTTTATTGCATTGCCAAGAACTCAGGATTTATATGGCCCGGGTGATCACGGTAAATATTCGTTTGTTGACGGTAAAGGTGCTGGAACGAATGATGGAGATTATGATATTTGGGGACCAAAATTTGAAGGCCAATTAATTGCTCAATACGACAGCCCGGTTGATCCAATTACAGGGGTAAGAACACCTACACCTTGGACTGCCAGAGGAAAAGATAATTTAAAGCGATTTATCAGAACAGGAGTTTTAACCAACAATAATATTGCTGTTTCTTCCAGCGGCGACAAATATGATTTGCGTTTTTCGGTTTCCAATTCATACCAAAGAGGTATTATCCCGAATACAGATCTTAAAACCATCAACTTTAACCTGGCTTCAACGTTGAAGTTTAACAAAAAATTAAAGTTGGATGCGAATCTGAATTTCAACAAACAATTTACCGATAATATTCCAGACGTAAATTATGGTCCGAACAGTGTTATTTATAACATGACCATATGGGGAGGTGCTGATTGGGATGTAGATGACATGAAAGATTACTGGCAGCCTGGTAAAGAAGGCGTTCAGAGCATGTACGTGGAATATCAGCGATACCACAATCCATATTTTATGAGTTATGAGTGGTTGAGAGGTCATCATAAAAACGATATTTATGGATATACCGCTTTAACCTATAAATTCAACAAATACTTTGATGTGATGGCTCGTTCTTCCATCACAACGTATGATTTGACGAGAACTGAAAAAATGCCATTTTCGGCCCATCCCTATGGACGTGAAGAAGGAAGAGGGGATTATAGAGAAGATAAGCGTTCTTTATTTGAAAACAATTCGGAAGGGATATTGAGATTCAGTACTCCTAAAATTGCCAATTTTATTGATGTAAGTGGATTAGTAGGAGCCAACATTCGATTGTTTTCTTATGCTTCCAGTTTCGTTACCACCGATTACCTAAACGTACCAAATGTTTACAATTTTGCAAACAGTAGAAATCCAGTAAGAGCTTACAGCTTTAATTCGGAAATGATTGTAAGAAGTTCATTTTATTCGTTCGATTTTGCTCTTGGCAAATACGCAAACCTTAATACTACTGGAAGGTTAGATAAATTATCAGCCCTAACCAATGCCAACAATACTTTCTTTTATCCTTCGGTAAGTGCCAATACAGTCATCACCGATTACATTAAACTACCTGAGATCATCAATTATGTAAAACTAAGAGCATCCTATGCTCAAAGTAGAGGAGGTGGGGCGTTTGTTTCTAACACGATTGGGTCTACCCCCAACAATTCATACCCTATTGGATATGGTACAGAATACACGTCAACTTATGGAGGTCCTTCTTATTCTTTCAATAATGTTTACAGTACCGGTACAGGTTATAACAATACAACCACATCGCGATACTCCAATAACCTTATTGATGAAAACATTAAGCCTGATAACAGAACCAATTCGGAGTTAGGTCTTGATGTGAAATTATGGAAAAACAGAGTTGGTTTAGATGTTACATTCTTCAATTATATTGATGGTCCGCAAATCTTTACTCAACAAATATCTCAGGCATCGGGTTATACCAATTATATTATAAACGCCACAAAAACTCAGAAAAGGGGATTAGAAATAACCGCAACCGGAACGCCTGTTAAAATGGCCAATGGATTTAGCTGGGATGTATTGGTTAACTGGTCTAAATTCACAGAAACCTTTAAAGAGTTACCGGCAGGTCTTACAACGATCAACCGTTTTTACAAGGTAGGAAGCAGAACCGACGAAGTATATATATCCAAATTTGCACGTACCCAAGATGGAAAAATAATAAACGACGCGGGTGGACGACCAATCATTTTACCGGTAGCGCAATTCGCCGGACACTCTAATCCTGATTGGGTTTGGAGCATTATCAACAAATTGAATTATAAGAGCTTTAGTTTAGCATTACAGTTTGATGGAAGAGTAGGTGGAGTAATGGAAGATTATGTACGTAAAAAAACCTTTCAAGGTGGCCGACATATTGAAACAACAGAAGGTGCACTTGGTGTAGCCAGGGATCAGGATGCGTTGGGTATCAAATCATACTTAGGAGAGGGTGTTCAGTTGGCAAGCGGTGTTATTAAATATGATGCTGTAACGGGAGCGATAACTAATTATGGGGAACTAGGATTTACCGATAATGCAACCAAAACCTTTGCTCAGGATTATGTAAGTAGAGTACATAGTATTCCTGAACCAAATATGATGAGCAAAACGTATACGAAATTGAGAGAGGTGGTATTAACCTATAGAATACCATCTAACCTATCGAAAAGCCTATTATTACAGAATGCGAGTGTATCGTTTGTGGCCCGAAATGTTTTATATTTCATGAAAGACAAAAAATTCAAAGATGTGGACATTGATCAATATGCCAACCAAACTATAACAAACCTTCAAACTCCAACAATGAGGAGTTATGGAATAAACATCAACGTTATATTTTAACAAAAACCAAAAAAATACAAAAATGAAAAACTCAATAATAGCATTAATAACATTTTCTTTATTCCTTACTATAACAGGATGTAAGAAGGATTTTGATTCTTTGGAAAAGGATCAAAACAGAGCTACCAGTGTTCCTCCAAATTTGGTGTTGAACGGTATTTTGATTGACATGACTCAAAAGGCGTTCAATCCAACACAACGCTGGAATCAGTTCTATTGCTGCAACTACAATTACTATGGCGATCAGGAATATAAATGGACTGGTTATTCTTACAATACCTATAACTGGCTTAAAAATGTACAAAGAATGGAAGAAGAAGCTGTGAAAAGTATTCCTGCCCCCAATGCTTATACTGCTCTTGGTAAATTTTTCAGAGCCTATTTATATTATAATCTAACTATGCAGGTAGGTGATATTCCTGTGTCGGATGCTTTGAAAGGCCTATCTAATACGGGGCCAAAATATGATAGTCAAAAAGAAGTATTCAAGCAAATTTTGGGTTGGTTGGAAGAAGCCAATACCGAAATTAGCACCGTGACATCAAAAGGAACCTATTTATTATCAAGCGATTTTTATTATGGCAATGATTTAAACAAGTGGCGCAAAGCGGTAAACAGCCTTAAATTGCGTGTGCTTATTCAATTGAGCAAGCAAGAAGGCGATGCCGATTTGAACATCAAACAAAAGTTTACCGAAACCTTAGGAAATCCAACTAAGTATCCATTATTTGAAGGTATGTCGGATAACCTAACCTTTGTTCCAAATTCTTCTTACGATAAATATCCTACCAATCTTGATATTTATGGACTGGATGTGAACCGTTACAACATGTCGAGCACCTACCTGAATACCTTAATAAGTTATAACGACCCACGCACATTTGCAGTGGCCGAGCCAGCCGACTCTTTGGTAAAAGCTGGTGCATTACCTACAAGCTTTGCAGCCTTTCAAGGTGCAGGAAGTGGAGAAGACTTAGCTACAATGACTACCAAAGCATTGAAAGGTTTGTATTCCTATATCAACAGAAACCGTTACTACCGAACCTATACAGCTGAAAATACCATCCAAATTGGATATCCTGAAATGTGCTTTAATATTGCCGAGGCCATTAATCGCGGATGGGTAAGCGGAAATGCAGAAGAGTGGTATACAAAAGGTATACAGGCAAGCATTGGTTTTTATGGTCTTGTGAATGGTTCAAATACGGTGACTTTCCAAAAAAGAAACGGAACGATTAATGATTATAATACCTTCACCATTAACTTTGATTGGGCTACCTACTACGCTCAACCTTCTGTGAAATATTCAGGTAATACTCCGGCAGGACTTACCCAAATTTTAACTCAGAAATACCTAGCATTTTATCAAAACAGCGGTTCAGAAGCCTATTTTAATTGGAGACGAACTTCCACTCCAACCTTCCATGTTGGCCCTGGAACTGGCAACAGCCAAAGAGTACCACTTCGCTATCAATACCCTGCTGCAGAAATTGCTGTGAATACAGTAAACGTGAAAGCAGCCATATCATCTCAGTTTCCTGGTGGAGATGATATCAATGAGAAGATGTGGATTATAAAATAAGTTGATTTCTATCTATAGGAACAGGGAACCATTAATGGTTCCCTGTTTTATTATTTATCACTAACCATGAAAAAACTGTTTTATTTATTTACAGCTATATACCTATCCAGCGTTGTTTGTTACGGACAAAATAAGGTTACCATACTTCAGGTACCTGGGGTTGATAGCTTTTGCCGAATTAATGAGAAAGGGATTTCAACATTGGCCAGTGGCCGATTTGTGACCCCGGCAGGTGACCTGATTCGGATAACCCACGATCCGTTTGGAATGGCCATTACCCCTAACGGCAAGAAGGCGGTAACCCTGCATAATGGTGTTTTTACAATTATTGATTTAAAAACCTTAAAGCATATTAGAGTTCCATCTTACGATGGCAAAATCAAATCACCTTTAAAAAACGGCTCATTTCTCGGTGTGGCCTTTGCGTCCGATTCCAAAACTGTTTATTTAAGTGGTGGGGATAATGGATGTGTAGTTGTGTATGATATTGAAAAATTAAAGTTAATCGATACCCTATCCATAGATGGTGTGGCGAATGATATAAAGTTTGAAGATAGTTTTACGGCCGATCTTGTTTTAAATGAGTCATTAAATGAATTGTTAATTCTGGATAGGGGAAATTTCAGAATGGTACGGTACGATCTAAAAAGTAAAACAATTACGGCCTCTATTTCCACTGGACGACAGCCCTTTGGGCTAGCCCTTAGTCCAGATAAGAAATGGGCATTTGTGGCTAATGTGGGCATGTATTCCTACCCATTGATTCAAGGGGCAACGAAAGATAATTATGACTCCTTGCTTATTTCTCGTCACCCTTATGGCGATAATACACCGGAATCCGTTAATGGAACCGTTGTAGAAGGCAGAGTTATACCCGGTGTAGGAAGTCCATTATCACCCGAAGCCATGAGTGTGTTTACAATAGACTTAGAAACGAATGTGGTGGTAGACAAATACAAAACCGGACACCAGATTGGAGAGATGTTGGAAGATGCTGAGGTAGTTGGTGGGGCAAGCCCAAATTCGATAGCTGTGGGTACCGAGTTTGCCTATATAACCAATGCAACCAACGACAATATTTCTGTTATAGATTATAGAAACCATAAAATAGTGGGTCATATTCCCATAAGGGTTGATGCGAAAATAGATGGGCATCGAGGTCTTTTACCTTTTGGAATAACACTGAGCAAAGATGAGAAAACAGCTTACGTAGCCTTATTGGGGTTTAATGCTGTAGCCGTAGTGGATGTTGTGAAAAAAACAACCAAGGGGTTAATACCAGCAGGTTGGGGAACATCGAGAGTCCGGTTGTCGAATGACGAAAAGGAACTCTATATTATCTCTTGCCGGGGCCTGGGTGCTGGTCCGAATGGTGGAAAAGGATTTATTAAACCGCCTCAAGGAACCTACATCGGAGATATTCAACTTGGAAGTTTTCAAAAAGTTGCCATACCTACGTCCGACGAACTGGGATTGTATACAGCGCAAACCCTTAAAAATACATTTGAAACGATAACCATCACAGATGATGGTAAAAACCCCTTGCCCCCTTTGCAGGGATTGAGAAAGAGTCCAATAAAGCACATTGTATATATCACCAAGGAAAACAGAACGTACGATGAGGTTTTTGGCCAAATGAAACAGGCCAAGGGTGATAGCAGCTTGGCGCGATTTGGCGTGAACTGTGAATATACCCTACCTGATTCGCTTAAAAGGAAATTACCGGGTTTGAAAATAAGTCCCAACCATCACAAAGCAGCCAAACAATTTGCCTTTAGCGATAATTTTTATTGTGAGAGCGATGCCTCTATACATGGTCACCACTGGATGCTTGGGGTTATACCTAATGAGTGGGTAGAAACCAACTCGAGTGTAGATAAATCGGCGAGACTATTTTCTACGGCTCCTGGGCGGCGATTTCCAGGGTCTACCGGGAGTATGGATCCAGAAGACTATGCCGAGATTGGAGGCTTATGGGAAGCCCTTGAAAGAAATAAGGTATCGTTTTATAATTTTGGTGAAGCCAATGAAACGGCTCATGTAAGGGAAGAAGCTATGGATACCGCTACAGGTGCTGCCCATGGCGTGATGGTACCCATGCAAAAAGCACTTTATGCCCGTACCAGCCATAACTACGCGGGTTACAATACCAATATTCCCGATCAGTTTAGGATGAATCAGTTTGAAAATGAATTCACCCAAAAGTGGATAAACGGCCCAGACAGCATGCCCGCTTTAATTGTGATGCAAGTGCCCAATGATCATTTATCAAGCCCGCGACCCAACGATGGTTATTCATATCCTCATTCATTTATGGCAGACAATGATTTGGCGGTTGGAAGAATTTTACATTTTCTTTCGCGAACAAAGTACTGGGAAAACATGCTCGTCATAATAACAGAGGATGATCCTCAGGGTGGAGTGGATCATATTGATGCTCACCGAAGCATTTTGATGATGGCCGGGCCATATGTGAAAAAAGGGTACGTGAGCCATACTCATGCCAGTTTTGGTTCAATTTTAAAAACCATCTATAATATATTGGATATTCCTTATGTCAATCAGTACGATGCCACAGCTACCTTGCTTCAAGACTTTTTTACAGCCACACCTGATTTTACACCTTACACCATGGAAATGCATGATGAAAGAGTGTTTGATGTGGGCAAAGCGATGAAAAAATATAACAGGAATATTGATTGGCGGAAGGTATTGCAAGGTCCTCCTATGGATGCAGAAGATGACATAAGGAAAAATCATTATCAACCAGATTAAGGACATGCGTTATATAAAACTAGTTCTTTTCATCCTTTTTCCTCTGATTAACTATTCGCAGTCGGTAAATTCAGTTGCCAGAGATTCTATAAAAGATCTAGAGGTAGTAACTATAACTGCCACCCGAAGCGAAACGCCAACTCTGGAAACCCCATATTCCTTGAATTTAATTCATTCGAAAGACATTAACCATTTTCAGTTCCGAAGTTCACCGGAAGCTTTAACAGGTAGTACAGGAGTTTTTATTCAAAAAACCAACCAAGGCGGGGGATCACCTATAATAAGAGGGCTGATGGGTAATCAAATACTCATACTGGTGGATGGTATCCGGGTTAATAATTCTACTTACCGCTATGGGCCCAATCAATATTTTAATACCATAGATATTTATTCGGTTTCGAGAATAGAAGTAGCCAGAGGAACAGGCTCGGTGCAATATGGTTCGGATGCATTAGGTGGGGTAATTCAGGTTTTTACCAAGGACCCATCCTTTAGCGAGAAAAAGAAAATACGAGCCAACGCACAGGCAAAAGTTGTTTCTCAAAAAATGGAATTTACGAGTCATGGTGAGCTAATGGTCGAATCAAAAAAAATCGGAGTTTTGATTGGGGCAACTATCCGTGATTTTGGCGATTTGGTGGGTGGTGATACCACAGGGATACAATCGCCTTCTGGCTACCAGGAAACATGCGCCCAGGGAAAGGTAAAATTGAAATTTACCGATAACACCTTGTTTATGGGCGGATTTCAATATGTGGAACAAACGAAGGTACCCTTGTATCATAGAGTAGAATTGGAAAACTTTAATTATTACCATTTTGCTCCCCAACAACGGCAAATGCTTTATGCGAAAGTGGAACATACAAATAAGATAAATTGGATGAGTAAAACAACTTTAACAGCGTCTTTACAAAATAGCCTGGAAAAAAGAGAATATTATAAAAATGGAAACGCCAATAGTTTTGTTGATGAAGATAGAGTTAAGACGTTTGGATTAACCTTAGATATAAAATCTAAAATCAGGAAAAACTGGAATGCTAACTCTGGGGTGGAATATTATAATGATCAGGTAAAGAGTCATAAAAAGCAAACCACACGTATAACGGGTCATTCTGAAATACTGAGAGGGTTATATCCAGATAATGCGACAAATTCCAATTTTTCTCTCTATACCTTACACCATATTAAATTGGATCGGTTTTCGATAGAAGGCGGATTGAGGTATAATTCATCTGCTATTGCCATTCCAGATACGGTTACCACTTCCTTAAAAACAGGGGATGTAAACGTTACACCATCCTCTGTAGTTAGCAATGTTGCCTTACTTTACTCTATTAATGACCACCAAAGTGTTTATTCTTCTTTTAGCACAGGATACAGAACTCCGAACATTGACGATATGGGAACCCTTGGATTGGTTGATTTCCGATATGAAATTCCGGCCTATGATTTAAAGCCGGAGAAAACCTATAATACTGAAATAGGTTATCGTGTGATTCATAAAAAATTGGAGATCAACATGTCGGCCTTTTACATGCACCTTTCTAATTTAATCGATCGTGTTCAAATTGCCGGAGAAAAAGTAGGCGGGTATAATGTTTATAAGAAGGAAAACACCCAGGAATCTTTCATACGTGGAATGGAAGGGTCGTTGGATTATTATTTAAGCAAATATTTAACCTTTAAAGTAAATGCCTCGTATACCTATGGGCAAAATTTAACAAAGAATGAACCCATTCGCAGAATCCCTCCGATGCATGGTCGGGCTATTTTTGTGTATACTTTAAAACAATTACAAGTTTCGGTTGAAGACATTTTTGCTGGAAAGCAAAGCCGTTTATCCAAAGGTGACATGGATGATAACAGAATTTCAAAGGGAGGAACAGCGGGTTGGTCGGTCTTAAATTTTTACAGCAGTTATACTCTAAATAAAATTTCTATTCGATCGGGGTTTCAAAATATTTTAAATGCAGATTATAGAACCCATGGAAGTGGAATAAATGGAATAGGTAGAAGTGTTTTTTTAGCTCTTCAAATAAATATATGATGATAAACATAGAAAATAAGGTTGAAGAAATTATTTCCCTTTATAAAAACTTTGGTGACCGTGATTACATAGGTGAACCGGTATCTCAACTAGAACACATGGTGCAATGTGCGCAATTGGCTGAAGAATCTGGTGCAGATGATGAGGTTATTTTGGCGGCTTTTTTTCATGATATTGGTCATTTATGTGAATCGGCTCATTCAGAAGGTTCGATTCAAAGTATGGATGGTTTTGGGGTTATGGAT
>Ga0247843_1007415_pt1 | contig 13534 bp, 11 predicted proteins | sample LaCruzMarch2017__FD_192420 | JGI IMG/M metagenome (GOLD analysis project Ga0247843, IMG submission 192420) | Freshwater microbial communities from meromictic Lake La Cruz, Castile-La Mancha, Spain - LaCruzMarch2017_8m | ecosystem: Environmental > Aquatic > Freshwater > Lake | place: Spain...
CAAAATGTAGCTTGAAAGTCAACAACATAGACTAAAGGTCCTTCATAATAATTAAAAACTGCTTTATTCTTATCATTGTGTGTAATGAATCACCATTCGACTGGCTTTTTCTCTCCACCTGTATTATTCTCTGGGTCTAAACTGTGATGAAAAATGAAAGACTTGTCGTAATTCACATCCCCCCGCTGACAGGTCTGCTTTCTATGCCACGTGGCTGCGTCATTCAACCTTTGAATCAATTGACAAATCATAAACTGCTCACGCCGTGCAGTTTTCGGGTCCATCGCATCTTTCGTGCCATATGGAACGCCTCCAGGTCTAATATAGTAATCATATTTCCATTCCTGTATGTCTGTTGGTGGTTCGAGTAGTAGTGGCTTCTTACAAGAAGACAAAAAGTCTGAATCCAGCCGATACTTCCCAATGAACCATTTACCAATCCAATAGCTCTGGCAGAAGTGAATAACATATGGCAGTTTATCCTCCTTCTCTCTTAAAGTCGAATAATTACAAACATCACCATCGTTCAATTGATCGATTAATGCCCATCCCTCACCACCTACATCAGTCGCCGATACCATAAAGGACACGGTCAATGTATGTGGCAAATTAAGATGCGCCACGGCCAATGACCAGCCATACATTTCACCCATTAATCCATTGTGCACGTGATGTACTCGTGGTACCAGCTCACACCACATGTTAACAATTGCGAACATGTCCTTACCAGTGGCCATGTATGGCGGTCCACCCGCATAATTTCCTTGTTCACCACTCGGTACATTTAACGCCGGTGAGGTTGTGTAGTTCACGAATACATACTTAAGGTCTACCGATGTGAATGGTCCGTTGCCGAACCCATATAGCGATGCCCATGGCTGACCATGTGTTACCTTTCGTCCTTTTGGTAAAACTTTTGTCAAATCATATAGTATCACATTTGACTCTGTAAAATCAAATGTCAATGGTCGTAGCAGTATCATATCAGGATCTAATATCATAATTATTGCATCCTCGAATTTGTCCTTATTATCCTCATACTTCAATCCATGCGTCAACCAATGCTGTATCCCAAATGGTTTATTGTAATACTTGTAATCATCACCACTCATCCCTGCAAAGTCTGGCGTGAAGTGTACACTAAAGTTGGGTGACAACTTCGCGATCACCGTCTCATGGAATCGAATCAGTTCATCCTGCTGTTCTTGACTACACCCCGATGCAATACGTACGACTTTGCCAGGCTGTGATACCTTGTGTGCGTAGTAGAAGAATAGGAATGATTGCCAATTCTGAGACGAGGAGCATGCAGTGGAGAAGGTCATGTAGTGATCTGGAATATTGTCGTCACTGTTGGCTTTACTGCTGATTTTCGATTTGCTATCGGAAGCTTTGACTCTAACAACTTCACTTCTGCTGCCAATATTGATTGTATCACCAACCTTTTCAACATCACGACTATCGACATCCTGATGATTTAGTTGAAGCTCTCCAATACGATAAAACAGAACACAGCCAACGATCCATAAGACGAAAACTCCCAGTAGAATCGCCTCTGGAGTGACTTTGATCTTTGCCCTACTTCTACGCCCACCTCTGCCAACGCCACCTCCGATTATTCGGACCATGCTGTGCGGCACGACTTCTGTTTTGACTTTTGACTGACCTCAAACTGACCAGATAAACGCAAGTGTAGATACAGTGCCAAGATGATGCGTCGAAATCACTGTCAGCCTTCTATTGTCAGTTGCATTTTCCTTCTCGCGTGCTGTCATTATTTTGCGGTCACCATTATTACACCAGTCAGTGCAGAAGGATCCTTCTCGGTCACGATACCTTACGGTGAAGAGGAATGCATGCTTATTCGTATCCCAAAGGATCAAACACATATCATCCGGTGAGTCCATGTATCATATTGGGAAAAGGAACAGGTTGGAATCAATATATGTGTCACACATTCGAATTTTCACTTTATTAATTGTAATAATATTCACAATACGATATCCCAATAACAACCTCGCCAATGATCCAAAACAGAGGACGGTTCGACTGTCTTGACTCAAACACAAACATTCCCGCCGATCCTGTTCGTGTCGCACTATATAACAATAAGGAGTCAATGGTATGGAGCTCAAATTATGGTGATTCTGATGGATCCTTCAGTCGAAGCGGTACCGGACGACACTGGCTTTGCCTTGAGAATGGAATGACATATGAACAACAACAACAACATAGAGGCGGGGGGAGGGAGCATCATTCATCATCATCAGTAGCACGTGTTCCACGGACTATTGGCTTTGCAATACGTGTGAAAAAGCCCACGGGCATTATTGGTGAAATGTTAAAAAGGGAGGCGGAGGATGGTTTAAATGGAGATGTGAATGATGCTACACAGAATCTATTAGAATTAAGTGCCGCATTGAATGAGAATTTTGATGCACTGTACGATCACATGTCGTTTATGAAGGCAAGAGAAATGGTCCATCGGGAGTTACATGAGGAGACATTTACCAAGGTTGTGAAATGGAATATATTGGAAATTTGTACTGTGGTTGTTGTTACATTTGGACAGGTCTTGAATGTTTGGTATATAATGAGCAAGAGGGGGGCATCCACGAGATATTATTGATTGATTAAAACTACGCTAGGGAGATTCAGAGATTTATACAAGTGTTGATAATATGCGCTAGAAGACTTTAAGTTTCCGCATATAGTGCTAACAGTCTGACTCTTTGAATGAATTTCAATTACTTCTTGTATGGTTGTACCTTTTGTTCTTGTAGCTTGCGAACGCGGTCTTCCTTGTTGTCCTGACCTTTCTAAAGTGTTGCGTCCGTAGCACGAAATCTCTAACCGATTGACGGACGGCTACAACCAGCATCATCTATCTGGCTACAACGCCTAAATGTCCTCATCACACAACAACCTGCCAGACTACGATATTTTGTACGTAAATACAGCGTCACCAACAAACACCAAACACGCCTTAGACATAATGATAATGGCATCGTTTTCATAGTCCTCTCCAGTATGTTGATTATTTTGTTGTGTTGCTGCAGCAATTTAATAGGAGGAGGTGGACTCGCTGTTGTTGCAGCATTCTCTTCCATTCCAACATCGCCGACAATAATTACAACAACGACGACGCCAGTGTTGGCGGCACCGTCACCACGTTCGCGTAGGAAGGCAGCACAGCGTGCAAAGAAAGGTCTTGCACGAACAACGTCACGACGGATAATCAACAACACCAATCCAACGATGAATAATGGTGACAACAATGACGATGTGCGACAAGGTATCGAAGACGAACGCCAACAATTGCCTTCTCATCGCAGTTTGGGCGATGGAATGAGTGGCGAGAAGATTCCTGATTTAGGAGTAGCAGTGAGCATTAGCAGCTCTTGCGAATTGGTCGCCACAAACAGCAATATTGTCATTAACAACATCGACTACAAAATGTTCATGACCAAACACATATCCAAAATGGATCACGATGACACTCTCACCCACCTCCAAACATTAAATTGGTCCATGGTCCAAAATACATCTCGTCGGAATGTGATACGTGCCAATGATATCAACACGCCTCGAACATTACGTGGCAATAAACCCTATTGTCAATCATTTATATTTGGTCCAAATATGAAAGACCCGAAGGGTGCATTATCATACTGGACAATAACATATCCAGATATATACAAGCAATTATGTCAACTAATATACAAGTATGATCCGAGCTTTACATTTACACATATAACAGTGAATAAAAATTTATGTTGTGCAAGACATACAGATGGGGGGAATAGTGGGCTGTCATATATTGCTGGTTTTGGTTCATATGTTGGTGGACAATTATTAATTGAACAACGGCAACAATTACTCAGCAGTCGTGACGGTGGTAATGGTAGTGATGATGGAAAAGTAGTAATAGACGCACAAGATGTTATGTTGGACCTGCACAGTAAATTTGTATTATTCGATGGTAAAGCACAACCACATGAAACATTACCATTCACTGGTGGTGATAGATACACAATCGTGTATTACACGTCCGATATGGGAAGCAGGAACAAACAAAAAAAATGATTCATGAAGGGAGGAAGAGCCGCTTAGATACAAACTACGATGGACTGTAATTTCTTTGACCAATCACTATTCCACTACTCTTTTTTTCGTGCATATTATGAACAATTGGGAGCAGGAAGTATCTATATAATGATGATTCTACGATTTGTTATTAGTCTACTCAGCAGTCGAAATAGACACCAACCAACCAATCACAGAAAACATCCATCATCAGCTAATGACAACCTTTGGGAGGGCATTTTGGACCGCAGACATCACCTTCAGCCAAAAGCATGGGCTCAATCCACCAATCCTTCTTCGAACTCTTGTATTTCTGCATATTGCAGTTACCGGGTCGGGCATAACGGCACTGAATGAGGAAAAATGGACGATGCATATTTAAATGAGCTTCATTGTGACGAAAAAATCAACATGATAAAGCGAGGAGGAGGAGACAAAAAGTGGGACTCACCACACTCGTATGACACATCTTATTTCCACCCATACTTTTGGATGCCTCAGCACAACCAACATACTTGGTTGATCGCCACAAGACTTGTGTCAAGTGATTGTTAGCCGGTGGAATCCATTTCTCTTCACGCTCCACATATCGACGTACAATATCATTGGGCGAGTAGAGAGATCCCCAAACACCCGATCCCATGTTGGCAGTCGCGGTCTCGCCATACCCAAATCCCGCAAGTGATGGGTCATGATACATACCCTTGCCACAATTTCCTAACAAGTGTTCTGCCCAATCCTTGGCTTGTCCCTTTAAATCATTATCCCACTCAAGAGGGACGAATGTTTTATTATATCGAGTATGCCACAGCTTCCGTCTTATGTTATGAGCTGCCAAATAACCACGGTCGCGGTCATTCATTATTTGAACCAGTATATCATTTGCCCTCGGCATTTGCACCAGCGTTTCATTCTCAAATGAGAAGGATGTTGCACTGTCGTCGGTATCATTGTTGGTATCATTATAGGAAGTATTGTACGCTGTTTTGTTGACCGCTCCCCTAAAGAGGGATGCCGAAGTGCCGGTAAAGGTGAGGAGAAGGAAAGAGATGAGGAGCTGCATGTTTGGCTATTTGTGGAACGGTGGAGCACCGTTTGGACGTTTTGCCTTTAATATTTAGGTCCCATGAACCGTTTTTTTCCGGTTTTTGCCTAAACATGGTGTTTTTCATTTATTTTCCTCTCCACAAACAGACCTGAGTTGTTCTTCTAGACACACACCTTCGTCCCCGTCCCTAAAATACCGATGCTTTGGGTCGCCGTATTCCCTCTACTTTTCGTGGTTTATCTTTCCTTGGCTATAAACTTGATGTGAGATGGCGTTTGTGCTTTTCCCAATAGTCTTGGTGTGTGTGATTGTGTTGGTATGTGGCGTTCTCGTTGGATTATTGGTCCGGCGGTTGGTTAGGAACCAAGACAAGAAGAGAGGGGCGCTAAGACAAGTGTAGACATATGCGATAAGCCCGTGGCTCATGTACGGACGCGTTTGCAACTACAAGAAGAGGAATACGATTATGTTGAGGCTAGTAAAAGATTGATAGATTAAGGAGGTTCGAGCCCATCTTTCGGGTTAATTGGTCGTCTCTCCATCTCAATAGGTTTGTTTAGAGATTTGAGTTACGCTCGTTAAGCTGAGTAGACTAATAACGAATCGTAGAATCATCATTATACATAGATACTTTCAGCTCCCAATGACTTATGAAGAATCTTCATTAATACGTCCTGCTCCCAATTGTTCTCATATGCACGATAAAAAAAGTAGGTTTTCTTATTGTCATGTTTGTGTTTGAGATATTAACTTGTCCAAGTCGTCCATCAACTTGACAATAGTATTCGACAAAGATTTCTTTCTACTTTTTACATCGTCATCATTATGGGACATGATAGAATCAATCATTGATGCCAATGTATCAAGTGTATTGCTATATAAAGCAATACGCGTACGTAACAACTTTGGATCGACTCGTTCGAATGACGACGAATAATATAGTGGTGATTGATAATAATCCGCCCTCCTCCGATTTTTCGTCGTCTTCTCGTTTCCATCTTCACCGTCGAATTGATGCTGCATTGTTTGTTGTTGTTGATTATCATCAATAATTATATTCATACTAATCAGTTCCATTTCCTTCGTGGATTCCATCAATCGTCGTTCGACATCATCAAGTGCATTCATCGATTGACGTATATTGGGTGGTAGATAATCACCCACCCATATACATCGTAACAGACCAGATATACCACGATGTTGATGGTAGAGTGATTTAATGTTATGACGATACCGGTTGTATATTACGATTGGTAATATAAGAAATATGGTGGAGGATGTCATGATGATGACAAGGCTGGTAGAAGTTGATGAAGTAGTTGACTGTCTCATGATTCCCCATTAATTATTTTTTGCCCAAGAGTGTCTGACCACAGGGTGAGGGTGGGAGGCGTCACCAAACAAAGCAGCAAACACGAAACGCAGGACTCTGATGACGTTTGATAACTTTTTGCAATGATGAAACGATAGAGCTCATTCCTCAGCACTCAGCACATCCATCATTCATTCGTACTAGAACTCAGACTACCTCAGCTCTCGCGGATAGAGGCGAAGCTCTCCACCCAGTATCGCCGTCATTCGTTCGACGGGATCGGCTAGTGTATCTCTTGATTGTGTCTAGTAGTGCCGCACGGTCGTCCAATTCATTCTGCGTATTCATTATCGTTTTACCACGGCGAGAATTCTTGAACTTTTATTTATCTACTAATAAACCATGGGAACAAGGTACCGTGACCACCTCAACGATGAGTATGGCGACTTTGAGTCGGAGGAAGTTTACGGTGAGGAGGAGGATGAGATGATGATGCTTGAACTCGCGAATCCTTCGTCTTCTAGACGAGGAGGAGCCAGGGGATTGTTTTCATTGTCGAATGGCGCTGGACAACGTGCCGGCGCAAAAGCGGGAGGGAGTAATAGTGGTTCCTCCATCCGTTGCAAATTCCTCGCGGGACTATTTATGGTTGCGCTCGTGGGTGTATATCAATTAGGGTTACAAGAGGGACGGAATGAGGTTATTGTTGGTGGCGATGATGGTTCGATAGATGCAGTTGTACAGAAGAAGAAGGGGACTGTCGTACCGTGGCATGAAAAGGTGGTCAATGCCGCCGTGGATGCAGTGTCTAATACTCTCAAGAAACAGCCTACTACTGCCACAACTACAACTGAGAATGACCATTCAAGTAGTAACATTGGGTTGTTTACTATTGAAAAACTCAAAGCAACAAGGGACGAGGCAAACAAAATTGTTACCATGCTTGATGAATACTATTCTGGGAAGGATGTTGCAACTAGGATGCTCATCCATTCATGGATGGATCCGTGGGACTTTAGTACCACCACCACCTCCACCAATAATGATAATGCCAGTAACAATAATGAGAACGTCGATGAGAATAGTAATCAAACTACCACCACAACAAACACAGATGATGTCAAATATCTTCGTTCGGCTAAACTTGTGGATACCATGGCACGTGCACTCATAACTGACGAACAAACCTCATTCCTAATGGGTGGGATAGGGTCCTCTGTCATGGCCGGGCATGACAACTGTCATTATGACAGTTATCAAACACAAATGGAACGATTATGGTCACCGGTATGGAATGCGGCTGGGATGGAATTTGTGTTCATGAATGCCGGTGAGGGTGGTGGGTGTGGTGACTCACATGAGAATCAACACTTTTGTATAACACAGAATATATCGCCGAATGTCGATATAGTACATTATTCATGGACCTACTTTGAGGGTGGGAAGGCCGCTTGGGTACATGAAAATTTAATTCGATGGACACAAATGTTACCGAAGCAACCTATTGTACATATCTTTAATACAGGTTCATTACCAGCACCCGGTGCTGGCAAGGCTGGTCAATATAATCAATTGACAAATTATTATGCCAAATATGGCTACAATCATTTTTACATGAGGTCTGGTCTTGAGAATGGTGGATATGATTATGCCTCCGAGAGAGATCGTGAGACTGATCCAATTGATAGATTTGGTTGGGGATATGTCGGCGATGGGTATCATAATACTACACGGTATGGCGAGTTAGAATATAATGATGCACGAAAGGAAACGTTAGGTGTAGTAATGCGGAATTGGCATCCGGGCCCGTTAGGCTTTCAGCTCACATCGGATGCATTCACATATGCATACACCCATGCATTACTAAAAGCGCTTGTCCTTATTGAACAAGACATGGATGATGGTAATGATCCACGTAATACATGGTCGGCAATGGAACGACCATTACTACTGAAAGGTGATTTGCCAGAACCACAATTTTGTGATCCAGAATATTGTGTGGTCGATGAACCTCCTGGCTGTTTGAATTACGAACTACCAACATTTGGAAATTGGGGTGCACGAGTTGAATCACCAGATGATGATTTGAATCCGTATGCTAACGATAATCAGAATTGGAATGTATGGCATGAAACTAAAGATTTTTGGAAGATGGTAGACAAGGCTGATATTGCCGTATTTAAGGATCGTGATGATAAGGGCATATGTCAGCATTTAGACTTTTGTGGTGGAATTTCTGCTCAAAATGCCGACGATGGCATGGTAGTCTTTCGTTTACCAAAGATGGAGGTTGGACTAGTTGTGATTTGTGGTTGCTGTGGAAAGAATGTAGGAGAGAATATGTTCCTGAACAATCAAGATATTGAAATTAGTTATAATACTGTATCTATGAATAGTTCCGAGTGGGAAATATGGCCAAACCCCAAGTGTGTACGTATATTAAAGCGCTTTCCGACATCTGGTCGCGCGTCTGAGAATCCTACTGGACATGCATATTTGGCAGTGAAAGTCCTGAGAGACATGGCCCAACCCATTCGGATCAGCCATGTAATCACTTTGTAATGAAACGCTATTTTAAATAGGATTTTATTAGTATGCGAACAGAGAAAATCTCTTTTTTATCAATCGAAATCACTTGAGCTTTTCCCATATAATGCTAACAGCGGACGATGAATCCTATTTGCCCATGCTCGTTCATTGTGCCGCCCACCTGGGAATTTTTCATATGTATATTGTACACCTGCTGTGTCAAAAATGAATCTCATGGAATCGATTCCAGGTTGTAAGTTTGTGTCTAACCACCAATAGCCTGGATTCCAAAATCGTTCATTCATCATCAAATGATCATGCATGTCAAATACTGGCACCTTAGTATCGTCAACGTCGCCTCCATTATCCATATAAATATTTTTGGAACGCAAATCAGTCGTGGTACCTTTCGGAAATACATTCAATACCTCGCCGATAGTAGCAGCAATGTCATTATTCGCAGCCACAAGATTGGCCGTTACTGCTGCAATAGTTGCAGGTTGGAAGCATGGAGAAAGACATGCAGCACCGCCAAATATATCTGGATACCGTAATACTAGCTGCAAACTAGCCTGACCACCTAAACTCGATCCAATAGTTGAGATATGTTCGGGATCATCTTTAATTCGGAATCTGCTACGTATATATGGGTGTAGTGTTGTTGCTACAAACTGACCGTGTGCCTGAGAAACAGGATGGTTGTAATCGCCATATTCCATATGCCGTCGATTCATTCCTGGAAATGATGTACCTTCCGCACAAGGAATACAAATCACGATTGGTGGTGTTTCGGTACGAAGCATGTTACGTTCGTGTAAGCGTGTAAGTGCACCCACGAGTCGAAAAGAGGAGCCTGTCCAACTGGAGGAATCATCGAAGGCTATACCGTTTTGAGGTTGTTAGTCATCATTCTTCATTCTACACATCTACTTAACGCACAAAGCTGACTCACCATTTTGTCCATCGTGGCAGTAAAGAACGGGAAAAGATTCTTGACTATATTGCGAAGTATGATATTCTTTTGGTACCCATACTTTAATATCTCTAGGAGGCAGAATGACATCTTGTACTGAAGCAAATGGATTGAAAACATTATTGAGGTTGAAGAATGCTGAATTACCATCGGGAATACGATAAAGATCCCCCTGTGGGATGGTAACAACTTTGCCACCACAAGGACCATTTGGGAATGGTGGGGCCAACGGTCGATCAACGATGTCCAAGCTTGTTGACAATGCTTTAGTCCCAACGAATCGAGATTCTATTTGGTACGCATTTGCTGCAGAATTGCTCCACCATACGATGCAAGACGCCGCGAACGCAATCAAAGCGCCATCCATCATACTGTTGTTGCTTCTTGTCCTCTCTTTTGCGATGGGTCAATTAAATCTCAGACGAAGACGCCAGATTTCTAACATCATCACATCATCTGGCGCCTGGCCCGAGGTGCAAATGCTTCGCCTCGTATGCCGGCCAAAAAGAAGTTACAATTTTTTGTGTTCGCCGCCCCAACCATAATGCGAGTCAATTTCATCGATCACTACTTGGCTGCCGACCGACATTCACACATCCATCTTGTTCTCCGTAGTAGCTCTCATCCTCTTCTCTCTTGGGACGTTCACGAAAAAATAATAGATAATGAATAGTAGCGAGGCCACGCTCCTTCCGCCGCTAGCGATCCTCCTCTTCGCAACATCAACGTGGTTCGTCGTGCGTCATGCTAAGCAAGGGACGTCCTTTGCAGTACGTTTACTCTCGATTGCTTCGTTTGGATTGGGCTCAGCAGCAGTGGCGCTTTTGCCAATTGATTTGAGCTACTCCTACGCAGCTTCAAATTCAACCAATAATGCGGAGATTGATGATGATGTCGACGAATCAACGACGATGGCAGCCAATCCGAATGCTAATCCAACCTATCTTCCTTGGCGGGTGACGTACTGGACGTCATTTTTACTGGCATATTTCATCTTGCCCATTGCACGCGAGACACTCCTCTCTGGACACTTCTCTCTCTTCTCACGACTAAAGGATGGTACATATCGTTCATTTAGGTCCATGCTCGTACAACTTTGCTTTGGCATAGTTTCCATCTTTGCCATGGCCGTGCATCTAAAAACATTCCACTTTGTTAAGATTGTTATACCAGTATTAATGGCGCTGGGCAATACCTATGGGCTCTTACTAGTATCGCTCCTACTGGGGAATGGATTAGTCAATATACCCAAGAAATTATGGAGGATGGCATGTCCAGCCAATGAACTACGACGTGTACGTATCGTAAGCTGTGGTGCCGAGGAAGAGCTATTTGAGGCAGTCATGGCGTTGGAAGATGTAGAGGACCGTATTGAGGAGGTTTGTCGGACCGCCGTGAGTCTGAGGCCACTGACTGAGGACGACGACGAAGGAGATATTGCCGTAACGGGACGACAACGAAGGGGCCGTCAGTGTGGCGGGATTAGTCGTTGCTGTGGCAATGACGAGGTAACTGAATTTCATGAGTGTCTCGAGGATTTGGTAAAAAAGAAGAATGAGACTGCTCATCTATGTTCTGAACGTAGGACAAGATCGAGGGCAGGAGGAGGGGGAAGTTCCTCACCTACACGACGGCGAGTTGGTCGTGGTGTAGACAACGATGATACAGAATACGATGGAGGTGCGATGAATAGCATGGATCTCAATACCTTAGTCTCACTTAGTGGGCAGCTGAAAATGACACAGGAGCGGGTCACGAGTGCCCAATTACAGTGGAATCATCTAATGGAACACAGCCGACTATTCTCATCTCTAATGAACGATGATGACGTGACGAATCGGATGCAGCGAATGTGGCTGCGTTATCTTCGCTATCCGACATACCGTTGCATCGCACTATTTACTGCGATCCTGTCAATCTTTGTTCTGGTTAGTGAGGTGACATTGTCAGCACCATTGAACCTTTCTCCCTTTTCATGGACACTCTATGCGTTGAACAATTATCATTACAAAAATTCTTCAACACGGATACTGTTCCAAATAGCTGCACTCATTCCACTTCTATACATGAGTATATGCGTGTACACCTGCCTGTTTCAAATGAGTCTGCTGGGTCCGTATTGTCTACGTGGTAATCGCCAGAGCAATGGTGTGGCATTGATTTTCAATGCACAATACTTGGCGAGGCTACAATTTTCATTAGGGTACAACTATCTCTTGATGTAAGTCTTGTCGACTCTGCTTTGATTTGGTAGATTTCCCAAACCCAACTTGCATTTTCTCCTTCATCCACAGGCTCAAATTTGATATGACTCACTGTGCATTCAACGATATCATGAGTGACATGTCAACGATCCCATTTTTTGGTACATCTTTTACGGTGTATGCACCCCTTGTCACTCTGGCGGTGTGCTTGTTTACACTCTGCGACGTATATCCCAGAATACTACGGTTCCTTGGTATTGATCACGAGGATGCCTTGCTATTAGGCGATGCGGACGAACTCGATGGGAAGGTTAATGAGGGGATACAACTCATGAAACGAGATGCCGAGAGGAGGGGAGCGGAATTAGAATTGAGTGAGTTAGGCGGTTCTTCTGTATCCACGAGTTTGGAGAAGCAAAGCTTGAATGGTCGAAAGGGGGTCCCACCATCAATGGCATTCACGACGGACTCGCGTAATGTTCTCGTGTAAGAAAAGTTCGTTGTTTTTTCAGTCAGATGAATCATCCAATAGAGAATGTATATATTATATATTAATTTAACTCGTTTGCTGCATGCCCTCGCCACGTATGGCAAACAAAAAGAACTTAGATACTAGGTAAGTTATTTTATCACTCCATATCTGCCAACTCCACTCCTAGCTCTTCCATAAGTTTAATCGCATTTTCTACATCCTTCGCAACAGTTGTGGCGACTTTCACGCGATGCTTTAACACGTTCTTCTCAATATGATCTACTCGTTTATTAATGTATATAATAGCCTCGTGCAGTGTCATTTCGACGTGAAATCCCAATCCTACATCAATATATATCGTGCGTGGATTGGGTATCGTAGCATTACAGTAGACAGCACCATGACAAATATCTACTATTATTGTGTCTATGGGGAAAAGTGTATTATTGTTATTCTTCGATTCAATTTTCATCCTGGTATCACGTTCGACGAGAAGCTTGAGCTTCGTCTGCAATTGCAGAAACTCTGATATTTCCGCCTCTGTTTCTTCGCGTTCGTCCACAGCCTTTTGGAGTTGAGGGCGGAGAGTACGATTGATGAAGTTGCTGTACTCAGTAATTTGACCGCGTAGGTTGGTGGTCGACATTCCAAAGTTGACCTATTGTAACTGGATTCTTTACTTCCTTACTACAGATTTCGGAACGTTTGTCCTTTTACCCCCCTTTTTAAAAACGTACCTAGGTAGAAAAAAACTTACCCTAGGTACGTTTTTCCAGACCTCCTCGTACCCATATTGCTGTCCTTCTTGACGCCGCGTTGCTCCTAGGGCACGACGGAAACGTTCGTGAAGGTCGTCCTACCCACCCCCTTCATGACGGAAGTCATTTCGTCTTCGACGGCCGCCGTTACG
>Ga0247843_1007423_pt1 | contig 13510 bp, 20 predicted proteins | sample LaCruzMarch2017__FD_192420 | JGI IMG/M metagenome (GOLD analysis project Ga0247843, IMG submission 192420) | Freshwater microbial communities from meromictic Lake La Cruz, Castile-La Mancha, Spain - LaCruzMarch2017_8m | ecosystem: Environmental > Aquatic > Freshwater > Lake | place: Spain...
GTAACCCTGTGACCCTGTGACCCTGTGACCTTTGGAGACCCGGGATCCGAGACCTTATTCTTGGTTACTTGGTAACCCTGTGACCCTGTGACCCTGTGACCTTTGGAGACCCGGGATCCGAGACCTTATTCTTGGTTACTTGGTAACCCTGTGACCCTGTGACCCTGTGACCTTTGGAGACCCGGGATCCGAGACCTTGGTATAAGGGTGGTTGGCGGTACGGTATATGGCGGTATATATATGTGCGTACACACGTGGTACGGCCCCACGCGCGCCGATGTCAATATGGCGCGTGGTGGCGAGGAACGTGACTTAGAGTAACTCTCTTCTTTTTAAAACCTTTACACCCATTGACCCAATATATCCTTATATATTATCCCCCATAAATAAAATACAATTTCCAAAACGGCCAAAGGGATAAAAACCCACAAAAAACAAATCTCTTCTTTTACAAAAAATACTTGGCATCGATGGAATATATATGTATATTACGGGATATAAATAGATTTAAATGTTGATGAAATTCAGACTTCCACGAAAGATTAAAAAGAAATTAAAAAATGATTTGTTCTCCTATCCAAAAAGTGAAAAAAACACTTATTTAATCGCTTGGCCATACAAATACGAAAAAGATTATATTGCATATAAAAAAGGATTATTAAGAAGACTCAAAGAAAAAATTAAAAACATATGACATACAGAATTTTACTTTTACCCATGTACCTAACTATAGGCTGTTTAGGAATAATTACTTGCGGAACTTACGAAATATTTAATTTACCTATAACATATTTCAGAAAACGATAATATTTATAAACAAAAATAAAAATTATGGATGACGTAAGACCAGAAATGGACCAAGTAATTAATGAATTAAAAAGTAAAGGTCTTGACCCTAACCAAAACCCCCAACTAACAAAAGGTCTTGGGGATGTAGTTGAATCTACTTTAACTAAATTTGGAATTACCCAAGAACGTTACAAACAGTGGTTTGGATTACAAGAATGTAATTGCACAGAAAGAAAAAAATGGCTTAACGGTTTGTTAAGTTGGCATGTTAAAAAATAATAAGTGGCATCTTACACATATCTCCAGTTAGAAGGAAGTGGCTCTATTGGTGAAACTTTTCTTTTCGGCACAAAAACCTTTACATTTACAAACCCAAGTGGATCCTCTTATTTTACAATGGAAACAATTCGTAATGACCAAGGATTCTATGATTCAACTTCCCCTAAAAATTTTGAAGGAACCTATGTTGTTTCCCAATCAATGGGACTAGTTACTTCCTCATATATATCCAGTGTTGTTGTACAACCGGGGGTAAGCTCTTTTCAATTTTCCCCTTCAAATACCCCAGTAGTAGGAACTACTTATTATTTAAGAGGAACCGGAGCCTATTCTTTAGTGATTTCTTAATATTAATTCTTTTTAAGGGAAACTTGGTCTTCCAGATTCTTATCCGTATATTATTGGTATAAGATAAGTAAATTAGCTTATCTGTTAAAATAAAGGTTATGTTAAGTAGAGAAAAAGTTATCAAAACAGTAAAAATTAGTTCAATTGGAATCCTAATTGGAGCTTATTTCATGACAGGGCTATATGGTTTAGCTTTCACAGCAGGTCTTATCGTAGGTGATTTAGTTGGAGATAAAATATTTAAAATTTAAGTATTATGGAAAACCAAAAATTCGAAAAATCAAGAAAAATAACAACTTCTGATGGAACAATCATGCACACGTTTGATGGGAAGTTACATAATTGGGAAGGGCCCGCTTTAATTCCTCAAGGAAACAAACGCAAACGTGAATATTATCTTAATGGTATAAAATATACGGAGGCTAAGTGGAATGAGGCACTTAAAGATAGAAATGGATGGCCTTGGTATAAAGGTTCGGGTGCTCGTTTTTAACACGTAAATTTAATTATATGAAACGTATAACCAACGAGGAATCTAAAAATTACGTACCGTATGATAGAAATCCACTCTCACCACCACCTGCATATTTTTCTGTTTTTTTAGATAATGAAGGATGGGAATTAATAAAATATTTTACCCCACGTTTTAGACAAAGTGTTAATGGTTCTAATGGAGATCAATCCGTTTACATTTTAGAAAGTAAATCTATGCCTGAAATGGTAAAAATAGGTTACACTAAGGGTGATCCAATTGATAGAGCTTCCACATTATCAAAATCTACTGCTGTTCCTACTCCATTTAATGTTGTATATTCGTATAATTGTTTTAATGGGGAGCGCATCGAAAAGGCAGTACATAAACATTTTAGAAAAAATCGTGTGAGTGCAAAGAGAGAATTTTTCTTTGTTTCTGTTGAGGAGGCAATTAAAATTATAGAATTAATTGGGAGCCAAAACGATTAATATTTATCAATGTAATCTGCGTTTTAGCGCGTGAATTTAATTATAAAATAGTATATACATATAGAACGATGAAATTTGATAATATATTTGCTTTGTTTGGGTTTCCTAGTGAAGATGATGGATCAAAGAAAAAAATAGAAGCTGAATTAGACGTATTTAAGGAAACTCCTCATTTTAAGTTAGGTATGTTTAATAAATTGATTATGAATGGGGGAGTTTTTTCTAAACAAATTGTAAAGTTTTTTGCCAAATCTGATTCTGAATTAGATGTAAAAGGGATTGACGATGCAGGTGAGTATATGATGTATACTAGGGCTTGGTTTTGGATTGAGCAAGTTCAACTTAAGAAAAAGGAATGGAAGGAAGCTTTAAAACAATATGCAAATGAAGATTTTATAATCTCTTTAAAATTATCAATAAATTATTTTGAAGAGGGGGAAGAATTTGAAAAATGTGCCCATTTGAAAAAAATACAGGATTTTGTTGAAAAGTCCTTGGTTAAGTAAAAGAAAGTTATTACCTTTAATTATATTTTGATTTTAAAATTATTAGAATATAAAAGGAAAAAGTAAATAAGTAATCAAATAAAATAAACATAAATGCATAATAAAGAATTATTATTGAGACGGATGGAGTCTCTAGAAGGAAAATTAAAACGTATGAGAAACGCTTTAAATGAAAGAAACGTTGAATCTGCAAGAGAAATTCTACAAGAAGTTTTAGAATTGAGAGATGATATAACAGCAATAGTTGAACGTGAACAATAAATAAACCAAAATAAATAAAAGTTATGAATTTTACAGCCGAACAAATCCAAGAAAATTGGGATGAATTAATGGGGTATATTAATGAATATATTTCCGAACCTCGTAAAGAGAAATTATTAGAATTTTATTTAACTTATCAAGAACGTATAGCTTTAATGCCTGCTGCGCATAAAAAAGAATATCATAATGCTTTCCCCGGAGGATATGTAGAACATGTTTTACGTGTTATTCGATGTGCTCTTAAGCAAGCTGAATTATGGAATGATGAAGGATGTGATATGTCTACTTTCACAGTTGAAGAATTAGTATTTTCAGCTTTAAATCATGATTTAGGTAAAATGGGTGATGAGGAAAATGAATCATATATTCCTCAAACTGATAATTGGAGACGTGAAAAATTAGGAGAAGATTATATGTTTAATACTAAAGTTGCATTTGCTTCGGTTCCTGATAGAGGATTATTTCTACTTCAATCACATGGTATCCAGTATACATTTAATGAAATGATTGCTATTCAAACACATGATGGTCTATATGATGAGGCAAATAAAAAATACTTAATGGCTTATATGCCAGAACAAAAACCTAGAACATCATTACCTTTTATCTTACATCAGGCGGATTTAATGGCGGCACGTATCGAGTTTGAACGTGAATGGTTGCCTAAATTAAAAGAAGGTAAAAAGTCCGTGGATGTCGGAAAAGGAAATTATACATTGGGGAATAAGCCAAACATGTCTAAGAAGACATCTACCAAAACAAAGGCGTTAGGTACATTTAAGAGTGAAGGTTTAAAAAATATATTCGATCAATTATGATATTATTAATAGTTTCCGTTTGCATATTAGCACCCTTAGTTGTAATTTTAGGGTTTACAACTTTCAATCTTATGAAAAAGAATGAAAAAGCAGAAGATATAGTAGTTAGCTACTTAGAATATCTTGATAAATTATCTCGCACCATTGAGATTTCAGATAAAAAACTAAAAGAATTAGATAAAGGTGGAGTATTTGAAAAAGATGATGAAGTTGGAGTTATTTTCCAGTCAATAATAAAAATACAAGAAATCCTTAATGAATTCAATGTTAGAAAGTACAACCGAAATGCCTAAAAAGAAAGTAAGTAAAAATTATTTTACTCAAGAAACAGAAGATGCTATTGTACTTTATAACAACACTTTAGATTTTAAAGTAAGAAGTAAAATATATGAAGAAAAAATACACTATGCTTTCTTCAAACTTACTCAAAATATAATACACACGTTTAAATTTTATTATACTGAGGTAGATAATTTAGAACACTTACAACATGAAATAATAGTATTTTTATTATCGAAAATACATTTATTTGATCCTAAAAAAGGTGCTAAAGCATATTCTTATTTTGGTACAATTGTTAAACGATGGTGTATATTATATAATGATAAAAATTATAAAAGTAAAGTTAAAAAAGTTTCAACTGATGAACTTTTAAAAGATGATACTCATTCATATACTTTAGAACCATCAAATTCAGATGATAAATTATCTCAATTTATGGATGAATATGTAGAATTTGCTAGTACCAACATATATAAAATATTCCCTAAACCATATGATGCTAAGATTGCAGATGCTATTTTAGAGTTGTTTCGTAAACGAGACCAAATCGACGTATTCAATAAAAAAGCCTTATACATTTATATCCATGAAATGATCCCAGATGCTAAAACTCCAAAAATCACCAAAATAGCAGGTATTTTATATGGTATATTTAAAAATAATTATTTATTTTATTTAGATCAAGGATATACAAGATTTCAACTCTAGTAATTTTCCATATTTATACTCAAAAACATCCACATGAGTAATTTAGAATCAAATGTTTGGGGTAAGAAAAAATTCTCCGATATACTTAAAGAAATATACGATAATCAAAAGAAAAAGGAAGCACAAATATCTGCGTTAATAGGTGAATTAAAACCTCTTATTAATGATATTGGTGATGCTACTTTAATTGTTCCTTTAATTAAGGAATATATGGAACTAGGAATAAAAAATGATGAACAGTTAGTTAAAATGGCTACCATTGTTCAACGCGCTTTGGCTTCTAATAAATCTGAAGAAGAATCATTTGGTATGACCGATGATGAAAAAATCCAATTATTAGCAGAGGTTAAAAAATTCAATCCTAAAGACTAATGGCAATTTATAGGCAAGGGATAACTACTAGTAATGGGAACAATAACTCCAACAGTAATTCTAGTGGAGGGGCTTTTAATACTTTAAAGAGTTTAGTAGATAATAATTCTTCCTTATTTAAAATTGTTAGGGTATTAGATATTATATTAGATGAAAATCACCCAAAATTTAAAGATGTTGGTGAATGGAATGGTATTGGAACTATATATTTTGAAGATATTAATAATGGTACTATAGTTTCAACTTTTGCTTATCCTTTTAATCCCCAAATAAAATTATATCCCCTAGTAAATGAAATAGTATCTCTAATTTACATACCTAGCAAATTTGTAGATTCATCCCAGAACATGAAAATAGTTTATTATTATTTTCCCCCAACAGGGATATGGAACCATCCACATCATAATGCTTATCCTAATATAACGACATATGAAGCATTAAATAAAAATCAAAAAGATGATTATGTTAATGCAGGGGGAGAATATGTAAGAAGGGTTGAAGATAATTCAACCGAAATTAATTTAAATTATACTAAATTTCCTAATCCATCCCAAGACACATTTCAAGAAAAACCCAATATCCACCCTATTCTCCCATTTTCTGGAGATATAATATATGAAGGTAGATATGGACAAAGTATACGTCTCGGTAACACATCAAAATCAAATAGTATTCTAAAAAATAATTGGTCAACTTTTGGAAATAATGGAGATCCAATTACCATTTTAAGAAATGGACAACCAACAAATACAAGTGATGAAGGTTGGATTCCTATAACTGAAAATATAAAGAATGATTTATCTTCCCTATATTTAACCTCATATCAGAAAATCCCATTTAGTATTGCTAATGAAAATTTTTATTCTACCAATACTCCACCCACTACTCCTGCCCAATACGCATCTCCTCAAATAATTCTTAATTCAGATAGAATTATATTAAACGCTAAATCTGATAGTGTGTTAATTAGTGGACAAACATCAGTTTATATATCATCAAATAAAAGTATTAATTTAGAAGCAGGACAATTATATATTGATAGTACAGATATTAAATTAGGGAGTAAAAGTGCAAATCAAGCAGTTTTAAAAGGAGACGATACTGTAGAATTATTAAAGAGATTAATTACCGAAGTTACTAACTTATCTACAGCTTTAAAAACTATTCAAATATGGCCTGGGGGAGTTTCATCTCCTGACCCAACTATAGGACCCGTGGCAAAAATTGCAGAATCTAATTTGGAACTTATTGCACAACAAATAGACAGTATTAAATCAAATTTTGTAAAAACAATATAACATGGCATTATTAACTAATTATCCTACAGCTATTGGAGGGGCATTAAATGGAAGTTATAAAGAATTAAAAGATATCCCTTCATCTCTTCAAGGTCTTATTAATACTTTTGAGGGGTTAGTTCTTATTAGAGAAAAAGCAACAGCAAAGAGAACAGCAGGTACTTTATGGTATAAAGGTCAAGTTTTAGGATTCACAGTTGAAGATGTAGTTAGAAAGAAAAAAATTGATGCAACTACAGCAATACCCGATTCATCTCTTGGTATAGGTACATTCAATCCTTTAACAGCAAAATCATATAATCTTACCTTAGATATAACTGGTAAAGCAAGCTTAGAACGATGTTATGTTAAATTTCCCCAAGACAAAAGAGCTAAATTTAGATCCCCAGGAGTATTTCCAAGAGTTGGAACAGACCCATCAGCCGCAGCTTTTAGTTTTGATGGTTTATCATTTGGTGGGATTAGAATCCATAATGGATCTGATGAAAATTGGTCTGAAGGATGCATTATATTTTCTAGAACTAGAAATCCAACAGACACCCTAATAAATGACCTTCCAGGAGCTCATTTACTCACTAAATGGATATATAACCATCTAGGATTTTCTTTAGGAAAAAATACAGCTCAAATAATAGTTATTAATGAATTTGAATTTCCTAAAGATCCTCCAAAAACAGAAACAACAGGAGTAATTATTGATCAAACTACAAATTTACCTATAAAAGGAGTTGAAATTCAACTTATTTCTCCAACCACACAATCTATAGAAGAAATAGTAGCATTTATTCCCCCAACAATTACAGATAACTTTTTCGATACAATCCCAGTTCCCACCTCCAATTAAAAAACTTAATTATAAAAAAAACAAATTTTAAATAATGAATTAATGAATCCCTCTAATCCATCTAATACAGGTAAGTTTATTTTTCCTTTATCTGGTTCTATAGAACCTACTACAAATCCTAAGGACCTAACTAAACTACTTATTACTTCCCCAGGATATGAATCCTTAGAAGTTATTCCTTATAAAGGTGATGGAACCGCTAAAGATAACCTAGGAGTAATTAGTTTAACACCAACTACCAAAGGATTAGAACAAGATAAACTTAAAGCATCTCAACTTACTAAAGCACAAATAGAAGAGTTATCAACAAGTAAAAAAGATTTTAAATATTTTTCCCAAGAAAAATTAACTAATCAAATAGGCACTCTAAAATCAGTATTAATTCCTACAGTATTAACTTTAATTGCTGGTTTTGGGGTAACCAAAGCTACAGATTTAGCAATGAAAAATAAAGATAAAATTTTAGAAGGAATTAAAAATAAATCTACTTGTCCCCCTCAAGCCCAATTGCTTGATATAATTAATAAAAAAAATAAACTAGTAAAACAATTAAATAATAGTTTAAAAATAATAGATAGTACAACAAAAGCATTAGGTATAGCTGGAGGGGTAATTGAAGGATTAGATATTGCATATAATGTTTTAAAGAATTTACCAGTCCCTGTTTCAACAGGAGTACCTGGGGTACCTGGTCTTCCCACAAATGTAATATTAGGTATTCAAGATGGTAAAGATAAACTTGATAAACTTATTACTAATCTAAAAACTATTAATACTAGCACTTTAACTATATTAGTTTTATTAAGGCAAGTTTTACTTCAAGCAATCCAATTATTAAATCTTTTAGATTCCTTAGTTCAAGAATGTTTCCCCGATGCCGATCAAGAACAAATTGCAAACGAATTAACTATTCTAACTACTCAATCTACTACCCCAACAGTTACAAATGTAAATGGATTTGAAATGGGAGTTGTAACAGAAGTAACAGATAAACCATTAAAACGTAGAAGAGCTATAGCCAGAAATAAATCAGGTGTAGTAATGCTACAAGGAGAATGGTCATTTAGCTCAATTGATCAGATATTAATAGATGAGCTTGTATTCTATATTGAACAAAACAATTTAAAAGCAGATTAACCCTATATTTATAACCATATGAAAACCACAGATTTTAAAAAATTAATTAAAGAAGCAGTAAGAGAAGCAATTCAAGAAGAATTGAAAGATATTTTATTAGAAGCCTTAAAGTCTCCTAAACAAATAATTAAAGAATCTTATACACCACCTTCTACACCTGCACAACCCTCTTATGCACCTCCATCAATAGACTTTAGATCTAAATATGCTGAAGTGTTAGGTGAGACTGCTATGAGTTTTACCTCACAAGATGCTCAACCCTCATTTAGACCACATGGTGATCCTGTAAATGGTAATTTAGGATCCGGTGAATTAGGTATGGATCAAATAATGAATCTATTAAATACTAAGTAATGGCATTTAACGCCCAAACCATTAATCCTATTAATTTAAATCCAAACATTGGAATTGGAATTAATATCCCCTTTAATAATGCAGGTCCTGGAAATGCATTATTTTATACAACAGGATCAACGGTTACAGTTGTTAACAATGGAGTATTTACTTTAAATTACAATACTAGGGATGCAATTAAAAATAATCTAATAAACTATTTTTTAACTAATCCTGGTGAATTGCCCTTAAATCCAAATTTTGGAGCTGGGTTAAGAATATTTTTATTTGACCAAAATTCAGATCTTAATAATGATATTATTAAATCATTTGTTGAAGCTAAATTAGCTCAAGTATTTCCTATGATTCAAATAGCATCACTAGACATATTAACCAACCCATTAGAAGACAATTCAATAATAATTTCCTTAAATTACTATGTTCCTGGCACAAACATCCAAGGCACTGTATCATTTCAATTTTAAAAAAATATGGCTACCGTAAACAGAGATATAAAATATACTAATAGAGATTTTTCAGGACTTAGACAACGCCTAATAGAATATTCTAGAACATATTTTCCCCAAACATATACTGATTTTTCTCCTACATCTCCAGGTATGATGTTTATAGAACAAGCTTCATATGTTGGAGATGTTTTAAGTTTTTATTTAGATAACCAATTTCAGGAAACATTTATGCAATATGCTCAACAAACAAATAACGTGTTTGAATTAGCATATATGTTTGGATATAAACCTAAAACAACTGGGGTAGCTCAAACCCTTATGGATTTTTACCAACAAATCCCTTCAAAAAATGATGGTACTGGAACATATATTCCCGATTATGATTATGCTTTAAATGTAAAAGAAAATACTACTATATCATCCCAAAATGGAAATACTTTTTTAATTCAAGATAAAATTGATTTTACAGTCTCCAGTTCCCAAGATCCAACTGAAGTTTCAATTTATCAAACCGCTGGGGGTATCCCCCAATATTTCCTATTAAAAAAACAAAGGCATGCTATCTCAGCCCAAATTAATACTATTTCTTTTAATTTCGCAAACCCAACTCCATATTCAACAGTTAATATAAACAATCCTAATATTATAAAAATATTAGATATTACTGATTCTGATGGAAATAAATGGTATGAAGTTGATCATTTAGGTCAAGAAATGGTATTAGATCCAATCAAAAATACTAATATAAATGATCCAAATAAAACGGATGATACCCCATTTTTATTAAGACTTAAAAAAGTTCAAAGGCGTTTTGCTACTCGTTTTACATCTCTAGTAAATTTACAAATTCAATTTGGTGCTGGATCCCCATTAGATACTGATGAAGAAATTACTCCCAATGGAAATAATGTAGGAATAGGTTTACCATTTTCTCAAGATAAACTGACAACAGCATACTCCCCAGTTAATTTTCTTTATACAGGAACATATGGTATTGCCCCTTCAAGTACAACTTTAACGGTTAGATATTTAGTTGGTGGTGGGGTTGATTCAAATACTTCTTTAGGATCATTAACAAACCTAAATAAAACTAATGTTTCATTTGGAACCACTAACCTAAACCCCATAACTTCAAATTATGTTTTTGAGTCCTTAACATGTGTTAACATTGAACCAGCATCTGGAGGTAAAGGTGGAGATACACTAGAAGAAATTAGACAAAACTCCTTATCTCTTATTGCTTCTCAAAAACGCTCAGTTACAGCAGATGATTATTTAATTAGAGCATTAAGCATGCCCTCCGATTATGGTGCTATATCTAAAGCATATATTGAACAACCTAAACTAACAGATAATCAAGTTTCAACCATTGAAACCTTAAGTTTATATGTTTTATCTTTAAATTCATCTGGAAAATTAGATCTTGCATCTACAACCTTAAAAAATAATTTAAGAACATATTTGTCTCAATATAGGATGATTGGTGATAATATTGAAATTAGAGATGCTTTTATTATTAATATAGGAGTAAATTTTGAAATTATAGTATTGCCCGAGTATAATAATAGTGAAGTTTTAATTTCCTGTATTTCTTCCCTTAAATCATATTTTGATATAAGTAAATGGCAGTTAAATCAACCTATAATGTTAAAAGATTTATATATTCTATTAGATAAAATTAAAGGAGTACAAACTATTAAAACCATATCCATAGAAAATAAGGCTGGAACTACGTTAGGATACTCTCAATATGCTTATGATATAACAGCAGCAACTCAAAACCAAATAATTTATCCTTCATTAGATCCTAGCATATTTGAAATTAGATACCTAGATAGTGATATTAAAGGTAAAGTAGTTCCTTTATAATATTATATTTATAACAAAATACCATAATGGCTGTTTACAAAATATTTCCTACCCAAGATACAACTTTATATTCTGCTTACCCTACTATGAATACAGGGTTAGATGCTATCTTAGAAACTTCTAACATTATAGATATTAGTGGTGCCCCGGGAGTAGCCAGATATTTAGTTCAATTTGATCAAAATGAAATTTTAGATATATATTCTAATAAAATTGGAAATAGTTCTTATGATATATATTTTAGAAATTTTATAGCTGAAGCACAAGGATTAAATAAAAATACATTTTTAGAAATTCGCCCTTTAGCACAATCTTGGAATAATGGTACCGGATATTATTTAGATAATCCTAAAGAAACCGATGGGGCCTCGTGGACATATGCTAACTATATTGGATCAGGCCCTTGGAGCACTTCAGGTAGCTATACAAACCCATCCGGATCTATTTTTTATACAAGCTCCTTCAGTAATATATATGGTGGTTCAGGTGGAGGAAATTGGTTTTATGACACATCAGGAAGTTTATATGTAGTAGCAGGATATGTAATTCCTGGATATGTAACTACACAATTGCCATTTAGTAGTTCAGCTAATATATCCTATGGATTACGTAGTAATAAAGACATTGAAGTTAATGTTAGTAATATATCAAATGCATGGATTAATAACACTATACCTAATTATGGATTTATAGTTAAACTTACAAGCTCTGCAGAATTTGAAACCAATCAAAACATCCAACCTATATTTAAATATTATAGTGTTGATACAAATACAATTTACCCCCCATGTTTAGAATTTAGATGGAGAGATTATGAAACCGTATTAACTGGATCTGCTACCGGAAGTATTGTTACTACAACAGACTTAAAAATGTCTTTAGCTGAAAATCCAGGGGTATTTTTTCCTGAAAGTAAAAATAGATTTTATATTAATGTAAGTCCTTTATACCCCACAAGAACATATCAAACAGCATCTTTATTTACTAATTTAAATTATTTACCAACTTCTTCTTATTATGCCATAAAAGACTTGGCTACCAATGAATTTGTTGTTAACTTCGATAACAATTACACTCAAATTAGTTCTGATGAAAATGGGAATTATTTTGATGTATATATGAGTGGATTAGAACCTGAAAGATATTATAAAGTTATAATAAAAACAGAATTGAAGGGTTCAACTATAATATTTGATGATAATTACTACTTTAAAGTTATTAACGGATGAATGAAAGTGTAAATTTTAACAAACAAGTATATGATAAAAGACAATATTCTAAAGTTATAGATACCTCTTTTAAACAATTAGGGGTTCAAACAATTCAAGAACAGATAGTAATCCAACCAAATACTAATGAGTTTTTTAAAATGTACAATGACCTATTTTATGATATACCCGAATTAGGAGCGGTAAATTCTCATGAATATTTAATTAAAAAAAGTAGCGAATATATAAATTTTGAAGCAAATCAAGAAGAAATAACTGCTTTACAAGCTGAAATTTCCCAATTAAGAATAGAATTGCTTGATGCTCAAAAACAAAATATAGGATTACAAACCGGAACAACATTATAATGGCTACAGAAACAACTCAAATAAGTACTCAAGATTTTTTTTCCCAAACTTATAAAAATCAAGACACAACATTAATATCTACATTTAATGTAAATACATCCTTTATTTCTAGTAGTTATATAGAATTTTTTGTTTATGATAATAATTTTAATGTCCTTTCTAGTGACTATTCATTTAACCAATATACTATCCAAAATAATGGACAATCCCCAGGGAATAATGATGAGGTTTCTGAAATATTACTTGACCCCGAAAATTCATTAATTAGTCAAGGATACACTCAAGGACAATATAGTACATATTTTAATTTTTTCAATAAACAAATAGGATCAAACCTTGAACAATTATACATTTCTGAAATATCATCTGATAGAACAGAAATTAGATTAGATAGTACTGCGTTGACAATATTGGATGTTATTGAACAAACGAATACATTCATTCAAGAAAGAGAAAATAGTGATTATTTTTTAGATTTTTATTTAAATTTTGGAGATAATAATTTATATATAGCTAATAATATTGAATTAGATAATCAAGACCCTAACAATCCTACCATATTAATTAAATTATACGAACCTCTCCCTGAGGAATTTGATTTAAATTCTTTATTATGGATTGTAACTTTATTAGAAGAATCTTTAGCATACCAAGTCA
>Ga0247843_1007426_pt1 | contig 13506 bp, 15 predicted proteins | sample LaCruzMarch2017__FD_192420 | JGI IMG/M metagenome (GOLD analysis project Ga0247843, IMG submission 192420) | Freshwater microbial communities from meromictic Lake La Cruz, Castile-La Mancha, Spain - LaCruzMarch2017_8m | ecosystem: Environmental > Aquatic > Freshwater > Lake | place: Spain...
ATAATCGATTATACATGACGGTATAATCGATTTTACATAACAATTAAAACCCATATAATCGATTTTACATAACAACAAAACCAGTATAATCGATTATATGCAGGACAGACTGTAGTCGATATTACAGATCATAAAATCGACATCAACCAGGTAAAATCGACTAGCGATATAATCGATTTTAGCCCCGCAGCTAAAATCGATTATCATATAGTCGATTTTAGCTGCGACAGATCCACAAAAAGTATTGTTCGTAAGTGGGTAGAACTTAGTTATTTAGGTAGTACGTAAACATAAGTTCTTGTTACCCTTTACTAGTCCATGATCATGGTGCCAGTTAGGTTGACGAGGACATCAATAATCGAATAGAATCGATGCCTCGAGTACATTTGGACTGAACAAACAAGCATGTTTCGTCACATGCGAAACTGATATTAATTTGGTGCTTAACAATGCCAAACAAAATTACAAAGAGCAAAGAGCTCAGTGGATACACTGAAAGATCTTATGGGTTTCCTACGGATGAAGGATAGCAGTACTTGGTTTACTTGCTGTCATTGTGAGGAGGAATCAATCCTATATTTCCGCTTTAAGATTCCAGGAACTCAAAATCCACTTCCACTAATAATCTTGCCAATCCGAATAGCCCATGTTGCCGACTACAATTATCATAAAATTGGATACTTCGGTATCCTTGTCTTAAACACGACACAGGTAGAGCCGTCTTAGATATAATATCATCAATAAATTCTTCATCGTTATTCATAACAATAATCTCCATCATCGCAACGCCTACGGACTCAACTAAAAACTCAAAGCAATCTGCACCATTCCATTCAGCACAAAACCCATTAGCTCTTACGATTGATGTATGTTTGGCTGACTTCAGTTTCAAGTCGTAGCTTGAAGTATTAGAATTTTGTACATCATGCAATCTGACGATGACATATGGATCAGCAACTGCTCGTCATAGAAGAGATAGATAGAGATGTAGCGAAATATGTAAGTCAACTAGACGCATCCCATATTATAAACAACTCATCCACTCCCTTACATACCTTCAGCTCCTCCATAAGCTTTGGGGAGGATCGAAGCTGATAAAATCTTTATTCGTAACTGCATTCTATTATCAGACTTCAATTGCGAAAGGACACTTGGTGGTTTCAGAACGTAGCCACATCCACCGCACACACGAAACCTTCCATCGTTGACCGTCATAGCAGAATCATCCGTTTGGAAATTCAATGCAACAAGTTGAATTCCCATTGCCCAAGCAACGATGGGATTATAGTTACTAGAATCGACGCGTGATCCATGAGGGTATATCCGAGTCATATGTGTTGTATTAAACTCTTTCCACTGTAGCACGTGTGCTGGATCATTGTTGAGTATTTTATGGAATTTCGTTTCGTCTACGCTATGCATAGCAGTACTTGGTTGATCAAAACTAGAATTAAAGCTTGTGAATTCCACTGTATTCAAAAGTGTCATTTGAGAAATCCCAATTGCAGTAGTTGGACACTTGAAAGTCTCTGATCTTGGCGACTGCGACTTATTACTTTCCAATGAATTCGAATCATTATTCTCAGTTTCTTTTTGACATTGTCCTCCTTTCAGAAGTACCTTCCCCACCAAATCTAATGGTGAAGGCCATGCAGTTAAGCCCTCGTGTATGTATAGATGGTCTCCTAATGTGTTGCTTAGTATGGTTGCCATCATTTGTTGAAAATTGGGTGAGCAATGATTCTCCAGCGAAAGTACAATTGGAAGTGTATTCGGGTTCACGACGTCTATGTAATTCTTGATACAAGATATTATGGATTGAAATAATATCTTTGATGTCATAGTATAACCATGATATACGACGGGTTGACAAATGTTATTATCATCCCAGCAGTCCAGCTCAACACACTTGCACCCTCTACGGAATGTTTTGTCAGAATGAGTCATGGACGAGAGACCAAATTTGGAGAAACTATTACAGCTAGATCACGCTTACCTTTGCAAAGCTACAGCATACATCTGTACACTTGATTCCGACTGAAATTGATCGGCAGTCAAATAAGTGTTGTGCGATGAGTTGATCCAGTATGAAGGGAATGGTCTTGTCAAAGTAGCTCTATCAAACTGTTGTTTCACGGGATCAAAGCCATCATTCCAAGGAGAGCTAAACAAATATTCTCCAAATCTCAACCTGTCTATTGAACCCTCCACAGGATATGACCCAACTATCTCAATATTATTCAGTTTCGAAAATAGACGCCTAGTATTCTCAAGTGTGGCATTATGCTCCTGTTGTTTTTGCCTTAAAAATTTCTCCATGAACTCTTCAGTTGTTACTACATCTGTGGTGTCTCCAAACAATTGATTGAAAATGATATCAGTAACGAGTTGGCGGCCATGACATTCGAATTTGACCTTTTTGAGAGCGTCAAGGCATTCATCAAAAGTAATCCCATTCCGTTGTTGTAGTGTCATGCTGACTCGTCTCATGCTTCCAGCCGTTGTGCGTCCAGTCGACCCTCTCTTTAAAGGCTTTGCTGTAATATATTGTCTGAATATTTGAATCGCTTTTTCTTTCTTGATATAAACATTGATTCGACGAAGAAGTTGTAGGAACTCAGATTGCTTGATCAACCCTGACTTCTTCCAATCGATGTCATTCCACACATATCTCAAGAGTAACGTCTCCCTGGCAAATTTAATCTTCGAAGTATCATATGTCTCACGAAGAAGTTGGACGGCAAATAAGACTGCAGACACATCCTCCTCGTTCTCCATAAGAATGTCCATCGTTTTAAAGTTTTTGTAGAATATCGTAACCACCTTCGTGGGGTCCAAGCAGTCCTGCGAATTACATGACTCGAGCTTGCGACTACCAATGAAGCCACTTTGCACAAAGAGTATGTCAGATACATCAATGGTACGAAATTTACGTTTTATCTGCATTTGCGTTCCAGTTACGGAACTGACTGTTTCATATGCTCGAATACTTTGATATCGTAGCCGATCAATGACGCTTCTCTCCGCCTCTCTCACACCCATGCGATGCGAAACGATGATCTTAAACAGATCATCGGACAGAGATAGTACGCGTGGGACGATGATGCCTCTTTTTGACATTTTTCTTATATCTATCCCATCAAATATATTAGGAGATATTTGTGATTTGACACCCAGCAGCGCAGTACCGATACAAGAAGTAGTAGTAACTGGCACAGTGTTGTTGTTGGAGCGGTGTAATTTCTTCGTCCGATGCCCGGCGATAGCGTTGCGAAAGTTCATTTCAGAGAAACTCTTACGCATCATCGCCGTAGCAGTTGTTTTACTACGCGTCGTCCTACTCTCCTCGGCCGCCATCATCTCCTCTGTACGAGCTCTTTGACGCCGCATCCCCATTTTGCTCCAGTTCGCTAACGGAGCCCCTATCGCTTACTAAAGGAACAAAACAAAAAATGGCCGAGGCATCTTCATCTTCGTCATTATTTGGTAATGATGTCGTCAACAGCACTCCTGCTGTGCTATCAGCAGTAAATACACCCAGCGCATCAAACGATGCTGAAAAATTGGTAACAAATACAGAAGTTATTGAAGAAATAATGTGTGATAAAGATGACAAGGACGACGTGATGAATAAGCCTGAGGTCAAGGTAATAGCAGATATAGATAACGGGACGTGGCCTTGCATTCGATGTACCACGACAAATCCATTGAAAAATAAGCGCTGTAAATCTTGTCTATGTTGGAGGGGGGGGAAACGGAAGTCAAAACGAGATCATGCCGAAGACAATGATTATTCAGACCAGAAAAAGATCAAATTATCAAACGATAATCAAGCCAACGAGGATGGACTTGTACTTACGCGACATTGTCCCAACTGTATGAAGACACTTCATTTCAGAAGTGAGAGATTAGCAACCGCGGGGTATAATTTGCATCTGAGCAAGTGTGCCATAAAAGCCAAAAAGAATAATGATTCTGCTCATGCCGTAGTAACAACAAAAGGTGCTGTGCCGAAGAATGATAAAAGATTGAAAGTACCACAATCATCACAATCCCCGAAGAGAGAACGACGATTGATCGTACCCAATAATAAAAAGAAAGACAATAAGGTCCCTTTGACGGGTAAATGGAAAGAACAACCAGCAATGAAACCGAGAAATGAGAAGAACCGAGTTCAAGTGTCTACAAATATTTCACCAAAAAAGAGAAGGAGATGCGGTGAATGTAGGGCATGTTTAAGTGATGATTGTGGGAAATGTAGATTTTGTCTTGATATGAAAAAGTATGGTGGGACGAATAAATTACGAAGACCATGCATCAAGAGACAATGTCAGGCTACAGAACGTCCAGAAAAAACGAAGACGAATAACGATGTTGCTCCCAACAAAAGTCAATTACAGCCATCAAAGAGTAAACATGACAAAACAAGTAAGAAGATTGCTAACATTGTAAAAACACCCAAAACGAAGGACGGTGTTGCTGCCAAGAGAAGTCAATCAAAGCCATCGAACATTAAACGTGAAAAACCAGATAAGATTGCAGACGTTGTCAAATCACCCCATCAGCTGTCTCTCCCGACAATATCTCAGATATTGGATACGTCACTGAGTGAGATTCTTACTGCTGATGTTTTTCGCGTATACAACACCCACTTTGGCACGAATTCTAATATAGCCGCAAGGATATTACTAGAATTGGGTGAAGGGTAAGTCATGATAATACTTTTTTTTGTCTCTATTGAAAATCTTAGTTTTATGGATTGTGCGTACACAAACCTCCTTAATTCATTGTTTTCACATTTCAATTCATTACACACAAAAAAGTGAACTACCATCGTGCGTTGCAACAGAGATTCCATTTCTTCGATCGAGTGAAGAAATCATAAAGCTAACATGTCCACAAGGCACTCCTCCATCCCGTTTTGTTGGAGTGTATCGTGTGAAAAAGTCTCTTGATGACGGCAAACAAGAAATTAGCTTTGGTGTAGTAGTTCCTCAATTTTATGTCAATAACGATTGGGCAATATCAATTATTGAACAAAGTCCAAACGGGAATATTGTCCCCACTGCTGCTACTGTAAATGGTCAGCCGTTGCTCCTTCGCATCGGCATTACTGATGAAGAAATTGCCGGTAAGTTATTTGCCTTCTGTTACCGTCTACTGTATGGGTCGGATGCAGCTTCAGATATTGTGACCATGAGATTGGTGCATTCAGAGAAGACAGACAACAATAATGCCCCTCCTGCATATTTGGATGTGAATCAAGACAATCCTCTGCCTAATAAAGGCTCAGTTGAGTCGTGAAAAGTTTCGCTAGGGGAATGTGCATCTAAAAAATCTCCCCCTTCCCTCACTGCTTCATCTGCATTGTCTGCTGATAGAAGACTATGTCGACCCGTTGCCAGTGATGACAGTTCACGCGTGGCCGAGTCTGCAAATTCAAATATTGTCATGAAGGAATAGTCCATCAAAACAATAATGGGTGCTATTTCACATACCACGAATAGAATGAACAATATCAATGGAGACCATGTGCCACTTGTGGTCGGACGTAACATGTCGACATTGCGATAGTAGAGTGTTAATGTAGATATCCCCCATAGTATACGCGAAATGCTCCATAATGCCATGACATTGCTGATTTTACGCAATCCCTCTTTGGATTGTTGACTCCGGTAGGGAAATCCACTCCATGCCACACTTAGATAAAGATAAAATAGTATGACTAAGAAGACTGCTGATAGATTAATCCCTGCCATGGCAACATTCACAACATTACGGAATACTATAACAACTCCCTTCGACTCACGTCCACCCACGAATATTAATACATATAGTATGATTTGTGTTGCATATAATGCACTATTAAAAATCATAAACCATAATAACCAACGTTTACGCCATCGCACAGTGCTTTCGGTATGAAATCTGGATAATAGTGAGCATTCTGCCCATACTAGTGTAAGTAATACATAGGTCGATACAACGATTGCATTCGGTAGATCAAATAGTACAGTCATGGATGAATCGTAGAATGCCTGATTTCTTTCAATGGGTTCTTCGCTCTCACTGCCATTACCTTCCATAGTATTATTGTCATCGGTATTATTCGAAGTCGCTGGATTCAATGAATAGTGCGCCCGAACATTGGCAATATCCATGGCAATCACGCCCACGAACGACATTATCCTCAAAAAACACACCGTCCCGGCCGACAAGACTAATAATTTCTTTAAATCGAAACTCGAATTGGCACGGTATAAAAAGTTATACTTTCGTTTGGATAAATGTAATGTATAGGCAAATAGTATGCCAGCGAATGTGAGTGAGACTGTGAATAGATCGAATGTTATGGTGATGGATGGATTCATTTTGTTCGTGACGACGATAGCGACGTCTTCTTTGATGTGGGTAACGAAGCGCAGTGAGGGGCACGGATGAGGGGACGCGGAAGTGACTTCAACCCCGTTGGCGGGAGCGAGAGGCACACAGAAGATAGAAGAACCACAAGCAGCGAACAGTTGATCAGAACGAACGGAGCAATAATGAACGACGGACAATCATCCACCAATAATCCTACAATCCCAACGACAGTAGGTGCACTCCTCACTGAGGAATGCAGCGTTAATCCACTCTCTCCTCTTCCCTCTTTCCTAGAGTTAGTATTCGTTGATGTCGCACGCGATTCTGGTCGGCAGGCATTGTCGGCTGCATTTACCATGGGTGTGGTATGGTTGGAAAGTGTATTAGGGAGGTTACAATTATTAGAACGGAGATTGATACACCATCAAATACACCACTTGTCAACATCAGCGCATAATAATGATCATGGCAGTAGTAGGATGATAACAACTCGAGTAACTAACATGCTGAATACACTCCGACGAACAAGAATGCGGTTCCAAAGACATGTATGCCATACAGTACTTCAACTGGCCAAAAATCTTGGTCCTGAAATACAAACATTAATATTATTTGCCATTGATTATCATTGTATACATTATTTATCTGGATCGACTGCTTGTGAAATGATGTATGGAATAAAACGTTCCAAGGTCGTGAAGCAAACTGTTGACGGGCCAAAGAATTATACATTTGCTGAGCTTACTAAATATGACAAGACAATATCAGCACTGCTAGCGGCATTATTGCCTTATTGTAACGAACGATGCGACATGGTATACAGTCAATGGCAGACGGATCAGCAATCGAGTAATGACAACAACAATAATATGGACAGTCCAAACTATGCAAAGCAACAAATAATTAAATTGTATCCCTATTATCATATGATACATGAAGGGTCGATATTCATATATCAATTTGCATACCTTATGGGATATACAGTATATTGGAGTTCATCACTTCATGCCATGGGATATGTACTACGACGGATGACTGTGTCAGATGTGCAACAGCAGCAGCAGCAGCAGCAGCAGCAGCAAAGAAAAGTACTGATGGAGCAGCAACAACGTCAACATACACCTCCTTTGCATGAATCGGCACATAAAAAAACAACATTTTTTCCACCCCATATCAGTAATGCGACTGGTGGTACTATAAGTAATGCACCCATCGCAAAACTCTCACCATCCCATTTATTAAAAGGAGCAATAGTATGTTCACTTTCATACACATTAATTTCTGGATGGTATTCCCATTTTCAACGTCAGTTACGAATACGTCGTCGTCGATGGATTGCGGGGAATGATGAGGATGATAATACTTTAAATCATACCGCAACAACATTACCACCAATAACGAACAAACTTCCAATACCACCTCCACCCATGCCTCCCAAACTACTAATAGACGAGGATACTACTACTACCACTATTGTTGTTGATAGGTGGTCATGTCCAATATGTAATGAGGTACGGATCAACCCTACAGCATCCACATCGGGATATGTCTACTGTTATAAATGCTTGGTATTACATATACGATCTGTGGGAAAGTATTGTCCCATGACAGGTATGGCATGTAACGAAGAGAATATTGTACGATTATTCGAACCTACTTCCTTGTCGTCGTCGTCGTCGTCGTCCACACGCAGACATACATGACGATAAGATCAAAAGGAACCTTTAAATATCAGATCTTAACTTTACTACCCTATTATCTTTATCCTGCTTAATATTTTATTTTGTGACAAATACAGTTCACGTGATAAAACAGTTATATCAGAGATTAATTGTCGCACTGTGGTACAACATCATGTACATTTGAATACACAGCATTTAATTCCTTAATATATCCTGTATACAATGTATCCATGGCATGATGTAATACATTAGTCTTCTTATCATTCCATACCTGCTTTACAATTGATTCAGGATGTGGATGATGTACAACAAATCCCTGTGGCAAGATGTAGAATGGTACACCTCTAAATCGTAAATGTGATATATGTTGTATCTTATTCTTCCCATATCCGTAAAATCGTTCATCGTAGTATGGTGTCATTGGTCTCTGGACATTGTTATTATTGTTAGACAGTGAAGAGGAGGATATTGATGTAGGAGTACACCAGGGTATAACGACATAGGGTTCATATCGTAATGAGTCAAAGCATTGTATTTTTCGAATAGTTTTTACTACACCGTTTCTCCCATTCTCAGTGCTGCTATTATCGTACCATTGTTTCTTTAACCATTTCTTGGATTCTGTCGTATGATGTCCCTCCCAATTCATATCCTCCTGGAATACAATACAATCTGCATCTTGAATACATTCGCTCAAATCATTAAATAATAGTGGAAGGAAGGTTGGATCACTTGTTAAATACTTGCGACATGAGTCAGTATCGATACAGGGTCTATCCACCTTTCGTTCAAATGCTGGTACAACTATTGCATTCACTGGAATGCTACCAACTGATTCCTCCTTCACATGAGTAGTTGTTGTGGATATTTGATCAATTATATTGGCTTTTACTACTTCACCAAGATCAGCCGATGGGATAAGATCTACATCCATTATTAATACATGTGATGTAGTCACGGCATCTAATCCTTTATTCCTCATAATGTTCACTGGATATGTAGAGGAGGATTTACTGCCACCTTCTTTTTCATCATCATCATTGGTATGTACATGAGTCAAAACAGTTATTTGTGGACACTCTATCATAATGTCAGTAATCGAGTCTATAACACGAGATCTATCTGACGGGTCTATGACTAAATCTGTGGGGAGGTACACGACAAGTACAATAGGATCGGACCATCGTGCACAGGTTTCGGATAATAACCATAATCTGTCAAGACTGCATTGTATGACAAGTGATATAGATATCCCCAGTGGTACCGAGTACCCATCCTTCGGACACGAGTTGATTGAGTTATTCATATCATTTTCCATAGTTTGTAGTGTCCGCAATGACGTTGGTACCGTGTTGGTAAGCTGTTTTTGGATTTCAATTTCTAATACCTTGTATTGCTGCTGTTTCTCAACCTTAATAGATGGAAGTGTCTTAAGTTGTGATTGTTCTGCTTCTACTTCTACTTCTTCTTCTTTCATTGGATGATTCTTTTTTATTGAGTGTGCTCTATCATTTCCATTAACTTTGGTAGTAGATTCATCAGTTTCTTTCGATATTGCGTCTCTATTTTGCTTCTTTGATTCCACTTCCCCCCCTTGCGTATTATTATCATGTTGAATCTTTTGATCATGTACCATAATAGCTGCAGCCTCATTCCTAGCAAACCACTTTGGTACAATCTTTTTCATAATCATTTGACGTGGTGTTAGATGATCATTTACTTTATTCGTTGTTTTACCATCCCCTTGTTGTCGTAAGATGTCAATACGATCATTGAGTAACTTGGCATTCTTTTTCATAATCTTGATTGGTTTAAATATTTCTGATCTAACCTTATTATCATCTGCGATTGACCTTAACGAAGAAGACGAAAGAGTGGATGATTCTCCATCTTGGCGTAAATAATGCCCCAAATCCAATACTGAATGTGTTGTCATTGGTATAACAACAAAGTGCCATGACAGGTAGGCAATAATAAACAGTGTAGCCCCGTATCGTACTGGCGTGGCACAGAAGATACGATACCATAGTTTCTTTTGACGGGGATGATATGTGGCCCGACGTTTACGTTTGTCGTGTGCATAGTATGCCCCGCCGAGTAAGAAGCTATTGCTTGGAGATTGGAGTAGGTCACGATGTTGCTGTCCGAAATTATTAGTATTCCGCATTGCTGCTTGTCCAGATGAACCGAAGCTGCTGCTGCTTTTGCGTGTTGCAGGAGAAGCGACGTACGGCGATGATGATGATGATGATCCATTGCCATTGCCATTAGATCCGCCATCATCCGTACTATTTTTTCGTTTAACAATCATCATGCCAGAGACGGTTTGAGAAAGGGTATGTGGTACATAAATATCTCGACACGCCATGCTTTGAGTGTTCTACAAGGACCACGGACTCCACGGACGACACTACCTACTTTCAACCAGCTCTCACGATACTATTCTCACTCATCATTTGTAGTACTCACACCGACACAGAAGATAATGGCAATGATTGCCAACCACAACATCATCATCATTGTATTGGTCAGTATTGCAATCGCCACCTTTTCTGTTGTATCGGCTCTATCCCTCCTCCCCGAAGCAGCGATACGCACCATCCAAAATGGTGGTATTGCCGTTATACCCAACTACCTAAGCTCTACGACCATATCTCGGTTGCGTAAAGATGCCTCGAATTTATATAACAATGGTCATTTCATTATTGATTCATTGGCAGGCTACGGTACGGATTCAGGTAATAGCGACAAGGCAAAATTTAACCCAACGAAAGATCGTGCCGTATTACCATCCTATGTACCCAGTAAGAACATGTCTGGTCCATTCGTCAATACAGAATTAGGTGACGCTGTTGCACGGAAACAATTGGCAGCCAATGTAAAATCACTTAGACACGAATTGGCATTATCATTAAATCGACCAGGTCTAATATTAGAGCCATCAATACAAGATAATGAACTTGCTGGCATGGATGGACACGAGGTATCCTACACCCGCTTTGGACCGGGTGCCTTTCTTGCAAGACATGTCGATGAACATCATGAGGAAGTGAAAGGACGTGCTGGATGGGGCCGTCCCACACGACGATCATTAAGTTGGCTTGTGTATTTAAATGAGGATGATTGGGATGTGGATGTGGATGGAGGAGAGTTATGCACTCATGAACGACAGGCAATAACAACAACCACCAAGGGTGGTGGTGGAATCGTGGGAGGACCCGTGGGATCTAGAGATGGTGATTTACAAATCGGATGGCTTGCTGCTTCGCCAAATGACTCATCCAACGATAATAATGATAATAGAGAACGTCCAGTCTTTCTTGATGGTAGACGGGGTGGTATTAGTGGCAGATGTTCTTTATATGTTGACAATAGCGATAATGACAATAATGGTATGACGACGAGAAAGAAGAGAATATATCTAACAAAAGAATTTGATTCTGATCCATATTTATTCCTCACAACTGATTTCTTCATTCGGAATTTACTAATAATTGATTACAATCTTGGACAGCGTTTTCGTTACATCGAGCCTCCGCATGGCAAGCTGACAGAATACCTCCTTGGCAACATTGTCAATGGTGGAGATAATAGTCCAGAGGAACGTGTACGCAAAATTGCGCCTTTGGGTGGAACGTTGGTTGTGTTTGATAGTGTTACCTTACCACATGAGGTCCTACCATCAAGAACTAGAGAGCGATGGGCCGCGAGTGGATGGTTTCATGAAAGGCAGCAACCGGAACCCAAATAAATGCCCACGGTAAATAATGTGAACTCTTAAAAGCTGATTGATCAATATTCATTTTCTCATTGCCTCCATTCATTGCCTTGCCATTGTCCAAGCTAGAAGTCCCTGCCTTCCACAGCGCAAGTCCAGTAATGATGTTGATTCCGTCAATCTCTGATTTCAGATTCATAATACTCAAGTTTTGTAAGTGTCTCAGAATGCCTATTTTGTCTGTTGAAATCATTGTATTTGTCGCCACTCCAATCAAATTTGTTGCCCATCGAATCATGATCCATGTCGTCTCGAAAATGTTTCACTCCAATTGCAATTACACGAATTGCATTGCTTAGATTGACAAATAAGAAAAACATATTAACAAGTTAGAATACTATACTCTGGACAATATCTGAAACTGCTCCAAATGCATTTTCAACTTTCAAATCGCTGGTCATGTAGGTCAATATATGATCTGTTTTTTGCGAGGCTTCAACGAGATACGTCGACCAATTACCACTAAAGAATTCATCTTTGGGCATGTGCACGAGCGCGTTACACCTCTCCATGAGTTCTTTCAAAGGCAGCTCTTCCGGCCATCCATCTCGCTGCACATATACCATCGGGGTTTTCGTGCTAAGACACTCGCTCACAGTACCGTAGCCAAGTTTCCCAAGCATGACGTCCGACGCGGCTAGAATATCTGGCACGAAAATGTTTCGCGAGAGTGGGATAAAGTGCTCTGAGGGCATCTGCACCCCTTCTCCTTGCAAGACGAGACATATCCAGTTCTGCGCAGCATCTTGCTACTAAGGCTTAAATCTGACATACTGTGCCCGCCGAATCCGAACAAGACGACAGTGGCAGAAGAAGGTATTCCGTATTTCTCCCTGACAACATCTCTGGGTGTTACAGCTAGTCGGCTAACTAATGGCGCCTGGACAACTAGACCTGGGAAGTTATTTGGTAGAGGCATCCCCCCTGGTAGTTGGATATAATAATCGGCATTGCAATAATCTTTAGAGCACAGGGTGACCATTTCATCCAATACATCCCTAGAGATGCCTCCTGTATCCACGACGGAAGATTCTAGCATAGCGCGATATATGCTGTCCCACGTAAAGTTCGATACGATGGCGGAAACAATATTGCATTTTTTTGCCGCGGTACAAGCGATGGGAGTTGCATCTACGAGGACAATGTCAGGTTTTCTATGAGACAAAAATTGAACCTCTTGATCGAGTAAAACAGAGTAATTCGAATGTATATTTTCGAAGTAGTTCTTCAGAGTTTGCACAATATCCATCTGAAGGGGGTCTAATTGAATTGCTCCAGCATCGAGACTACGTGTGGATACCGTAAGTGTAGAGACAATTGAGACGAATCTACCGACATAGTTTCGAGAAAAAAGTCTTGCTGTAAAGTGGAGACGATTTCTACCACAAATCCACATTCCAATAGCTTCTCGACCAAACCGATTGCTCTCGTAGCATGTCCAAAGCCATGCCCCGTAATGTAGTAGATGCAAAGATGTCTTTTCAGATCTGCTGGCATAATATTACTTAGAAGAGAGTCCTTGGAATGACTCGACCACCGACGACTCTAAAACCAGTAAGAATGATGGGCTTTCGGAGGGCAGTTCAGATTCAAATCCTTCTTACAGACCACTCCACACGACACGCCAAACAAACGACCACCACCATCAAACATCATCGGTCGATAGCGGACCGGACGGAGCGA
>Ga0247843_1007428_pt1 | contig 13506 bp, 13 predicted proteins | sample LaCruzMarch2017__FD_192420 | JGI IMG/M metagenome (GOLD analysis project Ga0247843, IMG submission 192420) | Freshwater microbial communities from meromictic Lake La Cruz, Castile-La Mancha, Spain - LaCruzMarch2017_8m | ecosystem: Environmental > Aquatic > Freshwater > Lake | place: Spain...
ACGTAACCATGCTTGCATATGTGGTTCATCCTCTGAACTACGACCATTAACTATAGCACTAATAGCTGCACATTCAGAATGACCACAAATTATAATGTCCTTAACATTCAATCCATGCAAAGCAAACTCAATAGCGGCAGCGGTTGAATCTTGCTGAGAATCTGGATCAACAATGTGACAAGGACAAACAAGGTTGCCAATGTTACGTACTACGAATAGATCACCAGGATTGGTGGATGCAAATACGTTTGGTGCCACCCTACTATCACAACATGCGATCATTAAAGTGTCTGGTGATTGACCTTGTACTAAACCAGAAAAATTAGCACGATAATCTTCTAGAGAGTTTTTACGAAAATCAACAATACCGCTGATTAGCTTATGCATTCACACCTCCATTAATTGTCTGGAGTAATTCTAGCGATGCAGACAGATAGTTGTCAATGAATTTTGTACAGGTTTGTGCATTATCCAATAAAGTGGTGGTTCTTCCGTATTGACTTTATATTAGTTTATTATACAGTTTTCTCTAACATATATAGATATATTAATTAAAAATAATAAAATAGGCAAAAAAGCAGTGAAAAACCGAACTCAACAAGATGAACCAAAATCAACTCTACGAGCCAGAAGACCACGACAAGACGCGAGTAATGAACGGTCTGTAATTCAACCAGCTAGAAGAGATGAAAATCAACAAGATAGAAAATCACCAGAAGAACTTGTTTGTGAGCAGTCGATCTTTTTTACAGTTAGTGAAATTTGGCGCTCTATTATTGATTCTGCTCCAGCTAAAACTGCTTTGAAAGAATATTCTATCTCTTATCCCGTTGTTAATTTTACTGCTCTTGCTATAGGAATGGTTATTTATTTTAAAACTAACACCCAGAATAAAGCAAAAAAATTAGCATCTCAGGTTCCTATGAATGCAGTGTTACCTGTCGTCAGTAGCGCATTATCAGAATCAGTTTTGCAATCTCTACAATTATACCATAAAATAGTAGAAAATACAGGAAATCAAGAACTAGCAGTGATGGAGTCTTTTGAGAAGTTTTTTAATACTGTAATTAGCTTTGAAGGAAAAAAAGATCTAGTACCTATTTTTGCTGTTGATGTACTTAGCTTGATTGAAACCGTATGCTTTAGCATAACTAAAAGAGCTGCAGGGAAATTAATGATAGATCCTGCAATGGGAACTTTTATCGATCTCTATGCAGGCTTAACTGGTTCTAAGGCAGGAACTCTGGCTGAAATTATGCTAAGTGGTTTTGCAAAAGGCATTGATAAGAGTTTATTTAATGTTACTAATTTTGAAGCTCAGCTTTCTAATACAGAATACCCAAAAAGAGTACGTGAAGTAACCAACAATCAAGTTAGGCCAGAACTCCTAAAAAGACTACGTGTGGAGGCTAAAGAAATTGGAGAACGTATTAATGCTGATTCTCTAAAAAGTGGAGCTATGCAAAATACTACTAAAACTATTATAGCTGCAGAAAATAGTGGTCTACGCAGGCGAAGATATTAAAACCGGCATGCCGTTATACACAGAAAATGATGATAATATCAAAGGCCAGCTATCCCAACTTCTTTATCGGAAGCAGTCCTTCTTTTAACTTCTGCATCAACATGCCCTCCACTAGCCACGGGTACCCTATTGGGTCAATGGCATTCGGTTAAATAATATGGTAAAGTAATTCTTATGGTTAAATTATAACATAAGGATTAATTATGACGGAAGAGTCACTAAGATTTTGGTCTGGAGTTAAAGTAATATTCAGTGAAGTCAGTAATAAATTTGATAGTATCTGGCAAAAAAGGAAACGTACTTTAAATAGCCAAATATTGGTAGCATTTTTATTAAAATTAGTACAGAGCAAGAATAAGCAAGGTTATGGTAGTAATTTAGCTGAGTTTTGGGAGTCTTGCGTTGAAAAAGGAGTATCTCTACCACAAGATAAGTCAGTATCTGCCTCATCTTTATGCGAAGCAAGAGCCAAATTACCTGAAGATATTTTTATTGCACTAAATAAAGCTTTACTTGCTCATTGGAATGAGTCTTTCGAATCACCTAATTTTCAAGGATTCAGATTATTTGCCATAGATGGCTCAAGGATAAATGTACCAAGAGAATTGCTCAAAGAGGGTTATAAATTATATAATGAAAAAATAGGTCAGTACTATCCCCAAGGACTTTTGAGTTGTATGTATAATTTGCAAGAAAAAGTGATTTATGATTGTGATTTTGTCAGTCATATGAATGAAAGATTATGCGCTCTTGAGCATATGAAAATCTTAGGTAATAAAGACATTATGATATTTGATAGAGGCTATTTTAGTTATTTGCTTTTTTATCAGTTATTAGAACATAATGTTCAAGGAATTTTTCGTTTGCAAGAAGGTGGAACAAATGAGGAAATATTTAGCTTTTGGCAAAGTGCAGATGAAGATAAAATTATTGAATATAATCCATCTAATACGGTAAAACATGATTTAAAAAAGCAAGGGTATAACTTAGATTTCAAGACATTAAAAATGAGATTAATTAAACATAAGATAGGCGATCAAACTTATGTTTATGCTACGACATTAATTGATAAAGCTCTATTTCCAGGTGAATGTTTTGCAGAAATTTATCATGAGAGATGGGGAATAGAAGAGCTTTATAAAATATCAAAAAGGTTTATTGAAATAGAAGATTTTCATGCAAAAACAGCGAGAGGTGTAAAGCAAGAATTATATTCACATATTTTGCTTATTAATTTATCGAGATTTTTTGAATTTGAGGCGCAGAATTTTATTCCTCCTGCTGATAAAAAAAGTAATGATAAGTATCAAAGTGACAACAAATATTTTAATCCGATTAATCTGATTAGTATTAATTTTAAAAATTGTATAGATGTAGTATCTAGAAATTTAGGAAATTTTATACTTGGTACTTTTAATGTTCTATCTAATTTGGTAGATAGAATTATAGGTTCTATTTCAAGAATTAGGCAAAAGATCAGGCCAAATAGGCATTATCAGAGAATTTCTCGTAAACCAGTGAGTAAATGGACAAGTTATGGTAATCAACGTGCTAAGGCCTAACCGAATGCCATTGTTTCAAGTATTACCCTAACTGCATCTATCTGGTTGCTTCCCACAGCCAAGTGTAGGGATGTGTGGTCATATTTATCTTTTATCTCAAGTAATTTTTGTTGATCTATTCCAGGTGTCTCAACTATTGTACTTATTATCTCAGTATAACCATGTTGAACAGCGTAATGGAGAGGTGTGAGCTGGCTGTTAGCACATTTTTTTGTTAGTTCTTGCTCACTTAATCCAACTTTTTTATAATATAATGAAAATAAATTATGGCAGCTGTTATTTATGCATATTTCAATAAGATTATCAGCGTCAGTTTTATAAATTATCTCTAGTTCTTCTGTAGTAAGTGATGCAATTTCATTAAGCTTAATAGAGGCTCCTTTAACCATAAAAACCTCTAAATTTTTATATTCTTCAGCTAAATTACTCCGACTTAAAAAGCTAAGCGTAGCTATTGCACTTGGTGCTGAATTCCCTATTGCTAGGTCACATAATTTTTCTGTCAATTTTTCTTGGGGATTTAAACGGCTTAGATAATTTAAAGTGCTTTCATAGCCATGATATTGATCAAGATGTAGCAGTGATATGAGCCCTTGGGAAATTGCATACTTAATGTCATTAAAACCTACTTTTTCAATTCTGAAACCTATTTCATTAGGCATTTTAATGTTGTCTAGACCTTGTTCTATTAAGGCATAGAAATTACCATCAGATATATAGCCTTTAAAACTATTCTCAAAATCTTTTAAATATTCAGTGCGGAAAATATTATTTAAATAAGCTCTCACGTTTCCGGTTACTTTGTTATTTGAGGCCCATAGAATTTCTCCATATACGTTTATAATATTATTAATCTCCTCAACATGATCTTTTACGACCTTTTCATAGATCAGAAATAATTCCCGCTCAATATCACATAGCTCAATTTTCTTTGGATTATAGGCAATATGGGACGAAGCCAAGGTCCATGATAGTGAATTAACTCCACCACCAACACAGCGGCTCTGATCCTCTACCTTATTTTCAGGGAATTCTAATATATCTGGTTTATCGGTGCCTCTATCGACATCATATCCTCTCCTCATATCATATAATTGGCTAACTAAGGATAAAAAATTAGCTTGTTCTGTAACATAGCTGATTTTAAAATTAGCTTTGTCTTTGCTTGCCCAATAGGTGGTTGCTATCATTTGCTCCATAGTCAAGCCACAACTATTTATAGCATCAGTCCTATACGGATAATCGCCGCTATTACATTGATGATCTTTAATCATATTATCTATATAACGCTTCGCTGCGTTAGCTTGAAAGCGTAAGCCTCCTATCTTTTTAGCAAATGACTCTTTATCTTTTGCTTCTAAATCTTTGTATTCAATGTCTTTAAATTTTTCTATGTCGTTAAAACGTAGGTACTCATTATAAATATCTGCATCATTTATTTGAACCAGCCTATCGATGTTATTTTTCAGTTCAGCAATTTGAGCTATAACAAAATGATCTAAATTACCTTTATCATTAATTTTTACTGATCTAGATGGATCTGTTGCCTTACTAGGAGCTTCATAGTCTGCACTAACAGTAAGGCTATTACCCTCTCAACCATTAGTTTAAAGGCATTAACATGAGACTCATCGCTAGTTTTATGAGAAGCAACGTTATGGGTGTCTACATTGTCAACATTTACTGCTGGGCTCACTTCATTTTTAGGTAAAAGCTTTTCTAGAATCTTCTTGCTGTCTTCATTTAATGCTGATCTTTCAAGTGAATTTATTGGGCCATAATCTTTTAAATATAAATCAAAAACAGATACTTTTAGATCAGCATTGAGGTAATTTGGTGTATTTATGTATAAATCAAATACTTTATCTCCTAATTGCTCATTCACGGTGATTAAAAATGCATATAAATCCGTGATTTTAGGTAAAGCATATCCTAAAAACGTTCTGGAGCTTGTACATGACATAAGGTCATTGTCAAAAAGATTTACATGTAATAATTCATAAAATCTTGGTGTAGGGAAACGCCCAGCATTCAAATCATCGATAATTGCGTTCATCTTTTCTTTTGTATCAGAAAACTCTCTATCTAATGCTAATCTTTGATCAGGTATTTCTGGAAACTGTTTTAAAAGCTGTATTATGTTAGTCTTCAGCAATGTGGGAGATAGTTTGTCATACTGCTTAAGTGCCCCAGACTTATATCCTTGTTCTTCTGCTAAGAGTAGCAATGTTGCAGCAAATTCTTTCAAAAATGTTTTATCCTGAGAATGCTTTTCTATCTCCTTAGCCTGGATTCCCCTAGGCATCCTTAATATTTCATCAACAATTTCTTTACTATTTATCTTTTCAGCAACTTTCATAGCAATTTCCTTTGAAAAAGCAGCCCAGCATTTTTTGGTTATTGATTGTTATCGAAAACTTAATATTTGATATAAAGTATTAAGCCAGATTATTAAAGGTAATATCTAAATATAGTTATAACAGTCTGTTATTCTGTAATTCTTACTATTGATATTTTAACGCTAGCAACGATATCAGCAAATAATTCATAAATTGATGTGTGAGTTCTATTGTAGAACGATGTAATGCTATACATGTTCATTGTGTATTTATTGTTATTGAAATTTGATAGATATTGAGTCAGGTTTATTAAAGGTGATATCTAAATATAGTTATAACAGTGTGTTATTCAGCAGTTCTTACTACTGATATTTTAACGTTAGCAACGATATCAGCAAATATTTGAACTTTAACATCATATATACCAATGTATTTAATTGGTGTTGTGAGTTCTATTGTAGAGCGATGTAAGTCTATACTAGCATGTTCATTGATTACTTTTACTAGGTCATTTGAGCTTACAGATCCATACAGTCTACCGTCTTCACCGGCTTGTCTGATCAAATTCACAGTTACACCATTGATTTTTGTAAGCAGGTCTTGAGCTTCTTGAGTTTTTAGGCTGATATTTTGTTCAATTTCAGCTTTTTTATCTTCAAATAGCTTTTTATTTTGTTCGCTTGCTCTTAATGCTTTTTTTTGTGGTATTAGGTAGTTACGAGCAAAGCCAGGTTTTACTGTAACAACATCGCCTATGCTACCCAATCTACTGCGTTCTATTAAGATCACTTCCATTTTTTATGCCCTGATTTTATTAACTTTGTTTTACAAAAGGCAACAACGCTAAAATTCTAGCTTGTTTTATAGCCATTCTCAATTCACGCTGTTTTTTAACAGAAATTGAGGTAATTCTGCTAGGTAATATTCTTCCTCTTTCAGAGATATATCGCGTTAGTAATGGAATATTTTTGTAGTTTATTATTGGAGCAGTTGGCCCAGATAATGGACAAAATCTTTCGCGTTTAAAGAATAATTTCTTATGTGCGTTTTCATATAATGATGTAAGAGATATGCCTTTGCTTTCTTGCGATTCTTTCATTATAAAATTCCCTCCAATTTACCTTCTTCTGAAGACGCTAACATAATAGAGTCTTTATTATCAAATGATTCAATTCTGAGTATGAGGTGACGAATAACATCTTCTGAGAGTTTCATGCGTCTTTCCATCTCTTTTACTGCTTTATCTGGTGCATCAAGTACTAGCATCACATAATGACCCTTGCGATTTTTCTTAATGATATATGCTAAATTCTTCAAGCCCCAATTCTCTGATTTTAGGACTTTTCCACCATTTTCAGTAATAATGTTGCTGAAGGTCTCAGTCAATTTTGCTACATCAGGTGCAGATGCATCTTGTCTTACGATAAATGTTGACTCATAAAAGGCCATATTTTGCATACTCCGTATAAAAGCTTGTAAAATGTTGTTATGTAAAGATAGACAATACATTTTTTTTGCTATTTTGCAAGCTATAATATTGATTAATTAACGTCCTATTTGTAGTGCAGGTAGGAAGCCAATTTCTTAAAATTACAGAAGAGTTTTTGTAGTTTTTTTAGAATGGGCTCATTATTGAGACATCTCTGTTTTAATATATATAGACTTAGCCATGTTACTAACACCGGATTTAAGTAAAGAGCGAAAGTAAACATTAGGCTATTTTCTGACTTGTTGGTAAAGACTAGGCTTAAGAAGATAGTAAAGGAAGCCATTGCTGTTCCCAAAATTGTATTTTTATATTTCCAAATACGATTATAATGCGTTGATAAAATGGTGCTGATCGCAATAGATGCCAAGGCTAAATTTAATAATGGCCAAGAAAGACGCTTATTTATTTCAAAGTTTATGTCATTCTTTAGTTTCTGATCATCTACAGAACTAGATATTAGTTCATATATATATAATTGATTTGGAGCATGGCTACGCCTTATTTCATTAAGTTTGTTGTACTGAACAGTAATTGAGGAGGAATCGAAAAACAAAACCTCTATTTGTTTATTTTGGTTTAAATGCTGTCTGCTGCCTTTGTGCAACTCAATTAACAATCCATTATCGATCGAGGTTAGTTTTGCAGTTTGAGCTGTTATAATAGCTGGCATTCCTTCTCGTTGATCATAAATTATGATTCCGGTTAAGCCTCCGTCGTCTAGTTGTTTATTGATATAGATAGTTAAATCTTTAGATAGATTGTTAAAAACGTTTTCTTCGAGCATCGATGAAATATAATTATCACGAATTAATATTTTTTGATTTTCAAATACCCTGTTCAAATAAGGATTAATAAAAATGGTTGTGGTATAGCTTGCGAGTGTAATAATTATAGCAAATAATATTGCTGGCATAGCAAGGTTTAACCTATCTATTCCCGAGGTTTCCATAACCACCAATTCATTATCTGTGATAAGCTTTTGATATACAAAAAGGATTGTGCAGAATAGAGTTATTGGTACTATTTGTATCAAAAAAGGAGGCAGGATTAAAACCAACAGTAATAATATATTAGCTATTTCAAATCCTTTACCAATATATTGATTGAGGAATTTTAAAAATTGGCTAAGCATGACTACAGAAGTCAGTACGAAGGTTATTAATCCAAATATTTGAACGAGTAATTCAAAAAGATATTTTCTGTAAATCATCATGTCACATATATTGACCACCATTGATAGAAATTACTTGGCCAGTTATAAAGCTAGCTTCTTCAGCTACTAAAAACAACACTCCACGAGCAATTTCTTCTGGGCTGGCAAGCCTTTTCATTGGTATATGACTAATAATAGCTTGCAGTATTGTTGGGTCGATTTTGTTTGTCATATCAGTTTCTGTATAGCCTGGTGCAATAACGTTTACGGTAATTCCTTTGATTGCGCTTTCCAATGCCAAAGATTTAGAAAACCCTATTATTCCGGCTTTGGCAGCTGCATAATTTGTTTGTCCCATTTGTCCGCTTAGAGCATTTATAGAACTAATGCTGACGATACGTCCAAAGTTATTTTCTCTCATTTGTTTTATTACAGCATAAGACATATTATAGCAAGAAGATAGATTAGTGTTTATGACTTCATCCCATTGTTGTTTAGTACTTTTATGTAGCATTGTGTCACGTGTTATGCCGGCATTGTTAATTAATATGTCAATATTTCGATTAAATTTTTGCTCAATATTTTGGACATTATCTAAGCATTGTTGATAGTTGGATACGTCCCATTTTGCTACTTCAATACCAGTTTTTTTATAAAAATTTTCTGCGGATTGGTCATTTGAAGAGTAATTGGCTACAACTTCATATCCATTTTTTTTTAACTCTATAGATATTTCTGCTCCTATTCCTCTAGTTCCACCTGTTACAATTGCTAATTTATTTTTCATTTTTATGCCCTCCATAATATTAAGAATAAAACGTCAATTTTTTAATTGCAAGTTGATATTAGCTTTCTGTTAAGATAAAAGCAGTTTATGAAAACATATTTCAATAAGTTTCTTAATATTATTTTTCCAGCTAGATGTATTGCTTGTGGTGGCATGGTTGTTGATATAGGAAAAATCTGCTCTGATTGTTGGCAGGAAATTGATTTTATAAGCCAGCAATGTTGTAAAAAATGTGGAATAGCTTTTGAGTATGATATGGGCATTGGTACAATTTGTCTAAGTTGTGAAACAAAGCAGGTTGCATATAGTAGGGCAACATTTTTATTTAAATATAATGATGTTAGCAAAAAAATACTTCATAAGTTTAAATATTATGATCATACTTATTTAGCAAAATATTTAGCAAGCGCAGCACTGCGCGTTATAAAGCATGATTTTCCTAATTGCGAGTTAATTGTACCAGTGCCATTACATAGGAGAAGATTGATGAGTCGACTATATAATCAATCTGCGTTGATTTCTAAAGAGCTTGCGAAATTAATGCATATTGATTTTGGTAGCAATATTTTACTTAAGGTTAAGCATACTGCTCCACAAACTGCCTTAACTAAGTCACAAAGAGAAACTAATGTTAAAGGCTCTTTCATTATTAACCCTTTGCAAGAATATCTTTTTATTAATAAAAATGTACTTTTAGTAGATGATGTTATGACTACTGGCTCAACTATAAATGAGTGTAGTAAAGTTCTAAAAGCTGCTGGATGTAAAGAGGTGTTTGTTTTTACTTTGGCGCGGAGGATTTAGAGTTTGCCTTTGAGATATTTTTGATGAAATAGAATGCTAAGTAAAATAGCGGTGTACAAAATATTGTAAAAAATAATTTGAATAGGTAGCTATTGATAATTAGAGACGACATTTGTTCCATAGGTAGCACACCAAAGATTGTTAAAAATACTATGACTATAGTTGTGTCTATAAATAAAGATATAGAAGTGCTTAAGTTATTACGAAGCCATAAGTATTTCTCTTTTGTTATGCCTCTAATCCAAAGATATATTTTTATGTCAACTAATTGTGCAATATAATTTGCAATAATTGATCCAAGAAATGCAACGCTGTAAAACCCAAATACTTTATGAAACATAGCATTGTCAATCTTTGACCAATTTACTGCCTCTAATTGGTCCATTCCACCTATAATTATCGCTGTTAATACATTCATTGCAATGGCCAATTTCACACAAAATCTGGCTTTATCTTTGCCATAAAATTCGGCAATTAAGTCTGTTATTAAGAAGGTTAGAGGATATAAAATTGCGCCTACAGATAGCTCAAAAGTATGAAATGGTAAGATTGGTAAATATACGAATTTTTGATATATTAGATTACCAGTGACAATTAAAGTTGCGAATGCAGCGCATAAGAAGATGTAAATCTTTTCTTGTATTTGCATAAGTTTCCAAAATATTTAAACAGATCCTTTTTCTGCGCTTCTTGAAGCACGTTTACGATCATTACTATCCAGATATCTTTTGCGCAATCTAATGCTTTTTGGTGTAACTTCAAGCAATTCATCATCTGCGATATAAGAGATTGCTTCTTCTAAGGTCATTATTCTAGGAGGTGTTAACCTTACAGCTTCATCTTTGGATGTCGTACGCATGTTAGATAGCTGCTTACCTTTGATCGGGTTCACTTCTAAATCATTGTCTCTGCTGTGCTCCCCAATAATCATTCCTTCGTAAACTTTAGTTTGTGGATTAATGAACATAACACCTCGTTCTTCTAGATTCCATAATGCAAAAGCAACTGCTACGCCAGGCAACATTGAAATTAATACACCATTTCTTCTGCCTTCAACAGCGCCTTTAAAGGGTGCATATTTTAAGAATACGCTATTCATTATTCCTGTACCACGCGTGTCAGTCATAAATTCTCCTTGATATCCAATCAGTGCTCTTGAAGGAACGTGGAAAGTAATTCTGGTTTTACCAGCACCTGATGGTCTCATATCTGCCATCTCACCCTTACGAAGAGAAAGTTTTTCAACTACAACACCACTATATTCATCATCAACATCTACGAATAATTCTTCAATTGGTTCAAGTAATTTACCAGTTTCTTCTTCGTGTTTATATAAAACACGTGGACGAGAAACTGAAAGCTCGAATCCTTCGCGACGCATGGTTTCTATTAGTACGCCGAGTTGTAATTCTCCTCTGCCGCCAACTTCAAATGCGTCTTTATCTTCGGTTTCTTTTACTTTAATTGCCACATTAGTTTCTGCTTCTTTCATTAAGCGATCAAAAATCATCCTAGTGGTTACTTTGGTTCCTTCGGTACCTGCTAGAGGGGAGTCATTTACTCTAATAGTAACGGCCATTGTAGGTGGATCAATGGGTGTAGACTTTATTGCTACTGAAACTTCGGGGCTGCAAATTGTATCTGCTACTGAAGCTTCTGAAAGACCTGCTATAGCTATAATATCACCAGCAAAAACTGTATCAACAGCAACACGTTCTATGCCTCTAAAACTATAAATCTTTGATAATCTGCCGCTTTCAACTAGCTCCCCATTTAGATTTATTGCTTTTACTGGCATGTTTACTTTTGCAGTGCCACTATAAACTCTTCCGGTTAATATCCGTCCTAAATATGGGTCCGCTTCTAATATTGTAGAGAGCATTGAAAATGGTGCGTTTGGATCAACATTTGGTAGAGGAACATATTCCCTAATGATTTGAAATAATGGTTCTAAATTTTCACGTGGTGCATCAAGACTTTTTGCTGCCCAACCGGAACGACCAGAGGCATAAATGATTGGAAAATCAAGTTGCTCATCGGTAGCATCCAGCGCTGCAAATAAATCAAAAACCTCATTTATCACTTCGTCTGCTCTTGCATCTGAGCGATCAACTTTATTAATTACCACAATAGGTTTAAGACCAAGTTTTAAAGCTTTATTTAATACAAATTTTGTTTGAGGCATTGGTCCCTCAGCAGCGTCAACTAAGAGCAGTGCACTATCTACCATTGACAATACGCGTTCTACTTCACCACCAAAATCTGCGTGTCCTGGTGTATCTACGATATTTAACCTCATATCTGGCAATGTTACAGATGTGCATTTAGCTAAAATAGTAATGCCACGTTCTTTTTCAAGGTCATTTGAGTCCATTACTCTTTCAGTAACTTGTTGGTTGCTACGAAAAGTTCCGCTTTGTCTAAGCATTTGGTCTATTAAAGTAGTTTTACCATGATCAACGTGGGCTATTATTGCTATATTTCTAATTTTTTCCATTTTTCTGCTTGCTTAAATTAAAGTTTAATCTGATACTATATACATAGTTTTCTAGAATGATAGAGTTTTAAAATGAGATATCACATTTCTTTAAAGTTTATTCATTGGCTAACAGCATTAATAGTGGTCGGAATGCTTGCGTGTGGCTTTATAATGACAGACTTAGATTCAAAAAAATATCCAATTAAGTGGTCGTTATATAGTTGGCATGAAGATATTGGTATTATAGTATTATTACTCACTTTGTTGAGGTTGTTATTGCGCAACACTACTAAAACCCCACCTTTGCCAATTGAATTTTCCAAGCTTATTAAATTTGGTGCTCATATGATGCATTATTTATTTTATGTAGTTTTAGTCGCTCAACCAATTTTTGGTTATTTAATGGCAACCTTTGGCGGGCATAAAGTGTTATTTTTTGGTATCCCATTGCCTGCTTTAGTTGAGTCAAATAAAGAATTTGCTGGTTTGGCAGCGGAAGCTCATGAAATCACAGCGTTGATTTTGATAGCTATGATTTGTTTGCATGTATTGGTGGCCCTTAAGCATAGATATCTAGACAAGCAAGATATCATTTATCGCATGACCTAGCACCAGGTTGATCTTCAAACTTGTTTGCTCTTTAATTAAAAATTAATTCTAAATAGATAAAAAATTAGTGTTGACATACCTGACCCGAGATCGTATAAAGTAGATCTTCTTTTACTAGATGCTGTTTTAAATTGTGAATAAGTAATGTTACAAAAGTAGTGATGCAGTCAATAATAACACTCGTACAATGGTCTAATTTATTAGACCACAAAACTTGAGAGTTTGATCCTGGCTCAGAACGAACGCTGGCGGCATGCCTAACACATGCAAGTCGAACGAATAAGAGCCTAGCTTGCTAGGAATTCTGTTAGTGGCAGACGGGTGCGTAACACGTGGGAACTTACCTTGCAGTATGGGATAACAACGGGAAACTGTTGCTAATACCATATACTCTCTGAGGAGAAAAGATTTATCGCTGTAAGATAGGCCCGCGCTAGATTAGGTAGTTGGTGGGGTAATGGCCTACCAAGCCTACGATCTATAGCTGGTCTGAGAGGACGACCAGCCACACTGGGACTGAGACACGGCCCAGACTCCTACGGGAGGCAGCAGTGGGGAATATTGGACAATGGGCGAAAGCCTGATCCAGCAATGTCGCGTGAATGATGAAGGCCTTAGGGTTGTAAAGTTCTTTCGGTGGGGAAGATAATGACGGTACCCACATAAGAAGCTCCGGCTAACTCCGTGCCAGCAGCCGCGGTAATACGGAGGGAGCTAGCGTTGTTCGGAATTACTGGGCGTAAAGAGCGCGTAGGCGGC
>Ga0247843_1007430_pt1 | contig 13506 bp, 9 predicted proteins | sample LaCruzMarch2017__FD_192420 | JGI IMG/M metagenome (GOLD analysis project Ga0247843, IMG submission 192420) | Freshwater microbial communities from meromictic Lake La Cruz, Castile-La Mancha, Spain - LaCruzMarch2017_8m | ecosystem: Environmental > Aquatic > Freshwater > Lake | place: Spain...
CAATGAACGCAATGAGGCTGATCAATCAGCGCCGCTTGGTATTGCAACGGTTCGTTTTGATCAACGGCTTTCTGCATCGCGTGGATTAGGAGGTCATGCAAAGCCAATTTTTGAGCATAATGAAGCGGTGTGTGGAGCAGGTGTGTTGTTCCTTCTTCCAGCATTATTGGAGCAGGGTTTATTACGCACGAAAGAAGTATATCATATTCCTGAGAATCATTACTACGGATTGGAATCCATAGTCCTGACATTAGCGTTCATGGCGCTGTGTCGTATTAAAAATCCTGAACAACTTAAGCAATGTAAACCTGGAGAAATCGGTCGTATTATTGGCCTAGATCGTGTGCCAGAAGTACGTTGTCTACGAGAGAAAATCAATCTGCTGGTTGGACAAGAAAAAGCTCAAGATCTCAACAATATTTTAGTTGATCATTGGTATAAGGACAATAATGAGGATGCCCAATTTCTATACATAGATGGGCATCAGCGTATTTATTATGGAGAGAAGGCAAATCTGCCCGCTAAATTTATATCTCGTCAAAAACTATGCTTAAGTGCCACTACGGAGTTTTGGGTTAATGACGCACAGGGTATGCCTGTAATGATGGTGATTGGGGAACTAAGTGAGAAACTGCAACACATAATCGAAGACTCTATTATTCCCCAAATGTTACAAACCAATCTTTTGACACCTATTGATGAATCTAATGCTCCTTCAGAGCCACAATGTACGCTCATTTTTGATCGAGAAGCCTACGAGCCTGCCTTTTTCCAAAGACTATGGCAACGTTACCGTATTGCCATTATTACTTATCGCAAACATGTAAAAGATATTTGGGAGGAAAGTAGATTTAAATCATTAAATGTCAGTGTACTTGAGAACAATGTTAACATGCACCTATGCGAACAAAATACAAACTTGGGGGGACATGCTTTCCGCGAAATTCGACGATTGGCTGAGGATGGGCATCAAACAGCTATCATTACTACCCATCCCAGTATCGAAACAGCTACAGTAGCCGGGCGAATGTTTGCAAGATGGAGTCAGGAAAATTTCTTTAGGTATCTCATTGCTGACTATGATTTTGATAAAATGGCAGAATTTGGCGTTCAAGAACTAAATCCTGAAAAGCTGGTTGTAAACCCGGAGTATAGGTCATTAACACATCAGCTTAAAAAGATTAACGAAAAAATAGGGCGTCTTGAAGCTCAGTTCTTCCCTTTGGCTGAGAAAGTCATAGATCTTGAATTAGATGAAATCCCCAAAATCACTCAAAAACAAGCGGATAAAAGAGAGCAAATCATAACACTTAACAACGAAAAAGAAAAAATAAAACAAAAGAGGGAGAATTGTGCTCCTAAGATTAAACTCTGGCAAATGCCGGAAGAAAAGCGATACAATCAATTAAAAACCGAAAGTAAACTCCTGTTAAATGTTATAAAAATGATCTGCTACAGAGCTGAATCTGCTGTTGCAACATTGATTTCTCCTTCATTATCTCGGGCGGTCGATGAAAAGAGAATGTTCATAAAACAAATCATTCAGAATAATGCTGACCTAATACCTGATTATAGTAACAATACTCTAACGGTTAATCTACATTCACTTTCTGCTCCCAGATTTAACAATGCTGCACAAAAACTTTGTGAAATACTGAACGAAACCCAGACCCTGTTTCCGGGGTCAAATCTTAGGCTGATTTACAAAACCACTGCTACAACATTCTGCGAGGGGTAAGGAGTTCTGAAACTACTGCTGCGCGATAAGTGAATCTAATGGATGTTATATATATATAGTTTTGGGCGCCTGCCGGTCACTGCCACATGGCAGGTCCGGCACCCGGCTATTCGCTATATGCGCCCAATTCGTTTTTCTTTGAAGTATATTATTCTGTGGCGCATGTCGCTGCTATCCGTGGCGCCTATTTTTAGATGTTTGTTTTTATGATACTTTTAATCATAAGTTTTCGTAATAGTTTAAAATGCCTAATGAAAATCTAATTGTAATTTATCAGCCTGTTAAAATTATGGATATCTATACTCATTGAAACCGTTTTTTTTCTGCTGTTAATACAGGATTTTGTACAATGATTAAAAATAAAATAAATCATAATTATAGAAATAAAATAATTTGCATTTATTTATTTATTTCCATGATCAGTAATGCATGATAAAAAAATTTTTTATCATGCAGTTTTAAACTGTTACATAAAGCACTACATTGCGATGATAGAATAGGAAGAGATAACTCTACTGGATTGCTTCGGTAAAAGCCCTCGCAATGATGTGCAACTGATAGTCCGTCATTGGTAGCCGGAGGCGAAGCTATCCAGAAAAAATACACAACGTAATGATAGTAATGGAAGAGGTAATTCAACTGGATTGCTTCGGGTGAAGCGCTTTAGCAATGTCTTGAAATAACAGGATTGCCTGCTGATATTTACAGGCCGATATACATTATGACGTGTGGCCGAGAGTTCGTCATTGCAAGCCAGCGGCGAAGCAATTCAGGAAGATACATGGCAACTGAATTTAGTTTGAATCAAGGTGGCTTACTATTAAAAAAATAAAAATTAAAAATCATATATATGATATACAAGTTATTATTAGTATAATTCATGGGGTTTAAATTTTATCGGACAATAGTGTTCTATAATATATTGGGTTCTATGCCATTAATTGTGGGTTATTGAAAATGGCGTTTAAAGATGCTGATTGAGGAAAGCCATATTTAAAGGTTATAAACAGAATAAAATCTATTATAAAACAGCCGGTCGCTGAGCCTGTGCTGAGCGAAGTCGAAGTATAAGTCCCATTGTAGATTTCTTGGTAAAATGCATGTATGGGAGGGGCTGTATCGAAAGCCTGTGCTGAGCAAGCCTGCCCTGAGTTTTTATCGAAGGGTCGAAGTACGCGTCGGTAGGTTTGCATAGCATCTTACTTTTATTGAATCGGGGGATTAGTCAATTTTATTAGCGCTTGAAACATTTTCGTGTTCATATTTTAAATTTCAATTAGAGTTAATAAGTCTTATGTAGGACCATAATTAGATACTTTAATATATTATTCGAACCCACAGTAAATGGCAAAGAGCCATATCTTGTTATGATAATTACTTAATTTATTTTGCTTAAATTCGAAATTCAACCTAATGACATATTTGTTTTTTTGACATGTTCTGTTTTAACCAATTATGGTTCGCAACTTTAATCGACAGGTCAGTAGCTACATTAAGGGATTTCCGATTGGTCAGGGCTGGCGTAACGGTTAGTCCTTGTTCATTCCGGGCTTTACCCCTCTAAACAGAAGGGTGAGGGCACAGCCTAGTTTAATGTCTATAATTTATTGCTAATAAAAATTTTTTGGCATTGTTTTTATGTAAATTTAAACACATCGATGTATTTCGTATCTGCTTATCATGCTTTTGTATTTTTTGATAATCTATCAGAATGTTGTTGATATTATTTTTCCGAATTTTAGTGAATTATATTTTAGTATATTGAAAATCAAATTGTTATTAGTATAAAATGAACAGTTAACCAAAAAAGTGTCCATACAATTTTTTTATTTTGGTTGTAACTAGCAGCAATCAGTACAGGTAACATTTCTGTACTGCTCAAAAGATATGCGAAAGTTAATTCCTAAAATCAAAGAGATTGTCCCTGGTAAGGTTGTACATGTAATTAAGTTCTGTATTGATGACAATAATTATCTAACGTATCCAGAATGTGCAAAGACGTTTCGTGATGCGATTCAAGTTCATTTATTGCCGGTGGCGCGTTTTTTAGGGTATGTTATATCCCAAAAGACGATTGAAATTGTGTTGATGGCGCATCCGGAAGAGATTATTCGGAAAGTGCCCAGAAACTGTAAACACATACATACTCGATTGCGTGCCGACCAAATGATGAAGAGATATTTGGATGGTTCACTGTCAATTCATGATGTTGAAGATCCTGCATTGCTTTGCACCGATGGCAGCGTTCACGATGTGGTAACCAAAAAATTGGCGACTGTATTGCAATGTTTGACCTTGAAGTATAATAAGTGTAAAAAGCGCAGATGCCGATTAACACAGCGTAAATATTTCTGGCATGAGATTCCACTGAGTAAGTTGAAGGAGGTACTGAGCATGCAAGGTGCAGTGTCAGCCGTACAAGGCCATAATTTGGATCCTATGGATAATGCATGTTCTGGTTTTTCTGATTTAATGCAACAAGATAGTACGCTAATTGATCAAGCATTTCTGTTACGGCATTGCAAAAATTTACGTAGCGATTTAAAATCTAAGATGAAATTGTATATGATTTCGTTTGGGTCGCTAGAGCTAAATAAAGACATGATGCTACGGAGTTCAATAGACTGGTTGGAAGTGCTGAATATGCAGCCGGGCTAATGGGAATTAGCGGGAATCTAAGGCTTTGATGAGAGAGGAGGTTTAGGTTAGGTATGCTGTGGGTGTGAGCCATTGAGAGATGGGCTGGGAGAGGTATGCGCTGATAAGGCGCATTTTTGTTGTTAGGGTGATTGATGGTTGGATTTTAAGGTAGTTGGGGGGTAGGTAGGTAGGTAGATAGGCTGTTTAGAGGAATTTGAATTTATCTTTATGGGTGTCATGGTAAATTGCACCAGTTTTTAAACTGCGCTTGATATTTAAATAATTAATAATTAGGTGTTTATATATTTATTAAGGGAGCAAGCAATTATAGTCTATATGCAGCTAAACCACCCACTCATTCTAAATACCGCCATACTCCATGCTCTCCTGCATCGTTACTGCTTTTTTCTCTAAAACCTCTAACCCTTTGCTGCTAACTAGATAGAGATGCCGATGAAGTAAGGGATTGAACTTTTTTGATTTCCGTATTATGTACTACAGATTTTCTTTTTACAAAGTGATAGCCTTAACACCTCAGTAGCTCAGAAATACGCATTAATGCCAGAGCATTTTGAATGCTTATTGTTTCATCTATTGGATTCTTCCCTGAGGTAGTGACGAGTTTGCCGGTGTTTCCAATCCTTGTGATTTCATGCCAACTAGGTGTAATTCCTTTTTGTTTAAGCTGGTATCGTATTGTTTTTGCCTTCCTGTTTCCTAAAAACCCTAAATGCAAATGCGCAATTGTCGCATTGTTGTTCTTATGGTAGATCGGACTTATGTCCAAATCTGTTTTCAGAGATCGGAATATTGATTCTATTTTCCAAATGATGGTATAGATTTCCCAATTGGATTCTTCATTTTCTGAATGTATGTTTGTCCGAATATAATATACCCCTAAGTTTTCTGTCTTATCCTGGTGATATGTCGATTTATTCCACTATATATCCATTACATTGCCTTCGTCATTGCACTCAATATATATATTATAATCATTACGGATATTTTGTAGGACATGTCCAATTATCTGATTAAGTACAATTTTTTTAACAATAAAATTTAGGGTTAATGGATATTTGTGGAGGTGAAAACTTTTGAAAGCCTTATCTGTATTAGCTTTGAGGCATGTCAAAGGTTATAAGTAAAAAAAGTGCTTTTTCTGTGGGAGCAAAATTGTATCAAAATCAGGTCGCCACAAAGGAGTCCAACGGTATAAATGTTCTAGTTGTGGTCGACGTTTTCTAGGTGGTCATCGCATTGACACCAATCAATATGGAAAGATTACTCAGAAGGTAAGCAAACGTATTCTCAGTTGGCTGAAAAGTACAGCTGTTCAATTAAAACCATTCAGAGAAGATTAGATTCAGTCATTGTCAAACCTGCTGATAGCTTTAGTGGTACAGCCAATGTACTGATGGATACTACTTATTTTGGCAGAAAGCTAGGTGTCATGGTATTCAAGAATAGTATAACAGGCGAGATTCTTCACAAGATTTATGTAAAGCAGGAAACTAACCAATTGTATGTGTTGGGGATAAAAGAAATCGCAAGACGTGGTATAAAAATACAAGCTATAATCTGTGATGGCAGAAAAGGCTTATTTCAAATGTTCGATGATGTCCCAGTTCAGATGTGCAATTTTCATCAAGTTGCAATTATTAGGCGATATTTAAAAAAGAACCCTAAAATGCAGGCTAGTAAAGAGTTATGGAAGATTGCTATGTTATTGGTAAAAACGGACAAGGAAAGTTTTTCTGGTGCGCTAGAGGAATGGTACGCAAAGTGGGAGAGCTTTTTGAATGAACGTAAAACAGACTCAAATGGAAAAAACAGGTATGTTCACAAAAAACTTAGAAGTGCATATAGAAGTTTTAAGACTAATCTACCATGGTTGTTTACCTGGTATGATTATTATGAATTGAATATCCCTAATACAACAAATGCCACTGATGGTCACTTTTCTGACTTGAAAAACAAACAAAGGAATCATAATGGCTTGTCTATCCAAAGGAAAAAATACTCATTGATGAGTATTTTAAGGCATAGGACCTCAAAAAATATCAGGGAGAGGCGTCCTCTGCCTGATTGACATTTTCGTCAGTCATCATGCTATCCCTGACTGGTTGCCCTCCGGCAGAGCCTGTTTCCGTTTTACATGATTTCGCAATAACGTTAAAAATATATGATGATAACCATTGTGAACAAAATAAACACCTCCACAAATGTTCATTACACCAAAATTTATTATAAAATAGCCGTCGCTGAGCCTGTGCTGAGCGTAGTCGAAGTACTTGTGCTGAGCGTAGTCGAAGTATAGACATCTTTGCAGATTATAGAGTTTTATGAAATTATGGCAAGGGCCGTATCGAAGCGCGGCGGAAGCTTTGCAGAGTACCCTACATTTAATACATAAAGGGTGCGGCTCAATATTTAAACAGCATCTAAACTCTAAGTACATTATTAAATTAGAGTGAGGATGTCTGATAACACATTTCGATTAACTTTTTTACTAATTATTTAATCCCATAGTAAATGGCGAAGAGCCATAAAATTTACGCAGTTTAAACGGCTCTAACGCTTGATAAAACAGCCACTCACATCCAATCTCTGAAATCTTTGCGCTAAATATTTTCAATATCTACAACCCTTTTTCGGTGTTCTAGTGCTTTTTCAGGCAAGTCTATCCGCTTCTCAGCAATTATTTTCTTCCAGAAATTCTCAACATATCTGGAAACAACTTCATCTTCATTGCAATCATATAGTTCAGTAATGCCCTACCCAGTAAAGTCATCAAGCGAATGTTTATAGCGGGGGTATAATGTCTGATAATTTACAATCCTTACTGCTCTATCAGCACCCCACCTGCCAAAACATCTTCTGCTGGAGTTTCTTGTGGTGCATCCCTAGGCAATGGTGGTTCCAGAATCACAATCTCTAAGGGTTTCGGTGTGAAGCAGAGAATGAAAATGAGTATCGCAATGCCGCCTAATATTTTGCGCTTCAAGTTTAAGGGTTCTTCGACAAAGGCAGGTGGATGATCTAAACGTATCACCCGCACGGCAATAAAAGCGTACACCAACCATAGCGTACCACCTGAATTTAACAGGGTATAGGTTTGCAGTAAATACTGTAGTCCAACCAAACACAGCGCCAGTGCAAAAGCATTTACCGCCTGATCAGAACCCAGTATCTTCGTTATGATGTAATACACATACAGTACATACAAGCCTAGATATACCATAAATTCAGGCGTTTCATAATCTACCCAGCCTATGCCTCCATAGCCAATGAGCAGAAATACAGTAATACGAGAAATGATGGCAGCACGCTTGCGACCCCATAGGCCATAGGTTACATGCCCTCCATCGAGCTGGCCAATGGGCAATAGGTTTAATGCAGTAAAAAACAAAGTCAGATAACCTACAAATACAAAAGGGTAGTGATATAACTCCATGGCTCCAGGCAGGCGTGCTGGGTCAGCAAAGAGATATTTAAAGAGTTGGAAAATGAGGGAATTTCCAAGTTCTATGCTGACCGCGCCTGTAGAGCGCAGCGCATCTTGTAATTGTGAATCCGTAGGCATTTGACTGCCAAACCATTCTTTATATTCGGGGTGAATGCCATGCAAGTAATCGGGATCAGGTAAATTGGAAAAACCATATGCCAGTAAAATCACAGAAATCACAAATCCAGACAGGGGGCCTGCAATGCCGATATCAAAATATTTACGGGTGCTGTCTGGTGTTTCGCGCATGCGTATAACGGCGCCCATGGAGCCTATGTTAAAAATGGAGAAGGGTAGGTACAAAGGGATATAATACGGCAGGGAGCATCTGACCCCATGATAGACGGCTGTAAAGTAGTGTCCGAATTCATGAAAAGTAAGAAAACAAAGAAAAGCCAGAGAATAGGGTAGACCTTTTGAAAAATCTTCAAAAAAATTCAATTGCTCCATCGTACGGCCAGTTGCGAGTTCTGCACCTGCCAGTGTGGTAGTTAACAGGGTCAGTATGAATAACAAAAGGTGCAGCCAGTACTTGTCTTTGGGCGGATAAGATTGCATAGAAAAGGAAGATGTAGATAAATCAATGTGATTTTTGAACGGATTGTTCATAATAGGTAAAATTATCACTTTATTTTTGACCTTTTATATCACACCGTGGGCAAACAGACAGCACCCGTATCCATACCATCTACGCTCAATGCGTTATGGGACGACGCCTTCCGAAGAATGATTCCGGAGCTGCCTTTTATTATCTGGCAAGATGAGCGTAAAACCAGAATTGTAAGCTGGAAGGAGAGTATTGCCATTTCGTATTGCATGGCTGGTTTTCTATTATCTAGAGGGATTAAGCGTGGCGAAACCCTAGGCGTGTTTTCTACCAATAATCCGGCGGTGCTTTATATCGAATTGGGTGCCAGATTACTGGGAGCCATTCCTGTGATGATACCCGAAGATTTCGCTACCCTAGAATTGTCCGAAGTTGCGCAAAAGACAAATATGAAAATGATTCTGGTATCGGACCCAGATACCTATCACAAAGCACTTGCTGCTTTGGGTGCTAATTTTCAAGTGAAAGATATTGTTACCCTCTTTGATGATGAGCAAGTGCTGGTGCCTGGTAGAACGGCGATTTTCAATTGGTTGCTAGATCCTGGCAAGGCTTATTGGAGAGAGAATATGCCAGAAATTAAGGCCTTGAAAGAAGCAGTACACGAAGATGATGTCTGCTCGATTTCTTGGAAACGTGATGATAGTGGAGCACTCGTCAGCGATATTCATACACATCAAATGCTCATGCAGCGATTGCTTGCTGCTGAACTCAGTTTACAAGAATTGCCGGAGGCAACATCCCTTATGCCCTGTGTGCCTTTTTGGGATTTTGACAATCGACTGAAAGGATTCTATCTGCCCCTGCATCGTTGTATGCGTCTGATGATACCGCATGCTACGGCCTCAGTTGAAAATGCAATACGCGAACTAAAACCCGAAGTGATACTGATATCATCGGCACAATTGAATGGCTTGCATGCAAGGCTTACCAGCAAACTTTCTCATAAAGGTTGGTATGCACGCAAAAGATATCAGAATGCCATCAAAGCCGGAGCAAAATGGCTACAAACTTTAGACAACGGGCAAAAGCCCAGCATTGTGCTTAAGTGGAAGTGTGCTTCGGCAAAGAAATTATTACGCAAAGGAATTTTGAAAAAACTGAATCCCGGACTGAAAGCCATTTTATTGAGTGATAATGGTGTTTCTGATCCTGCTATTTCTCTGTTTTTGCAGTTAGATATTCCGGTTTTCAGTGCGCCCGGTTTTCGTATTACCCAAGGCAATCGTGATCAGGTGGTTTCTTTGAACCCCATACACAATGCCTTTGTACATAAAGTAGAAACCCGTCAAGAAGAGCAGCAAGAAACCGATATGCTTGACCCTATGCCCGAGTCGGATAGTGATGATGGTAACAATAAGGATAACCATGGTGTAATCTCAAATACAAAAAAAACAGAATAACATAGCGCAAATATGGGTCACCCTCTGTGAAGCTCTGTGCCCAACTCCGTGCAACTCTGTGGTTGCCTTCTTTGTTGTTTTTAACCACAGAGTAACACAGAGTAAAAAAACACAGAGTATCGCAGAGTAAAAAAACACAGAGTAACATAGCCCCAATATTCAAAGAGCACATATGGGTCACCCTCTGTGAAACTCTGTGCCAAACTCCGTGCAACTCTGTGGTTGCCTTCTCTGTTGTTTTTAACCACAGAGTAACACAGAGTAAAAAAAACACAGAGTATCGCAGAGAAAAAAAACACAGAGTAACACAGCCCCAATATTCAAAGAGCTCCCAAGCCTCACCATCTGTGAAACTCTGTGCCCAACTAAGTGCAACTCTGTGCTTCCCTTACAAATTGTTTTTAATCACAGCCTCAAAACTCATCCTTATGTAACATCTATACCCTGAACTTTAGTAACTTGCCTGAATGAATTTTCAACAACTGTTTCGTCGCAAATCGATACATAAAATACTGGCAGATGCTCAGCATTCTCGCGAGCAGGAAATCCATGGGCTGGGTTTAAAACGCAACCTCACCGTTCGGGATCTTATCGGCTTTGGTATCGCGGCCATCATTGGGGCCGGCATATTTTCCACCATCGGAAACGCCGCCGCCGCTGGGGGCCCCGCCGTTTCGATGCTCTTCGTTTTTACCGCCGTCGCCTGCGGATTCTCAGCCCTCTGCTATGCTGAATTCGCATCCCTTATCCCCATATCCGGCAGCGCTTATACCTATGCTTACGCTACCTTCGGCGAACTCATCGCCTGGATTATCGGCTGGGATCTGCTCATGGAATATGCCATTGGCAATATCGCCGTCGCTATCTCTTGGTCCGATTACTTTACTGGTCTGCTCGCCGGCATAGGATACAATCTCCCCGCTTGGATTACTATGGACTTTCTCTCCGCCATGCGTGGCTTCGATGAAGTGCAGGCCTTGATGGCATCCGGAACCTCATGGGAATCCATCTCCTTCTCAAAGCAAGAAGCCTGGACTGCCTGGAGCACAGCCCCCAGAATTGGAACCCTCCCCATCGTGCTCGATATACCAGCACTCTCTATCGTGATTCTCCTTACCTGGGTAGTATATGTCGGTATACAAGAATCCCGTACCACCAGCAACATACTCGTAGCCCTCAAACTCGCCGTTATTTTTCTCGTCATCGTGGCAGGCACCTTTTATATTGACCCCGAAAACTGGAGCCCCTTTGCCCCTAATGGTATCAATGGCGTGCTCAAAGGGGTAGCCGCAGTGTTCTTCGCCTACATTGGTTTTGATGCCATCTCTACCACTGCGGAAGAATGCAAAAACCCCGAGCGTGATCTGCCTCGAGGTATGATCTGGTCTCTCGTTATTTGTACCATTCTCTATATTCTGATATCATTAGTACTTACTGGAATGGTAGATTACAGAGAACTCGCCGTTGGCGATCCCTTGGCATTTGTATTCGCTAAAAATAATCTCCCATGGCTCTCCGGTATCGTGGCCGTGAGTGCAGTTATCGCAATTGCTGGTGTGTTGCTCGTCTTTCAAATGGGCCAGCCCCGCATCTGGATGAGCATGAGTCGCGACGGTCTGCTACCGCCAAAGTTTTCACATATCCACCCCAAATACAAAACCCCATCTTTTGCTACAAAAGTTACTGGCTGGGTCGTGGCGGTGCCCGCATTGTTTTTGAACCTGAATGAAGTAACCGAACTCACCAGTATCGGCACTCTTTTCGCCTTCGTACTCGTATGTGGTGGTATTCTATTTATTGGCAATGACCCTACACTGCCCAAAGGCAGATTTAAAACCCCATTCATTAGCGCTAAAATTATTTTACCTATACTTATTATCTTAGGCTTAGTTCTCTTGCATATTTTTGGCCCCCATGGTCTAAATCCTTATGCATTGTTTTTTGATGATTCAGGGCAGTGGATCCTAGAACAAAATTTTCCATTATTATTATTTATCCTCACCACCGCAGTGATGACCTATTATACACTGAAGAAGAATTGGAACCTCATACCTGTATTGGGCATGCTTTCTTGTCTGTATCTTATGACTGAGTTGGGTCCTGAAAATTGGATACGCTTTGGGCTTTGGCTGCTGTTAGGCCTCCTTATTTATTTTGGATACAGCATGCGTTTTAGCAAATTAAATAAAGAACATGCGCATCAAAACTAATGTCGTTCAATTTTCTCATACCCTTATTGTACTGGGTATTCTTACTGCTGTCGTATTCTATGGTCAAGGGCTATTGAAGCCCATTGCATTTGCCGTGATTCTATCGTTCCTGCTAAAGCCGATATGCGATGCTTTAGAACGGAAAAAATTTCCGGCCGTAATCGCAATCTTTACCACTTTTGTAATGATTAGCATTTTTATCGGCGCAATCATTACCCTCTTTTCTGCCAACCTTGTGAATTTATTTGATGATATGCGGAATTTCGGGCAAACAATCACCCAAGTGGTATTTTCGGTACAAGAAATGATTATTCATAATCTGCCCATATCTGCCGACGATGCAAATCAATTAATTGTGCAAGGCAAACAGGCTTTACTTGAATTCACCGGCAGTTTGCTTGCACCCACCTTGGAATCTTCAGGAAATTTCCTCGGTTCTTTGGGCTTGACGATTGTATATGCCTTCTTCTTTCTCTTATACAGAAAATCGATACGCATGTTCTTTATGATATTTTTTGAAGAAACAGCGCAACCCCAGGCTAGTCAATTCTTGCATAAAATTACCCAGGTTCTGAATCGATATTTCGTAGGGCTTTTAATTGTAATCGGCATTATGGGCATCCTAAACACCCTCGGGTTATGGGTAATTGGCGTTCCCAATGCCCTGTTGTTTGGATTCTTTGCTGCACTACTCACCATTATCCCCTATATCGGTACCTGGATTGGAGGAGCCTTACCCGTACTTTTTACACTCCTCATATCAGGTAACGCGTGGGATGCATTATATGTAGGTATTTGGTTTATGATTGTACAAATCATAGAAGCCAATTATATTACCCCCAAAGTCCTCGGCAATCAGGTATCAGTAAATCCACTATTCGCCTTCTTCGCATTAATCATCGGTGGCCTTTTATGGGGTATCGCCGGCATGATTCTCTTTATACCCTTTGTTGCCGTACTCAAAGTTATTTGTGATCACATCCCCGAATTTAGAAGTATCGGGATATTATTGGGAAATGAATTTTCATCAAGGCATACAGATGAGCCTGAAAAGTTTTCAGACACCGTACGAAAGTTTTTTGATCGATAATGGATAGGTTAGTTTTGTTGCAATTGCAACTATCAGTTTAAAGTAATCGAATGTGGGCGTTCCCCAACCTTCGCCATACGGCGGCTTGGGTCGGGCTTTACGCTTCAATCTTTTTGCCCTACGGGACAAAAAGGATTTTAGCTGCAATCCCTAACGCATCCCAAATGCCAAAGTTGGCATAACGATGTAATGTACAATTCTGTTATGATGCAAGTATTTCGGTAATCTATCGTAGAACCTAAACCCAAACATCCAGATAATGCGCCACGGATAGCAGCGGCATGCGCCCCACAAGTATGATAGCGTTATTCAA
>Ga0247843_1007433_pt1 | contig 13499 bp, 13 predicted proteins | sample LaCruzMarch2017__FD_192420 | JGI IMG/M metagenome (GOLD analysis project Ga0247843, IMG submission 192420) | Freshwater microbial communities from meromictic Lake La Cruz, Castile-La Mancha, Spain - LaCruzMarch2017_8m | ecosystem: Environmental > Aquatic > Freshwater > Lake | place: Spain...
TTGGAAATTTTCAGTGTTCAGTGTTCAGTTTTCAGTGTCCATCCAGCCCACCCGTTCACATTTCACTGAACAAACTGTCCCCGCAGCCGGAAGCAGGCTTTTCGTCTCTTAGTCTCCTAGTCTTTTGGTCCGTTGGTCGCCGCGGCGACCCGTCTCCAGTCTTCGACTTCCGGCTGTCTCTCCGCCCCGCCTCACTCAAGTTTCAGGTTTCAAGTTTCAGCCCTTTCTCCATCCCCCGTGTCCTCCGTGCCCCCGTGAGAGTCCTCTGCTTTCCGGCTGAGCCGAGTCCGCGAGACGGGCCTTAACCAACACTGAACACTGCCAGCCGCGGCAGTTTAGTCGCCGCGGCGACCCTCGCGGCGACGTATTGCCTTCCGCAGCAATTGGTGATACCAATACGGATATGACGACCATCTCGCTGAAGATCGATGAGAAGCTGGCGGCCGGCTTGGATGCGGAAGTGCGCGCGCGCCGGACCAATCGCTCCGAGCTTTGCCGCGAGGCTCTCTCCGCATTGCTGCGCAAGTCCGGCAAAAGCAAACCGAGCTTGCTGCAACAAAGCAAAGATCTGTGCGGAGCAGGATCCAGCGGCAGGGGCGACCTCTCCTCGAATCCGCGGCACCTCGCGGGCTTCGGAGGCAAAGCGCGTTGATCATCGCGGACACGGGCCCGTTGGTCGCCTACCTCGACCGCAGCGACCAACATCATGCTTGGGCCAAGCAGGTGATGGACACATTCACCGAACCGCTCCACACCTGCGATGCCGTGTTGGCCGAAGCGACCTTCCTTTTGCAGCGCGGTGGGATCGCGGCCGGATTGCCGATGCAAATGATCGAGCGCGGCGTCCTGCAGACGGGCTTCGACACCGGAACGGAGGCCCACGCACTGCGCACCTTGCTCGAAAGATACGGTGATGTGCCCATGTCTCTGGCCGACGCCTGCGTGGTGCGCATGTCGGAATTGCATGCCCGCGCCAAAGTTTGGACGACCGACTCCGATTTCATCATCTACCGGCGCAATCGCCGCGGCCTCATTCCCCACATTATGCCGCATTGACCGCGTCACAATCCCCACACCGCCCAAAGTAGAAGCGCCCCTTCCTTCGTGTCCTCCGTGCCCCCGTGAGAGTCCTCTGCCTTCCGGCTGAGCCGAGTCCGCGAGACGGGCCTTAGCCAACACTGAACACTGCCAACTGCGGCAGTTTAGTCGCTGCGGCAGCGCCCGCCGCTTGACACCGCGATGAATGTCTGTCATTTTGTCTGACATGCAAACGGTCACCACACGGGAACTGCAGCGCGACACACGATCGGTGCGCGAGCGCTTGCTCGCGGGCGAAAAGCTCCAGTGGGTGCTCGGCAAAAAGGTCGTGGGCCATCTTTTGCCCGCCGCCGAGGCGACACCAGCGCAGCCTTGGCCCGATCTCATGGATCGCCTGCGCGGCACCTACCGTCGTCCGGTCGGCCGCAAGCAACCGGCCTCCAGGCTGATCTACGAAGATCGTGGCTGACTTCGGCGTCTATTTTGACACCGGGGTGTTGGTGAAGCTCTATTACCTCGAACCCGGATCACAGAAGGTGGCCGCGCGCGCAGCCAAAGAGACATCCCTCCCCTTTCCGCGGCTGGCAGAAATCGAACTCCGCAACGCGTTGCGCGTGCTTCACGGCCGCAAGCTTCTCACTGCCGACGAACTGTCTGCTACGCTGGCCATGATCGACGACGACCTGCGCGCGTCACGTCTTCAGCGCCTGCTGCCCGATCCGGTCTCGGTGCATGAATGCGCCGAAGATCTCTCCCGCCGCCACGCCGCCCGCACCAAATGCCGCGCCCTCGACCTCCTCCACGTCAGCCACGCCGTGGTGTCCGACATCCCCCGCTTCTTCACCGGCGACCACCGTCAAGCTGACTTGGCCAAATGCGCCGGCCTGCATGTCGAATTTCTGGAAGTCTGATTCAGAGGGCGAAGTAGCGGCTTAAGGCGGGACTGAATTAAACCACAGCCGAGTCTGCGAATCGCAACGCAGTGGAGATAGGTCGCCCAAGCGACCAACTGATACCGAGGCTTTGCGAGATAGGTCGCTGCGGCGACCAAACAGCCGAGGACCTGGGTCCGCAGGCAAATAAAAAGCAGGATAACGGCCCGGCTGCCTGTCATCAGCCGGGCCGAGTTCTTTCTCTGGCATTGGCTAACGGCAAACCGCGGTCCCGTTCGGGCCGCAAGCTGCTGGATCCGCACGCTTTGAATGAACAGAATGCAGCTTGACCAAGCTGCAGCAGAAAAGTTTCTTGGGCCATATTGTGAGCAAAAGACGTCCCACCATTCATCTGATCGCAGGACCCAATGGCGCGGGCAAAACAACTTTTGCCAGGGAGTTTCTTCCTGAGGCAGACGTCGTGGAGTTCCTCAACGCGGATCTTCTAGCCGCTGGCCTATCGCCCCTGGACCCCCGCCGCATGGCCCTCCGTTCAGGGCGCTTGCTCCTCGAGCGATGGAAGGAGCTCGTCGATATGCGCTGCGACTTCGCTTTCGAAAGCACGCTGAGCGGCCGCACCTACTTGCACATGCTGCAAAATGCCAAGTAGGAGGGATATCGCGTCCATCTCTGCTACCTATGGCTCCCCAGCGTCTCGCTCTGCCTCCGCCGCATCAAGCAACGCGTCCGTAAAGGTGGTCATAATGTGCCGCCATCCGATGTGCGACGCCGATTCAGCTCCAGCCTGCGCAATGTCTTCGCTCACTACCTGCCTCTGGCCGACCGCGTTGCGCTCTTTGACGCCTCTTCTTCTCCCCCGCGAACTATTGCGCGCTGGTCGAAGAACGGTTTCGAGTGTATCGTTCGTGAAGTTTATGAAGAGGTCCTCCACCAAGCCCAAAACGCCTAAGGGCAAAACCGCCGACGGTGCTGATTTCTTCCGCAAAGCCTCAGCCGCCATGCGCCGCGCCCAGAAAGCCGCAGAGCGCGAGAACGCCCGCTACGGCATGAAACTTGTGCTGGCCGACAGTTAAGTTCGCTGGCGCTCCCGACCCTCGCGACGCAATCCGGTGTAGGAGGAACTGAAATGAGCGACAAAATGTTTGCCAAGTTGGTCGAAAGCATCAAACAAGCCGGGCAGGCTCGCCGAGCGCGCAAGATGCCCGCGCGCTAAGGGCGCACACTCGATTGGTCGAAAGCGCAGAAGGTCGTTTTCCCCGATCTCAAGCCCAGCACCGAGACCATCTCCCTGCGTATGCCCGCGCCATTGCTTCACGCCATCAAGCGCGAAGCCAACCGCCGCGACGTGCCTTACCAAAGCTTGATCAAAGTCGTGCTCGCCGAACGCTTCGCGGCAGCGCTAAACCTTCTTATCGTAATCGGCGTGTGTGCCGATCCACTCCCAAAGAAACATCCCATCGTTAGTAAATTTGCCGAGCGCGCGGTAGTTGATGCCCACGCGCACCGACCAGTTTTCATGGCCAACTTTCTTGAAATGCAGTGAGGGATGAAAAGCGTCTTGCTGCCACTTCCGGTAAGCTTTCCGTGCTGATTCACGAATCTCCGCGGGTAGTCCGCGGTAAAGCTCCCAAAACGTCTGCGTCCCTCGACTCGAAACGGTCAATCCCGGTCCTCGATGATGTCGCTCAGCGGACGGGTTGGGCCGGCAGCATATTCCTGCTCGGCCCTCTCATTCATCGCGGCAAACTTGCCCGCGGTGGCGTCCGCCTTCATCTGGCGGTCCCAATCATCGTCCTCAAACGGATGCAGCACCGACATCAACTCGCAATACTCCTGCGGCGCGAGCCGATCGATCGCTTCCTTGATTTTGGTGACTGTCGACATGATTGAACTCCTACTCCATCGGCCGCCGCCGGTCAATCGGCGCCAGCCCGCGACGCCCCCAAACTCGTCACAAGTTTACCTCAGGGGACACCTCCGCAGACTTCGGTCCAAGTCACAGCGGCGCCTCCCGCCGCCTCCCCTCCACTCAGCTCTCAAACTCAGGCCTCATCCCTCCGGACCCGCTTCCCCCGCGCTCTCCGTGCCCCCGTGAGAGTCCTCTGTCTTCCACCTGAGCCGAGTCCGCGAGACGGGCCTTAGCCAAAACCGAACACTGAACACTGCGGCGGAGCCCGCTCCGGCCTACTCACCGCGCAGCCTCGAACCTACCTCTGCTTCACCCGCGGCGCCGGGCGCGGGACGCTTAGAGGAACCATGCAGAAGACTTCAACCCCCGATAGCACGGATGGCACTGATCACAGAGGGTTGTGAGACAGCGAGTTTGGGAGCAAAGATCTCAACATTTAGTGAGTGGATCTTGAAGCCAGTCATTGATTGTCATTCCTCTGAAAACCATCCGTGAAATCGGTGTAATCCGTGGTTCAAATGCATCGTTCCGGCTTAGAGGAATTTCCCCGGATTAAGCAAATCCTCCGGATCGAGAGCGCGCTTGATCCGCCGGTGTAACTCGTCCGCGCCGGCCTCCACCGCCTGCGTCCACCAACGCTTCTTGGCCAGGCCGACCCCGTGTTCCCCGGTGATGGTTCCGCCCATGGCGAGCACGCCGCGGAACAAGGCGTCGAGCGCGCGCTCCATGCGTTCCTTGGTCGCGGGATCATCCGGATTTTTCACCATCAGATTGACGTGGATATTGCCGTCACCCGCGTGACCGAAGCAGGCCACCGGAACGTCATAGTCGCGCCCGAGTTGCGCGCCAAACTCGACCAGTTCGACCAATTTCCCCCGCGGCACCACGATATCTTCGTTCAATTTTTTCAATCCGGTGGCCTTGAGGGAGGCGGAAAATCCGCGCCGCAGGGCCCAGAGCCGATCGCATCCTTCGGCCGTGAGCGCGCTCTCCACCGAGACCGCGCAGGCACCCTTCAAGAGCGCGGTCAATTCGGCCGTCTCCGCCTTCACGCTGGCCTCCTGTCCGTCGATCTCGACGAGCAGATGCGCCTCGCCTGCCGGGATGGCCGTCTCCGTCCCCGCATGCTGGCGCGCCGCCTCGAGGGTGAAGCGGTCGGCGATTTCCACCGCGGACGGCAAATGCCCGTGCGCGAAGACCGATTGCACCGCCGCCGCCGCCGTGGGCATGTCGGGAAAACTGGCCGAAAGGACGGCCCGGACCGGCGGCCAAGGGAGCAGGCGCAAAGTCGCTTCGGTGACGATGCCGAGCAGACCTTCCGAGCCGGTAAAAAGTCCGACCAGATCGAATCCCGTTTTGTTTTTATGGGTGCGCCCGCCCACCCGCGCCACGGTGCCGTCGGCCAGCACGACTTCAAGGCCGAGGACGTAGTGGCGGGTCACGCCGTATTTCAAACACCGCGGACCGCCCGCATTGGTCGCGATGTTTCCGCCGATGCTGCAGTCCTGCAAGCTCGCCGGATCCGGCGGGTAAAAAAGTCCCTTGTTCCGCGCGGCCTCTTGCAAATGTCCGGTGATCACCCCCGGTTCGACCACGGCGACGAAGTCCTCCGCGCTCACCTCTTTGATCCGGTCCATCCGCGCGGTCGAGAGCACGATGCCGCCGCGCACCGGAACACAACCGCCCACGTAGCCGTGGCCGGCCCCGCGGGTCGTCACGGGAATTTTTTCCCGCGCCGCGATTTTCATCACGCCGGCAATCGAGGCGGTCGAGCGGCCGAAGACCACGGCCTCGGGCAGGGTGCGGGCGAACCACTTGTCGCCCGCCGCCGCCTCGCGTGAGGCCTCATCGGTGCGCACGCCGTCGATTCCGGCGACTTGGCGCAACTCGTCGATGATCCTCGCGTCCACGCGCTTACATTCCCATGATCTCGTAGCCACCGTCCACGTAAAGGACCTGACCCGTGATCGAGGCCGCGCCGTCGCTGGCCAAAAAGACGCCGGTAGCGCCGAGTTCGGAGGTCTCGCAGCTGCGCTTGAGCGGTGCGTGCTCCTCATAGTGCTTCATCATGGAGGAGAATCCGGCAATACCGCGGGCGGCCAAAGTTTGCACCGGGCCGGCGCTAATGCAATTGACCCGGATCTTGTGCGCTCCGAGATCGTAGGCAAGGTAGCGGGTCGAGGATTCCAGGGCGGCCTTGGCCACGCCCATCACATTGTAGTGCGGCACGACTTTCACGCTGCCGAGATAACTCATGGCCACGATACTGCCCCCACCGGTCATCATCGGCGCCGCGGCCCGGGAGAGCGCGACGAGCGAGTAGGCGCTGATGTCCAGCGCGGCGGAAAAGGCCGCGCGCGAGGTGGAGACAAAGTCCCCTTCGAGGGCTTCCTTCGGGGCGAAGGCCACGGAATGGAGGAGCAGGTCGAGCTTGTCGGTGTGTCCTTTCACTTTGTCGAAAAAGGCCGCGATTTCCCCGTCCTTGGAAACATCGCAGGGGTAGACAGGAACGTCTGATCCGAATTCCGAAACCAACTCCTCGACGTTCTCTTTCACCCGCTCGCCCTGGTAATTGAAGATGAGCTTCGCGCCCGCTTCCTTCCACGCCTTGGCGATGGCCCACGCGATACTGCGTTTGTTGGCCACGCCGAAAACCACCCCTGTTTTGCCTTCGAGAATTCCTGTGCTCATAAGGGTGCTATCTTCGCCATTGCGACACCCCGAGGTCAAACCCCGAGCTACTGCATCCGCACATCCAAGCGCACAAAGTCGGCAAGGGCACCGGCCAGACGAGCAGCGACCGTCTGGCGCCCGCATTCGATACGGACGCGACCCGTCATACCCATTTTCAGATCAGGGTCGGGATTAACGATACGGACTTTGGCGAAGTGCGTGTCAGCGAGAAGCGTTTCCTGCCGTGCGGTGCTGGCCGAGACAGCCACGTCACCACCGGCTGCCTCTCGCAGTCCGGCTGGCAATTGCTCGGCGCTGAGCCGCAAGGGGTCGCCAACCACCACGCCGTGGAAAAGTTTGCCGGGCTGCCCGCGCAGGCGAAGACGTGCTCGGGCTCCATCTTTGACCTGACGCGCTTCTTTCTCCCCCAGGGGAACAAGGAATTCATCGAGCATGGGCGGTTGGACAACGCAAAAGACATCCCCTGCCTTGAGGAATTGTCCCGACTTCATCTCCATGTCGCGCGTGGCGACGATGCCGTTGTTCGGCGCACTCAGCACCAGCCGTTCAGCACGTTGCTGTGTCTCGGCCAAGCGGGCGCGAGAAGCGGTTAGAGCCGCCTTCTGCTTTCCCACCTCGGCGAGCGAGGCAGATGTGACCGCTCCACGCAGTGACGCCTCGACTTGATCGACGGCCAACTTGGCCGATTCGAGTGCGGCCGCGAGGGACGAGCTGCGCAGGCGACCTAGGATCTGTCCTGTCGTGACCGCTTCACCTTCTGATGCGAGGACCTCGGCGACAAAACCATCTACCCCGGCCCGAAGCACGAAGTCATTGGCCGGTTCAAGCACGCAGGAACGCGCAATCCAGTGCGGAAAAGGAATGAGTAAAGCTCCGGCCGCAATTGAGGCAGCCAGAGCCAATCCGGCGAGCGCCCGCTTTCGCCGCTGGCCCTGCGATGCGGCAGCGCGTTGAAAAAGTCGGCGGCAAAAATGGATAAAAGGAAAGATCAACGAATTGAGGACCCAAGCGCCGATGAGGAAATTGACCGCCCATTGCAAGCCGTGCGGTTGTGCGACAACCGAAAGAAAACGCCAGACACCGAGAACGACGACGATGAGCCAAGCCTGACTGAGCACTCCATAGCTCCCGAACAACCATGCCTCTTTGCGCGGCACTTCGCGGCTTTTTGTGCCGAGGAGGAAATCACCGACTCGGGAGGAAACAAATTCACCGGACCGCTCGCGCAGGTCGGGCCGGTCGAGCGCGTCGGCCAAAATGTAATACCCGTCAAAACGCATCAACGGATTGCCGTTGAAGAGCACCGTGCTGACGCTGGCCACGAGGAGAAGATTTAGCGCCAATTGGCGCGAGAAACCGTCGGCCATCAAAAGCCAGAGCCAGACGAGCATGGCGGCCACAACCAATTCCGCCACGATCCCCGCCGCTGCCACGGCGATACGTTGGGACTTTTTCGGAAACAGATACGAATCGCTCGCCTCCACGTAAAAAAGCGGCAGCCCGGCCACTAAAGTCGCGCCCGCCTCGTGCACTTTTCCGCCGTAATGCCGCACGGCAACAGCGTGCGCACCCTCGTGAATGACCTTGAGCAGGACAAGTCCGAGATAGAAAAAAAGCAGTGCCTTCCACGAAGCAAACCAACCAAACTCGAAAGCACCAAGCCCTCCGGCCGCAAAGAACGCAACTGCGGAGAGAGCCATGAACAAAGCTGAGACAACGAGGAAAAACGGATGAAAGAATAGCCGGCAGAGCGGCGCCGTCTTTTCCAACAACGAGGAGGGATCCCCGAGTGGGAGGCGCAAAAAGAGGAGTGATACCACCTTGCGCAGGCGCTGCTGCCACTCGCCGAAAACGCTGGTCTGCATTGTCTTCTCCGAAGTTGGCGCACCACCACGGGCCAGCCCGTTGGCCCTCAATTCCCGTGACAACCGCTGCAGCCGCAGGGCCAGCTTTTCGTCATCGAACGTCCGCCAAGAGGCCGGCCCTTCCCGCCGGAGCCGGGCAATCACTTCACCGGGTGGCAAAGATGAATCAATGAGCAGGGCAGCACGGTAGTCATTTTCGGGCAACTCGTAAAAGCGGTGCCCAACAGGGTCTTTGATCACGGCAATCCGCTCCCCGCGACGCGTGACCACAGACACTTCCAGATCCTCTCGCAAAGCGGCAAAGGCCCGCGGCGGTGCGTTGACCGTTCGTTCCGCGATCATGGATCAAAGAAAGAGATGCATCCTCGCCTCGTGCCAAAGCCGCGACAATGCGGAAAAGAGGAGCGGGCGGCGCGGACCCTGGATCTTGGCCATGCCGGAAAATCCCGGACGCACGTCGGCACGCAATACCTCGGGAAGCTCGATACCTCCCAGTGTCACGAAGATGAAGCTGCCTTTTTCTTCCGGATAAACCATCTGGCTGATTTGCCGCGTTGAATCGACCTTTCCCTCCAGCGCAACATCGGACCGCGCCTGCAAAACATAGCGCACAGGCAAAGACCCCGCACGTTTCAGCGCGCGTTGCAGGGATCCGGTGTCACTCTCGTCGAGCTTGATGCGCAGGTCCCATCCGGAAAGTGCGGCAATCTCGCAAATCACCATGCCGGGTTGGGCGACTTCCCCGCGGCGGAGCGCCAAGTCTTTGGTCAACACAATCCCGTCGATCGGCGAGCGCACGGTGCATTGATCGAGGTCGAGGTCTAGCTTGCGCGCTTCTTCCGCGGCACGCTTCTGCTCGAGCTGCGCTTGACGAAAAGCGCCTATCTCGTCGCGTTGCTGTTGCTCGCGCGCCTCAGCCGCCGCTTTGGCTTCGGTTTGGCGCGCAGCCTCGAGCTGGGCCCGGATTTCACCCGCATCGATGAGGGCGACAGGCTGCCCGGCTGCAACTTTGTCGCCCTCGGAGACGAGCACCTCGTCGATACGCCCGCCGATCTCGGCCACAACCGCGCCGCGCTGCGAGGGCACCAGCTCGCATTGCCCTTTGAACGTTTGCGGGAATGGCCAGAGGAGGAAGAGACCGGCAGCACCCACAACTGCTGTAGTGAGCATCCGTCCAAGCTGCGCCTTGCGGCGCGCACCAGGCGAATCGTCCACGAGTTCCGGCCAGAGTTTCTGCCACACCGTGCGGCGCGCGTGAAGAGCATGCGCAACGAGCGGGGCAGAGGTTTGCATGATTGCATCCTGCGCTGATCCCCACCGTCCCTCAGCGAGCAAACCAACATGACGGGCGGAAGAGTCGTCATGCCAGCGGGCGAGCGGCGCACCAATGATGTCCGCGATCTTTTCACCGGAGACCGCCTTTTCAAATGCCACGACAATTTCCCTCGTTGCCGCACTGCGTGCATCCACGGCACGAACGCCTGAGCAGCCCAACACGCGCCATTTGCCCCGCACACGCTCGACCAAAGAGACGCGCTTGGCGCCGAGCGCCGCTTGCAAAGCATCGGCCGCGGCGCGCGCCGCATCCGTCTTCCCGCGAGAGCCGACAAGACCAAGAGCCAGCGCCGAGAGATACGGTTGACCATCGCCGGCCGGCAATCGGATTGCTTTGGCTAAAACCGGAAGACTCTCGAGCAGAATGTCCCGGTGCGATCCGCAGGCTTCGACCAGTTCGCTGCCGCCGCTGAAGGCTCCGACGCCGAGCAGAGAATTCCCTTCGACCACCGGAACAAAAACCAACTCGCGCGGCGCGTTCCCGTTTTTCGAAGTCACGCGCAACGCATTGCGTCCGGTCGCACACCGCATCACCGATGTCTGGAGGGTTTTTTTCCAATCCTCGGCCGGAGTGTCCTGCGGTGCCGCGAATCCGGAGGCCCAGGCAAGACGCATTGAACCGCCCTCCGCGGCAGCCCAGAAGGCAACACCATCGGCCTTGAGGGCGCGGCCCAAGGCCGCAGCCAAGGAGGGAACACCGGCAATTGTTCCGGAGGCGGATGCCATGATCTGTAAACGCTACCCAGACACCGAAAACAAAGCGAGGCAGACCAAAGGCCTGCCTCGCCAGATTGCCAAAGCTACGCGCCTTAGAGTGTGGGTAGAGGACGGCGAAGGGCCGGGGCAGCCGCGCCGCCGTGCACAACGGTGCCGGCAGCAACCGCGCCAGCAGCCGCGGTGGGTGCATCGACCTTGATGCCGGAATTGGAGGTAAGTCCGGTCTCTTGTGGGGATGCGGCCGCATGCGGCAACGCGCTGTCAGGCGCCGAATCATCAACCGCAGAGGATGGAGCAGCATCACCGCCGCTTGTGTCCGTGGAGCCGCCGGTGCTGGAAACCATGGACTGCGGCAGATCATCGGAAGCGTGCAAAGCCGCTTGCATCTGCGGCGCCTGCAGCGATTCGGACGGAGAAAGCACGCCAAACTCCACAATCAGCGCCTGGTTAGGCGTGGGCGCGAGACCAGCCGCAACGTTGCCGAAGGGCAATGCTGCATCCGCAACCGCGCCACCAGTAATGGCGATCTCTGTCGGCAAATCAACAGCACCAAGCTGTGCATCTGAACTAGGCAACGAAACAGAACCGAACTCGGGATTGTAGGCGTAGACATTTTCGCCGGAGACGACTTGGCCGCCTTCGAGGCCGACATTTGAGCCGTTGGAGAGGGTTAGAGTATTGCCATCGGTCTGATCCACAGTTCCACCCCTCATCCACTCTGCGGGAACTCCGGTTAGACCATTGCGTGTGTCCGTGATGACTCCCGTTGTCTCGAGGAAGTCCTTGCCTCCGGAATAGAGGTTATCGGAGACCACAGTTCCGTATTCGCCATCGCCGGCTCCACCCAGGTTGATGGATCCGTATGCGCCATCCTGGCCATAAACGTTGAAATACCAATTGTCGAAATCAGCCGCCTTGCTCGGCGTGCCGAATTCAATTTCATCGAAGTAGCTACTTTGGGTAACGACTTGGATTTCCATCATATCCGGATCCAAGCCGCCCCAGTCAGGATTCTCGCGGAGAAAATCCTCGTAGCGCCCAAGTAGTTCTTGAGGATCCAAGGAAGACGAAAATTCCTCCAGGTCGATGCACCCACCGGGAACAGGCAGAACACAGATCTCAAACCCCTCTTCAAGACCGAAAGGAATCGCCTCGCCCTCACCGAGCTCACCATCAACAACTTCATCGACCGAATCCTCGATTTCGCCTTCAAAAACCGACAGAAAGAAATCTTCTGGCAACTCACAAAGTATCGGCCTCAGCCACTCCTCGGGAATTCCACCCTCGGGGAACATCTCGCAGGAAATCATCTCGGGCATTTCCTCGGTGACGACGAGTTCCCCAACTTCTTCCGCTCCCTCGGACACGGGCCCTTCAACGTCAGTCGCCGGCAACTCCACGGTTTCAGGAAGGCTGACTTCCCACGCATTGCCGCCGACCCCGCAGTTAAAAATTGCAGGTTCAACCAGTTCAGCCGCTGGCAGGGCCTCCACAAACTCCGGTTCGAAAGCCGCGATTTCCGGTGCTGCTTCGCAGGCATCGGGCGCCATGGCAGCCAAGCCTTCGAGGCCGGGGGCAACGCTCGGGACACGCTTCGGGGCAAGAGGAGTAATAATGCGCTGGGAGGCAATATCTTCGGTTTTGGAAGGGTTGTTTTTCATATTTTTAAAGTCTTTGCGGTTAAGGTCGTCGTAATAAGGACGCAACTGCCCGCGGATTTTGTCTAAAGCGTAGCGGAGGCGGCTGGCAGCCGTGTTGAGGGAAATCTTCTCGAGCTTGGATATCTCATCCAAAGTTCTTCCATTCAATACTTTGTGTTCAAAAGCCACCCTCTGTTCGGCGGGCAAGCTTTCCAGCGCCTTCGCGATGGCCTTGCGAAGCGCAGCGTCGGTCGGACCAGGGTTCTCGGCCGACGGGGCCTCGGCACCCGCCGCAGTGTGGTAGGCCGAGCGGGTGGCCGAACGGCGAGCAAAATCCACGGCGATCCGTCGGGCGGACACCGCGAGAAAAGCGCGCGCATTGTTCATCTGGACCATAAGTGCAGGCGAGCCGGCCAATCGGCGAAAGACTTCCTGCAAGACGTCGGACGCCATTTGCGCATCGCCGCACCACCCCGCGAGCATGGTGTGCAGCGCTCCCGAATGGAGCTGCCAAAGGTTGCCAAGGGTAGCCGCCTGGGCCGACGTGAGACGGACCTCCACCCTTTTCCGGGGTCTTGGTGCATTGCGGCGCTGTTTGGATTGCGGTTCGCTCACGAGGAATCAGGCAGCACAGCGATACCAGCTCGGCCAGCCTTAGTTCGGACCGGCTTCGTTCTCTTCTTTTTCCGGTTTGGCCGCACCCAAGATGGAGCCGAGGGTAAACCTCAACTTAGCCGGGACTCCTGAAGGGATCGCGTAATCATCGTTCTCGACGACAAGCCTGACGCGGAAGAGGCCGCTGCCCGGGTCGGCCACCGGATCGACGTTTTCAACAACGGCCTCGCGCGTGTTCTCGCCTGTCTGCGGAATTTGGACCTGCGCCATGCTGCCGCGGCGGATCATACCCAGCCAACACGATTCCAGATACGACTCCGCGTGGAGCGTGGCGAAATCGACCAACTCCACAATCTTCTCAACGCGCGCCACGGTTTCGCCTTGCTCCTTGAAGACCCGCAAAACGCAGCCGTCAAAGGGCGCCACAAGCGTCTTTTCGGCCAGAACGGCTTGCGCGCGCTGCGTGGTGATGACGGCAACGTCGTGGTCAATCTGTTTTTCCCGCGCTTGGTCTTCGCTCACGATCGCATCAGCCCGCAACTTTTCGCTCACTTTCAACCGGTAGTGGGTGAGTTCAAGTTCCTTGGCGGAACGATCGCGGTCCAAAGCCTCGGCGGGACTGTACAAGATGGCGAGGACATCGCCTTTTTTCACGAAATCCCCTTCCTTGACGCGCAACTCGCGGAGGGTGGCTTCCATCGGCAGACTCAACCTGACCGAGCGGGCAGGCAACAGCACCGCGTCCGCTTCGACTTCGGTCGGAAGAGGAGTGCCTGCCTCAATTTGGGCCAAA
>Ga0247843_1007436_pt1 | contig 13497 bp, 14 predicted proteins | sample LaCruzMarch2017__FD_192420 | JGI IMG/M metagenome (GOLD analysis project Ga0247843, IMG submission 192420) | Freshwater microbial communities from meromictic Lake La Cruz, Castile-La Mancha, Spain - LaCruzMarch2017_8m | ecosystem: Environmental > Aquatic > Freshwater > Lake | place: Spain...
TTAACAATTAACAATTAACAATTAACAATTAACAATTAACAATTAACAATTAACAATTAACAATTAACAATTAACAATTAACAATTAACAATTAACAATTAACAATTAACAATTAACAATTAACAATTAACAATAGAGTGGCAGTATGCGTGAGGGGGCGCAGTGAAAAGCCCGCACCCCAATCCCAATATTTCATTGGGATTGGGGGAGGACTTGTAACGTAGCACCCGGTCACAACCCACCCATGGGGTGCGTTGTGACACGCCCAAATGATGATTCTAATGCTACCAACGTTGCTTGCACCAAAGAACAATTACGATACTGTTATCGAAAGCGAATTCTTATTTCTTAATCTCCATCTCTTCTACCTTGTCGGCGCCATCGGTAGATTGTAATTTTTTATAGTTACTTTTATTATCAACGATAATCCATGTTTTAGAGATTTCTGAACCATCACTGTGAATGGATAATAGATTTTCATTGAGTTTCCAGGTAAAAGGGCTTGTATCATTTTTCTCGGAGCCCATAATATTAAAGCGTAAATCTTTAACGCCTTTTCCGCGACCAGAATACGTCATCGTGCCAATGTTTTTTGCGGCCATTGCTTCTCTACCCAACACTACGGTTCAGTAAGGTTCTACTTGCCATTTGCCTGATATTTTAGGCGTACAGGCGCTGAGCAATGCACAGCAAGTAAGGGTAAATGCGATAATAATTTTTGAGGTCTTTATGTATTAATCTTTTAAATTATGCTATAGAGGTATTTACTGTAAAATAAAATAAGTTACAGATATCTCATATGCATAGAATTAAGGCAATGATGGGTTCATTACTTTGTAATACAGCTGTAGGGTTTGGGTGGCCATGGTTTCTATTTTCATGGATTGGAGTTTTTCCCATCCCTGCATGCCTGCTGCCGATCGGGCCTCTGTATCTGTAGCATAGAATTGCATTGCCACGGCAAAGGAAGTGGTATCTGGTATAGGGCAAAGTATACCGGTATGATTATGTACAATTGTTTCGTTCATCGCTGGCCCATCAAAGGCAACCACAGGAATACCGGCAGCCATCGCTTCGAGTATCACAAGGCCAAAACCTTCCGAGAAAGAGCTTACGCACAAGCAAGCGGCACGAGATAATAAAGCTTCTGGTTCTGCAATACGCCCCATAAAGTCCACATCCTGCAAGTATCCGGCATCCAACAACAGCCTTTGCATTCTTGTTTTTTCAACGCCATCGCCGGCAATACGCAAGGGTAAATGCCCGCCGGAATTTCGATACTGAATGTAGGCTTGTATCAGCATTTCTGGATGCTTGAAGGGTATAAGTCTGCCAATATATAGCAGATACTCCGGCGACAGAATTTTAGGCGATTGCACCTCTGCCTTGTACCCGTAATATATTGTTGTGATTTTGCCTCTTGCGCCCGAAAAGCCCTCTAGTAATTGCTGTAAACCCTTACTGATGCACAAGATATAATCTGCTTGTCGTATGCTGAATCTACTCAGGTAATAATACCTATTTTTCATCTTATGCAAATCATCTTTTTGTAGATTATACTGTGCCTGAAATGCTTCATCATAACCATGTTTAGAGGTAATATATTTTAATTTAGGATATAGAAGTTTACAGATAGCGGCATAGAAGTCACCATGTATTAAATGAGCGTGAAGAATCGAGGGTTTTAATTTTTGTATGAATCGAAAAAGATGAAAAAGTGCTATAGGGTCAAGGTTGTATCTCAAGGAAATTTTATGACAATGAATTCCATTTTCCGTCAATTTTTGAATCATGACGGCATTGAGGTGAGCATCTTTTGGGTCTTCGAGATACAGGTAGTGAATTTCTGTATTGTCTTGACGTAAAGCAGGCAAAAGCAATAGCAGATGTTTTTCTGCGCCACCGATACCGGCTAATTTTTGCAGGTGGACAATGCGCAGCATATCATGGGTTTTTAATTTCGGAGAGCCCACTGCAATTGAGACTTCTGATTTCTCCAGACACGAGGTTATAGGTGTTGGGAAGTGCAAGGTTTTGCGTTTCTTCTCTTACGCAGAAGCGCACTTGATAATCTTTTTGGCTACCGAGCCTATAGTGTTGTGCCGCTACTGTAAGCAGATGAGTTGCATCATCGCTGTTGTCTTTACAGTCCTGGGCTCTTCTGATAAGAAACCTTGCCATTTCGAGTTCGGCTTTTCCATAGCCCGGAGCAGTTGTGCGTGCGGTATTGAGCAATTGCCAGGCTTCAGCGTATCTTGCTTCTGCATCTAGCTTGTAAGCAGCTTGTATTTGATAAAAGGCTTGGAGCAGGGTATCGGGTTCTCTTGCTGCTAATTGTAACCACTCTTTACTATCGGATGTTTCGTTTAGCAGGGCTCTTGCTTTCCACAAGGTTTCGGCGCCAGTATTTGCCATGCGTAAACTCAGGGCTTGCAGGTGTTGACTTTGTTGCCCTCCCCAAGCAAAGAATCTTGCATATAATGTAAAGGCTTGTTCATAGCTGAGTTGCTCATAGGGTTGAGTGGGTTTCATCCACAGGCTTGAATCCGGCAGGTGACGTTTCATGCGCGCTGCCATGTTTTTCTTTACCCTTATTATTTCATCTTTATCGCGCAGCGAATCTTTCATAATGAACTGCTTGGCGAGCATTAGGCTATAGGCTTTAAATCGAGCTTCTACCTCATCGGCAGAAATTACACCTCTGCGGCACTTCCAATCGGCAATACGGAACGCTTCATCCATAATATTTGCAGGGCATTTGAGAGGGTTCAGTCGTATTGCTGGTTCTAGCATTAGAGCGATCAGACTGTCACTTCGGTCTTCATATTTTAATGCGGATGCCGCTCTTAGCATATACCAACCGGCACTATCACCCGTAACATCGGCACCTCTGGCAAAAATGGAATATAATGAGTCTTGCACTTCATGTTTGAGATCAAAAGTGCGAATGGTATCTAGCAGATCGCGATACATAAAGCCAATTTCGCGGTAGAGTTCTGGTTTCCATTCGGGGCAACGTCTCAAAATCTGCTGACCTAAAGCAGTTGCTCTCCAATAATCAGCATTTATGTAATACGCTTTATAGTGTTTAAACCACAGACTGAGGGTTGTATCTGTTTGTGTGGTGCAGTTTTGTGCCCATACTTTACCACCAAACAAGAGTATAAAAAGGATGAGAATCCGCATGCATTAATCCTGACGGTATCGCAAGAACCATCTTTCGTTAAGGGTGAAGCCCAGCCTTAAACGATACCAGGTTTCAGAGATAAGCTGTGCATCAGTAGTACCCCGCTTTCCAATTTCAAAACCGAATTGAATTTTAGATGCCATTCTAGGGAATGGCAATCCGAAGCCCCAAGACAATCCGATATTGGTGAATGGGGTATTGTTTACCACTAGGTGGCTTTGTTCGGCAAAGCCCCCAATACGATAAGCCATTTTGAGCAAATAGATTTTAGATTGAATCCTAGGAATCCATTCGCCCCCGGCAGCCACCCGCATACTGGATCTAAACCCTGGGTCGGTGTCAAAGAATCGGAAGCCAGTCCAGTTTTGGTATGTGAAATCCAGACCAGCAGACCAATAGCCAATTTTGTCTAATTGCGTACCAGGTGCAATATACTTTTCAAACTCAAAACCCACGCCTAGGCGAGAGGGTATTTGGGTGATATCTTTTCGAAAGGCCGAAACGGTGTCGAGACTAAGTCCTGTAAAACTGGATGTAATGGAGGTAGTATATTGGTCGGAGTTAAGCCTGGCGCCTCTATCCCAAGCAATGCCAGCTTTTGTGACTACTTTGCGGTCATTACCTAAAGCCAGCGTGTCAGTATATTGAGCACCCAGATTTAGGTTAAAGCCTTGATGATACATACGACGGTTATAGTTTGCTGGCAGAAACCCCGTGCTTTGTTCAAAGCTAAGGTTCCAAGTAGAAGATGTATTGCCGAAAATAAATTCAGCATTCATGCCTACATCTAACCCTTTGAGGATGCTGACAGCCCCACCGATGAAGAAATTATTCAAGCCTCCAGTAGCACCATACACAGCCATATATTCAGCTTGTAGGGTATCTAGATTCAAGGGGTATGTGTTTTGGAAGCGATATCCGCTTACCGAGTAAGGCGTTAGACCAAAGGCAAAAGTGGTTTTAAACTGAGTAGGGAATGCCATTGCAAATTGATTGACACCAGAGGCGTTTAATCGGTTTTGGTCTGTGCTGCTGCGGAGATCCATAATTTCGCCGAATCCAGAGAACTCTAGCGTTGTAAAATTCAGTCTTCGATAGGAAGCGGGATTAAGGCGATTAATATTGCCGGAGTGCGAAGATCCAATTCCGATACCACCCATACTTTGATTTCGTACAGCATTGGCTTGAAAGAGGTCACCGATACCAAATCTTGAGTAAGGACTGTTGGTGAGAGCCTGAGCCTGCACACCGGTTTCGGTGAGGGTCAGAAAGAGAAAGCAGAGAAATAGGATTTTATACATTCCGGTTTAAAATGGCCAGCCGGTATAGCCCCATCAATACCAGGTCAGGGACAGCAAAATACGGGTATTTTAACCGCTTTTCAAAGTATAGGGTATCGCCACCGGATAAAATGAGCTGAATTCCTGCTGGGGCATCTTCTACCCAAGCCTCAGTAAACCCATTGATTTCATGCGTCATGCCCGCCACAACGCCACAGCGCAATGCAGCAAGGGTTTGAGTCTCCGGGAAGTGAATTGTGCCTGTGGGGTTAGATAAGGGCAGTTTTCCTGTGTAGTCATGCAGTGCTGAAAAGCGCATTTGCATGCCCGGAGAAATAGCACCACCCAAAAAACCTTTTTCTGGATGATATACATTATAGGTAATGGCAGACCCCAAACACACTAATAAAAATCCTTGCGGATAATAATGTTCTAAAGCACTTATCATACAAAGTCGGTCTATACCGTATGCTGCAGCTTCTGATTTACTAAAAGAAAATGGAAACCGCATTTCCTTGTGCACCCAAAATGTATTCTCATTTGTGGGAAGATGTATTGGCGCTCCCTGCACATCAGAAATCCAAATTTCATCAGCCTGCAATTCGGATAAGGTCCCTGCCTCTGGAGGCGCATCCTTTCGAAACCACCGCAATTCGCGATGTATAGTACCAGCTTCGTCTGTAAGGCGATATTTTACGGAGGTATTTCCGGCATCAACGAATAGCATCTTCATGGGCAATAAACGATTTCTTTCATGTCAAAGTATGAGACATTGTTGTCCCGGTTTTGCAATGCCATTTTTCCTTGTGCATCTACCCCAATCAGCATACCCTCAAATATTCGCTCCGGCTGCTGTGGTAAATAGTATTTGGCCCATTCCTGATATCGGTATAAAGCATCGAGATATTCTTTTTGCAAGACAGCTTTATTTCCACTTCGAAGTTGAAGATACAGGGGTTCAAGACAAGCAGAGTGAGTATCTGCTACCCTAGGAATATCAATGACTTTACCCGTAAAAGTATTGAGCGAGCAGGCGATATCTTTGAGTGTTTCTGGAAATGATGTATTGTTGATATTGATACCGATACCGATAACAGCAGAATGCAGGCGCCCTGCATGCCATTGATTTTCTGTTAAAATACCGGCAATTTTTTTGCCCATACAATAGATATCATTGGGCCATTTGATTTGAAATTGAAGATTAGGTTCGAGTGCACGCAAAGTCCTAATAACAGCAACGGAAGTTAGCTGATTAAGGATAAAAACAGGTTCTGGAGGAATGAATGTTGGATATAAGATGTAGGAGCCTGAGAAGTTATCCCCTGCTTTACTGTACCAGACATTGCCGTTTTGCCCTTTCCCTGCCGTTTGCGAAATTGCTAGAACAAGTGTTCCTTCTGGCGGATGCGCCGGCAAAAGCCGACAGGCTTCGGCATTGGTAGAGTCCAATGCTGTATATTGAAAACGGCTTCGGCCGATAAACAAAGGAGAAAGCTGACTCATTTTGTGTAACTTTGCCAAAGATACAGTATGGTTCGCAAAAAACTCAACATAGATTCAGAATTGCTTTCGGAGATAATCGTCGCCGGGATGCAAGAAAAGAAAGCAGAAGACATCATTCGCTTAGACCTTAGAGACGTTAAAGGGGCTGTCACGGATTTTTTCGTGATTTGTACCGGCAACTCTGATACTCAGGTACAGGCAATTTCAGACTCTGTTCAGGATTTCACTCGCAAACAAATTGAAGAGCGGGTATGGAATTCTGAAGGCTATAAAACCGGGCAATGGATTTTGCTCGATTATGTAAATGTAGTAGCACATGTGTTTCTACGTGAAAACCGTTCGTTTTATGGTCTTGAAGACCTATGGGGAGATGCTCCTGCTAAAAGGTTTGAAGCGCTGATTACCATTAATTGGCCTAAAACGGAAAAAACAGCCAAAGATAAAAAAGACTCTAAAGCTAAGCCAACGGCTCCCAATGCGGAAAAAATCAAAAAAGACAAAAAGGCAGCACCTGAAAAAAAGGTGAAGGCTGAAAAGGTGGTGAAAGAGAAAAAAGAGAAGAAAGAAAAAGTAGAGAAAGCACCGAAAGCGCTCAAAACACCAAAAGCACCTAAAGAAGAGAAAGAGAAGAAAGAAAAGAAGGCAAGCAAATCTCCAAAGAAGTAAGCCCACCTTCACGGGTATTCTTTTTCGTTCACGATATACTATATGTGATGCATTTCTTTAATGCTAAACGCCTCTGATATTCTGAAGTGAATGCATGTTCACTTTCGTAACACAGCAGATTCTAAAACTTTTTTTAATACAGAAAAATACAATGTTCAACAAATGCATGCCATACATTGTGAATGTCTTATTGCTGATATTCATGCCTGCCTTTGAGTTATAGCAATGGCATTGGCTTACATTGAAAGCATGTAATGTATTGGTGAGTAATTCGCCGACTTAGTGTACTGCATGCTTCGCGTCTGTAAAGGAACCACACTGTTTCGCATGCGCCTTGAATAAAATATAGGCCTACGTGCAATTGAGAGCTGCCGATTTTCAGAGCCAGAGCTGCAATGCAAATAGACTACCTAAATGTTTTTATGTTTCAACAATAGGATGCCATTATGCCTGCTCAATAGCTTCTACATACTTTGCAAGGCCAACCAAAAAATATAGGCATTTAAGCCCATATAGAAAAAGGAAGGAAGCGAAACCCCGATATCATCTTTTAGTTTTATGCGCACAATAAAGGCAAAAAACATAAGTAGCGCTAAACCTAATGAAGAGATTAATAATATTGGAGTGAAAAATAGCCCAACAATTAATCCCGTTGCACCCAATATCTCCAACACAATAATTAGCAATCCAAGCTTTTCTAGGTTAAATCGTTTAAATTCTTCCTTCATATGCGGCGAAACAAAGTAAGCGATTACATATAGGTAGAAGGATATGCTGGATATAAGGATGCTGATTTCGAGTATACTCATTAATTTTTTATTGGGCAGACATGACCGCCACAAATACACATAAACTCAATAGCAGCAATGAAGGCAAATGCTTGATGAAAGGATTGCTAACTTTAAAATGAAAATATTGTGCTGCTATCATGAATATACCCATCATAACCGCAGGAACGAAGATTAGTTCCTTATACCAAATGCCCACTACAAGTAGGGTAGCCAGTATCGTTTTAGATGCACCCACAAAATTGCGGACTAAGTCGCTAAGACCAAACTGTTTAAATTCTATCATGACATTGTCTAATCTAAAAACCCAGACAAAAGCGACAGAAATTGCGATGATGATTTGTGTTAATTGTAATACTTGTTCCATAATATATTTAAAAAATTGTCTTACTCATCTGGCTTTTCAGACTGCGCCCCGTTTGATTGTGGTTTCTGGTCTCCACCGATATATACGAAGGTACTCTTTATTTGACAACTCTCATAATACAAATCAAGAATGAAAGTGTTATCATGATTTATGACACATTTTACATCCCACTTCATAAGCCAAGTAGAGACACGATTGTAGTAGCTAGATGTATGTATTTGCATATAATAGGAATTGAAATCATCCTTAATTTCCATACATTCAGCATTATGACTCATGTCGGGCATTTTATAACCCGCCCCAAACCCATACTAATAGCACTTTTGCTCAGTCAACCATAATGATTGCAACGACTGAATTACAAATTGATACCGTCATAACCGGTCTGGATATACTATGGGAAATTATGTATGGCCTAATATTGAAGGGTTTTGCGATGAACCTGGTGAAGCAAATTTTGCGCAGCAAATAATGTTAAGCAACCATTGCTGGTTTGGACTCCAACTATCGCACCCTCCGATATTGTATATTATGAAGACCCATTATTTCCAGAATTTCATCAAAAAATGTTGATGACTGTCCTTAAAGACAAAAAATTAATTGCCATAGAAGTGAATACTGCAGGAACTCTAGTATTAAATTTAGTAGTGTCCGATAAAAACAATGTCTTAACATGCAGTTTTAAACTGTTACATACAACAGCACAATGCGATGATACAATAGGAATAGGTATCCCTACTGGATTGCTTCGGGCGAAAAGCCCTCGCAATGACGTGAAATGACAGGCTTGCTTGCTGACATTTTGATAACGTGTACATTCTGACATGTAGCCGGCGTTACCGTCATTGCGAGCCGCAGGCGAAGCAATCCAGGAAGATACAGGGCAACTGTGTTTAATTTGAATCAGGGGATCTTACTTTCAAAAAACTAAAAATTAAAAATCTTATATATTTGATATACAGATTATTGCTAATTTAATTTATTGGCATTAAATTTTTATCGGACAACAGTATATTAAATTAAGATCATAATCTCACCAATCTATTCGGACGTTTAAGAGACATTTGTATCGGGCCCGACAAAGAAGTTTATTTAGATGCCAATGACGCCTCTTGGGCCAACACTAGTCTCAACACACATATTATCATTTTTTTGAAAACATTGAATAGCCTTAACAATTACACGAATGCTTTAGAAAATCAAATTCAGGTATTTCCCAATCCATTGATGAATATATTAAACATCATGGTTCCACTCGACATGATTGGCGGATCAATGGCCATGTATGATATAACCGGATCAAATATATTGAAGGCGCCTATCCATGCATCGTCTAATTCCATTTCGACAGAGCACCTGTTACAAGGATGTTATATTCTGTTGCTCACAGATGTAAATGGAAATAGGATTAACAAGAAAATCATCAAATAATTGAATTGATATTTTCTTTGCCAACTATTTCTTTATTACCGCCGAATCAACATTGGGATAACCTTGGTTTCTTTGGCTGTTTCAATCCGAATCATATACGAACCATCCGATATCCCTTCTACGGTATAAGCAGCAGAATGAGATGAATCCCATGATTTGAGCACTCTGCCACTCATATCTATTAATTCTATTTTTTGAATAGATGCTTGCCCTACATTTTCAATATAGAATTCAGAGCGTGATGGGTTAGGGTACAATCTGAATAGCACATGATTGAGGTCCTGTATTCCTGTTCCAATTACATCATAAGTATGTAACGTTGTATTGGTGATAATGGCATAATTAAAGTCGAAGAAAATGTAGGCTGTATTTTTTACTTGTGTACCATTAGCAAGTCCAGTTTTAGGTGAAATGGAATACGTAATCCATCCTTGGCTACCGGCTACATTTGTTCCAGAATCTGGTAGCATAATATTGGGAAAGTTAAATTTCACAATATTATTGCCTTGATACGAAGGGTAACCCGCATGGCTTTTTCCGATGATATCCATGGTGGTAATGTCAAAGTCTGCATCTATAGTATCAAGTATCGCTACTGTATAGGCTGTATCATTTCCAGTATTTTGGAAATGCACTGTATACGTAATGCGAGTACCAGGATTTACCATTCCTGTATTACCAACTCCCAATGGGTTAGAATGTTTTTCATTGGGATCCCATGAGTTACGAACTGGGGAACAAAAAGTAAAAGTATTATTGCTAGGGTTTAGATCTCCTGCTGTTGGGGTAATTGAGATTGTAAAACATACGGTATCTCCAATTTGGGCTAAGGGATTGGTCATGATGGTGACCAATGGCTGGTTATTTTGATTAAACCAATTGTAAGCGTTCTGAATATTGGTAAAATTCCACGTGATAAGATTTCCAGATACAGAGAATGGTGTCACGGTAGAGGAAACATATGACGTGAGAGGGTCCAGTGTGAGCGTTACGGAACCTGAAACAGGGCTGCAGGAGAAGTTCACGAAATTAGGGTAGAGCCAGCCGGTAAAACCTGGACGGAATCGGGTACCCCATAAAGTGCTTTGTAAATCAAAAGTAGTTTGACACGTTAAACCGATATTATTGATTGGGTTCACGGAAGTACTCATAGATACGATTCCTGTGGTTGGACAAGAAGGTGCAAAGCCCAAATGGCTGCCAACTTCAACGGTATAAGAACCGCTAGGAGCAGTAAAGAAATAATACCCAGAAATACTGGTCCATTGCATCGATATGATGGTACTGCCTTGCTTGAGATAAACAGGATAATAAGGAATTAAAGAGTCTGTTCCGGTATCGTACACACAATTACCATTTATATCGGCATATATTTTCCCAGAGATATTCCCACAACTATCTCCAATGAACAATTCATTAATATGTACTAGCGTATCGGCATTGCCATCAGGGCCTGTAGCAATGTATTGTACGGAATAGGTACCAGATGTATAATACACATGGTTTAAATAGACACCAAAAAATTGAGTAGGCGGATTCTGTGCATAAATCGGTACCCGCAAGAGGGTATCTGTATTATCACCAAAATTGATGAACACATCCATGGAATCGGTAAGGGTATTATATCCAGTACAACTCCCATTGAGGTAAAAGTTAATGGTGTCGGGTATTCCACAATAAGCACCAAACCAAGTTGTATCTCCTGCCGTAGTGATTTGTACACTGGTCTGAGCTTGCGATTCACGCATGCCTATACATAAGAATAGCAAGAGCAGCAGTTTTTGTAGTTGGTTGTTTTTCATATGCTTGGCTTTATTTTAAATAAAGGTAAAACTTTACATGTGTTGGGATACTGGGTATCCATTATAATTCACTTGAACGGTTTATAATCGTATCAGAATGGTAGGGTGCTTGCCTATCAATCATCCAATCATCGGCTATCAGCGAATTATCCGTACCTTTGTGCATTCTCTGGAAGAGTATTTGTGAACGAATTTTTTTGTTTTTATAGTTCTTGAAGCCAGGATGGGTAACCTACACAAGTAGAACCCGATCATGTGATTGGTAAAATTAATGATGCGTTTTAGTGAATTGAAATTATCCCAGCCTATTATGCAGGCTTTGGAGAAATTGGAATATGTACAGCCTACCCCTATTCAAGTGCAGGCAATTCCATTAGTGTTAGAAGGCCGCGATCTATTCGGATGTGCACAAACAGGCACCGGCAAAACTGCCGCTTTTGCCTTGCCTATACTGCAAATGTTGTCCACCCAAACTCCCAAGCCTGGACCTCGTAGAATTCAAGCCTTAATTCTTGCGCCCACCAGAGAACTGGCAGCGCAAATCGGAGATAATATCTCTGCCTATCGTGAGTATTTGTCCGTACGTCATGTGACGGTGTTTGGTGGCGTCGGGCAAAAGCCACAAGTGAAAGCCTTGCAACAAGGAACCGATATTTTAGTGGCAACCCCCGGACGACTACTGGATCTTATTCAACAAGGGTTTGTTACTCTAGAGTATATACGCTATTTTGTGTTAGATGAAGCCGATAGAATGCTGGATATGGGTTTTATTCAAGATATCAGAAAGGTAATCCTGAAACTCCCCAAAGAAAGGCAAACCTTGTTCTTTTCGGCTACGGCCTCACCGCCTATTCAAAAATTAGCCGCTACCTTATTAAAGAATCCCGCTAAGATTTCCGTAGATCCCGTTTCCTCCGCAACAGAACTGGTAACACAAAAAGTGTATTTCGTAGATAAAGACCATAAGCGCACTTTATTAAAGCAAATACTGGAGGTTGAAAAAATTGATCGTGCATTGGTTTTTACGCGTACCAAACGTGGAGCTGATCGAGTGTCCAAAGAACTCAAGAAAAGCGGTTTACTCGCAGAAGCTATTCATGGTGATAAATCTCAAATAGCAAGGGTAAAAGCATTGGATGCATTTAAGAACCGCAAGATTCGGGTACTCGTAGCAACAGATGTGGCTTCTCGGGGTATTGATGTAGATCAACTCTCACATGTCATCAACTATGAAATTCCAGAAGTCGCCGAAACCTATGTGCATAGAATTGGTCGTGCCGGAAGAGCTGGTGCCACCGGTGTCGCGATTTCTATGGTGCATCCAGAGGAATTGACATATTGGCGAAACATTGAGAAGTTATTGGGTAGAAAAATTCCTATTGGAGAGAAGATTGGTAGCCAATCGCGATAATAGGAATTGTTATAATGTAGATGCCTAAATACAGACGGTTTTAGGAAGGTTAAAATGAAGCATACAGCAAGCATGGCTAGCGACACGCTTTCTTTTCAATATACAGCATCGTATTATCCATCTGGACCTAAGGGTTTCGTAAATTATAAATTCCACCACCCACAAATAATATTTGGGCGCCCCCCGTTTGGCTACGCCTGCACGGGGCCGGGCCATTTGCTACAAGTCCTCTCTTCGCTGCGCTCCGTTGCGGGCTTTCCGCGTCTGTCCCTGGCGCGGTGGTGGCATACGCCACCAGTTTATGCACAGATAAATATAGCGGCGCTTTGCCATTTACTGTGGGTTAAAATAATAGATTGAAGTTTCAATTATGGTCTCATAAAGACTTATTCACTCTAATTGAAACATGAAATTAGAATTTGGAAGCATTTAAAAGCACTCATAAACTTTACTAATTCCTTAAAGTAGGATGCCATGCATTCCTACCGCGGGCGCTTCGACCCTTCGACTGCGCTCAGGGCAGGCAAGCTCAGCAACCGGCTGCTTTATAATAGATTGTATTCTTTTTGAAACCTATAAATATGGCTTTCCTTAATGAGCATCTCTAAAAGCAATTATCAATAACCCACAATTAATGGCATAGAGCCAATTATATATATCAATTCTTGCCGATTGATACAATCCATATTCGTTATTTGTGAAAATTGATTTGCGTATCACTTTGTCTGCATTTACAACCGCATAAAAATTATTTGTAAACTCTGAATTATCAATGTTGATATTAAATCCGGTATAACCCCCAATGCCAGTGTGATTTTCATGAAATGTACAATGATTATAGTAAATGGGTCCTCCCTGATAACAGCACTCAGCTTCATTTTAGGTATAGGCATATTTAAAATCATTTCATCCTATTAAATCATGGTCATCTATTTATCTTTTATGCAAAGGATTGCAGGATAATTAAAATCATGGTCAACCTGTCATCCTATTGAATCATGGTCAATCCTATCATCCTTTTAAATCATGGTCCTGGGCTCGCCGTGCGCAATCTGCGCACGT
>Ga0247843_1007440_pt1 | contig 13486 bp, 17 predicted proteins | sample LaCruzMarch2017__FD_192420 | JGI IMG/M metagenome (GOLD analysis project Ga0247843, IMG submission 192420) | Freshwater microbial communities from meromictic Lake La Cruz, Castile-La Mancha, Spain - LaCruzMarch2017_8m | ecosystem: Environmental > Aquatic > Freshwater > Lake | place: Spain...
TCCTGACAATACCTTTGACCTCCCTGATTTTTTACCCCCAGGAGGCGAGATCTCTTTGATGAAGCTACTGCTTAAATATTGATGACCTTTCTGCAGTTTTAGTTTGGACCTTTTAGCTGCGGACCTTACGGCTATGGGCGGTTGAAGTTATCCTTTGAGAATGAACGGTTCAGACTTCTTCGCATTCCTAACCATTGGCTCAATGATTGCGGTTCCTATCTTGGCGCACAAAAAAGGCCGACGATGGTGGGCATGGTTGATCCCATCCCTATTTCTCGGTCCATTCATGTTAATTCCTGTCCTCTTGGTCAAGAAAAAGTCACCAAATTTTGATGCTGTTATAGAAGAACCTCGGGAAATGCAGAGCCATCGATTTCCAGAGCCATCAATTCCAGCTCCCGTTGCATTCGTTGAGCCCGAATCGGATGAAGGTTATGTTTACGTAATTTCTAATCCTTCTATTGCTGAAGACCTAGTAAAAATTGGCTTCACGAAGCGAGATCCTTCAGAAAGATTGAAAGAGCTTGATCAGGCTGGCTTACCAACGGAATACATTGAGCACTATCGAATTTTTACGAAAGATGCCCGCCAACTTGAAGTCAAGCTGCATAAACACTTTGCCGCTCAGAGATATAGAGAAGACAAAGAGTTTTTTAGGTTATCCCCACATGAGGTCTATGCAGTTCTTCAATCCTGGGGAGTCAAATCTCTTGAACTTTAGGCCGAGCCTGAAAATATTTGCTCTAGCGATGGTTACTACATCGCTAGTTCTCACATCACCTGCGGAGGGTGCCTCTTCAAAGTCAAAAATTCCATCAGGATATTCAAAATGGAAAGATGGTTCCGAGTTCGCCTATAAGTGGATAACTAAAACCCCAAAAGATGATTATTACCGAGGGACGTGGCAAGGGATTGCTTCAGTCATTTCCGTGGTTTATGTAAATGGCTTTTCGTGTTCACCTGAATTACCCGATGGCACGACAAATAGCGTTGAAGTGGAGGTAGATATAATAAGAACAGGAAAAAAGGGTTTCTCTGGTCGGGGCTATGCCAACACAATCAGAAATAATGGTCCGTTCAAAATTGAGATTTCCTTTTATGGCGCCCCCAAGGGATATGGCGCTTCGGTTAAACAAGTAAAGCTAAAGTCACTTGAATGCAGAATGTAGAGATTTCACCTCTATAAATTCTACTAATTATTAGTAACTGTCCGTAGACTTCCAACATGATCGGATTCATAGCTGGTTTAGGTTTGCTGTTCTCATACCTTGGGGCCGCTTGGACTGTTGATACCTCCGAAGGCTCGCTCTTTAGCTCTGGCCTCGGAGGCGCTTTCGCAATACTTGGCGTTGTGACACTGATTGGAATTTTTCTGTTCCCTCGAACAGTAGGTACAGCCTTTACCCCAATGAGTTTTGCGACACCAGTCGCATTCTTGATTGCATTATTCAGGCAAGGGTTTGGATACTCACTTTTCATTCTTGCTGTCGGAATCGGTGCATGGGCCGTTACATTTATCGTTGGCACGTTACGTCGTGATGCAACGTAAAAGTCTCTTCTTCGCAGTTTGTGGAACCTTATCTATCAGCCTAATTCTGACGAGCTGCGGGACCACCGAGGAGACGCTTTCAGAGGCGGCGGTAAATCAAACGACCGAAACTGCTGGGACTGGTGGTCAACTAATTTCAATCCAGTCTGACAATGTTCGTGCTGCTGGTTATGACGCCAACTCGATGATCATGACTGTGCAATTCAATAATGGTTACACCTATGAATACTATGGAATCCCACTGGAGCTTTGGGACTCATTCATTGCAGCGCAACCTAATCCGTGGAGCTTGGTCGGATACCCACGATTAGTGCAAGCAGGAGTCCCTTACAAAAGAATTAGCTAGCTATTTATCGCAGCCAATCCCGTCACCATCGCCATCAAATTTATGTACATCCCTCCCAATAACCCGAATGGGCGCTAAACCCAATCGCTTAATATCCGTGCAATCTATATCTGGAGGATATGGTGGTATGCAACCCTGATAGTTAGGGTCGCACTTGGTGTTAGTTGGCGTCGTTGAAGTTGCAGCCTTGGATGCGAGAGCAGAACCTGTTGTTGCAGGTTTAGTTGGATCTAGTTTTGTGTTTGGGCATGATTTCCAGAGCCCTATTTTCCTAGCCTTTGCACTCTCAGCAGCTTTTAGAAGCTGTGTGGCATATTTCCCTTTTTCCCCTTGGTAGAAATATGGCGTAGCAGCGCCAATCTGTACTAATTTGAGATTTAAATTTAACTTGCCCACTTTTACATAGCGGAGACTTCGTCCAAACTGATCCTTGTCATCCGAAACCGAATCTGATTCCAAAGTGATTGCTGCCTTACCGATCAAAGAGATGAGGGCCGTGTGTGCCTCTGCGCCGTAACACTCAGCTGGTGAAATCTCGGGGGTATCAATTTGTAGGAATCTGACCTTTTCGCCTGTCGAGATGGTCAAGGTGTCTCCGTCGCTGATCCGAGCTACTTGGAAATATGCAGAAGCTGAAGTCATACCCAAAAGGAGCATGAGACTGGTCAGGAAGGCAATTCGTCTACGCATAACCCAAACCCATAACCTTCTAAATGCGGGGAGATCCCCATTTGTCAGTACCAGGATACATAATTACCCACATGTTGAAACGGAAAAACCTCAGAGTCGATGAAGTTGTGCTAGCTGCCGACTCTCCCCTTAGGAGTGCCCACAATTGGCGCCGTCGCTTCACCACCGCATCCATTTTGGTCCTTGGATCCATGTTGCTGTCTTCCTGTGGAGGAACCTCAGCAGCACTTCCCGACCCCGACATAAAAATTTATTTGCTCGACCTGTCAGGCTCAGGAGATGTGAAGAATCAATTCAGGTTAATCCAAGAAGATTTAGCTCAAGATATGACCTCGGAGTCATTGGGCTCACCGTATGAATTAATAGGACCATCCCTCACCAAATTCTATTTCGTTGGGACCAATTCAAGAGCTTTACGTGAGTTTTCTCTTCAGGATCACCAAGTCGTATACGAACTATTCAAATATGTAGATGAAGAGAATAACAACACCCGCACTGAGAAATTTTGGCGACTTCTCTCAGAAAAATATCAGAACTATATAATCCAAAAACTAGACAATGCTCAAACAGTAACTAAGGAACAGTGTCTGGCTGACTTTGATGAGATCTTCCTTCCAACGTGGAGCTCTGATCGAGTTAGAGAGGTTTACTCAAGCTTCATGTGTCGTATGGCTGTGTACAGCTTGTCTAACTTTGAAGAGCTTCAACAATACATAGATTCACAATCACAGAAGGGTGTTCAAAAAGCTTCAGATGTTTTTGGGGCCCTATCAAAAATAGGATCACAGGTTGAAAAATTTAAACAAGAGTTTGTAGGTTCCAAAATCAAAGTCACTCTGGCGACCGATGGTAATCATAATTTAGGTTCAAATAGCCCAAGCAACTTACGAGCCAGAATACAATCCTCCGCCGATATCTGCACTCTTGCTGAAGAGTATAGAAGTGAATTTGAGCTAAAAAGTCTGAAGGAAAGTGAAAAACTCGAAATTGACCCACGGGGAATCTCTGCATTGAAGAACGGAACTGGCGAATACCCTCGGCAGCTAGAGTCCTTCTGGAGTTGTTTTTTTCCAAAAAGTTAGAAATTCATCATCAATCCAAACAAAGTCAGGGGAGTTCGAATGAAGCGTAAGCCATCTTTTCTCAGTAAAGAGAGTAAGTGGACATGGAATAAACTCGCCTCTGAACGCGGGCGACGTGATGGAAAATCTGAGAAGCCAACCACTGAGTGGGGCGCAAACTCAGTCCCTTTTCTTATTGAGCTCTACAAGCGAGCCATGGAACGAGCAAAAATACTCCAAAGCGATACCCGAGTTAATCTAGGAAATGCTGTTCGCCAAGCCGTCTCTAGGGATGATCGACTTATTTTTCTAGAGTCACAAATTAGCTTCCAAAATTCAAAGGCAGAAGGCAGTATCCAAAGAGCAAATTCCATCCAAGCGCAGATTGATGGTTATGTAGAAGAAAATCCAGTCGGTCGATTTGCCCGTCTCCGCGCGATTCCTGATGTCGTTTACTTTCCAGTTCTTCTCTTGCTCGCAAGTGGTGAAGTTCTCATTACGGCCCCAGCACTAATTGAGTTGTTTAACGACTTAGAGTGGGTTGCGTACATCATTGCTGGAGCGGTTGGCCTTTTGACAGTGGTCTTCGCCCACATATTGGGAATTTCCTTGAAAATGAAATTAGACCGTCATCGACCTCAAGAGGGCTGGGTAATCAAATTACTTATTCCACTTTCCACAGTGGTTTTTACGGCGGTAATTATTCTCGCAATATTGAGAGCTGGTCAAACCCTCGACGAAATTGCTGACTTCAACGTCGTCACAAGCGATTTAGGTAAGAAATTATTTTTATTTGGATTTTTCTTAATTCTGCAACTTGCATTTATAGGGGTAGCAGCGATGTTGGCTTTCCTACATCACTCACAACTTGAACATGACTTAAGAACCGTAAAGAGAGAATTGAAAGCTTTGGAAAAAGCAAGAAAAGCTCTTGTTGATGAATATGACTCGATTGCCTCTCAGAGTTTCTTGTCAGAAGATATAATCAGGGTGGCACGTGAAGAGCTGGTAGCCAGAATAGAAGTCATTGAGAGTAATTACGCAGCAGCAGCCGCAATTTACTGTGATTCAAATATTCATGCACGAAGAGATGCTATTGACGCAGCACATGTTTCAATGATTCCTCCAAAATTTGATTTTCAAGTGGATACATTTGAGGATCTGATTCATCTCTCCAGTAATTATGGCAGTACCTCCCAAAACGCCACAAAGGAATAGGAACCACGATGAGAATATTTAAAACTATCGCCATTGTAATTGGAATCTACATTGCTGCATTTGTTGTGGACGTCATCGTGGCGTCAGGATCCCCCGACTACCAAGGAGGAGTGACAGTTCTTGTATTACTTGGATTCCTTGCATTTCTTGCACCCAAGGTTGGCTATCGATGGTTTGACTGCTTCTTTGCGGCAATTCCATTTTATGGAATCTTCTTCATTTTTAGGATCGCACACCGAATAGCCTTTTTGCCAGAACGTGATTGGTCCGAGAGGGTTGAATAGCAAGTGACAAAGGTTCAATATTTGGCAAAGGAGGGAGCATCATGAGGTACTTCACCAAATTACACAGCGATGGAACTGCGCACAGACTTTATCGGTTTGAGGTGCAAGAGAAGAAAATCTTGGAGGAGTATTGGACCTCAAAAGGATGGCAGCACGATCAGGACGCTCGAATTGTTGGGTATCTATCAATTGCTGAACCTGACTTGGATGAAATAAGCGAGGCACATGCCCAGAGGCTCTTTCCACAGGCCTTTGGCCTACCTGCTAAGCCAAAAGAAGATTCAATAGAAGAAATTGCAGTGGGTGAGAAAAAGTATTTCAAAATGCCAGAGGGTTTTTTTGACTCTTCTGAAGCGGAACAATCGAAATTTATCGAAAAGGTAATCGAGTCTATTGCCCCAGAGGGTAAAGGAGAGAAAACTCGGAGGCCAATTAGATACCGAATATATTTAGAGGGAAGCTCGATATTTGGGATTCTTAGCGATATCGATGATTACAAACGCGCTCAAAATCTACTGCTGGAAAAACTAGATAAGGGAAAGCTTGAATGCTTCAAGTGGTGGTGTGAGGAGTGCAGAGTAAATCCCCTAGCCAAAGCATCAACTCCCGATAGGCACGTGATCAAAATTAGTATTCCTAACGTATTGAAAATTATTGCTGAAAGTAAGGTCGATTGGAAATGGAAAGACCCGAAGTCCGATTGGGCCAAATCTCAGGGTAAGGCAAAGGATAGTTTTGCGGATATTGTGAAGCGAAAGTCACGTCCTAACTGGGTCATTCGGATTTCTGCAGAAGAAGCAGGCATTGATTACGTATTTAAGAATTAGGGCTTGTTTTAGAGATGTGAAGGGAGAAATCATTGTCACAGATTTCGATAATCGGTAATGATGGTAAAGCGATCCTCTACGCATCCCTGACTTCAGAAGGAAAACTATTTTTTACCTTCGAGCTTTATGCAAGAAATGAGAACGAAGGTGATTACGAATTCAACCACACTGTTGAACCTGAAGAGTTTGCCTTTATTGCCACGATGTTTGGCTTAAACCCCAAGGATCCGATTCTGAATAACATCCAAAAGATCACTGACACCGGGCGTGGCGAGGAACTCGAACAGGCTCTCACCAAGAACAAGATTAAAAACGAGCTCTGGACATGGCTCGGAACACCTAGAGGCACTTAGTGTTAAAAACATCGAAAGTGCAAGCAAGGGAGAGATTCTGATGTGCAGAGCCGCTAAATTTTGTACCGAATTAGGCCAGGACCCTTCGAAGTGGAGTCGAGCTTGTCCACTACCACCTCCTGAATTCTCTGAGGTAGCACTGGAACATTTTCTTCTTGCTTTTTCACAGGCCAAGGCTGGCCAAATAGATATGGCTATCGCCTCACTTAACAAAACCCGTAGTGATGATCTTCGAGCATGGTTTGTTGAACACGGTCAGATGTCAGGCTGGCACCATCGAGTCAAAGGCTTAGGTCTTCCAAAGCCAAAAAAATATACAGGCCTTTTGGAAACGCAAAAGAGTATTGCGCCATTTGAATCTGAGGTCTATCGCCGTGATGGGTACCGCTGCAGGTACTGTCTGATTAAAGTTATTGATACGAAGGCCTTAATGCAGATGGAAAAGATGGTGGGATCTACACACTTCAAAGTCAAAGGTAAAGGAAATCAAATTAGACATGGCGTTGCCCTTACTTTTAGAGCAACAGCTGATCACGTTGTGCCAATGAGCTTCGGTGGTAGAACCAATATCGACAATCTTGTTACCTCTTGTTGGAACTGTAACTATGGCAAGTACAACGCTCTTCTTGAACAAATAGGAGTCGATGATCCGAGGGACACTGTTGTTGATGCCAAGCTCAGTTGGAATGGTCTACTGACTTGAATGAACCAGAGCCAGTTGGAATTGTTGTTGTCTGCAAAAAAGCAGGTTGTCAGAATTCGGTCGCAAAACAGGGGCGTATTTGCGATCCTTGTTATCTAAAGCTCCCCGGTGATACAAAACCTTGCCCCAAGTGCGGTTCCACGATTCATGCACGTCAAAGAGAGTGCGCCTGCCACATGCTAGAGGCAAAGGGTGGTGTAACTCGACGCCCGCGAGAAGTTATTCCTGCATCCCTTCGTCGTCAGGTCTATGAGCGAGATGCCTACACCTGTCGTCTCTGCGGCGCAGCGGGAAGTGGTGAGATGCATTCGGAGAAAATCGACGGTTTTGAAATCGATCACATAATTCCAAATGCAGCAGGTGGCGGAATTGAGCTCGATAACCTTCAAGTTCTTTGTCGACCATGCAACAATTCCAAGAGACATTATCGGCTTTGATCAGACGCCAGAGAGGCTTGTACTTAGTGTGCGAACTCAAATCAAGAAAAGGGTTACGAATAACGTTTTAGGAAGGTAGCATCGGGAAATGCGAAATTACTATCGGGTTTTTTTGGGTTCAGGTGGTAAGCACATATCAACCTGTGTTGAGAACGGATTCATCGGAGTTAACTATGGATTTAATGAGTCCTTAAGTCCTTATCTATCTGATGACAATTCCGAGAGCCGCACAAAAATGAGACCGACATATTTTAAATATAACCCGAACCAATCTCCCGTAGGTGCTGGCTTATCGTGTAGCGTTTTGTGGATTGTTTCTCAAGGGATGCAACGAGGAGACGTTGTAATTTCTCCCGATGGTCAAGGCAATTATTTTAGTGCCGAAATTTCAGGAGAGTACCGTTTTGAGTCAGACTCAGAACTACCTCATCAAAGACCAGTAACATGGAGACCATTAACTTTTGCAAGAACAGCCATGACGGAATCCCTAAAACGGGCTACTGGAGCAACATTGACTGTAATAGATATTGCTCCCTTCGCCACTGAAATAGAGGCACTCACAGGTGGAGCCAGTTTGCCAACAAATTCTTCTAGAGATGAGAGTATTGAGGATCTTTCGGCATTTGCCTTAGAGGAACATCTTGAGGATTTCCTTGTGAAAAATTGGACACAAACAGACTTGAGTAAAAAATATGATCTTGTTACTGACGATAACGGGCTGGTCATTGCTAGACAATATCCATGTGACACAGGCAAAATGGATATTTTGGCTTTGAGTAAAAATAAAAAAGAGTTTTTAGTAGTGGAGCTGAAGAAAGGCCGAGGTAGTGACGCAGTTGTGGGACAAATCCTTCGATACATGGGCTTTGTGAAAAAAGAGTTGGCCACGAATGGTGAGAGCGTCAAAGGCATTGTTATCGCATTGGATGATGACCTCAAACTAAGCAATGCTCTCTCAATGGTCCCAAACGTTGATTTTTATCGTTACCGAGTGGATTTTGCACTGATTCCAAAGTAAGTGCACATTTCTATCGCTTTTCCAAGGGGAAAATAGGTCAACCTTCCTGACATTACTGCTTCTACTGATGACCGTACTGCTAGCAATTGCCAGACCTTCCTGACTTTTTACCCCCAGGAGACCCGATCTCTATGATGGAGTTACTGCTTAAATATTGATGACCTTTATGCAGTTTTCGATGAGAAACACTCTTTTGCATGTCGTACGGTGAAGTTAAGATATTGAAATGACAAAGTTTGGCGCTGGTCCTAGATACAAGGACCCTGTATCAGGTACTGAATGGGCGAATGAGCACACCTTTCACATTGCTTACTGGATGTTGAACGATTTGCAGATCTACCAGGAAATGAAGAAATTTATGCAAAACTTCAACGGACCGATTCCTTACCGGGCTTGGATAAAGGAAATGGGGCTCACCGACGAATGCACTACAAGTGGATGGAAGTTGATGGCTGACGGCGTTCATTATGGCGATCTGAGCGAAATTATGAGAGCGAGCATGTATTAGTTCTGGACTTTGGAATCCGGGGGCCCTAGAACCAGGTCAGAAGGCTTCCTGGGAGCCTCGCTGGGGGATGGTAAATGTCAGATTCACCGCTTACCTTATGGTCATGAGGAAAGTAAGTTGAGTTTCTACCTAATCGACGACCTTGAACAAGGGTCCATGGAGTGGCTTAACTGGCGCAAAGGCGTCATCGGCGCTTCAGATGCGGCAACGATTATGGGAGAAAATCCTTGGTCAAGCTCAATAAGGTTATTAGAGGAAAAATTAGGCCAACATCGATCCTTTGACGGAAATGCAGCAACCCGTGAGGGCAACAGGTTAGAAGAATTCGGTAGAGCATCATTAGAAAAGAAATATCGTCACAAAATAATGCCAACTGTAGTTCAAGATTCCAAAGACCCATTTCTCGCAGCAAGCCTTGATGGAATTGATGCAAGCAAAACACGCATTTATGAAATCAAGTGTGGCTTTAAATCCTATGAAAAAACAAGGGATACAGGAGATGTGCCTGCCTACTACGTCGCTCAATTGCAGCACATGCTGATGGTGACCCAGCTCGACTCATTAATTTTCGCCGCTTATCGACCTGATGAACCACTAATCTCCTTTGAAGTTGAACGAGATGAAAGATACATAAAGAAGTTGCGCAAAGAAGAGTTGAATTTCATTAAAGAATTGAAAAGCCATGGCCATGACATTCAATATGAGTTCCGTGGATATCAGGTGTAGTGAATATGCAAAAACAGAATTGGATACAAGCATGTTGAGCGTTCAGGCTAAGGATTTCAAAGAAAGAATTAGTGCTGCCATCGCCAGGGAATTTGAAGTTGCCACGGAGTTGTCTACAGGGGAAAAAAAGAATCAAGTTAGAGATGGAATTCGAGAACGAGAAAAAGGCAGCTCATTCATTTATGTCTTCAATGAGTTATCGGGTACCCCACCTGAAGAAGGTATGAAGGTAAACTTCACGGTAGGAGAAAAGAAATCACAGGGTCGCTACCTTGGTGAGGTTAACTCACAGTACCAATTTGAGTTAGAAGATGATTTTGGGCCCACAATCGAAGTCGCAAGTATTGGCAGCGACCCCCTATTTTTAATTGAAAAGCAGGTAGAACTTCTTAAAAATGAATCGCTTTTTGAGAATCAAGTCGCACTTGCATCACTGGGATTGGCTGATTATCCATCCGTAACAAGTTGTCACCCTAAAAGCATCTTTGCTGAAGGGTTGAATCGACATCAAGCTGATGCACTTAACGTGGCAGGAGATAACGCAGTTACCTACATTTGGGGGCCGCCTGGAACTGGGAAAACAACCACAATGGGCTCGCTTGTGGCTGCGCTTGCTGAGTTAGGCCAGAAAGTCTTGTTGATTTCAAATACAAACCTAGCGGTCGACACCGCACTAGAGAGATGCCTCGATCGCTTCAAACTTGTCAGCCCAATTTCAGAAGGACTAATGCTGCGGTTAGGCAATCCTGTAAAGCCTGAAATTAAAGATAAATATGGATCCTTGATAGATCTAGACGAGATTTTACGAAAGAAAGTAGCACCAATTCAGGATGAAATAATTAAATGCTCAAGTCAGCTTCAAAAATTGAAAGACAAGACAGAAGACTTGGAATCTGCAAAATCCGAATTTCGAACTCACGCAAATGCGACAAAGATTTTGGACAAGGCATCCAAGGAATTAGCAAAAGTTGAACTGGAGCTGAAGGAATCCAAAAAGAAAATTACAGATTTAAAAGCCCGAATCAAAGCTCTCGAAGCTGAACTTGCCGAATCAGAGGCCAAAAGTGCAGTAAGTCGCTTTTTTGGTTCTACTCGAAATCCAGGTCAAATACGTATGGAGCGTGATCAAACAGTAAAAAATGCAGAGCAGGCAGAGAAATCTATTGATCGAGGCAAGTCTTCGCTTCCAAATTTAAAGAAAGAGGTTGAGTCACTTGAGATTTCTTCGGCCAAATCTGTTAAGTGGCTGACAATTAATCCATCTGAAGCAACTATTGATGTGAAGATAACAGCAAATAAGAACGAGCAGTCTGAGCTTCAGAAACGAATTGATAAATTACAAGAAGAAATCTCAGGAAAGCGAAAGCAAATCGTGGCGGATGCACGTGTTGTAGCCTGCACTGCATATAAGCCACTCATTGATAAAGAAATAATTGAATTAGAATTCGACGTAGTTGTTATTGATGAAGCTTCTATGATTCCACTTTCACTTTTTTATTGTTCTGCCGCCAAGGCAAAGAGTCGCCTCGTGATCGCTGGTGACTTTCGGCAGCTGCCACCTATTGTCCAAGTTGGCACTAAGCTAAAAAAAGAGAACTTCAAGGTTTCTGCTTCTGACATCGAATACAAAGAGTTATTGACCAAGAATCCCTTCACTTATTCAAAAGTCATTGATGGAATTGGTCAAGAAACAGAGTCGCCACAACTAGTTGCGCTACGTGATCAATACCGTATGCGTAAGGACATCTCAGACCTGATCTCTGATTACTTCTATCCCGAACACACCCTCAAAACAATCGAAAATCGCATGGACAAAGAAACGCCTTGGGGTAATGAATCATTCATTATTTTCGATACTTCAAGTCTTGGTCCAGAGTCATCACGGGTTCAAACTTCGTGGAGAAATATCATTCATGCGCTGGTCATTAAATCCATGTCGGATTCTCTTATTGCAGATGGCTGGGAATTTCCTTCAACGGCAAAGAAATCTTTTGCAGTCCTCTCACCTTTCAATAAACAAACAACGTTCATCAGGTCTCTAGTTATGCCTTCAGGGGTTAAGGGCGTAGAGGGTGGAATTAGCACTGTGCATCGATTCCAGGGTAATGAGCGAGATTTAATGATTGTCGATATCACGAAGGTAGCTTCCGCAGATGATCCAGGACTAGGGAATTTCTTAGGAAATATCGATCCCCTCGCAGTAGAAAATGCAATGTGGAACGTAGGCATAAGCCGAGCGAGGCAACATGTTCTCGTAGTCGTAGATTTGCCGACACTTGAGCGAAACTCAGGAGCTGTGATTTCACAACTCGTGAAGAAGATGATCAAAAAAGGGAAAGTAATCGATGCGTCAGAACTCCTGAGTGAGGAATCCATTGAGGTTCTAAGGGAGTTACCAGAGAGCACCTCGGGTTCAATTTCTTGGTATACGGGTGATGGTTTTTACTCGGCTTTCCAAAAAGATCTGAAGAAATCAAAGAGTAAAGTTATGATTTCGAGTCCATTTACTATGCCTGATGCAACTGCAAAATGGGAGCCAATACTTCGAGACTTAGTGGCAAAGGATGTAGAAATTTCCATTCTCACAAAGCCCGCTTCCGAAAAGAAAAATTCTGGGGATTCAGCAATAATTCATAAGAACCTTGCTTCTTTTGTTAAGGAGGTGCGTGAGATACCGAAAATGCACGAAAAGCTTGCTGTACTTGATGGAAAAATTGTCTGGTTAGGCTCGCTAAACATTCTTTCGCACTATAAAGCTTCAGAAATTATGGTTCGAATTGAGTCACCTGATTTTGCGCAGAGCATCTCCACTGAGTACCAATATCAGCGCACGACTTCTGCGGCCCGCAAACTAAGTAACATTTCGGCCAGGCTTAAAAAGGGTGATAAGTGCGATCGACCAGGTTGTGATGGGTTTATTCGTGAAGTGCCTGCAGGAGTTAGCCGGGAATCGAAACGGCCTTATCCAGGATTTCTCAGTTGCTCGAATTATCCAAACTGCAAAACACCTTGAAAACAGGACTGCCCCCAATGAATCCAGGGTCCCCGGAACCAGGTCAGAAGGCTTCCGGGACGTGTTCAAGGCCAGCCTTGTCAATAATGTCAGTGGTCATTGGTAATTTGTTGAATATGGAAAACTTACAAGGCTTTGAGGGCTTGTCTGCCCTAGAAGAGTCCGCCGTGCGTCTGCACGAGATCTACAAATCTCTATTGACAGGTGGATTCACTGAAGATGAGGCACTCTCTTATCGCCAAAATGACCAAATCGGGGCCTAATCCGTAAACCTATCCGTCGAAGTGGACACAAAGTAGGCTAACCAAGTGAAAACTGACACGCACACGCCAGAACATATATTCAGGGCTCAACAGCGCTTACTCGTCCCGCTGTTTCAGCGCCCATATGTCTGGAACAGAGAGCTGCAGTGGGAACCAATGTGGAGGGATTTGAAGCGGGTCCTATCAAGATACTTAGCTCAACCAGAGGCGGAACATCAGCCTCACTTCCTTGGAGCCGTTGTAGTTCAGCAAGTTCAGAGTCCCATTGGTGAGATTCAACAGAGAACCATTATTGATGGCCAGCAGAGACTGACAACTCTTCAACTAATGTTCGACGCAATTCATGCACAGCTTGAATCTGTCGGCGCAAAACGCCCTGCAGGAAGAATCAAGAAGTTAATTGAAAATGATGAAGATTCTTGCAACAAACCAGAGGACAAGTTCAAAGTTTGGCCAACCAATAAAGATCGACCTGCATTCAACGAGGTCT